>Ga0157374_10003444_pt1 | contig 13294 bp, 7 predicted proteins | sample M25metaG_FD_115308 | JGI IMG/M metagenome (GOLD analysis project Ga0157374, IMG submission 115308) | Miscanthus rhizosphere microbial communities from Kellogg Biological Station, Michigan, USA - M2-5 metaG | ecosystem: Host-associated > Plants > Roots > Rhizosphere > Soil | place: USA: Michigan...
ACTGTCGGTTGTCTATCCACACATGACCGGTCTCGGCGGCGATGCATTCTGGCTCATTCACGACGGCGAGAGCGGCGAGATCCGCTACCTCAATGGCGGCGGCAAGGCCGCGGAGGGCGCCACGCTGTCCGCGCTCGAAGCGCGCGGGCTGAAAGAGATTCCACTTCGGGGCATCGTGCCGGCGACCCTGACAGTGCCGGGCGCGGTGGCGAGCTGGATCGAGGCGCACAGCGTCCATGGGCGGCTGCCGCTCCAGCGCGTGCTGGAAAGCGCCATTGGATACGCACGCGACGGCTTTCCGGTCACCGGCCGCCTGGCAAGCTTCATCGAGATGGTGCGCGATGATCTCCTGCGGAATCGCGAAGCCGCCACGTTGTTTTTTCCGCGGGGCGCAGCCGCGTCGGCCGGCGAAAAGCTCACCAACGCGAACCTGGCGCGCACGCTGCAATCGATCGCCGATGACGGGTGGCAGGGCTTTTACCAGGGGCCGGTTGCGGCCGAGATGGCGCGCTTCTCCAGGGACAGTGGCGGCCTGTTCCGGTCCGCGGACTTCAGCCGGCAAAAGGCCGTCTGGGGCGAGCCGCTGGTCGGTCGCTACCGCGACGTCGCGGTCTTCAACACGCCGCCGCCGACGCAAGGCTTTACCGTGCTCGAAATGCTCAACCTCGTCGAGCCCCACGAACTGCACCGCAAGGATTTCCTCGGGCCCGACCATGTCCATCTGCTGGTGCAGGCCAAGCAGATCGCCTACCACGACCGCGATCAGGTGCTCGCCGATCCCTCGTTTGCCGATGTGCCGGTCGAGCGGCTGATAGCGAAGCCATACGCGGCCGAGCGCGGCCGCCTGATCGACCCAAGGTCGGCATTGAAATGGGACATGGTGCCGTCTTTCGGCAGCCTATCCGGCGATACGGTCTATGTCGCCGCCGTCGATCGCGACGGTAATGCAGCGTCGCTGATTCAAAGCCTGTATGGCGCGTTCGGCTCCTGCGTGGTTGCGGGAAACACCGGCGTCATCCTGCAAAACCGCGGCGCTTATTTTTCGCTCGATCGCAACCATCCCAATCGCCTCGAGCCCGGCAAGATCCCGCTACATACGCTGATTGCCTCGATGGCCAAGCGCGACGGCAAGCTCTGGAGCGTGCTCGGCTGCATGGGCGCGGATGGCCAGCCGCAAATCCAGATGCAGCTCTATTCGGCGATGATCGATTTCGGCCTCGACATCCAGGAGGCGATCGAGATGCCGCGGTTCCTGTCCGGCCGTTTTGCGCTCGGCGAGGCACGCGACACGCTGCATATCGAGAGCCGTTTCCCCGAAGCTACCATCGACGCGCTCGCGCAACGCGGCCACGCGATCAACCGCTGGGACGCCTGGAACGAAATGGCCGGTCACGCGCACGGCATCACGATCGACCCGCGGCATGGCATGTTGAGCGGCGGCTCCGACCCGCGCAGCGATGGGGCGACGATCGGGTATTAGGTCATTCAATCAATGGCCCGCTCGGTCGGGCCAGCCATTGGCGGAACGCGAAGGCAGGCGTCGATCTCACTCAACTTCGCCTTTCGTGCATGCGGTAATAAATTCTGTCTTTCCGCGTGTTTCATAACCGCCAACCCAGCCGCGTTGAGTCGCAAGCTGGCTGCAGGCTTGAAAGGAACGCTTTGCAACCTCCGATTCGTTTCTAGCCGAGTTGGTGCGACGGACGGCCGGGACGGGCGTTGATGATGCCGGAGGCGATGCCGATGTCGGCGGCGATGACGACGTCGAAGGTGGGGGCGTCGGCACCGGCGGGAATGCTGCGGCCGCGGTTGGGCTCAATGAAGTCTTGCCGTCGGGCCTCTGGCTTGCAAGAAAGAAAGCAGCCGTCACAGCGCATAGCGCGATGACGCCGATGAGTGCGACCGAAACCCAACTGTTGGTCGATTTTGCGCGTACCGGGGTAGCAGTCGCCTGCGCCCCATTAGAACGGCCATCATCCCACGTCGCCACAACATAGGCATGAACCGGCGTCGGGATATTCTTCACCTTCCGCGCGCCGATGTCGATAAATCGCGCGGACAGCTTGCCGGTCACCTGCTCATGCACCGCGCGTGAAATGCAGATGCCGCCAATTTCGGCCAGGCCTTCGAGACGTGCGGCAATATTGACGCCGTCGCCGAGCAGATCGCCCTCGCGTTCAACCACGTCGCCGATACCGATGCCGATGCGATAGCTCATTTGCCGGCTGGTCGGATAAGCCAGGTTCCGCGTGCGCAGGCTTTCCTGGATATCGATGGCGCAGCGTACCGCCTCGACCGCGCTGGGGAATTCCGCAAGAAGTGCATCACCCGCGGTATTGAAAATCCGGCCGCCCGCTATCGCAATGAAGTCGTCAATGGTGGATCGACAGGACGCCATTCGCCGCAGCGTCTCTTCTTCGTCATCGGCGACCAACCTGCCGTAGTCGGCGATGTGGGCTACCAGAATTGCGGCGATCTTCCGCCTCATGAAGATGGTGTCCTGAACAATTCAGTCGTAGTGCTCCAGATTAGGACAACCGGAATGGCCGCGGCGAGGCCACCGGCTATCGTCCAACGAAGCCTATCTGCCGTCCATCCGGGCCGCAATACCAAAACGTCCCGTAACGTGCCAGAATTGCTTGGTTCTTTTCGTTTTGTGCCACCCCGCCTTGAACAGGAGCAACGCTATGCCGCAATGGACCTGTGAACAATGCGGAGCCCAATTTCCCGAAAGCGCTGAGCCGCCGCCGGCCTGCGCGGTCTGCGAGGACGAGCGGCAGTACGTGAACTGGAAGGGGCAGACCTGGTTGACGCGGGAGGAACTGGCGAAAAATCACAAGCTCGTCTGGCGCGACGATCTCGGCATTTCCGGCATCGGCGTCGAGCCGAATTTTGCGATCGGGCAGCGCGCGCTGTTGCTGCCTGAGGCCGATGGATGCGTGATGTGGGATTGCATCCCGCTTGCCACCCGCGAAGCCATCGACTACGTCCGCTCACGCGGCGGCCTGAAGGCGATCGCCGTTTCGCATCCGCATTACTATGGCGCGGTCGCGGACTGGAGCGAGGCGTTCGGCGGCGTGCCGGTATATCTGCACGGCGACGATCGCGCTCTTGTCATGCGGCAGCACTCCGCCATCGTGCCGTGGAGCGGCGACAGCCACAGGCTCTCCGACGACATTCTGCTGGTGCGAACCGGCGGACATTTCGCCGGCGGCACGATCCTGCACTGGCGTGCGGCCGCGCAAGGCCGGGGCGCGCTGCTCACCGGCGATGTCGCGATGGTGGCGATGGACCGCCGTTCGCTCAGCTTCATGTACAGCTTTCCGAACTACATTCCGCTCAACGCCGCGGCGGTGCGCCGGATCTGGGCCGCGGTCGAGCCGCTGGCCTTCGATCGCATCTACGGCGCGTGGTGGGGCCGCAACATCGCCGACAACGCAAAGGCTGCGTTCGAGATGTCCATCCGGCGGTATATCGCGGCGATCTCCGGCTGAAAACGCGCTAGCGGTTGCCGGCGCCAACCGCGGATATGCCGCGATGCATCGGCGCTACCTTTCGCGCCGGGTCCGGCTGCGGCGCGATGGGGCCGCTTTTGGGCTCGTTGAGCCAGCCGGTGAGGCGCGACATCAACCCCGATTGTTCGGCAGTCCGCGGCTCCTGCACGAACGGGTCGGTGTAGCACATTGCGCCCGCCGCCTTTGCAATCCGCGCCACGGCGTCGGTCATCGCCGGTGCGCCTGCGGTATAGACCACGTCGTCCGGCGACAGCTTTGGCAGATGATCGGTCGGCCGGCCGCTCTGAATGGCGTGCGAGATCTGCTGCGGCTCCGACACCATCGGGATCAGGGTGACGTTGGGAAACAGCGCCAGCCGGCACAGCGCGGCATGCATGTAGAGCGAGCGGATACTGCGGGCCTGCACAATGAAGACCATTTCACGCTGCGGCTGCTCCATGATCGCGGCGACCGCGACCGACCACATCGGGGCGAAGCCGGTACCGCTGGCGACGAGCACAATGCGGCCGGCATGGCCTTGCCTGAAAAAGGCGCGGCCATACGGTCCGGTCAGCTTGACGCGGTGCCCGGGGCGGATTTCGCGGCCGAGCGCCGAGGATACCAGTCCGTCCGTGACCATTCGGATGTGAAAGTGCAGCAGGTGATCGTGCGGAGCACCTTCCAGCGGAAAGGTCGGGCTGTAGGGCCGTGCCGGGAATCCCTGAAACTGCAGCTTGCAATACTGGCCGGGGAGGTAGTTAAGCGGCTTCGGCAGTTCGATGTCGACGCCCACCACGTCGGGCGCAAGCTGAACGGTCTGCGCCACTTCCGCCGACAGCGCCACCGGCTCGGGAGCGGCCTCGATCGCGATCGCCAGATCGGAGACGATCCGGGCCTGGCAGGCGTGGATCATGTCGTCGCCGCGGCTGTGGCCGCCGAATACCTGGCCGTCGACGAGGCGCACACGGCAGGCGCCGCAGATTCCGGAGCGGCAATCGTGCGGAAGATCGATGCCGTTCATCAACGCCCAGTCGAGCAGCAACTCGCCGCGATTCGCCAGAAACGGCTCGTCGTTGATCGTGACTTTGCAAATCTTTGACATTCATTCCACCTCGATACGAATCGGCCGAACGTGCCGCGTATGTCTGATCTGGCTGTGGTCGAAAGCGGCGACCCGCATGAAGACGCCAGTCTTGATCGGCACGTCGAACTGGCTTGTTGTGTCGAGCCGACGTTTCACCTCGAGCGCCCAAAGGCCGGAGGCCCAGCGGGCTGCGCATCGAACGTCGGCGCGATCGCCTGAAAATTCGTCACCCAGGATGACGCCCGGGATCACGGTCCCGATCGGGATGCGGGCGTCGACATCGGTCGAATAGGCAACGGAATCCTGCTCGGTCATGAACCAGCGCGCGCCGTCGCTCTCGCCGTGATTGGGATCGAGGTCGATATCCCCCAGTGCATCCGTCGTGGCGGCGACGACTTTGGGCAGGCGCAGCGGGGCGACCAGGCGGCTGCGGCGCGGACCGCCTGACGTGTCGGCCTCGACGGCGAAATTGTCCCGGTAGTTTGCCGTTCCAGGATCCGGCGCGAAGCCGCCCTTGTAGGGAACGACGTTTGCCGCCTGCATCGGGGTCGGATCGAGCGGCGGTCCGAAATGGGCATCGTCCATCCATCCGGCCGCGCTGCTCGTTGCCTTCCACTGCCAGACATCGGCGTAGCCGGTTGCCGTGTAATGCAGCCCGCGACCGCTCATGGTGGCCGGCGCGCCGGCGACCGGCTGTGGTCCCGGATGAAAGGTCCGGCCGCCGGCCAGCGTGACGTCCGACGCGGTCAGCAGCACCGAAAACTTGTCCTCGTTGTACTGATGCTCGTCACCGAGCTGAAAGCCGGAATGAAGCAGGTGCCATCCATCGGCTTCCTTGACGAGCGGCAGGTGCTTCAGCGAGCGCGTCGAATCCTGCCAGGTGAACAGGAAATACGCGTAGGAGCCGTCATGCACCGCGCGGATTTCGATTCTGGTTTCGCCCTTGCCGTCGAAATTTCCGCCTTCGCCGGTCAGGAGCGAGAACGGCTTGACGTCGCGCCAGCCCCGGTCGGACGTGTCGCCGTCGAGGATCGGCGCGTCGGCGGGATTGATGCGGCGAATCTGCAGGCTATCCACCGCCAGATGGTCCGTTGCCACGATCAGCGAAGCGCCGGTGATTGCTGCGGCGGCCGCCACGACGAACGCATTGGCCTGCAGGGTCGGGTTTCGCGATCGCGTGGAGCCGGGCTTGGGTTGCGCCGCCGGATCCGGCTCGCGCCGGTCGCGGCGCGCCTCCGGGCGCGGCTGCAGCGGATGGGACGAAACCTCGGGCGGCGCGTCGACATTTTTGGATTCCGGCAGGCGCGCGGACTGCTCGGCCAGCATGCCCAGCAGTTCGGCGGCATCGAGCCGCGGCGGCGGCGCCGGCAGCGCGGCGGGACGAAAGATGCGCAGCAGTTGCGCGGCGCCGCCACTCTTGAACTGGGTCAGGACATGCAGGACGACAAAGGCGAGGATCACCCAGGTCCCAACCCAGTGCAGCATCGCCACGTCGTAGCCGGAGTAGAAACCGAAATAGAGCAGGCCGCCGCTGATCAGCAGCCCGGACATCGTGATGAAGAAAATCCAGTACATCAGGGCGATTACGGCGCTCAACCTGGCCTGCCCGCGGCCGAACAGCCCGCGCAGCCGAACCTTGTCGACCTGAACACGGCGCCCGAGGCCGGAGCGGAGCATGTAGACGACGTAGCCGATCGCCACGGCGACCAGGACGATGGCGGCCTGCATATGGGCGATCCACACGCTGTCGCGCGGCAGCACGGCATCGAACCAGTTGATCCAGGTCCGGTCGGGGGTTTCTGTCGCGATGCGCAAACCGGTGACGAGCGCAACGGCGAATGCCGCGACGAATGTCCAGTGTAGAATAATGGTCCCATAGTCCGTCTTACGCTGCCGCACGCATACGCCCCGCTACTTCACTTAATCGAACAGCAACCGCGCCGATTCCACCGACCGCCGATGTCGCTGCCGTACCAATGATGGTCCCCAACGCCGTCATTGGGGCCATCGTCTAAGGATCGTTCCTTGCGGCGCAGGCCGGCGAATGCCTCTTCTCTGCGCCCGTCGCGTGAGCCGGATCGGCGAACGCGTTGTTGACTCGATGTATCGGCCTCCAGCATCCCCGGAACGTCTGGGACGGCTGGAGGCCGCGCCGCGCGCCGCTATCCCCACGTGTGATGCAGATGATGCGCCAGATCGGGCATGCCCGAATGAGCATGGTCCTCGACCGCGATGGTGGCATCGGCTGTTGCGAGCGTTACCGGATCGACGCTGGCGGTGGGCGCCACGGCGTGTGACGCCACCGGGTCAGCCGCTGCGACGGTGGCGGCCGGCGGCGTCTCCGCGACCGGCGTCCCCAGCACCCCGGCGACCGTCACGGCGTCCGTGTTGTAGGCGCCTCCGGTGGCGGGGACATTGTGGTCGCCGGCGTCAGCCGCGTTGCCGTGCATCTGGTCCGCAGCCGCTGTGACCAGGGTCGCGTCGCCGGTCTGCAATCCCTTGATCATCGCGGCAATCTCGGCGCCGAGCGTACCGGACAGCTCGTTGCCGCCCTGGGCCGCGTCGAAGTCGGTGACATATTTCTCGAATGCCTTGAGGTTGTCGATCAGCGTCGCGATGGCCTTGGTGTCGCCGCTGCCGACGAGGTCGACGGCCTGCTGTCCGAACGAATTTGAATAGGCGATGAAATTGGCCAGGAAGACCGTCTGTGCTCCGTTGTCGAGGTGTATCGGCGTCGGATTTGCGGCCTCCGGGACCGGTGAGAAGCCGCTGATGCCGTCGTGCGTCGCCATATCAGCCAGCTTGGCGTCGCTTTGAATGATGTCGATGATGTCGAGGATGTTGTCGGTGCTGGCCTGTCGCGCATCGGGGCTGATGCTGGGGTCGTTGATATAGGCGAGTTCGAGCTGGAGCTGGCGCACGACCGCGTCGGCATGGACGCCGGTCAACCCGCTGAACAGTTGCGGGTTGGCGCTCATCAGCGCCTCCATGTCCGTGATCACGGCATTGATGTCGTCAGTGATCTCCTGCCGGTTGCCGTCATTGACGCCGCCAAGAATCTTGTCGGCCGCGTCGTTGAAGATCACGCCGATCTCCGCGAGATTGGCGTGCGGCGCGTCGGCTGCCTTGGTCGCCTCTGGCAGGGTGCCGGGCACGGTCGCAGGCCCGTTTGCCGCGAGGCTGCTCAGCGCAGGATCGGTCTTGACGGCATTGATGATGTCGAGAGGGCTGGCGCGGAGGGCCTGATCTGCGGCAGCCACGCCGCCCAACGCGCCGCCATCGTTCGCCGAGGCATTGGCCACCGAAATCGCGGCGTTGATGTCGGACAGGATCGCCTGCACATGGCCCAGTGCCGCCCCGGAAAACTGCCCGGCATTGACCTGCGCCAGCAGGCCGTTGCGCACCATGGTGAGATCGTTCGTCGTGTGATTGATGCTGCCAGGCCCTTGGCCGCTTTCCTCGACCGGGTTTTGCCCCAGGCTGCCGACCGGCGCCGGGGTGACATTGTTGGGGATAGCGCCGAGGCCGGAGGAACTCGGCACGATGGACGGTGAGGACGAGGGCGTCTCGATGGTCGGAGGTGTTTCCTCCAGCGGCGTCGTGGATGGAGGAGCAGGGGCGACCGGCGGGCTCGGGACCTCGTCGATCGGTGGGTCGAGATCGACGTGGCGGTGAGTGATGCGAGCCATTGTCCGTCCCCTGTTACGCAGTGGAATTCTTGACGAGTGCGCGCACGCATCCGCCGGGGAGCAGGATGGGCGCAAGATGAAGGATCATTGAGCTTCGTGGCGTCATTCGGCCGACACGGCGACTATTGAGCGCCGAAGCAAGGTCATAGACGGACGAATCCATGACGCGCGCCGCGCCGAAAAACGGCGAGTTAGACGCGCTCGGAACAAGGATATCGCAGCCTTTGTCTGTGTTTCCTGCGGGAGTTCGCGGCGCTGTCCTCCCGTGCCGGAATTTTGCGCGGCTGCGTGCACATGGGATCGGCGACAAAGCGGCCTTTGCCACCGTTCTACCCACGAGCGAACTTGAACAATCGGCATTCGTCGCATTGTTGTCGAAAAATGGTCTGCATCGCGCGTCAAGGAGACTTGCAAGGGAGATCCGATGTTCCAGCGGGTCGAAGGGCAGTTCAATGAGTATCGCTCAGGGTCAGGCACAAGGCCGAGCGCGGGCAACACCGGCGCCCCGCGCAATTTCCGGCCTGTTGTCGACGCTGGCCGCCGATGATCCCGTCGCGAATGCGATGCGCGCGAGTGCGCGCCGCATGATCGGGGTTGCCGTCTTCAGCGGTGTCATCAACATCCTGATGCTGTCGGGTTCCCTTTATATGTTGCAGGTATACGATCGGGTGATTCCGAGCCGTAACCTCGCGACCCTGTTCGGTCTGTCCCTGATGGTGCTGATCGCCTATCTGGTGCAGGGATATTTCGATGCGATGCGGTCGCGGATGCTTGCCCGGATCGCGACGCTGTTCGATGGCGGCCTGCAGGAATCGATCCATTCAGCGCTTGCCACCCTGCCGCTGCGCGGGGTGAAGCCGGTCTTGATGCAGCAGCCGCTGCGCGATCTCGATCAGGTGCGCACTTTCATGTCGGGCATGGGGCCGACGGCGTTCCTCGACATGCCGTGGATCCCGGTGTTTCTGATCGGGCTGTTTCTGTTTCACCCGATGATCGGCTTCACGGCGCTGCTGGGCACCGCGGCGATCATTGCCATGACATTGGTGACGGAGCGGATATCGCGCGGCGCGACCAAGGCCGCGATGGACCTGAACGCGCAGCGGCAGGTGCTGGCAGATGCGACGCAGCGCAACGCGGAAATCGTTCGGGCGCTCGGCATGACGGACCGGCTGACGGCGCGCTGGTCGCAAGCCAACGAGCGCTACCTGCAGGAAAACATCCGCGCCACCGACGTCTATGCCAATCTCGGCTCGAGCGCGAAGGTGCTGCGCTACATCCTGCAATCGGGAATGCTGGGCATGGGCGCCTATCTCGTCGTCGCCGACAAGGCGTCGGGCGGCATCATGATCGCGTCCTCCATCCTGATGGGGCGCGCGCTCGCGCCCGTCGAAATCGCGCTCGGCACCTGGAAGCAACTGGCCGCCGCCCGCCAGGGCCTCGCGCGCCTGCGCGACATCTTGAAGGCGACCGCACAGGCTCCGACGCCGCCGGTGATGCTGCCGCGTCCGTGCCGCGAATTGTCGGTGCAGAATCTCGCGGTGGCAGCACCCGGCTTCGACATGCCGATCGTGTCCGGCGTCACGTTTTCGCTCAAGGCCGGCTCCGGGCTGGCGCTGCTGGGCGCGAGCGCGTCGGGCAAGACCTCGCTCTCGAAGGCGCTGGTTGGAATCTGGCCGGCGCATCGCGGCGCCGTGCGGCTCGACGGCGCGGCGCTCGATCAATGGCGCAACGAGGATCTCGGCCGGCACATCGGCTATCTGCCGCAGGATGTCGGCCTGTTCGACGGCACCGTGGCGGAGAACATCTGCCGCTTCGACGAAAACGCGAACTCGGATGCCATTCTGAAGGCCGCGCAGATCGCAGGTGTCCACGACATCATACTGCGCCTGCCGGAGGGCTATGCGACCCGAATAGGGCAGGGCGGCATGTCGCTGTCGGCCGGCCAGAAGCAGCGGGTTGGGCTGGCGCGGGCGGTGTTCGGTGATCCCTTCCTGCTCGTGCTCGATGAGCCCAACGCCAATCTGGATGCCGACGGTGAGAATGCGTTGACGCGCGCCATCGGGATCATGCGCCAGAACAAGTCCATCGTCGTCGTCATCTCGCATCGCCCGAGCGCGCTCTCCGCGCTTGACATGACGATGGTGCTCTATGAAGGCAAGGCGATCGCGTTCGGCCCGAGCGCAGAAGTGTTCGCGCGCGTCCGCAATGCTGGCGGCAAGGGAGCGGCGGGATCGCCGCAGCCCCCGCCGCAGGCCAAGGCAGAACAGCGCGCATCACTTGCCGAGAGTGTTTCATCATGAAGGGTTTTGACCACGTGCATGCCGATGAAAGAGTTGCGCGCCACCGGATCGGCGGGACGGATGAGGACGTCGCGGCGCCGCAAGGCCAGGCGCTGATCCTCGAACTGCAGCGATTGCGGCAGGCTTTCGAGCGAGACAATCGGCAGGACCAGCGGCCACCGCTTCGCCGCCCGGCGAATGACGAATCAGGCCCGGGCGCGCGGCGTTCGCGCCAGGCCCGGCCGAAGCGGTCGAAGAAAAAGGGCAAGATGGGACGGGTGCTGGATTGGCTCGGCCCGTTCGGATCCCAATCCGAGGTTCTCGATCCCGAGCCTCCGGCGCCGCGCGGCAGACGCAGCGCACGTGATCCGCAGTTCATGCCTCCGCCACCGGCGAGTGGCAGGCGCGGTCCGGCAGGCGATGCCCCCGCACACGATTCCTGGCGGAATGAACGGCAGGCGCGCGGCCCGATCATCGCGCCCGACGATCCGTCGCTGATGAATATTCCGAGGTCGCGGCCGGAGGTTTTGTCGATCGACGACATGCGGCTGCCACCTCGCATCGAGGCTCCCCAATTGGCGCCGCCGAGCCCGGCGGGCCCGGTGCCGCGCGATCGTTCCGTGACGGCGGTCGTTCGCAATGGCCTGACCGCTGGCGTCGCGTTTCTTGCCAATCGCGATGGATCGACGGATATGGCCGGCGCGCCCGGCGAAAGCATCGTAGTCCGGGCGGCGCGCGCCTTTGAGGGCGAGTTGCGCACCGGCTTGCGGGCGTTGCTCGTCGTCGGGGGGGTGGCAGGCGGCTGGATGGCGCTGGTGCCGTTGTCGGGCGCTGTCGTGGTGCCGGGCAATCTGGTGGTACAGTCCAACGTCAAGACCATCCAGCATCCGACCGGCGGCGTGGTCGCGCAGATCCCGGTTCATAACGGCATGCGGGTCAACGCCGGCGATCTGCTGCTGCGGCTGGACGCGACGCAGGCGCAGGCCAGCCTTCAGGTGGTCAGCAAGCAACTCGACGAAGTGCGGGCGAAGAGCGCGCGGCTGGCCGCCGAGCGCGATGGTCTGCCCCGGCCGGCGATCCCGCCGGAAATGTCGGGCCGGCTGGACGATCCCAATGTCAAGACGGTGCTGGCTTCTGAGGCATCGCTGTTCAGGGCGCGGACGACCGCCCGCGAGAGCCAGAAGGAACTGCTCAGTAGCAAGGTATCGCAGCTTGGCGAGGAGATCGTGGGCCTCGAGGCACAGGTCGCATCCAAGGCCAAGCAACTGGAGTTGATCACGGGCGAACTCACGGGCGTGCAGGAGCTGTTCGACAAGCGTCTCGTGCCGATCGCACGGCTTACGGCCCTGCAGCGCGAGGCCGCCAGGATCGAGGGTGAACGGGGCCAGTTGATCTCCACCATCGCCGAGACCAAGACCAAGGTCGACGAGGCGAAGCTACAACTGGTCCGGCTCGACCAGGATGTACGGACGGAAGTCGTCAAGGATCTCGGCGAGGCGCAGGGCAAGGAAGCCGAACTCAGCGAGCGAAGCATCGCGGCGCGCGACGTCCTCGAACGCATCGAGATGCGCGCGCCGACGTCGGGGGTGATCCATCAGTTGAACGCGCACACCATCGGCGGCGTGATCCGCGCCGGCGACGCCGTCATGGAGGTGGTGCCGGATTCCGATGATCTGCAGATCGAGGCGCGGTTGCAGCCGAATGACATCGACCAGGTACGGAAAGGGCAGCAGGCTTTTGTCCGCTTCTCGGCCTTCAACCAGCGGGTGACGCCGCAATTGATCGGTCAGGTGTCCTATGTCTCGCCCGACACCACGAAGGACCAGCAGAGCGGCACGTCCTATTTCACGGTCCGCATCATGCTGCCGGAAGAGGAGCGCCGGCGGCTGGCCGGGCTGCAGCTCTCCTCGGGCATGCCCGCGGAAGTGTTCATGCAGACCGGCAGCCGGACGATGCTGAGCTACCTGTTCAAGCCGATCCTGGATCAGTTCCAGCGCGCTTTTGTCGAGCGGTAAGAGGGCGGGAACAGGCACAGACGTCTCAACGGGGGGTGGCAAATCTTGCCACCCACGATGGTAACGCTATATCAGGGCTTTGCTTTTGCCCTGTTCCCAGCGAGCCCCGTATGACAACCACCACTGCCCCCGAATCCCAGCCGTTCCAGGCCGAGGTTGCCGAGCTTCTGAACCTGATGGTGCACTCGGTCTATTCGGAGACCGATATCTTCCTGCGCGAGCTGATTTCGAACGCGTCGGACGCCTGCGACAAGCTGCGCTATGAGGCGATATCGTCGCCCGAGCTGATCACCGACGGGGCGCCGCCCAGAATCCGCATCGCGCCGAACAAGCCCGCCAATACGCTTTCCGTCGTCGACAGCGGTATCGGCATGGACCGGCAGGAGCTGATCGACAATCTCGGCACCATCGCGCGATCAGGCACAAAATCCTTTCTCTCCCGCCTCACGGAGGCCAAGGACGGCACCAATCTGATTGGCCAGTTCGGGGTCGGCTTCTATGCGGCGTTCATGGTTGCCGAGCGCATCGTGGTCACCAGCCGTCGGGCTGGCTCCGATCAGGTCTTTGTCTGGTCGTCCTCGGGCGGCAGCGGGTTTGAAATCGCACCCGCCGGCGAGGAGGACGCTGCGCGTGTCACGCGCGGCACCGAGATCGTCCTGCATTTGAAAGAGAATGCGGCGAAGTATCTTGAGACCCACGAGATCGAGCGCATCGTCCGCGCCTGGTCCGACAA
>Ga0157374_10003445_pt1 | contig 13294 bp, 11 predicted proteins | sample M25metaG_FD_115308 | JGI IMG/M metagenome (GOLD analysis project Ga0157374, IMG submission 115308) | Miscanthus rhizosphere microbial communities from Kellogg Biological Station, Michigan, USA - M2-5 metaG | ecosystem: Host-associated > Plants > Roots > Rhizosphere > Soil | place: USA: Michigan...
CGACCCCGATTCCTCGGACTTTGTATATGGCGCTTTCCGGCATTCGGGAAATGTCGCTGATTAACACTCCGCCAATGAACCGGGCGCCCATCAAGACCTTTGTGGGGCCGTATAACCCGGCCCAAATCCGTATGGCCATTCTGCAAGAGGTGGATCGAGGCGGTCAGGTGTACTTTGTGCATAACCGGGTGCAGACAATTTACAGCAAACTGGAAGAGTTGCAAGCCTTGGTGCCGGAAGTCCGATTTGCGGTCGGTCACGGGCAAATGAACGAGCGGGATTTGGAAAATGTGATGCTTGACTTTGCTCAGCATCAGTATAACGTCCTGCTTTGCACTACCATTATCGAGAGTGGTCTGGATATCCCTAGCGCAAATACCATTATCCTGGATCGGGCGGATCGTCTGGGCCTGGCGCAGTTGTACCAGATTCGGGGCCGGGTGGGCCGAAGCAACGTGCAAGCCTATGCCTACTGTTATTACGATCCGGAACGCAACCTGACGGAAGATGCCCGCGATCGCTTGCGTGCCATTCGGGAATTCACCTCGTTGGGTAGCGGTTATCAGATTGCTTTGCGGGATTTGGAAATCCGTGGCGTGGGAAACGTGCTGGGTTCCGAGCAGCATGGGCACATGGTGGCGGTTGGCTTCGATCTGTACTGCCAAATGCTGGAAGAATCCATCCACGAGCTTCAAACCGGCGAAGTGGCCGAAGAGAAGGAACCGGCCATTATCGATATCAATGTGACCGCCCTTATTCCGGACAAGTACGTGGGCGATCGCGATGTGAAGCTGATGGAATACAAACGATTAGCCAGTGTGGATAGCGAACTGGCCATCGAAATTATCCAGGCGGAGTGGAAGGATCGCTTCGGCGAGATCCCGCCTCAAACGCAAATGCTCATGAACCTGGTGCGCTTGCGGATTATGGCGACTGAACTGAAAATCCCGCAGGTGCGAGCGGATGATGAGGCGCTACGTATTACGGTGCCCTACAGCTTGCAGGAATGGATGTTCCTGCAAAAGCAACTACCGGTGAACGTTGGCAAAAAGGCTCGCTGGGTGCCGGGTGTGACTTCCAAACAGGGTAGTTTGCCGGTATTGCTAATTAAATTGCTGGGCATGACAGGCGAAGATCAGGTCGAGTACCTGATGGAACTGTTTACTCACCTGCTGAAAATTATTAAAGACACCGCCAAAGTGGGTTAATTATAAAGTTTGGGCTAGATGTACGTGCTTGGGGTTAGTCGGCCTGCCCAAAAAGTACTTGCGCTTATAACGAGGAAAAACAGCCTGCTAGCATTGATTGTAACAGGCTGTTTTTGAAGCGTGGGTGTATGTAGACTGTTAGCTCATATAGTTAAGATTGGTGCCAAATGCGTTGGCGGGCTGTTGTGCTTGCGCTGTGGCTAACATGGATTCCAGCGTGGCGTAATTGGGATCCGAGGAAGATAATCCGCTTAGCGCGGACGTTATATCGGATACGCTGGCGCTGCTTCCTTCATTAATAACGTTTTGGACGGTTTGATCCTGGATTGCCGGTGGTTTTCCACCATGATGGTGATGGCCATGCGCCTTGAGATGTGCCCTATCCTGCTGAACTTTGGTTAAGTCCTGAGTGAGTGTCGGGTCGTTGGCGTTTTGCACCGCTTGCTGAATGGCTGCCATCGCTGCGGCTTGTTTTTGTGCTTCGGTGGCGTTAGCAGGAAGCTGGGAAATCGCCTGTTGCCTGACCGCTTGTAAATTCAGGCCATCTGCCTGGGCCTGGGTTTGAAATGCAGTTTTATCGGCTTTGAGCTGCCCCAATTGCTGTTGAATATTGAGACTCATCCCTACGCTCCTTATTCAGGTCTTCCAACTATATTGCTTCGATATTTTTATTATTTTGTATTTATATATAAAAATAAAGCATATATATGACTGAAATTGCATATTTGGTCGGAAATACTTAATATAAATTTATAAAAACAGTCATTTGTAATGGATCAATTTGTATTTGCTCTTCCGGTTAAGTGGAAATAGAAAGCTTGTTGCAGCGGTTAAATGCCACCATTTAGAGCTTTCTATTTGAACAATTGGATGAAGGGAGAATTCTTAGGGCTGCTTTTGATGTCGTCCCGAAAAGCCCAGATATCCTACTAAGAAGATGGCGGATAGTAGAGCAACCGCCAAGCGGGTTTCATGATTCACGCTTTGATTCAACGAAACCAGGCCTTCAATTAAGCCGGCCAGCACCAATAGGGGAAAACATCCCATAATCAGGATTAAGGCCTCTTTCGATTTGTCTCGCACTGCCTGCCAACGGGGTACTTCTCCGGGAAAGAGCATAGAGAAGCCAATAATCATTCCCGCGCCCCCGGCGATGAAAATGGTGGTTAGCTCAATCACGCCGTGAGCGATCATGAAATTAATCAGACGGGGACCCATGCCATGTTCGATACATACCTGCAAAGGGCCGCCAAAGGCGAACAGGCCGTTATGAAACAGCAGAAACAGGCTGCCGATGCCTAGCATCACGCCGGTTGCGAAAGCGTTAATGGCTACGCGAATGTTGTTGGTCATTAAAAAGCTGGATTGCGAGGGGTTGGCCTGGGTTTGGTCCGTCCATAGAATTCCCTTGTCTAGTGCTTCAATCATCGATGGGGACAGAAAGTACCGCTCAGTTTGATGATGGTGATGCACAGTGGCCATGGCGACAGCGGCTCCTAATGCGAACATAATAAACGCCAGCAGGATGAACAGGCTGTTTTTGCGAAAGCAGCGGGGAAAATCGACCAGGAAAAAGTCCCGTACGTTACCCCAGTTGGTGGGTGGATGTTCATAAACATGGGCATGACAGCGCTGGGCCAAGTTGTTGAGATAAGGCTCCAGATGGCGCAGTTCCGGTTGCGATTGCGCTCGGGCTAAGTCGTTAATCAGGTTGCGATAGAGCAGACCCAACTCTCGGACTTCAGTTGGTGGCAAAGCAAAGGTTCCCAGTTGGGTGCGCCCCAGGATTTGCTCCAGGCGTTGCCATTGGGGTTCATGCTCCTGTAGCCAGCGCTTTCCCGTCATAGATCCTCTGTTCTCTCGATTTATGTGTCCGATTAATCTTCCACGGCTTGCCTTTCACACCGCTATTCCTTACTATCGGGTATGGTGGAATTTTTGGCAAGTCATCCGTATTCGGCATGGGAGATTTGATGGAACTGCGCTCCATATATACCTTGGAAACCGCGGAAAACGTTCATATTAAGGTCGAGTTGGCCGGATTGGCAAACCGCGTGTTTGCCTTTGTTTTGGATGCATTGTTGATGTTCGGCTTGTTGGGCGCGGTGATGCTACTGGTGTTAATTATGGGCGTAGTGAAAGGTTCCCAGGAGCTAATCCGCACTGCGATGCCTGTGGCGTTGTTTGTGGTGTTTTTTGGCTACCATCTGTTTCAGGAATGGCTCTGGAATGGGAAAACGGTGGGGAAGGTCGTCTTTAAAATCCGCGTGGTACGCAATAATGGTCAGCCGATTGGCTTTTGGGAATCCTTTGGCCGGAATTTGTTGCGAGTCGTGGATGTATATTCATCCGGCGTTGGGTTGTTGGTGATGATGTTTAACCGAAGCGAGAAGCGCTGCGGCGATTTCGTGGCAGGCACCATTGTCATTAACGATCAGCCTGTAACCAAGCCAGGCGCAAAGGTTATACCGTCTGCCCAATCAGAGCCGCAGAATTCTTCCTTGGATTCAGCTTTGGCGATGCTGGGTTCACGGCTGACTGCCGAGGAGACGGAATTGCTGCAGGCGTATCAAACACGTCGAAAACACTTTTTGAAACCAGCGCGTGAACTCTTGTCCCAGGCCGTTTGTCGGTACTTTTCCTACCGTTTGCACCAGTCGATTCACTCGGATGAAGAGCTGGATCGGATGTTAGAGCCAGGGCATTCAGCCAACTAAAATGCCGAAATATCCTGGCTTGGGATATTTCGGCGATGAGAGAATATTTGGCATCTCATTTTCCAGGCAGATGGATGATCTTCCTGAAGAAGACGATGCGAAGGACACGGGTTGATTGAATGAATTCAGAGAAAAAATGGATATAAACCAGTAGGGTTGGTGTTTCTATACCATTAATTGACTTTGTTTTTTACCGGATGATTTATGTTTGCTACTGAATAGACTAAATTCGTAAATCAAATTGGAGTGGACACTCTAACCAAACTGTTGCTGTGGTATCTGTTTACACGGGCGCTTGGGTATTGACGGAGATAAAAATAAACCGTTTTTCCAGCAGTGCTTCCTCATCAACCCGATTGACGATGGCCTGGATCAACTCGGGATTTTTAACCAGCGTTTCGTGCTGTACTTCCTCACGCAAAATAGCGCGGACGGCCTGATATTTCTTGGCGGTTACAAAACTTTCGAAGCCTTGCTGGAATCGTCGGCTAATACCGTCATAATCTGGCATACTAAGGACATCAAAATGCGTGTACAAGGTGTCGTAGGCAGTAGACATATTCACTTCCTCTTTTTACCCAACCCCTGACTATAGGTTGGGTTTAGCTGGACTGTTATTGTTCTGCCTATATGAACGGAATCAATCTAAACTGATGCTAGGCTATGTGTGCAAACCGAGGAACTTGTTACAAAGCTTAATATGAGCAGATGATTGAGAAGAAATTAGAGTTTATAAGGGTTATCTTCATTAGATCTGGCTTATTGGTCCACTATTTCTAACATCTATTAACCTCACCTCATCATTTATAAGTGAAATGACGAGAAAACTTTCCAGCTTAGTACACATTGCGAAGTATAATGGCTGACTTATAAAAGCACTCATAGTCTTCTCCATCTCTCGCAATCCACCATCTCTATCAATTTGTAGTCGGATTTTATCTTTGTGGAGCAATAGTTCCCGGATAATTATCTCAGGTGATGGATACTCAGCCTTGAGCTTTCCAGTTTCTCTGCATTGTGTCGGGCAATAATACATCGGTGGGAGCTGTAATTCAGCGATTAAATTTTCAGCAACTCTAAACTGAGCCTCTTCATACTCATTCCTGCCAGGTATCCGAATTAAGGAAAAATCATCGCGAGTGAATACTTCAAATCGTAATTCTTTACTTAGGGAAGATTTGAGGCCGATTGGTCTATCTTCAGCTTTAGTGAATAACTTTGATAAAAGCTTCATCATGATATAGGTGCAATGATCTTAGGACGATAAGGCGGCTGCGTTTTTTTCCTGGTAAGCCCCAATTTTACGGAACTTCGCATAGCGATCGGCAGGTAACTGATCGTTCGGTATGGCCTTCAGTTCGCTAATCGCTTGCTCTACGGTTTCTAAAATGCGCTGCGCGTTTAGTGTCGGATCGTAATGAGCGCCACCTTGCGGCTCGGGAATCACACCATCGACGATGCCAAATTCCAATAAATCCTGGGCGGTGATTCTCAGGGCTTCTGCCGCGCGAGACGCGAATTCGGCGCTACGCCACAGAATGGAAGCGCACCCTTCGGGAGAGATGACGGTATATAGCGCATGCTCCAGCATGTAGATCCGGTTAGCCACGCCAATGCCGAGCGCTCCACCAGAGGCGCCTTCGCCGGTTACGACGGAGATGATCGGCACACGCAACCGGGCCATTTCCCGAATGTTAAAGGCAATGGCCTGTCCGATGCCATGCTGCTCTCCGGCAATGCCCGGATAAGCCCCAGGCGTATCTACCAGAGTCAAGACCGGCATTTTGAACTTTTCGGCGTGATAAAACAAGCGTAAGGCTTTCCGGTAGCCTTCCGGGTTGGCCATTCCAAAGTTATAGGTCAGGTTTTCTTTCATTCCCCGGCCTTTTTGCGTGCCCACGACCATCACCGGGCCAGAGGAAAGCTCAATAATGCCGCCGATGATAGCGCGATCATCCGTACCGGAACGGTCGCCCCGCAGTTCAATCCAGGTATTGGGCGACAGCATCTTTACGGTTTCCAGCAGGTTAGGCCGTTGAGGATGCCGAGCCACCTGCAGCTTTTGCGATGGCGTCAGCCGGTGATAAAGCTTGTTCCGAACTTCTTCAGCCTGACTGCGTAATTTAGCAATTTCTGCAGTGAAATCGATATGGCTATCCTGGCTTAGGCGCATCAGTTCCTCGATTTTCTCTTCCATTGCCATTATAGGCTTTTCAAACTCCAAGGGAAGAATTTTATCTGACATCTTAATAGCTTCCTTATATTGGTTTCCCGCTTATTCCAACGTCTAGGCTAGCGATATGGGAGCAAGCCCGGAAGATTGACGATGGAGCCGGATCAGAGTGGCTAGGATAGGGGCCATTTCCTGGCGAGCTAGTACCATATCCACCTGACCGTAGTTCAGCAGGTAATTGGCGGTCTGGAAATCCGCTGGCAGTTTTTGACGAATGGTTTGCTCAATGACGCGCCGCCCGGCAAAGCCGACCCGTGCGCCTTCTTCCGCGATGTTAACATCGCCCAGGGTTCCGTAACTGGCGGTCACGCCCCCAAAAGTCGGTTCAGTCAGGACGGAAATGTACAGCAGCCCTGCCTCATGGAGTTGGGCCAAGGCCGCACCGGTTTTCACCATTTGCATAAGGGAGAACGTGCCTTCCTGCATGCGGGCGCCGCCGGATGACGAGAAAATGACGACCGGCAAACGTTCTGCCAGTGCCCTTTCAATCATGCGGGTAATCTTTTCGCCGACAACGCTGCCCATGCTGCCGCCCAAATAGGTGAAATCCATAACCGCCAAGCCGAGTCGCTCTTCCCCGATACGGCCGATGCCGGTAATAACGGCTTCGTTCAGTCCGGTTTTCTGGTGGGCGTCCGCTTGACGCTTCAGATAAGGCTCGGTATCCGTAAAATTGAGGGGATCGGCGGGGAACAGGTTCTCATCCATTTCCTGGAAATCGTCGCAGAGCTGCATAATCCGCTTATAGGCGCCAATGCGGAAATGGTAGCCGCAATGCATGCAGACCATCAGGTTGTTTTCCAGTTCCTTGCTCGGGATATTCTGGTGGCAACTGTAGCATTGGGTCCACAATTTGCAGATTTCCTCGTCGGTCAAACGGGAATTCATGGCCGAGACGTCCAGCTTGGTGGACGTGTTTCGCTTGGAGGCAAACCAGTCTCTTAGGGACATAACCAACTTTCCTACTCACTCTGTACTGCGGACCGGTTTGGGCAATTCAATGCTAGGTGACCGGCACACATTCAGAGGAGTCAATCATCAATAGGGCATTGGTGTTGAGTTTAACACAAATTCTCAAGCGTTTCTTTAGCCAACTAAATTTTAGCCGCCTAATGATTGCAGCTTAGCGAGGGAGACATCGATCAAAGTTTGGTCAACCAGCCTCTAGAACTTGGAAACAGAACCGGCGTTATTGTAGCTGACGGGTTGAGAGACTCGCATCTGATCAAAGTTTACGATGGTGTTATTCGGGCCGGGATAAAAGTTAAAGCCGAAATAGGAGCGGGCATTGATGAAATCGTAGCCGATGGAGGCTTTAAAGTCCTGCGGACCAACCATCATGTATACAATATTTCCCACGGTCAGTGCCTTTTGGGCGTTGTCACGGTTTAAACTGTAGCTGCCGGTGTTACAAATACTCAGATATTTGTTGATGACAAACATGTTGCTGACGGTCAAGTTTTGCGCGCCACCATAGTAGCTGTCAAACACGAACGGGGACTTGCCGATACTGTGACTGAGCGTATAGGAAAGGCCGGTTTGCAGGCGGTTGTGCAGCAGGTTCATAGTTAAAGTCGGGCCAATCCGGCCCAGGGCGATAAAATCACTGGAGGTATAGGCGGCAGTCAACAATTGGGCGCGCATCCCGACCGAGGCATATTTACCCAGCGTCAACAAAGGTTGCGTATTCTGAAGTTGAAACTGGAGTTGAGCCCGGCCTAGCGTTTGCGGAGTGCTGCTTTTGGCCGCAACGAAATAGTTCTGCCGGAAGTTGGGGTAGAAGTTATCCCGGGCCATACCGGCGCTTTCAAAAGAAGTCAACTGAAAATTCTTGAAATCCTTGAGCACTCGGTAATCAGAAATCTGGGCAATGTAGTTGGGGTGCTCGCTTTGGCCCATCAGGCCATTCTGGTAAACGTCGTTGTATGAAGCCATGACATGCGTGTTGCTGCTGAAAATGCGGCGGTCGGCAAAGAAGATGGGCGAGCCGACATGGCTGTTATAGGCGAGATCGACGGCGGTGTCCGCATCCCGATAGTGGGCGACTCCGCCAAAGCCCAAGCCGTTTTTGATCTGCTTGCCGGTTTGCCCGTTACTGGACCAATATCCGGGTGAACCAAAGCTGGCAATGGGAGAAAGCCGCAAAGAGCCACGCCCCAGATGCATGTCCCAGCCCGGTCCCAGGTAGGCGCCGCCATAGGCCTTGTATCCGCCAACATCCGGTCCCAGATACTGGACGCTTTTGTTGGACTGATCGTAGGAGAAATCCGTATCCGGCAGCGTAGCGAGCTTGTATTTACCCACATAGAGACTGGGCGATTTCAGATTGATCTCGTCATAGCCGTCATCATGCCGGACAATGTCGATTTCTTTGGCTTTGAAACTAAAGCGGGATACTTTATCCGGGCTTTCGTCAAAATTCTCGGAAGGGTGATTTTTGAAATCGTCAAACTTTTGCAGGGCTTGCTGCTGAGCCAGGTTCATCTGGTTATACATGGTGGCCCGGTTTTGTATGACCTTCTTGGAATATTCCCGACGCAGCCTGGCTTGCTGAGAACCTTTGCCCGCGCCTTGAGACAGGTTGCTGAGCCCGCCGTTGGCCATGAGCTGCTGATACATGGAGCCGCTAATAATCATGCGGCCGTTTTCCAGTTGCAGTTCGTTGGCATTGACGAAGGTTTGCTTGGCTTTAATCCGTACGGCGGATAAGGTGGTGGACGTATCGTTAATCAGTGCCGACTTGCGGGTTAAGTCAATTTTGGCGTAGCTGCCTTCCGTTTTCTGGCCATTTTTAATAATGACCACTTTTCCTTCGGCGATGGCCAAATCCTGATTCTGGTCATAGGTCAACTTGTCGGAGAACAATTCGGAATTCTGTTCCGAAATAATCATGTGGACCGCGCCGGTGGCAACGTACACATCCCGGTCTTTATCGTAGTTGAGCGTATTGCTGTTGATATCCACCATAACGGCTCGCGCCTTGATGGGCTCGGAGGAACTACTGGTATTGGCAGCGGGGGTGGTGGGCTCTAAGGTTGGTTGTGCCCCTGCCGCTACGGGCTTGGCTAGGGCTGTTCCATTCTCTGAGGGTTTTTTCGTCCCGGCTTCAGATTTGCTTGTCTGGCCTGCTGGCGTTTGTTCAATGGCTTTATTCTGTTCTGCCACGGCCCTGGCATCCATGGGCTTAAAGGTGGAATTGCCACTCATAAGGGCTGTGTTGGACGGATCGTTCACAATTTGTGCTGGGGCGGCACCCATTCCCAACATAAAAGCGGCCGCTAAGACGACACGGAAAGCGCTTCTCTTTGGCGCCGGAAACCAGAGATCACTTTGATGGGCTCGGTTGGATGTTGAATTGATGGGGGCAACCGGTAATTTCATTCCATGAATCCTTTAGTGGTGTACCTTGTCCGTTTTAGAGAGGCGGGCGTAACGTCAAGGATTGGAGTGTCTATACCGCTGAGTCAGAACGGTTGAGGACATAGATGCCCAATTGGGCAAAAAGTTCTAAACGACTTCCAAGCAACTTTAATATTTTCTTAACACGCACCCAATATTCTACCAGAGATTCGGCTGAACAAAACAAGAAGGATAAAGAAGTGTATATTAAATATATCTAAATTTCGAAATATTTATTAGAGATACCCCATCGGATTCACCGGTGCGCCGTCAACCCGGACTTCGAAGTGAAGGTGAGGGCCTGTGGAGTATCCCGTGGAGCCTTCATAGCCAATGACTTGACCTTTACCCACGCTTTGCCCGGTGGAAACCGCTAAGGCGGACATGTGGCCATATAGGGTGATCAGGTTGTGACCATTGCGGGTGCCGTGGTTGATCATAATGGCTTTACCATAGCCGCCCTTCCAGCCCGCCCAGATCACTTGTCCGCCATCGGCCGCATGAATCGCCCCGCCGTTGGGTCCACCGATATCCAGGCCGGTGTGCATGATGGTGCGGCGATGGATGGGGTGGAAGCGATAGCCGAAGCCGGAATTGATATGGCCGGAGATGGGCCAGATGAAGCTTCCGGTACTGTTGTGAACCACTTGGAAGGAAGCCCGGTGAGAACTCATTAATGCGCGAATCTGGGAAGTAATGCTGCTGGATTCCGCCAGCAGTTCGCTTTCCGCCCTGTCATAAAAGGCGGCGTCGTGCTGGTACTTCTCTCGTAAAGACTTATCAATCTCGATCGACCGCTGGATTTCCATATTCTTGACTTGAATGGTGGCGATCGTCTGCCCCAGCATGACTTTCTTGCGCGCAACTTGGGATTTGAGTCCGTTGAGTTCCTGTACTTTATCGCGCAGAGCTTCCAGGAGACGCTTGTCCTGGGCCATCATCTTCTTTTTATAGTAGAGGCGATCCAGGAGCGTTGAGAGGTCGTTGGCCTCCAGAATCATCTGGAGCATGCTAAGCCGCTCTCCCATGTATAAGTTGCGGAGCCGCTTGCCTGCGTCCACGCTCAGTCGCATGGCGTCTCCCATGGTGCTGTCCAGGCGATTGTCCAGATAGACCAGCTCGGTTTTGGTCTCGCCTAACCGTTGCTGATGAAACTCCAGGGAGCGTTTTTCGACCTCCAAACGCTGCTGGTTGACGACGATATTCTGGCTCATGCGTTGGGCGGCACGCATTTTTTCATATTTCTTGCGGCGCATTTCTTCCGCTTTGGCCCGGATGGACTGGGTTTTACGCTGCAATTCCCGGATGTTTTGATGATTGTCGGCAAGCGCGGACGCCAAGCTTCCCAGCACTAGACTAAAACCTAGCAGCAGGCTTAATAGGGCTTTGAATGGCTGGCTCTGGCTAAATTTTGTCATAACCTACCGGAACAACATGAATACATAGGTGGTCAGCAGAAAAGCCAGAACCATAACCAATGCGATCCAGCGGGCGTTTTGTTTAAAAAAATTGTTCATGACGTTCCACAGATGTTCCCAACAGCCCATTATGGAGGCAGCGCTAAACACGAGATGGGGTTGATGTGCGTTCAATCCAAGAGATGGACTTTACTATTATATCTGATTGGCGCTACTGCCCAACTGACTTCTTTTAGTTAGGAAAAAGCAACAAAAAAGTTTAGAATATCAACAAATATTAAGTCATTTGGTCGGGATGTGCTCAAAAAATTAAAGGTTTTCCTCGGATCGTCGATAGCCATATTACGAAGTGAAGCTATGGTGGAGGCTATGACTTATGGTAGCAGCACAACAGCAACGCAAACCCCTTAAAAATACCGCATTCTCGGTACACTTTATCGTGAAGGGGGCTGAAAAGCGCCGTTCCCTGGCATATGCCAAAGCGAAAATGCTGCAAAGCGAGTTGGGAGTTACCCCTCATTTGGTCAGCGTCAAGTAAGGTCTCGGCGCGACTCTTCAAGTTTTCCCCCCTTCTCTACCAAGCATTAATTTTTGAACCTCTCGTTAGTACCGGGAGGTTTTATTTTGGGATCCAATTTTAATGTTTATTTGATCCTTGGGTTTTGTTAGTCTAAGGGGCTATGAGTACCGTTCTTCCTAAAAATTATATTGAGCAGGCAGAATCCCTGCTGACTACCGAGATCTGGCCGCAGCAAGAGGTCATCTATTACACCTGTTTTGAACGGGTGTTGAATGCCTTTAAGCGGCATAAAGTCGGAGAAGAGCATTTTCTCTCGGTCACCGGGTACGGGCATGACGACCTGGGCCGGGAAACTTGCGATGCCGTGTTCGCGGATGCCCTACAGGCAGAAGCGGCTTTGGTTCGGGTGCAGATCGTATCCGGTACCCATACGCTGGCGATTGGCTTGAATGGTTGCCTGAAGCCTGGGGATACCATGCTTTCCATTACGGGACGCCCGTACGATACCCTGGAGGAAGTGATTGGCTTGCGCGGCGACAGTCGACATTCTCTGGCTGCCAAGGGTATCCGCTATAACGAGATTTCTATCTTTGAGCCGGGTCCAACCGAACAACCTGGCTTACAGGTTTCGGTGCGGGAAAATATTACGCCGGAAGAGGCCGAGGCCATTCGGCAAGCCGATCTGGTGTTTATCCAGCGTTCTCGGGGCTATAGCCAACGACCCTCGTTAACCATTGCCCAATTGTCCGCGCTGATTGGAGAGGCAAAACGGATCAATCCCCGCATTAAAGTTATGGTGGATAATTGCTATGGCGAATTCACCGAGGCCCAGGAGCCGCCATCCGTGGGTGCGGATTTGATTGCTGGCTCCCTGATTAAGAATCCCGGTGGGGGGATAGTGCCGACCGGCGGCTATGTGGCCGGGTGTCAGGATTTGGTTGATGCTTGCGCGGACTATCTTACCTGTCCGGGCGTAGGCGCGGAAGGCGGTTATACGTTTAACCTGACCCGTGTGCTGCTGCAAGGGTTATATTTAGCGCCGGGCGTGGTTAAAGAGGCATTAAAAGGCATGACCCTGGCGGCCAAACTATTTGAAGATGCCGGTTATGAAACCACGCCGCATTGGAAAGACACGCGGAGCGATATTATTCAGATCTTAACCTTGAGAGATCCTGAAAAACAGGTCAAATTCTGTCAGATATTGCAAAGTCTTAGCCCCATTAACAGCCATATTACGCCGGTTCCGGCCAAACCGCCGGGTTATCAGGATGAAGTGGTGATGGCAGGCGGCACTTTTATTGATGGTTCTACGCTGGAGCTTTCCGCGGATGGCCCGTTACGGCCACCCTACGCTGTGTATCTCCAGGGTGGCTTAACATACGCGCATGCCCGTTTGGTGATGAGACATATCCTAGAGGCTTTAACGAATTAGACGATGCCTGCGCCTCGTACAAAATTTGTCTGGCGTAAAGGATATAAAAGACGGAATAGAACCCGCTTAGAAATTCCTCCAAGCCTTTTAATGGGCTTGCGATTGCTACTAAATTGCGGTCTTGGTTTGACGAAATTCAGCTCTTGGATATGGGCCATGTGGAAGAATGGTTTGGCTTCCAGGGCAAAAGCATAAAAACTTTCAATCTATGAGCTGTTTTTTGGGGATGTATCAAAATCTTATATGGGGACCTCTGCATAAGTAGGATTCAATTTCCGGGATGTCGAGGTATATTTCCTGTAAAATATGATGAGAGAAGAGATTACAGGAGCAGTACGGTATGCGGACCAAGCCTCACGGCCAGAAA
>Ga0157374_10003446_pt1 | contig 13293 bp, 9 predicted proteins | sample M25metaG_FD_115308 | JGI IMG/M metagenome (GOLD analysis project Ga0157374, IMG submission 115308) | Miscanthus rhizosphere microbial communities from Kellogg Biological Station, Michigan, USA - M2-5 metaG | ecosystem: Host-associated > Plants > Roots > Rhizosphere > Soil | place: USA: Michigan...
ATTTATCGCGTAAGAGCCGCTTGGACGCGTCTGCTATCCGCGCTAGACCAACAACGTTCGTGGAGCGTTAACATTTTTCGGCCGTTCCTGAAAGTATATGCATTGAAATAAGGCGCATACCATTTCAGGAACGGCCGAAAAATGTTAACGCTCCACGAACGTTGTTGGTCTAGCGCGGATAGCAGACGCGTCCAAGCGGCTCTTACGCGATAAATCCAAGTCGATATGCGCCCATGCCCATAGGATAGATGCCCCAGCTCATGAGCGACTACCGCCTCGAACTGCGCAGGTGTGAGCGCTTTCATGAACGGCAAACCGATCAGCAAATAATTTCTATACCAACCAAATATGCCTAGTTGCGGTAGCTGTACAACGGCTGCGTTAAAATCGCCGGTAAGGATGACTTGATAAAACGGTGGCGCTTTTAGCTTTACGCGCAACGTTTCAATGAGAGAAAAAAGCGCGGGCGCTTCGGCGGACTGCAATACTCTTCCGGTTGGCGGCGGAATTTTTACCCACATCGCCTTTACCATTTTCCAAAGAACAAGGCCAACGGGAATAGCCAACTTAATCGCTATCGCTTTCAAATAAAAAATCGAGGCCAGTAACGATAAGAACAAGCCGAGTATTAAGCTCAGAACCAAACCGAGATACGCATACCCGATCAATCCTAGCAACACTACTTTCGACTTATAAATAGCTGGGCTTCGAATCGCCTGTTGTTCAAGCTTGGATACTAAAGCGTCGAATTCCTCGTTTGTCATATGCTTCACCCCACTTAAAATTTTGAATTAATTTTTTTGCTCTCTTTATCTGTGCAGCTATTCTTCGTGGCTTCCTCGATCAATTCCAATCATATTTGAGGTTCCAGAAGACGTTTCAGCATCCCACCACCAATTACCGCCAACACCAATGAGGCAATCCCATAGAGAATAAGCATTCCTTGAAGATCCCCTTCTCGTACTGTAAGGGATAACCAAAAAACAGCACAGTTGTAAGCACCATGAAACAGAATGCACGGCAACAATGATCGCGATCTTTCATATAGCCATCCTGCGATTGTGCCGAGCACAAATCCAACAACAAACTGATAGATGTTTAGATGAAAAGCGCCGAATAGCACCGCCGAAGCAAGAATAGAAACCGATCGCGAATACTGTTGAAGAAAACTACGAAGGATAACGCCGCGAAAAAGCATTTCTTCGAGTACAGGCCCTAAAATACAAACGGTGACAATCATGGCAAGGTTATTCGACATTATTTTCTCGAACATTGCCTGTTGCCATCCAGACATTGGGAACAACCATACCAATGCACCGTTAACAACCAACATCAACAACGCCACACCGGGAATCACCAGCAATATAGGAAACGACAGCGTACCGAGCGTTGCGGTAATGGAATGCTTAGCGGAATGGAAGAGCGATGAATAGCTTAAGCGCTTGTAGTAAAGCAATGGGGTGAGCAAAATACCATTTGCCAATAGCGCGATAACGCCCCACATGCCTCGATAATCGCCTCTAGAAATAAATCGAAGGTCGTAGAAAGCAGCGACCAAGATATATTCAATTATCAGTAAACCAGCCACCAAGAAACTTGCCTCCAGGAGGCTAGGAAATGTTTCGTGCCGCTCTTCCATAATGCGTAACAATCTTTTTTATATGGTGTTCGTTAAATATATTATTCCGCTGTATCTAACTCTTCTTTGCTGATGCGCTTTAACCCAAATGGCGTTCGTTTCTTGATCACGACTTCCGGCGCAGATGCGCCGTCGAGAGAAACCGGCCGTGACGGCAGGATTGTTGACATGGCATGTTTGTATATAGCTTGAACGATGCCATCGCTTTTCAATAACACAACATACGCATCGAAGGCTTCGATGTAGCCTTGTAGACGAATACCGTTCACCAAAAATATCGAAACCGATATTTGTTCTTGACGAAGGGCGGAAAGGAGTTTGTCTTGGAAATCGTTTTTATCGGTTTTGGTAGTCATAATAAATTTATAGTTTTAGGTTGATGCAACAAAGCGTGATTCGATTGCGACACATTCCCGGATACGGCTATCGCCTAATCTGGGCTACGCTTGCTATTACGCTTTACTTCACGCCGGTAGAGAATATCTCCAATAATCAAAAGGCCTACTCCAAGCCAACGTAATATTGGTTCGGAAAAGATCATGAATAGTATGAAACCGCTAAGTTGTAAAAGTACGGCTTAATTTGATATTTTCATTTTCTATCCTAACGCGCCATTTCACTCGATCTACGCTTTCTTTCGCCAGAAACAGGCGTTTGTCAATTTTCAGTGAACTTTGTGCCCGATCAAAGCTTGATATTAATTCGTACACAGAACTTAAGACTATGGCAAAACCGCCTTTACCACGGCGTTTGGAGTCAAAATATATATTGTGCCGTTAGCATCGACACTAACGCCTATTGGGGACGATAAAGAACCAGGTAGTGATCCCATGATATTACCCTGCTGCCCAGGAACTCCGATGATTGTAGTCACTCCCCCAGCCGGCGTGATTTTACGAATTGTATGATTACCGGTATCGGCAACGTATACGTTGCCTGCTGTGTCGGTCGCCAACCCGGATGGAGAATTAAATTGAGCGTTTGGGCCGACGCCATCGGCCGAACCCGCGAACCACGTTCCTGCCAAAGTAGTACGTACTCCCGCTGGCGTAATTTTTTGGATTGCATTGCCGTTCACAGTGTATATATTGCCAACGCGGTCGGTTGCCACCCTGTAGCGGGATAGTTCGGATAGAGAAGAAGCAGTCGAAAAAGTAGTGACTATTCCTGTTTGTGTAATTTGTAAAATAGATCCGGCCGCTAGATAAATGTTGCCGACACTGTCGGTCGCTAGGCCAAAAGGATAAAAGTACCCGGACTCCGCTCCACCGGCATAACAAGCCCCATCTGTAATAGTACTCACCACCCCATCGGGGCTAATTTTACGAACGCCGACATTGACAAAATATGGAGCAGCAAGGTCGGAAACATATACATTACCCGCGTTATCAGCGGCCACGCCACGAGGAGACTTAAACCGAGCGGGCGCACCGGTGCTATCTACTAAACCAGATGTATCATCGCCCCCCGTCAAATCGCTCACTGTGCCGGCGGGCGTAATCTTAAAGACTGTATGATTAAATGCATCAGCTACGTACGCATTCCCGACATTGTCGACCGCCAATCCAATGGGTTCAGCAAACAAAGTAGCCATACGGCCGCTAGCTATCGCTCCCACTACAAGAGCCGTTCCTGCAAAAGTACTCACGCTTCCTGCAGGTGTGATTTTACGGATAGTATTATTGTAAGTATCGGCGACATATATGTTACCTAGGGTATCCGTTGTAATACCGTAGGGAGAAGAAAATCGGGCATCGGAGCCAACGCCATCGGCCGACACATTCGAGTACTCAAAGCGATCTAGACCTGCCAGGGTCGTCATCACTCCGGAGGGAGTAATTTTTCGAATCGAATTATAAGCACTATCGGCTACATACACGTTATCAGCGCTGTCCACAGCCAGACCATAAGGAGTGCCTGTAAACGATATACCAGTTGAACCAACAATACCTGGCAGGGTAGTTACTATGCCACTTGGCGTAATCTTGCGTACAGCAGCTTTGCCAAGAACAGGAGTGTATATATCGCCACGGTCAGTCACATACAAATTGCCAAGACTATCAATAGTTAGACCACTAAGAGAAATAAAGCGTGCATCGGCAATGGCACCATCAATTGAACCTTCTTCTCCTACCTTTCCAGCAACGGTTGTCACCACACCCATAGGTGTAATTTTGCGTATTGTAGTGCGATCGGCTACGAACAAATTGCCGACTTTGTCCATTGCTAGTCCTGACGGATACAAAAAGCGAGCAGTCGTACCAACACCATCTGATGAATTATAACTTCCAGGGGTTCCTGCAAAGGTTGTCACTATCCCGTCGGGGCTTATTTTACGGATAAGCTGGTTCTGACTATCCGCAACAAATAAGTTGTCAGATCTATCGACCGCTAAAGCAGTAGGTTGATCAAATCGCGCATTCAAACCGCTGCCATCAATTAAACCACTTTCTCCAGTTTTTCCTGCTAACGTCGTTACTACGCCGGTTGGGGTTATTTTACGAATTGCATTATTATCGGCCACATACACGTTACCAGCGCTGTCAGTAGCCATACCTTGAGGAAAATTAAATCGAGCGTCTGCACCGGCACCATCTACATTACCGAATCCGCCAATACTACCCGCGAGCAAATGCAGTCCCACACTTGCTTGCGCAGTGTCGCCTGCCGCCATTTGAGAAGGCGCCGATGACGATGTCGAGGATGACGATCCACCGCCGCAGGCAGCGAACATAGCCGTGATTACAAATAAAACAAGACCGCAAGTTAGCCTTGTTCGCCCGCGACGTAATAATAAATTCTGTGTCATTAAAAGTATTCTTTCAGTGGAGCAAATTCGATTTCGAATCGGGTCATGCCATCTATTTATTGCGTAGGTCATCGCATATTCTTTTTTTCAAATCCCTGGCGCTGAAGGAACGCAAATTAGGAAGCTCAAAGTACGATTGCCCGTCATGCGCTCTGCAATTGCTCGACGAGTAAAAACAGATACTCTTAGCCTCATAGCCACGGAGCGAAGGACAGTTCAAGAAAACGGATGGTTTAGAGACGTATTGTTATTGTCGTTTTATAAAGCGGCGGGATGGATGCATTCGACCAACGAACGGAATTGCACCAATGCAACTATATATTTAGCTTTATTAATTAATCAGTCACGCACGTAGGGCGCAAACTCTAGCATCGGTTTTTAAGTAACACAATAGCTAAATAATGAATTCGCATAAGCTCCGACCACTTGACCACATAATGCAAAGCGAGTGCATTTCAACATTAAATAATCGATCAATCGAATCGATCTTCGAATAACATCAACCCCTACCCTACGCGTCATAGAAAAAACGGAAATCGCGATTCATCACGCACATTCACCGTTGTTTTCACCTTTCCATCGTTACCAAAGATGACGGAAAACGTCGCAACATATCCCCACAGATCTCGATAACGATAATCCCACGCGATTTCTTGCCGACGAGGAAACTCTACCCTTCGCCACGGTGGTCCGAGCAACCAGTTCACCGCATCTTCATCGAGCCCGTGCTGTATCTGCGTAAAGTGCCTTTCCTCTAGCACTTGCTCGATGGCGATCAATCGGCCATTGCGGTCAATCCGCGCCATATGGGTTTCGAGGCCAACAGGGCCATGGGGATAAGCCAAGGATTTACCACCATCCGCCGCGAAAAAAATGGCCATCGGTGTTCCCATTAAATGGCGCACATCGTCTTCGGTGGCAATACCGGGTTGAAGCCCTCGTCCGTTATAAGAAGCGCATGCCGCTAACAACAACACCATTGCGATAACAGCGGTCAAACCATAACGATACGAACGCATAAGACATTCCTTGTGTTTTGAACCCATTGTGTCGATTGTCAATCGATAGGACCGGCGGCAGGTTGAAAAATTTCGCCGAATCCCCATTTTTAAAATCGCATTGATGATATCCGGCAACGGTTTCATAATGGTCCATTACTATGCGGTTTCAGCCGCGATTCCACGGAGGCAAAATGACTCTCGTCCGTGAACCTGCCGTTGCCGGTATGTTTTATCCGGCCGATCCTGCTGCCCTTGCAATAGAAGTAGATACTTTGCTTGCAGCAGCGCCGACTGAAACCGGAAAGGCGCCTAAAGCCATCATCGTTCCTCACGCAGGCTATATCTATTCGGGCCCTATCGCAGCTAGCGCTTACGCACGCTTTAAAACAGTTGCTAACAACATTCGACATATTGTTCTGTTAGGACCAAGCCATCGCGTAGCGCTAACGGGCTTGGCCCTCTCCGGTGTCGGCACTTTCGCAACGCCGCTAGGCGACATCAAGATCGATACGGAAACGACAAAGCGATTACAAGCCTTGCCTCAGGTACAAGAATTACCTGCGGCCCATCGCTGGGAACATTCGCTCGAAGTGCAATTACCGTTTCTACAAAAGCTATTCGACGATTTCACGCTCACACCGTTGGTTGTCGGTAATGCAACAGGGACACAAGTGGCCGATGTATTGGACTGCCTATGGGGCGGCGACGAAACCTTGATCGTCATTAGTTCTGACCTTTCCCATTATTTACCTTATCAAGCGGCGCAGCAGATCGATCAGGCAACGGCTAATGCCATTGTCGAACTGCGCGGGCCACTGAAACTCGATGAAGCCTGCGGCGGCATACCGGTCAACGGATTGATCGAAGCGGCTCGCCGTCATGGTTTAACGCCCGAACTCATCGACTTGCGCAATTCAGGCGATACCGCCGGCGATAAGAATCGAGTGGTCGGTTATGGCGCCTTTGGATTCTATGCCGCCCACTAATGCCGGATATGTTTTGCTGCCGATCGCCCGAGCGGCGATTGAGCAAACATTGAGCAACAATAAAAACGCTACCGGTGTATATCCTGAATGGGTACATGAAAAAGGCGCTTGTTTCGTTACGCTGCAACAAGACGGGCAATTGCGTGGCTGCATCGGCACTATCGAGGCTTACCGCCCTTTAATCGAAGACGTATGGAGTAACGCCATCAGCGCCGCGATGCGAGATCCGCGCTTTCCACCCTTGCAACAAAATGATTTGCAATCGGTACACATCGAGCTTTCGCTGCTATCGGCCTGTGAGCCGATTTATTTCCGAAACGAAGCCGATGCGCTGTCGCAACTTCGACCGGGCATCGATGGCGTCGTATTCGAATGGCAAGGAAGACGCAGCACGTTTTTACCGCAAGTGTGGTCGTCCTTAGAAATAGCGGCAGAGTTCATTTCTCACCTGAAGGCAAAGGCTGGATTAGCGCCTAATTTTTGGGCGGAGGATGTCAACCTTTACCGTTATACGGTGTCCAAATGGACTGAAGATGCTTTGTAGGAAAAGAACATGATCGAAAATCACCATCCCGGCCGCTGGTGGCACATGCTTGATGATGGTCGCATGCAATGCGACCTTTGTCCGCGCGATTGCCGTTTGCATGAGGGCCAGCGTGGCGCTTGTTTCGTGCGCATGCGCGAAAACGATCGCATGGTGCTTACTACTTATGGGCGGTCTTCAGGTTTCTGCATCGATCCCGTCGAGAAAAAACCGCTCAATCATTTCTATCCCGGTTCATCGATTCTGTCGTTCGGCACCGCAGGCTGCAATCTCGCCTGTAAGTTCTGCCAAAACTGGGACATATCGAAATCCCGCGAAATGGATACCCTGGCCGATTCCGCATCGCCGGAAGCCATCGCAAAAGCCGCGCTTCAAAGCGGATGCAAAAGCGTTGCCTTCACTTACAACGATCCGGTCATCTTCGCGGAATATGCCATGGACATCGCCGATGCGTGCCGCGAAGCCGGTGTAAAGACCGTTGCGGTAACGGCAGGCTACATGCATGCGGAACCGCGACGCGAGTTCTACGCAAAGATGGATGCCGCCAATGTGGATTTAAAAGCATTCACCGACGAATTTTATGTCCGTACTTGCGGCGCGAAACTGCAACCAATATTGGAAACACTGATATATCTCAAGCATGAAACGAATGTGTGGTTCGAGCTGACGACGCTGTTGATACCGGGCAAAAACGATTCCGACGAAGAGATCTTGGCCGAATCGAAATGGATCGCGAAAGAGTTAGGCACCGATGTGCCGCTGCACTTCACGGCCTTTCATCCCGATTACAAAATGACCGACCTGCCCGCAACACCGGCCGCTACGCTGACACGCGCCCGCAACATCGCGCGAGGCGAAGGCTTGCAATATGTTTATACGGGCAATGTGCATGATCCGGAAGGCGGCACCACCTATTGCCCCGGCTGCAGCGCGGCGATGATCGAACGGGATTGGCATGCGATTCGTGCTTATCGTGTCGATGCGAATGCCCGATGTCCCGATTGTCTTACGCCGATTGCCGGACAATACGATCAATCGGCGGGGCACTTCGGTCGGCGTAGAATACCGATTCGATTGGGTGGATGAGATTTTCCTCTACCGCTTGCGAGCATAGTATCTACAAATCCACAGTCCATCTCCCCTCTCCCACAAAGTGGGAGAGGGGCCGGGGGAGAGGGTGATTGATGGAAGCATCGTGGTGTGTCATCACCCTCATCCCCAACCCTTCTCCCGCCTGCGGGAGAAGGGAGCAAAACGTGAACTAAAATAATGGCTCTTGAAAATTTTCATCCCGCCGTCGCTGCCTGGTTCGAAAGCACCTTCGGTGTTCCTACCAAAGCGCAACTCCAAGCTTGGCCGGCCATTCAATCGCGCCGCCATGCGTTAATCGCCGCACCGACCGGTTCAGGGAAAACCTTGGCCGCATTCATGACGGCGATCGATTCATTGATTAGACGCGGCATCGAATCGGCGTTACCCGACGAAACCGCGGTCGTTTATGTTTCGCCGTTAAAAGCCCTCTCCAACGACATCCGCATCAACCTCGAAACGCCGCTCGCCGGCATTCGCGCTGAGTTGGAACGGCGCGGCTTACCCGATGTGGAAGTACGCACATTCGTGCGTACCGGTGACACCACGCAAGCGGCTCGCGGACAAATGCGCAAAAGGCCGCCGCATATCGTCGTCACTACGCCCGAATCGCTCTACATCTTGCTGGGCTCCGATTCGGGTCGGAAAATGCTATCGACGACTCGAACCGTGATTGTCGATGAAATCCATGCCATCGCCGCTAGCAAACGCGGCAGCCATCTAGCGCTGAGTTTGGAACGTTTGGAGGCGTTGACCGGACCGGATTTGGTTCGCGTCGGATTATCGGCCACACAAAAGCCTATCGAAAAAGTCGCCCGTTTTCTCGTCGGCGATAGACAGCGGGACGGACAAACCGATTGCGCCATCGTCGATGTAGGCCATAACCGTCCGCGCGATCTCGCCATCGAATTGCCGGCATCATTGCTCGAAGCAGTAATGTCCAATGAAGTGTGGGAACAGATTTACGACAGACTGGCCGCACTAGCAAATGAACATCGCACCACGTTGATATTCGTCAATACACGTCGCCTGGTCGAACGCGCATCGCGGCATTTGACCGAACGTCTGGGTAAAGACGCCGTCGCGGCACATCATGGCAGCTTGGCAAAAGAACAACGGCTGGATGCGGAACAACGATTGAAGCGAGGTGAGTTGCGCGTATTAGTCGCCACCGCATCGCTGGAATTAGGCATCGATATCGGCGATGTGGAATTGGTTTGCCAATTAAGTTCGCCCCGATCGATCGCTGCTTTTCTGCAACGGGTAGGCCGCTCGGGCCATGCGGTCGGCGGTACGCCGAAAGGACGATTGTTTCCTTTATCACGGGACGACTTGGCGGAATGCACCGCGCTATTGGATAGCGTGCGTCGCGGCGAACTCGATGCGCTGGTGATTCCACCGAAGCCGCTCGATGTGTTGGCACAGCAGATTGTCGCGGAAGTGGCTTGCGGCGAATGGAGCGAAGACGCGCTTTTCGATTTACTCCGCCGCGCCTATCCGTTTCACGAATTAACATCCGATGAATATGCGGATGTAATCAAAATGCTGGCCGAAGGTTTTTCGACTCGACACGGCAATCGCAGCGCCTATCTGCATCGCGATGCGGTCAATCGCGTATTGCGCGCGCAACGCAGCGCGCGGCTCACCGCCATTACATCGGGCGGCACCATTCCCGATACAGCCGATTATGATGTGGTGCTGGAACCGCAAGCGCAATTCATCGGTACCATCAATGAAGACTTCGCCGTCGAAAGTTTAGCCGGCGATATTTTTCAACTCGGTAATCGTTCCTATCGCATTCTGCGCGTTGAGCGTGGCCGCGTGCGCGTTGAAGATGCCCATGGCGCCGCGCCGACCATGCCGTTTTGGCTTGGCGAAGCCTCGGGACGCAGCGATGAACTTTCCTTCGCCGTTTCGCGGCTACGCGATGATATCTCTACACAGTTATCGTTAAGTACCGATGCGGCAATGAACTGGCTCGTCGATGAAGTGAAGTTATCATCGGCAGCCGCACGCCAACTCGTGGATTATTTAGCGCTAGCGAAAGCCGCATTGGGCGTGCTGCCGACGCAGCATGAGCTTGTTATGGAACGCTTCTTCGACGAATCGGACGGCGCCCATCTGGTGATCCATTCTCCTTTCGGCAGCCGTCTCAATCGCGCATGGGGACTAGCGCTGCGTAAACGCTTCTGCCGCAAGTTCAATTTCGAATTACAAGCGGCTGCGACGGAAGACTCCATCATATTGTCGTTATCGACGAGTCACAGTTTTCCATTGGAAGACGTCGCCCATTACCTCAATTCGAAATCCGTGCGCGATGTGCTGATCCAAGCCATGCTCGATTCGCCGATGCTCACCGCCCGCTGGCGCTGGAATGCAACGACCTCGCTGGCATTGCCTCGCTTCCGAGGCGGCAAAAAAACACCGCCGCAGCTCATGCGTATGAACGCTGAAGATTTGATCGCCATGGTATTCCCCGATCAAATCGCTTGCGCCGAGAACCTCACTGGCGAACGGGAAATTCCCGATCATCCATTGGTCAATCAAACCATCGACGACTGTCTGCACGAAGCGATGGATATCGATGGGCTGATTAAGCTTTTGCACGGAATCGAACGCAAACAAGTCAGCATCGTTTGCCGCGATGTCACCGAACCTTCGCCGCTCGCAACCGAAGTGCTCACGGCGCGTCCCTATGCGTATCTCGACGATGCGCCGTTGGAAGAACGTCGTACGCAAGCGGTAATGAGCCGCCGTTGGCTCGATGCCGAATCGGCCAGTGACATAGGCAAACTCGATCTTGAAGCCATTACTCGCGTTCGCGAAGAAGCGTGGCCGGAAGCGAGAGATGCGGATGAATTGCACAACGTGTTGAACAGCCTCGGCTTCCTCACGCAATCGGAAATGGAAGCAGGACCAGGATGGAACGAATTTGCGTCGATACTCATCGCAGCACGACGGGCGACAGCGATAACCCATGTGAACCATGTAAGCGAAGCAACGCTATGGATCGCTGCCGAACGACTACCGCAATTCTTCGCATTGTTTCCCGATGCGCGATTAGCGCCGGTTATCGAAGCGCCAAAAGAATTCGCCGCGCAAACTTGGAACCGTGATAACGCGTTGATCGAAGTCGTCCGCTCGCGCTTAACCGGCCTCGGGCCTATTCGTAGCGATGTCATTGCCGAATCACTTTTGCTGCCACGTTCCGAAATCGATATCGCCTTGATAGCGCTAGAAGGCGAAGGCTTCGCCATGCGCGGCCGCTTCACGCCGGATGCGACGGAAACCGAATGGTGCGAACGCCGCTTGCTCGCCCGCATTCATCGCTACACGGTTAAGCGCCTGCGACAAGAAATCGAACCGGTGGAGCCGCGCGATTTCATGCGCTTTTTATTCGAATGGCAGCATCTTGCGCCTGACACGCAAGGCGAAGGACCCGATGCATTAGCCGCCACGCTTACGCAATTGGAAGGCTTCGAAGCATCGGCGGCAGCATGGGAAGCGGAGATATTGCCCGCACGAGTCAAAGACTATGAATTCACTTGGCTCGACGATTTGTGTCTCGCCGGCCGAGTCGTGTGGTCTCGTCTCAGTGCGCCCACGGGCGGCAAGGAACGCGTTGCCGGACCGGTGCGCACGACTCCCATCGCGCTGTTGCAACGACGCAATATCTCGTTGTGGAGCACACAGCTCAATACACCAGCTCTCGACTCGGCGCCGCTGTCTTCGCGCGCACGCGCAGTTGCCGATTATCTGAGCCAAAGAGGCGCGTCATTCTTCGATGAACTGAGCGACGGTACAAGCCTATTGCGCAGCCAGTTGGAAGAAGCATTAGCGGAACTCGTCGCGCTGGGTCTCGTGAATGCCGATAGCTTCAGCGGATTACGGGCATTGCTTGTGCCGTCCGATAAACGCCCGAGTGCACATGGCCGACGCGGACGACGCGGTTCGTTATTCGGCGTGGCCGACGCGGGGCGTTGGGCGTTGATTCATCGCAAAGCAGTCATCAGCGATTCGAATCAAAGCACACCAAGCGCCGGCATGGCGAATATCGAAGCTGTCGAACATATTGCACGTACGCTGCTGAAACGCTACGGTGTCGTCTTCTGGCGCATGTTGGAACGAGAAGCGGATTGGCTGCCGCCTTGGCGCGATTTGCTGCGCGTTTATCATCGCTTAGAAGCCCGCGGTGAAATCCGCGGCGGACGTTTCGTCGCAGGCATGTCGGGCGAACAATTCGCATTGCCCGAGGCGGTTGGACTGTTGCGTAATGTACGGAAAAAAGAACAAACGGGCGTCATGATATGTATATGCGGGTCCGATCCGCTCAACTTGTTGGGCGGCGCGATGCCGGGTCTCAAAGTACCGGCGCTCACCGGCTCGCGCATACTCTTCCGAGATGGTGTGCCGATCGCGACATTAGTGGCGGGAGAGACCACCTTTCTCGAACAGCTGGATGCAACAACGGAATGGGCCGCAAAAAATAGCCTGGTGCGGGGTCGAGGCGCAGCACTTTTCGTAAGCTAACCGCAAATTATTGGGATTTTCATCAACTTACCTCCCTATCGCTTTTTTCCGCGTCAAAATGATAATTTTTTGTTAGCCATTTTTTCAAATATCGGCAGCATAAAGAGACGATTGCATGGCACCATTACAACACCTACGGCAATTCAAAAACCATTCAAGTTTTTTTCAAATCAGTCGTTATTAAATTGGTTGGAGGTTAGTAGGCCACTACGGCCATCGATTAAACACGCCGACATTCAGCGGCAGCCTTTCCCTAAACGTAAAAAGCATTCCCTATGAATGATAAGTTTGTCAGAGTCGGTCCATTAAAGGACCTGAGCAGCTATCCGCAATGGGCACAGGATTTGGTACGCGATTGTGCAGAAAGCAAACAACGAGTGGTACGGCACGAACTATTTTATATGATGCGGGATAACAGACTTTCCAAGGAACTCACTCGCAACTTTTTGGTAGCCGTGTGGCCCGTCATCGAACAGTTTCCGCAATACATGTCGCTCAATTTGCTCAAAGTTCACTACGGCAGGAATCGCGGTCAAGATTTAGCGCGCCGTTATTTGATCCGAAACATTCGAGTCGAGCAGAATCACGCCGACTATTGGATGGAATGGGCTGCGGCATGCGATATTTCTCTGGAGGAATTATTATATGGCTCGGTGCCGTTGGCGACGCACGCACTAAGCCACTGGTGCTGGCAC
>Ga0157374_10003447_pt1 | contig 13292 bp, 10 predicted proteins | sample M25metaG_FD_115308 | JGI IMG/M metagenome (GOLD analysis project Ga0157374, IMG submission 115308) | Miscanthus rhizosphere microbial communities from Kellogg Biological Station, Michigan, USA - M2-5 metaG | ecosystem: Host-associated > Plants > Roots > Rhizosphere > Soil | place: USA: Michigan...
GCAGTAAGACTTCACGCCCGACGGCTGCACGCGAAGGTGTAGACCACGGACGCCTTTCGGCCCGTCGTCATGTATGCGATATGGTTTCTCTCGAGCTCGCGCGCTGTCTGCCGTGCGCACGCTCAAACTGATCCGCTCCATCGTCCCCCCGTAACAGCAGCTATAACAGCAACCGGCAACATATCACGGGACGGAGCGGGACGTAATAGTACGATTAAATCAATGATTTGCGTCTAAGCACATGATTTTTCAGCGCGCGAAATCACCTTGACATGGTAGGGGTCACAGGTTCGATCCCTGTACTGCCCACCACGAAATCAAAGAGTTACATAAACCCGGCCGTGAGCCGGGTTTTTCATGTCAGCAAAACGGGGCATTATGAGTACCGAGTTTTGGCTAGGCGTAGTCATTTCAGCCATCCTTTTCTTGGCTGGGTCTCTGATATCTGTTTTCGCCGAAGACATTCGGCAACGCTTCAAAGCCTGGCAAGCTTCCGGCCGACTCCGTGGCACCGCACTGCGCATCGATCTCCTTCGGCGAAAGATCGGCGAGATCGAATTCTATCGAAATAATCCCGGTGCTCTTACGGCGTATCTCTGGCAGGGGTTTTATTTGCTACTGCAGTTCATAGCTGTTGTGATCTTCTGTATCTGGGTAACTGAATGGACTGACATCCCATTGCTTAGAATCTTCGGGAAGGTAGTAGGTCTTTCATTTGGATTTATCGCGTGGATCTTCATCTTAATGATCGCCAAGAAGACCGAGGTCTTGTCACGGCCAGACATTCAAGGTCCGAAGCTAGCCGAGGAACTAGCGGAACTGGAACGATCAAATGGTTAGATAACAACCTTCGTCTCGCCGATCGTGACGTGAGATGATTATCGCGTGAATCGTAACACCCGATCGGATTGGGTCATGAAGTTCACCGCGCTCTTCGCCGTCATTTGCTATTTCATTCCCGCACAATCCTGGCCTAAGGATTTGCACTGCATTGGTTTTGAGGACCTTCCTGGCGTTTGGGGCATTCCACTGGGCGCTGAACGGATTGTTCGAGTTCCCGAAAAGCAGCAGAAATTTGCGTCTCTTTTGCTAGGTCAGAATTCCTTTAGAAGTCTTTCGCGACAGGAGTCGCGCGAACTGCTCGGCGAAGCCGAGCCATCCGCGTCGGTAGTACTTGAACTACAAGCGCATGAAGCCGACACCAAAGCAGCAGATTGCCGCGAGCTTGCCGAGAACCCATTCTTTTCAGGAATAAGAAATCGTTACTTGGCGACCGCTTCTGAATTCGATCGGTACGCTGTTTATCTGCGTTCGCTGCCAAACGAATTGCATCCCTATCTTGTGAAAGCCAAGGAGGGCTTCGAAGGAACAGGTAGCTTTGAAGCTTACTTGAAAGATGACACAGTCAGAGTTCAAAACAGGTCTCTCGGCGTGCGCATACCCGCCCCGAAAGAGATTGCGTTGGTCGTGTTCACAGAGAAGACCATCAGTCATGCCGATATTTCATACCGCGTCGTGGATTAGCCGTCGGTAAGAATTCAAGATGTGACATGCTCGCGAGCAACGCCGAATGATATGTTCAATCACTTTATAATCGACATGATCCGCTGCATGCGGCCGTCGTTCATGATTGGCTTCGTTGTTGTGTGGAATTTGATCGGCTTGTTCGCGTTCCGCCTCAACGGCGCTGACGACGGGCACATTCATTCATACGCTGCCGCCCTGCTGATGTCCCTCAATTGTGGTCTACTCGGGCTGACGGGTATCGGCACTCTGCGTTCTCCTGCAATTCGGCGAATCGTGCTCCGGCCTGAAGCTGATCTTCTCGCCGCGCGTCAGGGCCTTCGTTTCGTAGGGGGCATTGGAATATTTGTCGCGTTGGTACTTCCATTCGTCGTTCACGCCTGAAATGATCGCGCGCATCGCGGCAGCATGGCGTCGCTACATTCTTGGGGAATTTTCTGAAGCCGAAAATGGCGATTTTGCTTTGCTTGGCTGCCCTGACATTCGTCGAAGGCGCAGTGGGCCAGTATTTGTACCCAGGTCAAGTGTTTACGAAGTCGGATATCGCGTTCTCATTCGTCGGCCTCGCGTTCGTGTTCGCTTGGTATCGAATCGATGCACGGGAGCGAAGCTACCCACACTCCATCGGACTCAATATTGCTATTGTCGCAGTCACAATCGTCGCGTTTCCCTATTATCTCTTCCGATCGCGGGGATTCCGTCGTGGACTTATCGCGCTTGGCGGAGCAGTTGTCTTTTGCGTGGCAATGCAAGGGCTCCAAATGGCGGGAGGTTATGCCACGTACTACTCCCTCCAGACCGAGTAGCACTGCTGCGGGCTAGCTGCGGGCTAGCTGCGGTATCCTCAATTATGGTTGTCAAATTCAGAGTGCGCTTGCTCTGGCCTAACGCGCCAGACATCCATCAATCGCGAAATTTCGCGGAGGACATGCTGTACAGATTTGAGCGCGCCGGGACCGGGCGTATTGAGAATCTCGACACGATGATCGATGAGTTTTTCGTCATCGTTGACAACCGAAGGTTACTCGGAAAAGTTCAAGAGCAGATGCGGAAAGCCATCGACGAATTTCGAAAGGATGTTTCGATTGAAGTCGAGAGGCTGTAAAGAGCGCCTATTCCCACGGCTCTATGTCGAGCGCCAGGAACCACGCCTCAGCAACCCGCATAGCTTCCTCTCGCGTCGGCAGGACTTCATGCGCGCCCTTCACCTCAAACTTCAGTAGATAGTTCCGCGTCGCCCAACCGGCCGGCACAGGCATCACGTCTGCCACTTCACGACTATTCAGACATAGAACGTCGTAGCCATCGCCTGACCCGTACGGCGATTTACGCCACATCAGTCTGTCCCTGATCGTCTTCGCCCCTTCCATGCTGGAAGGATAGTCGGCGGCGTCTCACCGGCCGCGACCGGCGTATCATTCTGAAACTCACGACGATATGAAGGGGAACCGTGATCAACTTACTGGTGGCAATCTGCGCGATCTATGCCGCCTCTTCTAACGTGGACGAGAAGAGCCTTTATGGGCGTTGGAAGTCAGACGCTGTTCACGGCGTTGTCGAAGAGATCGACTACGCCGCTGACCATTCGTTCCGTGGTGACCTTATCGCCAAAGATGTAGTTGTTTGGAAGTTTGCCGGAACTTGGAGCGTTGAATGCGATAAATTGAGATATGTCTATACGGAATCTTCTAATTTAAGCGTGCCACCTGGCTTTGGTGATTCCGACACGATCGTCGAAATCAAAACTGGTGAATTCTCGATTCGAACCCGAACGGAGGAGGTTCACCATTACGTTCGGGTGAAGTGATGGGTTATTTCATCTCGATCAGTGAAGAGAGCATCGCTGCGTGGCTCAATCCTGCTGCGAACCTCGACGCGATGCAGGCGATCCTAGAAGATCGCTCAAGACCGTATTACGAATACAGGATGGCAGCGTGACCAAACGTGATAAGCCGAGTCGCTTCGCTATTGGGCGTGCTCTATATTCGATTCCTGACGGTCAAATAGACGGCCTCATGAAGGCTAGCAGATTGTTGTGGCTGCCATGCGCGTTGTCTCTGGGATGCTTAGCGATATTCGCACCAATCGCGGCGCTTGCCGTTGTCGGAAGTCTGGCTCGATACGTTATCCCGAAGTCGCACATAGTGCAGATGCTGTTTGCGGGCGTCGCCGTTGTAGCGATGTTCATAGGCCAGCGGGTACTGATTCGCCGCGTGATGCCGTTCGTTTCACGGCGAACCTTGTACGCCTGTGCGATAACCTATCTACGTGACTGTGGACGAAGGAAGAGGGATTCTTGAGGATCGCGCGCGGCCTTACTACGAGCATCGGATGGCCGCGTAGGAGGGTGCGCCCGAACAGGGCGCACCCACGGACACTACGGGCAATGACCGCTGCTGCCTATCGCCGTACCGCCGCTTACGTTAGTTCCATTTCCATAAGCCCGGATGTTCGCGTAGCACGTGTTTGGCCCTAAGTTGAAGCCATCGCCGAGATTGCTGTATGCGTTGTCTGAAACTAACAGCGCATTGGTCGTATTGAATCCGTCCTGACTATTGAAAGACGCTGACGAATTCGTCACCGTGCCAGCAACCAGCATTCCAATCACATTGTGATTGGCGCTGCTATTCTCTACGGTGCCAGCATCACTCCCCGTACTTCCGACTACGATTCCAAAACTCTTGTTGAAATTTGTTTGCGAGTTTTTTATGGTCCCAGAATCGATGTAGATGCCGACTCCATTGTTGTAGCTTGCGTTTACATTTTCTAGAGTTGACTCGCCTAGTTCCAAACCACCCGACCCGCACTGCGATGCGCTGACGTTGATCAAGGTAAATCCGAGCACGTTGGCCGCGGACACGCAATTCCCTCGAAAATTACCGATCGTAAGGTCTCGAAATATCAGATTTGAGCGTAGTGTTCCCGCTGGAGTGACCTGAACGCCATCATTGGAACCCCCTTCGACAAATCCATTGCGAACTGTCACGTTTTGTCCGGTGATCGTAAGAGGAACGTTTCCTGTTGGCACACCCGTGCAGGAATTGCCTGCAGTGCCCGTGACGATTGCGCATTGAGGCGTAGTACCTCCAATCGTGTATCCGTTGAGATCCAAGGTAACGTCGCTTCCGACAATTTCCACTACACCAGACGGAAGATTTCCACCCAATGCAAAGCTGCCGTTGGCACAAATTCGTACGGGAAATCCCGCGTGTGTTCCGGTGCAGCCTCCGCCGACAGTAGCTGGCCCAGGGGTTGTAGAGCCGCTTGTGAGGACAGTCTGTGAATAGGCTATGTGCGTGAAAGCAAAGCAAACCGCCGCGCTAAACAGTATGCGACAAATGGCATTCATAATTTTCTCCCGCGCGCACCCCACGTGGCCGTGGGTGAAATGCAGCGCGACAATTCCCCTGTGTACCCGAGCGTCCGCTTCGTGAGGGAAATTGCCTACTGTCAGACTTGCGAGGTTTTTAATGCGCGCGTAACCGCGCTGTCGCAGATCAGAAAGGTTTCATGAAGTGCGAACGATCGACAGATTCGGTTCGCGATCGTCCTGCGTCGGCGACGCGACGAAGTCGATCAGCTGATCTGCGAAGGAACCTTCGCATTGAGTCTTCTTCACCATCTGCGCGGCAGCGACTAGGCGCTCCTGCCCCTTAAGCGTCAGCAAGAAGTCGAACGCATTGCTCCATTGCTTGTCGATCCATATCCGATTGAATACACGTCTTCGGACGACATGCTGCCTCCTGAGAATCGCCTGATCGGCAGACCTTCGCGGACGCGTGCGAGCATTGGCCCGCACTCTGGCAGCATGCGGCCGAGCAAGGCGCGAAGCTGCTACAGCGCTGCTGAACCGAACGATCCGATCAGACCTGCGCACGATGCAGTCCCGCCCTGTTCATCCCTGATCAGCCAGCATCGGCAGCATGCACGCAAACTCAAGGAAACACATGCCCACGGAATTGCGCAAAGCGGTCGACGACGACGGCAACGAAGTCGATCTTGCGAAGGAAAGCGAATCGCAGATCGTTGAGACCACCGATCGACCGATCGAATACAAGATCCGTCCGCATTGGTTCGGTCCGGATGGCGAACAATTGGTGGCCGACGGCGAAGGCGGATTCCGAAACGCGCTCGGCAAGCGCTACAAACTGGTTGGCTGACTGTTTAGTCGAATCCGTTGCCGAAAATCTCGTCCATCGCGATCACGTAGATGTGCACGGCATACGGAGCGAAGTCGTCCGTGATGGCCGACGCGGCGATCGACACGTTGCGCGACTCGTTCAGCACGACAGCCGACGGCGCATTGCCGATTCCGCTCAACGTGACCGTTCGCGCGTTGTGCGTCGCGTTGGAAAGATTCAGCACGAAGAAATAGCGCGCGGATGAAGTGCTGCGCCACGCGGCTTCGAGCGGCGCGGACACCGTCGCCGACATTCCTGCCGGATCGATCGTCCCCTGAAGCACCGGCGCCAGGCTGGTGACCACGGCGTTCTGCTTCGTCATCTCGGTGACGACATTCGCAGGCGTGGTGTCGAACAGGAACGTCGGCGCAATCTGCTCGGGGAAAAAGAAGTAGCCGCGCACGCCGTGGATGATCAGTTCCCAGATTTCCGCACGAAGTTCGTCCGGCGTGGGGCCGCGAGCGCTGTCGGTGGTGTCGATGTGGCTCGACTCGATGAACGCGAAGAGCGGTTTGCCGCCGGCGAGCGTGTGCAGATGGTCGGCCATCTGGCCGAGCACGGCGAGATTGTTCGCCTGGCCGTTGTTGACCGGATATTTGTCGGCGGAAATCCAGTCCGCGCCGGCGACGTATTTTTCGTACCACGCATCGCCGCTTTCGTTGGTGACGATGTCGTACTGGTTCAAATCGCCGACGAAATTGATGAACACCGGCCGGTTCGGTGCGATGCCCTTCCACGTCGCGTATTCGGATTGGATCGTCGCGTACGGAACCTGGCTGTAGATGCCGTCGGGTTCGTCCGGATGCGCCCACGACAGCAACAGCGTTTCGTTCGCGTCGTCGGCCGGATTGGCTTGTGGCGCGCGCATCATGTGCAGGCCGAGGCTGTCGGCCATCGCGATCGAGCCGGCCTCGTCGTAGGCGATCTCGTTGATCGTGTTTATGCCGCGTCCCTGCCACTTCGCGTAGTCGTACGGCGGCGGCACCCACACGCCGATGGGAAAGAAGCCGTCGAGGAACGGCGCATCGGCGAACGCGTCCGCTGTTGCGCACGCTGCCATCGCGAAGATAAATGCGCGAAACCTCTTCATGGCCGGACCATAGCACCGCGACGCGACCGTTTCCGGTAACGCGTCGCGGTTCGCGCACTTAGTAGGCGAAGCAGCCTGCCGGCCCCGGATACTCGAATCCATTTGCGAACAGCACGTCGTACTTCGATACATAAAAAGTTACCAACGACGACGCGGCCACATAGTTGGCATCACCAGCGAAATCGGCCTCCAGCGTGCAGTCGGTCGTGCTGGGCAATGCGATGAGGCACGAAGCGATGCCGCTCGCGTTCGTCGTCGCGCTGCAGGTCTGCCCACCCAGCGTGAACTGCAACGCGGCGCTCGCGACCGGCACCGTCGGCACGACGGAATTGTCGTACAGCGTCGCCTTCACGCGTACGCTCGAACCGGCGCTTTGCGACACGGTGGAATTGTTGAGATCGATGAATGTCGTGTGCTTGCCGGATGTCCACGTCGCCGTGACCGGATTCGATCGGAGCAGCGTTCCGTTCACCGTCGCACTCACCGTGATCGTATCGGTGCCGGCGACCAGACCGCTGTAACCGAACGTCGTGAAGGGCGGAAAACCGTTGGGAATTTCCTTGACCTGCGAGTTGGGGCCGCTCACCAGCACCGAAATCGCCACAGAGCCGAGAGCCAGATCCGGATGATGCGGGAAGCCCACGTTGAAGCGCTGTATCGTGCCTTGCGCGGCGGTGGCCGGATTGGCTTGCGGGGCAAGCACGATGTAGTCGTCCGGCGCGACGTTGTTCAACGGACAACTGCCATCGGCATTGGTGAGTCGGTAGACGACGTTGCTGTTGACGAAATAAACGCAGTTGTCCGGCCCGAGAATTTTCTCGGAGCCGATATCCGATTGCACCAGAGTGACGCCGTTGTACGACGGCGGCGACGTCGTCATGTCATACACGCCCACCGAATGCGCGTAGCCGCCGAGCGCCTGCACGCTGCTGATCACCGCCTTGGCGCCGCCGGAACCGTTGCTGCCGTATGCAAGCAGGCCGAAGCTGCTGGTCACCGTCTGCAACGCCGCGACGGTCGGCGTCGCCGGCCCGTTCGTGCCGCTGATGACGTCTACGCCGGCGAACAATCCGCCGAAATTCGGATAGCCGTACACCGCATACAAGGTGCCGTCCGAGGCGAACGAAAGAGCGCCGTTCGGCGAAAGGCTCGACGTCGCGTACGTCGTCACCGTCGGACTCGCGACCGGCGGCATGCGCAGGATGTCCGCGCTCTGCTGCGCGTTGCCGAAGCAGAAATCGGCGATGAACAGATCACCGCTGAGCGGATCGGCCGTCAGATACGACGGACACGGCATGCCGCTGGCGACGATCGTCGCGGCACCGGTCCCGGTATCGATGCGGTAGATCGCGCCGCTAGTCGCATTGTTGGCGGTGGCCACGCGCGCGGCGTACAGATTGTGATCGCCGCCGAAAGCAAGTCCGCCGAGCGAGGTGCCGATCGGTGTTGGCGTGAGTTTCGTTGTCGCATTTGCCGTTCCGCCGCCTGGTGCGAATTTGTATACATCGCCGGTGACGTAGTCGGAGGCGTACATGTTTCCGCCCGCATCGAATGCGATGCCGCTGACGCCACCGCAACCCTGCAGCGTGATGCCGCCGAAATTGGTGTTGTTCTGCACCGGGAATCCGGCCGCATAAACGCTAAGCGCATAACCCGGACCGGCTAGCGGCGTCGCGCCGCTGCCGCAACCACCGCCGGGTCCGGCGACGTAGGTTACTTGCGCCGAACCGGGTACGGCGAGTCCGAAATCGGTTTCGTCGACAGCCGTGTATGTAACCGTCTCCTGCACCTGATCGACGACCTGGAACGTCGCTTGTCCGCTCGCGTCTGTCGCCGCCGGATTGTCGCCGATCACCAGCGAATTTCCCGATTGCGCCAGACGCACGAATTTGTTCGCCGCGGGATTGCTGTTGCCGTCGAGCAACGTGACGGTGACGGTGCTGGCCGTCGCGCCGTCAGCGGTCTGCGTCAGCGGTGAGGCCTGCAATCCTCCGCTGGCTGCCGGCGCGCCGGCGAATTTCACCGTTGCCGTTTTGTTGATCGTCGTGGCGCCGACGTGTGGCGTCAGCGTCACCGTTTCCGCAGTCAGATCGGTAATCTTGAAATGCGCCGCGCCATTGCTGGCGTCGCTGGTCGCATTGACGGCGGTGATGGTTGCGTGCGAGCCGGCATTCGCGGTCAGCGTCACCGTCTGGCCCGGCACGACGTGGAAGTTAGCGTCGAACAGGATCACGCTCACGCCGGCGAACTGCACGCCATCGGCGTACACGTTCGGTGGATACGAATCGATCGCCGAGTTGGTCGCACTGAATGCGCCGACCGTGCCGTTCACCAGCCGGCGGCGCAACTCCGACGCATTCGGCGAACCGAGTCCGACGTGCGCGAAATCGCTGCCCATCGAAGCGGCGGTATGAAATGCCGATGTCGATCGCAGCGGATAAATCTGCGTGTTGAGGAATCCGGCGTTGTGTCCCACGCGCTGATTCATCACCGCAACGAGCGACGCCCACGTCGGCGCCGCAACGCTGGTGCCGCCGTAGTAATAGTCGGTCGGACATCCGCCCGCATCGGCCTCGCAGATGATCACGCCGAGCGCGGGATCGGCCGGTGCGGTGACATCGGGCACCGAGCGCATCGCCTGCGAACTCGCGCCGTTCTGATACGCGGGCCGCGTGAAGAACCGGCTCACGCCGTAACCGCCCTGCCCCGACGACGGCACCTGCGCGCTGCCGTCCCACCATTTTTCCGAACCGTACGTACCCTGGAAATTCGGCGTCGCCGTGGTTCCGCCGACAGCCGTGATCGACGGCGAACCGGCTGGCACCGCAATCGTATTTGCGCTTCCATCGAGGCAAGTGCTGCCGGTGTCGCCGGAACCTGTGACCACGGTGATGCCTGCCACTGCCGCCGACTGCAGCACGGTTTCCAAACTTTGCACGTCGGCGAGCGAAGTCTGATCTTCGCAATACGCGTAGCTGTTCGAGATCACATCGACGCCGTCGCTGATCATGCGATTGAATACGGTCTGGAAGCTGCCCTGTCCGGAAAACGCGATGTCGTACTCGGCCACGTCGGCGCCCGGGGCCAGGCTCAGCACGGTGTCGATATCGAGCAGCACTTCGGGTTCGCCCGACACGACGAAGTTCGCGCCCGCGCCCAGCGTGACATCAGTGAGCTGCGAAATGCGTTCCGGATGACCGAGCAGCGACAGGTAATTCAGCACGTCCGAACGTTGATACGTATCGAATTCGACGAGGCCGACGGTTTGTCCAAGACCTGATGGAATCGAAACGAGCGGCGCCATCGGCGCTGATCCGGTGGGACGCCGGCCACCGCCGACGTTGCCGTTCGCATTGCCAGCATATTCGGCGACCATGTCGAGCACATCCGCCGCGCACTGGTAGCGATACAGCGTGGTGATCGGACTGATCGCGCTCAGCCCGATTTCCTGCGCGCCGACGATGTCGATGATCGTGCTGATCGAATCGGCCTGATCGAGTGTATCCGCGAGTTTGCAACTGTACGGAAGACTGGCTTCGACTTCCTCGCTGATCGGGCCGCCTTCGCCGGGCGGATGCGGCGCGAACTGCGAGAGCGCACCGCCGCGCTGGCTGTGCGCGAGATCCGTGAGTCCCAGCACTGCGCTCACATGCGGCGCGACATCCGCCGGCAAGCTCGGTGCGTCGACATTCGCAAAAAAAGTTTTCGATTGCAGCGTGAAATCGCGGATGCGCACGCCGAAGGCGCGCTCCGCGTCGGCGCGTGAGGCGGTTGCGGAGACGATCAGCCGATCGGCCGACGGCGCGACCGCCTGCAAACCCTGAGCAACCAGGAACGCCGACACTTTCGCGAGATTCTGCGCCGACGGACCGAAGCGTTCACTCTGCTGCGCCGCCGTCAGGAACTTGTGGAAATTTATACTTTGCGGATCATAGACGTCGCGCAGGTAGACCGCGAAACCGGCCTCGTCGTCTCGTCGGAGCACCAATGTAAGCGTCAGGGGTGAAGCCGCGACTGTCGCGGCGGGCGTTGCGGCGCTCAGGCGCGGCAACAGGTGTCCCTGCAATCGCGTCGGCGCTTCCTGCGCACCCACATCGACGCCTAAGGAGAAAGCAAGTACGACCACGACGTGGCGCAACGTACCCATATCAGCCCCCGCGAAGCTGTGAGCGGCCTCTCGCGACGCGACCGCTACGGTGCGCCGATGCTAGTGACACCCATGCTTGCGGGCAAGCCCTACGAAAATCGTTCAATCGATGTCATGCGGCTGACGCATGCCTGCGAAGCTGACCTGCCGCCGTTTCCTTCAATCCTGCACCGTAGGCAAGACCTGGTCCGGTCGTGCGGATGGTCAGGCTTTGGGGTAAGCCACTGCGAAATATTCGCGCTTCCACTTCTTCGATTTCACGGCGAAGCGCATTTCGTGGCTGGCGGCGTCCCACGCGAATGCGTTGTCGGAATACACATCGCGCAGTTCCTGCGGCTGTGCCTCGAGGAATTTGGGCATGTCAGCGGCGCGCACGCGCTGCTTCAGCGCCATGACCTTGATCTGCAGAAGGCGCCGCAGGCCTTCGACATCGTGATGGCGGTACATGTAATCGGCATAGGCCGGCAGCGACTGCAGCACCAAGACGCGGCCGGTTGCGTTATAGGCCATGCGGCGAGCGGTTTCTGCCGCGCTTTCCTGCAACGGGAAAATCTCATCGAACAGTTCCGACACGCGTTTCTGAAGCGCATCCAGATCGCGCGGATCGGCCTGATGCACGGCCAATATCGCGTCCCACAGCTGCGCGCCCAGGTTTTGCGTGGCGTGCGGTTCATAGAACTGCGCGATTATCCACATCTTGAAACAGTGTGCGTCGCAGTAGCGGTAGGCATCCACCGGATTGGCGAGCACGGATTTGCGCGTCGCGAAATCGAACGCGAGCGTGCCGTTGCGCAGCGCCGGTTGCCAATCCTTCTGCGCCGGCGTCATCGGCTCAAGCACGACACCGGCAAGCGTATCGATCACACCGGAATCGCGTTCGCCGGCATGATCGAGCGTGGCTTCGAACGTGCGCAGATAGCGTTCGAGCATCACCGTGCTGAGCATTTTCAGCGTCACCGAATTCGCAGCGCCGTCCGCGCGCTGCCAGAACGTAACGCCTCGCGACAGGCGCGCCAACGCGTCGGCGCGTTTCGAAGGGATGCCGAAATCGCGCAGGATGATGGCGCGATACAGCGCATCGTCGGTACCGATCGTCGGGTACAAATCCTTGATCGACGGCGTGTCCAAGGCCTCGAAACCGTTCATGCCGAGCACGCTTTCGTAACGGCGCAAGCGCACCGCATTTGCCGCTTCGATGCGCGCGAGGTTGCCGGCTTCCTCGCGCGTCCACGCGATGCAGTCGCGCGTGCCGCCGTCGCAAAACAGATCGAACTTCTCGCCGTCGGTACCTTTATCGTCGAACGGCAGCGCAGGCACGGCGAGCGCCTTCTCTTCTTCGCTTTCCGGCGGCAGGCCGCCGCGAGCCAGGCGCGCTTCGTGCGCATCGAGCCATCGACGGCCGAGCGCAATGGGATCGTCGCCATCGGCCGCGCCGATGCCGAGCATGGCGAGCCACGCGTTGTCCCGATCGGCGAGCATATGCGTGGCCGGCTCATACCAACGCTGCGCAGCCGACGTCGGCGTTTCGTCGAAGCGGTTGTAAATCCAAAGTCCGAGCGTCGGGATGAGCACGATCGCCAGCAGAACACACACGGATATCGCCACGAACCGCAGAATGCGCCGCGGCAACGACGCGCGCGGCATCTTCCTCGTATCGACACGCGGTTTCTCGCCGGCTTCCGGAAATCTGACGCGCATGAGATACGACCACAACGCGATCGCCAGCACGTTGATGCCGACGGCACGCGAGCCGTCGTCCGGGACGAACACCATCCATTCCATGTCGCCGAACTGCGCCTGGAACATGAGCATGCCGGACTTGATGTTGAACCACACCAGCACGCTCAGGCCGAGCACGACCTTGTACGTCACCCAGTGCGAAGCAATGTAGGGAATCTGCAGCGCCTGCGCCCACGCCGACAACTTGCGGCCTGCGGGGCGCAAGCGAAGAAGTTGAACGCCCGCCGTGAGCGTGAACAGCGCAATCACAAGCCCTGGAAAGATGTGGCCGAGAAATTTCGACGGCCCGAACGCCCAGACACCGACACAGCAAGCGCCGAGCATGACGACCGATCCGATGATCTCGGACGCGGCGATGATCCACAGCACGACGTGGATCTCCCGGGCCCGGCCCCGGGCCAGCTTGATCACCACGTACGACACGAAGCCGGCGCCGATGCCGTTCGTGATCGAGTACGTGAAGGGCATGAGGATGATCGTCAGGAAGCACGGGATGGCGAGGTCGTAGTCGTCCCAAGGGATGTTCTTGACCTGCAGCATCATCAGGAAGCCGACGATGACCAGCGCCGGCGACGCGGCCTCGTAGGGAACGATCGACAGCAGCGGCGCC
>Ga0157374_10003451_pt1 | contig 13279 bp, 10 predicted proteins | sample M25metaG_FD_115308 | JGI IMG/M metagenome (GOLD analysis project Ga0157374, IMG submission 115308) | Miscanthus rhizosphere microbial communities from Kellogg Biological Station, Michigan, USA - M2-5 metaG | ecosystem: Host-associated > Plants > Roots > Rhizosphere > Soil | place: USA: Michigan...
CCATATGCCAGATACCGCTACGCCCCATTCCGCCCATGAGTAGGGTAAGAAAGAACCCGACGATGCCCGTCAATATGGAAACAGCCATTACGCCGATGAAAAACCAGGCTGCCATAGCCATCACACCACCAGTTGCTATCGCGCCGAAAAAGCGGCCAAGCATCGCACGCAGTACACCGCCGACCACTAACACCAACATGAATGCGATGGGAATAAACGAACCCACCCCGCCGTTTTCCGAAGAGCGCTGTCGCTGTGCCGCCTTCGGGGCCGGCAATGCCTCACCCTCGATCACTCGCAATATCTGCTCGACACCGCCGCGCACGCCACCGTAAAAATCCCCTTGCCGAAAACGAGGGGCGATGGTTTCTGCGATGATACGTTTAGCAACGGCATCGGGCAGTATGCCCTCCAAGCCATAACCGACCTCGATTCGCATACGCCGATCGTTTTTTGCGATTAACAGAATAGCGCCGTCATCAACGCCTTTACGTCCGACCTTCCATGCTTCTGCGAGTCGAATACCGTACTCTTCGATAACTTCCGGCTCCGTTGTCGGAACAATCAATACAGCAACCTGTGCGCCTTTGCGGCTTTCGAAATCAGCGAGAATTTTTTCCAGTTCAGCCGTTTGCTGTGAACTAAGGGTTCCAGTGAGATCAGTAACCCGCGCCTTCAGCGGCGGAATGGGCTGAAATGCAAGCAGTGCGCCGCTGAAGAAAAGAATGACGAGACAGCAAAGTCTCGCCGATGCTTTCAAGATTGCAGACAATCAATTCTTCCTAGCCACTATTTCTTCTGCCCGCCGAAGTCCACTTTCGGCGCCTCGGAAATTTCCTTTTCATTTTCGACGGTGAAGTTGGGTTTCGGTTTCATGCCGGAAACCATGGCAGTCAAATTGCTAGGGAATTGCCGCACTGTGGTGTTGTACTCTTGAACGGCCTTGATGTACCGATTGCGCGCCACTGCGATGCGATTCTCCGTTCCTTCCAACTGCGCTTGCAATTCACGGAAATTAGCATCCGACTTCAATTGCGGATATTGCTCCGACACAACGAGCAACCGCGACAATGCGCCGGTCAACTGATTTTGCGCATCGAGGAATTTCTTAAAAGCCTCCGGATTATTGACGAGCTCCGGCGTCGCTTGAATGGAACCGGCTCGGGCCCGCGCTTCCGTCACTTGCGTCAGTACCGCTTTTTCTTGTTCGGCATAAGCCTTCACCGTATTGACCAGATTGGGCACGAGATCGGCTCGGCGCTTATACATGTTCAGCACTTCCGACCAACTGGCATTTATCTGCTCGTCTTGAGCCTGCAATGTGTTGTAACCGCAACCGCTTATCAGCAAGGTACTCATCAAAATTAGACCGGCGAACAGTTTACGCATTGGATCTCCTGCAATGGTTGAATTAGAAACGAAGGCCGTCTGACGCATCGGCAACTACGCGATGACATTCGATCAGTGCCGGGCCATCGATATTAGACTTCTTTCGGAACCTACTGCGCGGACCCAATATTAAGAGCTCGATGCTCACCGTACTACTTGTACGGCTGCGCTTCTCGTCTCAACCTGGACCCGCTCGCTACAATTTCGAAAGAAATCTATCGGTAAATAGAGCGATTATCGGTGCAGCGCTTTTCAGAATGAAAGGTTCTGTCGATGGATTTAGGAATCCCCGTAATCAAGTATTTTGATTATGGGGCCGCAACGACGGTTTTCAAGTTAGCCATCGTCGCACGCGCAAAGCAAAGATCTTCCCAAACGCGCACCTTATCGGCAGGATTTCGCAATAAATAGGCGGGATGATAAGTCACGATGAGCGGGATGCCTTTGAAATCATGCAATCGACTACGCAAACTCCCGACGGCTGCGTCAGTCCCCAATAAGTTTTGAACGGCAACCTTTCCCAATGCGACGATTAACCGAGGCTTAATGAGTTGAATCTGACGCATCAAATAAGGTTCGCATGTCGTTGCTTCGTCGGACTCGGGATTGCGATTGCCGGGTGGACGGCATTTCACAATGTTGGCGATATAAACGTCATCGCCGCGGCGCAAATCGATGGCGCCCAGCATATTGTCGAGCAGTTTTCCGGCTTGGCCGACGAAAGGCTCACCTTGCTTATCCTCTTCCGCGCCCGGTCCTTCTCCTACAAATAACCAAGACGCGTTTTCGTCACCGACACCGAATACGGTTCGGGATCGAGTCGTATGAAGCTTACAGGCCTCGCATCCGGCCACGGCGGCCTTCAGGTCGGGCCAATCCATCTGCAAAATAACACTGCGGCGCTCAATCGCCGGCGATGTTTCGGATCGAGGCGATTCGGCGATTTCTATGGCGCGTTTGTCCCTAGCAGCAATAGGCGCCGGCACATCGAGGATGTCGCTTTGATCATTAGGGGCGGGAATTGTATCGCCAGCTTCGCCGCTCCCGTCCGCCTGGCCTCGACGACGAAAAACCGGCGCAAGCCCTAGCTCTCGCATTACCATTGCATCACGATTTTTCAAAGTAGGCGCTCCAACACAATTGCATCTTCTCTCCCCTGAATAGCCGGGTAATATCCCTTGCGCTCACCAATTTCGACGAATCGATTTCTAAGATAAAGCTGACGAGCGACCATATTTGAGCGCCTTACTTCGAGCAGCATTCGCTCGCAATGTCGCTCGCGCGATAAATCGATGAGAAAACGTAATAGCGACTCGCCTAAACCTTTACGCTGCCACGAGGCGGCAATGCTGATATTGAGCAAATGCGCTTCGCCCCATCCGATCATCAGAATTGCATAGCCCGCGAGTTCTCGATTGGCCGTGCAAATCCAACCGCTATGCCCAGCATGCAAGGAATCGCGAAAATTGCCGAGGGTCCACGGGAATTCGTAAAGCGCCGTTTCAATGGCAATGACCCGCTCCAGATCCTCCTCATGCATTGGTATTAGTTGGGAGGTTTGCTCTGGTACGGCGATCATCGATTAGCAGCCTGTTCGAGAGTGGTTAATGCCACTTTATTTCTAATATAGACAGGCGCCGCGTCAATCGCAGGAATCGCCAAACCACGCCTATAACATTCCACTCCTAACCGTGCCATGGCAGCAGCATGGGGCTGCAAGTTACCATCCATTCCGATCAGTTTGCCGGCATAACGGCTCTTTAATATATCGCCATAAACACCGAAACCGCTGCCCGCCGCGAACCAACTGCCCTCCGGCAAAATCGGCGAATCTACCGGCTTGCACAAACCGGCATCGATAACCGCATGCCATCCATCATTCGCACGAGTAAATGCGGCAATATAGATCTCGCCCATTCGCGCATCTAGCGCCACCAGGACATTATCTTTTCCGGTGGTTTCCGCAACCGCTTCTAAGGTCGATATCGGAATCACTGGGATACCTAGCCCAAAAGCCAAACCTTGTGCCACGCCGCAAGCAATGCGTAAACCGGTAAATGACCCCGGCCCTACACCAAAAGCAATAGCCTGCACCGCGTTGCGGGCGATGCCCGCTTCTGCAAGCACAGCTTCCACCATCGGCAATGTCAACTCGGAATTTTTTTGCCCGGCAAGGCAATCGCGCGCGATGCATTTTCCCGCAACGCTTATGGCAACGGATAGGTATTCCGTGGACGTTTCAATGGCCAGAATAGTGGCAGGCGAACCGCTTTTATCTAACGTTTCCATACACAATCTTCCGTATTAAGTACTTGTCGCATTCAAAACAATACTTTGTCGGCATCGCTTACCGTACTGATTTGTACTGTCGCAGCGAAGCCGTCGCGTCTTGTTTTGAATGCAACATGGAATTTAGAAAACGTCGATACCGGCTCGCTCTATCCGATTGCGTCCGCGCCGCTTGGCTTCCAATAAAGCGTTATCGGCCGCTTCGGTCAATTCATTGCCCGTGGCATAGATCGGATATGCGGCTATGCCCGCGCTGAACGTTGCACGCATAATGCCGCCGCCGTGATCGTGCGGTAACGACGCGAAATCCGCGCGAATACGGTCAAGCACACTGTAAGCATGATCAAGTCCGGTATTACGCATAACAACAAGGAACTCCTCGCCACCGTAACGACCGATGATATCCCAGGCGCGCAGCCGGCCCTTCAATAACCAACCAAGACTGCGAATGACTTGATCGCCGACCGGATGGCCATAGGTGTCATTGACCGATTTGAAGTGATCGATATCCATCATCGCCACACAAAGCTGATCGCCGGGTTGCGCAGACAACAACAACTGATCCAGCCGGTTCTTAGATGCGGAATGATTAAGCAATCCGGTTAAGCTATCGTGAAGGCTCGCGCGCTGCATCTCACGATGACGCTCAATTTTGCTTTTAATCACTGCCGCTAAAAATACGGGGTTGCAAGGTTTAGTCAAGAACTGATCGCCGCCCAAGCGCAACGCCTCGATCCACATCCCCATATCGGTTTCGCTTGACAGATAAACCACAGGCAGCGATTGATAAGCGGGGAGCTGGCGCAAAACACGCATCGCCTCCACGCCAGTGCAATGGGGCATATACATATCCATCAATACGAGATCGGGACGATACTGTTCGATGACGCTCAACAACTGCTGAGGGTTGCTTAATGAATTGCTTTCAATGGCATGCTGAGACAATGACCGGCGGATCATCGCTACCGCGGTGGGCGAATCCTCTACCACTAGCACTCGATGGGCGTCTTGTTCCTGCGTTTGAATAAGCTCAAGCAATCGCCCGAGAACCGTCGTGGTTTGATGGGCCGCCTGAATCAACACGTCCGCGCCGACTCGTCCCAGCTCCACCATGACCTCCAGCGACTTGGGCACCCCCAAACAGAACAATTGGCTAGCCATATGCTGGGAGCGCATCTGATGTACTAACTGCAGTTCGTCCGCGCCGTAATCGCCACTGTTGGGCAGGAACAATATCACCATAGGCGATTGATCCGTCGGTACGGCTTCACTCCAGTCATACCGAAAGGTTCTAAATCCAAAAAATCCCAATTGCTGAATCAAGCCGGCATACCATTGGTGACTTTCTTCACATATCAACCATACGCTACGCGGCTTTGCCCATTCGTGCTCGGCCTGGCTAGGCAAGGTCTGCTGGCGACGTTCAGTATCGGTGACCGTAACGCGCTGCGCCATTTCAATGGAACTATTGATTGCCTGAATCTGACGATTCAGGGCTGCCGCTTCTTGCTCGCTTATCGGATGGCTAGATCCATCGCCGAAGAGTACCAGGGCGGCACTTTCCAAGCCTTCACATTGACGTAACAAGCCGGGTAGTTTAAGCCGATTAATATGCTCCGTTACGCTGTTCAATGCCAAGATAAATTCAACAAACTGCTCAAACGTACCTTGAGCACGGTAATCCTGCCAGCGCTCCAACAATGATTGTAAACGGACGTTAATCGGACCTAGAAAGGACGACATTTTCTTAAAAATATTGGATAAACCGGTAGATTATGGGCAAAGCCAAGTAATACCGCAATGAAAATCACCCGCAGCGCCCTACGTCGCACTAAAAATTCCTTTCCCGAGCAATGCGCTTTCAACACGAAAGCACTATCGAAGCGCATCCTGGTACACCGCATGAAGTATTTTAAAATCGAATTTACTCCATCCCTATAAAATTCGCCCACTGATTATCGCTCTTGAATGGATAAAAACAGCGATTGTCCCAGGCAAAGCTTCTCTAAACGTAATTTTGGTCCGATGGGCAGTAGATGACGGAGCGAGAAAAATACGCAAAAAAGAGCGCGGAAGTCCGCGCTCATGACGAGGGGAAACGGCTGTCTAACATTTCCCATCGCTCCCACGTTGAGTGCGTGGGCATTACCGATTCCGGAATGCGCCTTTCATATGGGGAAATACGCCTGGCTATTGCACCGAATAGAAAATCTTCCGATTGTCATCCTGAACAATAACAACGAAAAAGTAGCGCCTCTCTTTGTATATTAGACTGGTTTAAAAGCGAGGATCATTGCGATCACGATTACGCTCTAGCCGCTGCTGTATGCGCTTTTCACGAAATACCCGAACTTCTTCCCGGGTCACGACTCCATCTCGATTGGCATCGATTTCGTTGAAATGTCGAGATAGATGGGGCATTGACCGTTCCGCTTCCTGACGGCTAATGACGCCATCTCGATTAATGTCGGTTAGTTCGCTCCACTCTCCGGCTGTTGGGCGAAGGAGCTGACCATGTGCTTTGGCATTTGGATCCTTCGGCACTCGCCCCTCGTTCTGATGAGTTGCTTCGCGAGCGTGAACGGATTCGGCGTTAGACGACTCATAAGAATGACGGAAATCCTCTTCGTTTTGCGCAAACGCCTTATCTTCGAGAATGCCTTCTCCTACGAGAGTTGCAAAAATCAGAAGAAGAATCGCGTTTAATCTCAACATTCCACCCAATTTACTTTGTCCGACAAATGAGTCATCTCATAAAAGATAAATAATACGTCACCGATAGCTTCTATTCAGCACGCCATGACCAGCCGGACATGGCGGTAGCTTTGTTCCAGCGTTATTATCGGCCCTTGACGCAATGCGCCGACAGCGGTTCGGCAATTCCGTTATACGCATCATGCGATAAATGTGCTGTTTCACCCTGTAACAATTTATATCGCCAATTTACATCACCGAAATGAGCACCACAGCACAAAGGAAACAACTTGTTACATAAGCACACGTCGTGACAATGACGACGGCTTGCGGCATGTTATAAGACCCCGTTGAATATTCAAGCGAAGCCTTAGAGCGGATTTACTATGAATAAAGCCAAGTTACTAGTCATCGATGACGACCTCCGTCTCCGTGAGCTTCTAAAGCGGTATTTAAGTGAACAAGATTACGTGGTGGACGCCGTATCGGATGGAGCAGCCATGGATCGCAACCTCGCTCGTCAACGATACGACCTGCTCATACTAGATTTGATGCTACCGAACGAGGACGGTTTGGCCATCTGTCGACGGCTGCGCGCTAAAGGAGAGTTGCTTCCCATTATTATGCTGACAGCCAAGGGAGATGAAGTTGATAGAATCGTAGGATTGGAAATGGGGGCAGACGACTATTTGCCCAAACCCTTTAATCCGCGTGAATTGGCGGCTCGTATTCAAGCCGTCCTGAGACGTCAAGCGCCCATGCCATTACCTGGTGCCCCCGATTCTAATGCCGCCGCTGTGAGTTTTGGCGAGTTCACACTGGATTTAAGCACTCGAACACTATCTCGCAAAAACAATCTTATCCCTCTCACCAGCGGCGAATACGCGCTCTTGAAAGTACTAACGACGCATCCACGCGAGCCATTATCGAGAGAAAAATTAACCGAACTCGCCCGCGGTCGGGAGTATGGTCCGTTCGATCGCGGCATCGATATTCAAGTATCCCGGCTCCGCCGCCTAATCGAAGCTGATACCGCTAATCCAGCATTCATTCAAACCGTTTGGGGATTTGGCTACGTTTTCATTCCGGAAGGACGTGAAAACGTTTGAATAATAATCAAGATCGTCACACTGAATCGACTCGGTTCAAGATACATCCCTACCCGCATACGCTACTGGGACGGACGGTCTTCGTCATCGCCGCAGTGGTAATCATCACCCAGCTCTTCGCCATCTCGCTCTTTCGCGCATATAACAGAGGACCGCTGTTCGAAGAAATCGCCGCTTTGGTAACCAGCCAGTTGCGCGTCATTGGCGCGGCATTGGAAGTATTACCGCCTCAGGAACGGGTAGATTTTCTCGATATTCTTGAGGAGACCCAAGGTATCCACATCGTTCCCGACACGGCAGGGCAACTGCCTTCTAATGAGCCGCATAGTCCGCAGTTACAGGACTTCGCCGACTATTTGCGCGGTGAATTAGGCGATGGAACGGAATTCTTCGTTCATCATTCCGGCGGCAAAACACTATGGGTGCGCCTTACCATCAACAATGAGAAATATTGGATATCAATACCTCGCAAGCAGATCGAACGCGGACCGCCGTGGTTATGGTTAGGATGGCTGAGCTTCTCCGCTATCCTGGTGTTGGTCGGCGCGTATTTGCTCGTCCGCCGAGTTAATCGACCGTTACGGGAACTAACACATGCGGCACTTCAACTCGGCGCAGGCAAAAGTCCCTCGCCATTGGCGGAGTCCGGACCAGCTGAGGTACAAGACGTAAGCCGCGCCTTCAATCAAATGGCAACCGACATTCGCAACCACGATTCGGAGCGGGCCCTTTTATTAGCAGGCATATCCCATGACTTGCGGACCCCTCTGTCCCGATTACGAGTGGGTCTCGATATCGCAAGCGACATCGATGAGAGCCTTTATAACGGTATGGTTCAAGACATCGAAGAAATCGACGCGATCATTCAGCAGTTTTTAGAGTTCGCCCGGGCAGCAAATGAAGAACCACCGACTCTCATTCATCTCGATGCGCTCATCGAGGCCACAGTCAAACGACACCAACAGCTCGGCGCAAAAATAACGGCGGACATTGCGGCCGTTCCCCCCATGTCATTACGCCCTCTCGCAATACAGCGCTTACTCGACAATCTAATTAGTAATGCATTGAAATACGCTGACGGAGAAATATTAGTTCGTATCACCGCCCAAGCCGGACAGGTCGCACTCAGCGTGCTCGATCGTGGTCCGGGAATTCCCAGCGATCAAACTGAACGTCTAAAGCGACCTTTTACTCGTTTGGAAACCGCACGCAGCAACGCCGGTCATGCAGGGTTAGGATTAGCAATCGTAGATCGCATAGCAACTTTGCATGGTGCTCGATTCGAACTACTGGCGCGGGACGGTGGAGGACTCGACGCCAGAATCACCTTTACCGAAAAACTACCGGACTAACCACAACTCATTGCGTCAATATCCGTGTAGACGTCGAACAGGTTCTAAGAACGTCTAACAAAATGATTCTGGCGGCGTTGCAGCGCCTTGCCAGAAACGCTTCGCTTCATTTTGTTAGACGCTCTAAATAACCTCAATCATGACGCAGTGCGTCAATCGAAGACCCAATACGTCATAGTAGATTTCGACAATTCATTTGCGCCATTGTCGAAGCGACGCATGAACATCCAAATTTCCCACAGGCTGATTACACCGATCACGTGCAACTAACTGTCTGGTCGAACATGCTTTTATCGATCCGTCGCACGTCTCGTCACACTATTTTTTAAGGTGAATAGGCAACGCAATCCGTTTTAAATTGCATTGCTGGCATAGCCCATGCTCATAAGCACCAGTAATCTGAAAGGGTAAACTCGGCGTAAGCCGAGGCGTTAATCATCTATCTATAGGTGCAAAGCCTATATGAGAAAGGAATTATCGGGTTCGAATTACCAACGAAGAAGATAACGCGTATCGCGCATCCATTAATGTATTTAGAACCGAGGTCACCTTGGTTGCGGATATGTCGTCGCGACTATCTTGGGTTCGTTTCCGCTGTCTATCTCGAAACGTCTACCGTCGTCATCCGTTTAAGAAATGTACGCGGCAAGACATACGCATTCCCTATTGCAGAGCTTCAGTCCTCCAAGCGTCCGGCGTAGCGCGTGATTGCTGATGCAATCGAAATCATCTCTCTTCACAGAGAGGTCAGGAGGGATTTTGTGACGCCGATTTTTCTCGAGGTAATGACAAGCACACGATAGAACAGCCATGCAATCAAACTTCGCTTAATAAAAAACGAATCGTCTCTAAAGGCGAGGCACATAAGTCAACACGCTGGTCCGCAACCTTAAGGCTGCAGCGACCTTTATTGGCCGAGCATCAACATTCGCATATTTTTTTCATCGGAGACACCATGCAATCTATTTACTCACATTGCAGGAACGCCCTGCGTTCACCGCTTCGCTTAGCAAGCTTAGTAGCTTTTTTATTAACCGGCGTTAACTCGGCATTTGCTGCCCAAGCGCAGCTCGCATGGGACGCGAATCCTAGTCCTGAAGTTGCCGGCTACATGATCCATTACGGCCAATCAAAGGCCAAATACACAGCGCAAATAGATGTGGGTAAAGCGACCAAATACACCGTTCCAGAATTAACGGCGGGACAGACTTATTACTTCGCCGTTACAGCATATGATGCAGCCCGCGTCGAAAGTGGATACTCGAATGAAATCAACCAATCGGTCCCGGAAAACGCTGCGGCTACCGAGGTAATTACGCAATCGACAAATGGAAGTACGTCACCCTCAACACCAACACCAACACCAACACCAACACCAACGTCAACGTCAACCTCAACACCAACGTCGTCCAACACGAATAATGATGCAGTGCCGGCAGGCACAACAGAAACGCCCGGCACTAGCAGCTCTCCTGCGGCAAGTAATGGTGACGGTGGAACCAGCGGCTCTCCCACCGCAAGCAATGGCAGTGGTGGCGGAAATGGCGGCGGAGGCGGTGGTTGCACGATCACTACAGGGCCAGCCGATTTTAGCTTGCCTCTCTTAGCCGGCTTTGCATTGCTCGGCTTGCGCTTGCGCCCGAACTTACGTCGTCAACAGCCGCGCCGAGCGCAAGGACAACGCGTAGGCCATATAAAATAAAGGCACTTCTGAATAAAAGCCAGAGCCTAACTGTTCAAAGACGCCAAAGCATTACTATCAATGTCCAGTATCGTTGCCCCCAACATGCGAAAGCCGCATTTGGGGGCATCTCAGAGGCTTAGTATGTTGAGGCTCATTGATAGAAAATCCGCTCTACATGTCACTTATCCATTTATCACATTGGCTCTGTACGCCTATGGTCAATGTCATAAATCATTTCGCGCGCTAGCAGCAAAAGACAGTCGCCTTCCCTTCAAGCCGCCATGACCATCGCTGAATATTCGCCTACCCAATGCACTGCACACCTCTAGAGCATTAATGCAATATAACCTTATCGAGACATTGCGGAGGTGCAATAAATCAACGCAAGCACTTGTCAAAACACCAGAAAATACCATTTAAAAACAACCAAATAAACGCAAATATCACAACTCGGCACATTCCCTGCTTAGTCATTGAAAGTTAAACCCATTTCCTCAGCGTTAGGCTTGTTGGCGAAATGGGTTTCCACTAGCGTGCATTCCCTACCGTAACGCACATCAGTTCATTTCGGTGATTGCTCCACGACGCTTCTGAACTGCGTGAGCACACTAAATAATGCATTAGGGACGGAGTGAAACGTGAAAATGCGGACTTACATGTCATCAATTCTGAAAAAGGAATAGAGAAATGACGTGCTAGACTGCGTTGTTATAAGGTGACTGAGCAGGATTTTTTTATAAATAAACTTCGCGCCAAGAGCGTATAAAAAAATGCCAAATGTGCCGTTGCACCGCTTCAACATAAAAAACGCGTTACCCGCGTCTGCGCTTGCAAGCGAATTTATTTCATTAGCAGCTCAAGCTTTGTATTTATCTAAAGCCCAGTCTCCTCATAACAAGATTGGCATAAGTCGTTTCGAACCCGTGCTGTGCGCTCTACTAAATCCTCGGTGCTCAACCGTTTAGGAGACTTTATCCATGGCCTTTCTGTCCAATCGATTATTCACTGCCGCAGCACTTATCATCGGACTAGCGGTCGCAAACATCGCTCTTGCACAGTCGGACGAACCGTTGAGTCCGCTTCCGACCAACCTGAAATTCGACGAGAAGAAAGTCGCCCTTGGATCGAAACTTTTCCGCGACCCTCGCTTTGCCAAAGATAATAGCGTGGCATGTATCACTTGCCATAGCTTTCAACATGGCGGCGCAGATCCACGTCCAGTGCCTACTGGCGCAGGCGGCGTGACGCACATTTTCAATAGTCCGTCGGTTTTCAACTCAGGATTCAACTTCCGCCAACAATGGACAGGCGGCGCGGCATCGCTAGAAGAATTAGTCGATAAAGTTGTCAATAGCCCGCGTGTGTTCGGTTCGAATTGGAATGAGGTGGTCGGCAAATTATCGAAGGACGATCAACTAACCGCCGAATTCAAAGCTATTTATCCGACCGGCATCACCGCCGCAAACATTTCGGATGCCTTAGCCGTTTATCAGCGATCGCTCATTACGCCATCTCGATTCGATAAATATTTGCTCGGTGACGCCAACGCTATTACCGCTGACGAGAAGCGCGGCTATCAGCGATTCAAAGCCTACGGCTGCGTTGGTTGCCATCAAGGCGTCAACGTAGGCGGTAACATGATTCAACGATTTGGTGCCATGCGCGACTACTTCGCCGATCGAGTAAAAGAAGGTAAGCCGATCACCGAAGCAGACAAAGGTCGTTTCAATGTCACCAAGTCTCCGGACGACATGCATATGTTCAAAGTACCCAGTCTACGCAATGTCGCTCTTACTGCCCCCTACTTTCATAACGGCTCCGCAGCGACATTGGAAGATGCCGTCGATGTCATGTTCCGCTATCAGCTGGGTCGGACGGCGCCTGTCGAAGATAAAGCGCTGATCGTTAAATTCCTGAAAAGCCTCAGCGGCGAAATAAAGGAGTAGGACTGATGAAAACCATATTGCGCTTCTTGCTGGTCGGCATCGTCCTCGCGGGACTCACGGCCGGATGGGTTTATCTATATACCAATAGCCGTGCTGTAGACGGCGAGAAACAGAATGCGACGCTCGGCCTGCTCAAAGACTTGAAACAAACAGATTCCAACTGGAATACCGATGTATTGAAGTCACAAACGGAAATCATCCGCTCCTATGATGCGCTAGTGCGGCCTTTGCGCACGTTCAGTGATATTTTGACGGCGCTCGATCGAGAAGCAGCGCGATTGAAAGATGACGACCTTAAAAAAGATGTTGCCGATATCCGTGCTGCGATCGACAAAAAAGCAGCGCTTATCGATCGCTTCAAAGCGCAGAACTCGCTATTAAAAAACTCGCTTCGCTATGCACCGACAGCTTACAAAGACATACAAGAACAAATGCGCTCGCAGCGAGATATGGGAATGTCGCAAGGATCGAAGCTCATGCGCGATATGCCCAATGCCTTCAATGAACTGGAAAAAACGCTGACGGCAAATAAAGCCGACGGCAACAACGCGCATGTCGATGCGGCAATCGCCAAGTTGCGCGAAAAGATGAAGAATGCAAAACAAGCGGATGCTGCAGCAAAAAACGCTTTCACATTAGTGTCATTGGATAGCGACGTCAGCACCTTAGTTGGCGAAGCGTTACGCTACAACTCGGTTCCCGATAGTGAAACGGCGGAAGTACTTAAAACCGGCATCGCAAAAATGCGTGAAGCAACGCCTTCTTATCCCGCATCAGTGCAGGAGTCGGTAGAAAATCTGATGTCGCATCTCGACG
>Ga0157374_10003458_pt1 | contig 13268 bp, 3 predicted proteins | sample M25metaG_FD_115308 | JGI IMG/M metagenome (GOLD analysis project Ga0157374, IMG submission 115308) | Miscanthus rhizosphere microbial communities from Kellogg Biological Station, Michigan, USA - M2-5 metaG | ecosystem: Host-associated > Plants > Roots > Rhizosphere > Soil | place: USA: Michigan...
CATCTTGTTATAGAAAGAGCGGAGGTCTGCATACTCCTTCGGAAGGAAGACAAACTCGGCGAGCACGAGATTGCGGCGCACCGTGACTGAATCAGGCCCTGACTCCGACGACAGGTTGTAGAGCGCGAAATTTTGGAGTTGCTGTTTGTCCGGCGTGGGCATGGACTCCACCTTGATGCTGGCCGGCAGCTTGATGCGCATCGCGTCCTGCACCATGTGGGTGTAGTCGAAGTAGACGGGGATCTCGCGCTTGTCGTGCGGGAAACTCGGCTTCTCGTTGCTGACGAAGATGTCGCCGGGAAGGATGAGACGCTTTCCGGTGGGAGCGCCGATGGGGCCCTTTACGTCGAAGTTGACGGAGAGAGGCTCCTCGTAGTTCGTCAGCTTTTCGACGCTGGCGACCCTGACCTCCATTCCATGAGGAAGCAGGTCTTCCACGCTGGTTCGAAGCTGCCGCTCAAGAGACTGTTCGTCGCCTGAGAGAGAACGATGACGCCAGGTAAGCGCGGGAGCACCGATGAAGGTCATCTTGACGGTGCCGGTAACGACACCGTGCTCGTCCATGGTTAGGTTCGCGACACGCTGAACTTTTGAGCCGCTATACGGTTCGCCAGTTGTTTCAGCCAGGGCGGTGCCTCCTTCAACCTGGCGCAAACCGCCGGCGAAGGTGTGCTTCCATTCGAGGTGGCCGTAGCCGCAATAACGCGAGCCAGGGTCAAAGAATTTCTCCTTGCCATCGACATTGACGACAGCGATGACGTCGTCCAACTGCCCCATGCTGAGATAGCCCTTGGTAAAGATGCTGTGGTTACGGTTAGTGACAGCGAATGCATAGGCCTTCAGGCCAGAAGCACGAGCCATAGCGATGAAGAGCTCGGCGAGCTGGTCGCTGGAGCCGCGCTTCCGTTCGAGGATGTCGTCGGTGTTATGAACTTCCTTCAGTCCTGCTGCCTTATCTTCGGCGCGATCGTGCTCGCGAGTGAAGTCCGTGTTCTCGAGCTTCATGACGGCAGCGTAGAACTTTTGCAGCTTATATTCGGCGGGATCGGACGGCGCGGCCAATTCGTGAGCAGCGGCTGTGACCTTCGGTCCAGGCCCGATGAACTTGTCCATGTCCTTTGACCAGAACTTACCTTCAGACTTCCAGTACTCCTCGCCGGATCGATAAGGCGAGTAATAGAAGAGCACGCGATAGGTGAACGCAGAGATGGGCGGCATGTACTCCTCCTTGGGCGAGGGAGGGATGTCATGCACGTTCAACTCGATGATCAGCTGCCCTTCAGAGAAGCCTACGGCAGGAAGGCGCGTCTGCTTCAGCTCGGTTCCGGCAGGAAGCACAGGAAACCAGCCGATGGTGCTCGTGGCTTGCTCGCGACCGCCGCTACTGCGCTGAACGAGCTGCTCGCTTGTGGGCTTCCATACATAGCGACCCTTGCGGAGAAATAGCTCAGACTGGATGTACCAGTCGGGTGACATGAAATAGTTATCGTCGTAGCGCAGGCTGTAGCGGTACTCGATAATACTGCCTACCTCAACATCGGGCAGAGTAAAGACCTTAGACATGTACTTGAAGCCTTCGTAGCCTTGGGTCTTCTCGATGAGCTTTTCATAAGGCTTACCGGTGAACGGGATGATGGTTCCGTCGGGATGGATGGTGCGACCCTGAATGTCGCTGACGGTGTATCCTCCGCCGTGGTTGCTGGAGCCGTACTTCAGCTCGACGTTGGCGTAGTCCTTGCCCTTTTCCGTGAGGACCTTGAGGCGGACGTAGATGCTCCAGGCGTGGAGCTTGTCTTCGGTAGTCTCTTCTTTGTTGAGGTAGACGGCGGCGGCGCCGGGGACCTCAGGCTGCGAGGTCATGGAAAGCTCTTCCTTAGTGGGAGCGGTCCACTGGTCCGCGAGAAGCGGCGAAGCTGCAGCGGCGAGTGTGGCGATGAGCGTACAGCGGAGGAGGCTTTGGCCGATCCGGCGGTTCGCGAAGCGAATCATGTCGTGCTATTCCTTCTTTCGTGTGCTGATGGTGCGTGATGGTTACTGTTTCTTGAGGATGGCTCGGCTCTGCTCGTCGGTTGCGATGACGCCGGAGAGCTTCTGGAGATCGCTGTACTTCTCCGCGGGTAGCGTGACCTCGCGGACGGTGTAGGTGCGGGAGTAGTGGAGGACGTTGCCTTTCACCTGGCTCTTGCTCTCATAAGAGGCGAAGCCGACATCCAGCTTGACCGGTTCAGGCAGTTCATCGACGGTATAGCCCGCAGGGAGTTCGATGTCGTACTCGTCGTTGGCCTGCATGGTCTGTGTGAGGTCGATGGGGACCGTCGCCCTTGGCTTGCGGTCGATGAAAGGGGCTTCATTGCCCAGGACGCGCGGACGAACCATCAGAAGAGCGCCGGTGGGGCGGGCATAACGGTCAACGGCGATGTTGTATGTAGTGGTGAGATCCTTATTGAGGGCTTCGACGTTCTCGACTTTGAAGTCGGAGACTTTGAAGGTGGTGAAGTCCTGCTCGAGGACGTGATCAAGATACTCGTTTTGCTCCTTGGCGTCCCCGTGAGTGTAGAGAGCACGGCGATGGTCGGAGAGATCACCGAAGCGTTTCTCGGTAATGGAACCTTTGAGCGTGCCGTCGGTTTCAAGGTGCAGGCTGGCGCTGCGATGGATGGAATTGAGTGCAGGGGTGAGAACCGGAAGCGCGATCGCCTGACTGTCCGAACCTTCCATCAGAATGCCGAAGCTTCCCTGCAGTTCGTGCTCGGTCTGGCCGAAGGGTGTTTTTTCCCACGTCGGATCGAAGATGAGGTATCGACGGCCGGTCTTGGCTGTAACAATGCTGCGCAGTTTCGGCGAGTCGTAGCCTTTCGGTACCTCGATGGCGGTAACCATGTGATTGCCGACGATGGAGGGCGCGTCGGCATCAATGACACCGCGGCGGTCATCGACCATGAGCAGCGCTGCGTGAATGCCAACGGTAGAGAGCATGGATGAGAGCAGCGTCGCCTTGTCTTTGCAGTCTCCGTACCGGTTGCGGAAGATATCGTTGGCGTAGTGAGGCTGATAGCCGCCAACGCCCATCTCAATGACAAAGTAACGGATCTGCTTCTGGACAAACTCTGCGATGGCCTCGGTCTTGTCGTAGAAGTCCGTCTTGCCTGCGACGAGCTCCTGCGCTTTGGCTGTAATCTCAGGCGTCGGGGTGAGACGATCGTGAGAGAGCTTGTCGTACCACTCTCCGACGCTGCGCCAGCCGCCCTGCGCCGAAGCTCCAGCCGGGGCGTAGCGAACGGTCATACGGCCCGCCAGGGCGAGCTCCGAGGGACGATGTTCGATCTCTTCAAGATCGATGCCGGGAACATCTTTCATCTCCCAGCGCCAGCGCCGGCTTTCGAGGTCGGCCTCCTTGGTGGCATCGTGGTGCGCCCAGACCGTGCTGTAAGTAAATCCGGCGGGAAGTTCGAGCGTAAAGATCTGATTGAGGCGAGGCGCGGTGCCCTGGAAGAACCAGGTCTTCTCTGAGATGTATGGGCGCATCTGCTGCTCGTACTCGCAGGCAATCACTCCGCCGGGATCGCGACCCGGCGCCTTGGCGGCTTTGTAGCGAACGTCGTCGTACAGGTTGCCGCTGCCAGGATGGCCGAATTCGACGATCTCCTTGTCGGGGACCTGGTATTCGTGGCCGTCGGGACCGATGCTCCACACATGCATGGAGAGGACCTTGCTGTCCTTATCGAACGGAAGATAGATGATGCTTTCGTCGCGGCCCTGGGGACGGAGGATCTTCATCACGGAACGGTTGTGCTCGATGGCGGTGCCGTCGGGCGCAACAGTGTACGTTGTGTCGTCGAGGAGCCAGACAACATTTGTGTTGGAAGGATAGGTGGGGAGTTTTTGTGCGGCGGCGGAGCGAACCCAGTCGGGAACGCTGTCTTTCGCGGCGAATGCAGGTGCCGCGCCGAGAGAAACCAAAACAAAGACGAAGAGATATTTTTGGGCCCTTCGCAGTAGATCGATCGTTACTGTCATCAAGCCCCTCGCGCACAGCTCAGCGGTCAGCGCGGAATTGCATTATCCTTGCACGCGAAAAAATGCTCGCGCGGCACGATGTTTGCGTGTCGCCGTTATACGACGGATAAAGTTGTCGGTTCAAGTGAAATTGTTACAACGCAGTTCCCTGTTTGGGTCATTGCGCAGATGAGGGATGAAGATTAGTTCCTAGCGGGAGGCAAGTGAGGAAGGCTGTTTCTAAGGAACGCGCAGCGGCCGGAAGCCGGTGTTCGTGGGGAATATGCCCTTCGAACCGTTCTCTGTAGGGACTTGGGACTTGAAGAGGTAGCGCACGAAGAAGCCGCCTGAGACCATGTTGTAGTTCCGGGTGTTGTTGGCGGCGAGGAAGCCGCCGACGTACCAGTGGTCGGCTACGCGGTAGGTTCCCTCGGTATCAACGTTGTAGTTCAGGCCAGTGTCACTGTTCTGCGGGAAGTAGGCGTTGCCGGATCCGGTCTGGAGCGGGCGGTCGAGCGGATAGAACGGAGCGCTATCTTCCTGGAAGGTCTGGATACCCACTGCGCCATTGATGACGTAGTTGAAGTTCTTGCCGTAGTAGCCGTTATAGGTGAGCGGGACGGAGGCCAGGAAGTAAACGTTTGGGCTGAAGTAGCCACCCTGCCCATAGGTCATGCCGCGCTCGTTGTGGTCGTAGTGCATGCCGAAGAAGTTGACGCCCATGTTCAGGCTGCCGTATCCAGGCCAGCGTGCTACGCGGAAGTAGGCGCCCATGGTGCCGTCGTAGCGGCGGTTGTCGAGAACGTGATAGCCGGTGAGAGCGTAGCCGCCGCCGGTGACATACATACCGGCGCGCTCGTTGCCGTTCTCAACGCGAACCCCACCGCCGGTAGAGATCACACCGCCCCAGATGTTGCCGGAGAAAATTGGAGTGATGCTTCCGGGATCGCGCAGGCCAGCATAGGAGAGCTGCGTGTCTTTGACGGAGTCGCGGTCGCCAAAGAATGTGAAGTGTCCGCCGAGGGGGCGCCATTGTGCGTGGCCGGTAACGTTCGAGACGAGAAAGGCGTACGGGGTATAGCCGACGGCGAGGCCGATGTTGGCGGTCGTGAGTTGAAGTTCACCGCCCACGCCGGAGGAGAACTGCTGCTGGGGAGCTACGAGCGCGTTGCCCGGAAGCGTGCCGAGGACGGGGATGGTTCCACCGCTCTGGTTCTGGAAGGTGGTGGTGTCGATGGTGCCGGAGTTGAGGAAGACGGCGCGCGGAACGACAGTAAGGCGGACGGACTTGCCGAGAACCGCAGAGGCTTCAAAGGGAGCCTCGAGATCGGTGAGGCGATCGAAGCCCGAGACACCACTACGATAGCGGCCATAACCTGTTCCGCCTATCCACCCGCTATAGGAGGCTTCGATGGCAGCGAGTTCAAGCTCGGTCTTCTCGCGCTGCGATTGTGGGCCGCCGGGGACGATGGCACTGGGATCGTAGGAGCCCCGTAGCGGAGGAAGGCTCTTGGCCATCAGATCGGCGTCGGAGGGTGGGTTGCCCCCGGACAGTGGTGTAAGGGCCGGATAGCCAGAGTCGCCGAGCGGGCGAGAGACACCCGGGTAGCTGATCGGAGGAGCAGTTGGCCGGGGTGCGGGAGCAGCCGACGCACGACGCGTGGTTGAGCGCGATCCGGTGACGGGCTGGGGATACTGCTGGCCGTAGCTATCGGCGGGCGGCTGCGACTGGCCCTGCGCGCTGTATTGCGCATTGTGAGTGGTCAAGGTCCCGTAGTCGTCAGGCGGAGGATTGCTCTGGCCGACCATGGGGCGCGTGGAGCGCGAGCCGGTGCGAGCATTGGGCATGTAACGCGCCGTCGGAAGAACGTCGGTGATCTCCTTCTGTGGAGGGTCGACGTGCGGAGTGTTGTCGCCAAGTTGGATCGGGACTGCGGAGGGGGTGAATCCCCATCCGGGGTTCTGTGCGGCAGCCGTGGTCGCGGGCGTGGCGGACGCCGTTTGGGTCGAAGAAACGTAGGGGACGTAGGGCCCGTAGGTCTCCTGCGGGACCGCGGAGATGAGCGGCTGCGACTGTGCCTGTGCTGTGAGGCGAGCGATCTGCTGACGCTGATAGTCGTCCGATGAGACGGGAGCGGGCGCGGCAGGGGCTGCTGTTGCAAATTGCGGGTTGGGTGTTGTAGCGGCAGCAGCAGGAGCCGCTGTATTTGAAGCCTCGGGAACGTAACCGCCTAGCGTTCCACTGCCGGGGTGAGTACGGCGCGCGGCGGGGTTGGACATATAGGAAGGAACGACGCTCGACGTGGGATAGGGTCCCTGCGGCACTTCGACCGGCGCCTGACCGTAGGCGTTCACGTAGCTGGGAAGGTAAGCCTTCGAGGGCGTTTGCTGTCCGTTCTCGTCCGCATCGGCTGTGCCAAGGAGCCGGGCGAGATCCTGCGCGTGGGCGGAGCTTGGGAGCCGATTGGTGGGCGCGGGCTGGCTGAGTTCGCTGGCGAGTTCGGCTCCGGGATCGCCGGGAGGCAGGGCTGCAAGTGACGCCTTAAAGTAGTCCGCGGCCCGGCCGCTGTTGCCGCGCGCCTGCTCGAACCTTGCAGCGAGCGTGAGCATCTCGGCATCGCGCGGGTACTGGTCGAGCCCGTAGCGAAGCCATGTCTCGGCGTCCTTGCTATCGTTGGCGGCCAGGGCGGCACCAACGGCCGATTTGTAGTCCGAGGCCGTCGCCGAGGTCATATCCTGCGACTGAAAGATGAGGACCGCCTGCTTCGGCTGGCCGGCGCGTGCGTATCCCGAGGCCAGTGCGCGAAGGACCCCGGGATTATCAGGAAAGGCTTTGGCCGCGGCATTGAGAATGGCGAGCGACTTCTTGATATTGCCGGTGGCAGCGGTCTGGTTGGCGCGGCGGACTGCCCAGTTGGCCCAGATGGTCTGCACGGTGCGACGCTGCTCTTCGGAGAGGTCGGCGCGGCCACCGAGGAGCATCAGCTGGCGATAAAGACCTGCGTCGTTGCCACCGTTGTAAAGCAGCCATGCATCCTGAATATCGATGTCGGCGGGAGGAGCGGCGTGCTGCGCGGCATAGTGTTGCTGGACGCGCTGCATGAAGACCATGGCCTGCTGGGGTTGGCCGAGGGAGTTATAGACCGCGCCGACCGATTGAAGGTACTCGGGATCCTGCTCCAACTGCTGCCGGACGGCGGGAGGAATCTGCTGGACCTGGGCGAGGGCTTCCTGATCTCGGCCCGAGGAGTGGAGGATCGTCACCAAGCCCTTCCACGCATCGGCACGTTGCGGGTCCTCGGTGAGAATCTTGCGATAGATCGGGTAGGCAGCCTGCGCGTTGTTGCGCGTGAGATAGAGGCCGGCGAGCTGCAACAAAACAGCGGTGGAGGGCTTCTGCCCTGCCGTCATCTGCGCGGAGATGGACTTTTCCAGAATGTCCTGCGCGATATCGAGCTTGTTCTGCGACTGATAGATGGAGGCGACAGTTTGCTGGAATCCGGGGTCGCGCATCGCCAGCTGGTAGCTGGAGGGCGGCATTCTCTGCAGAGTGTCCACCGCCTGCGCATCGTCTTTCATGGCATGCTCCACGCGGACGAGCCCCTGCCAAGCCTGAGTGTTAGCCATGTCGGTGGCGATGACTTGGCTATAGAGGCCTGCGGCCTGATCCGGACGGTTTGCTGCCTGGAGCAGAGCGGCGTACTGGAGCTGCGTCTCAACCTTGAGCCCGCGGGCTCCTTCCGGGAATGGAAGATCGAGGGCGCTCTTGAGCACTCGCTGCGCGTCGGCGTCACGGCCCACGGCGGAGTAGGCGGAGGCGAGAGTGCGAAGGAAGTCGGGGTCCTTCATCAGCTGCGAACGAACGATGGTGGGAATTTTGCGCTCTGTAAGGAGCGCTCCCGGAGCGTTGCCGGAGTTGTACTGCGCCATGAAGAGTCCGCGCCATGCGGCGGTCGATGAAGGCTTCGCCTTCACATAACGCTCGAAGACCTGAATCGCAGCCTCAGACTGTTGGGCCTTCATCAGTGTTCCACCGAGGCCTTCCAGCGCTTCGGTGCTGTTGGGACGGAGCGCGAGCGCGGCCTGGTACTTTTGTTCAGCGGTGGTGAGATCGTTCTCGTTCAGAGCAACTTGACCTTCGCTCATGGTTGAGTAGAAGCGAGCGGTCTCAAGCGCGTTGTCGAGCCCTGTGTCGCGAGCGCCGTACTGTCTGGCCTGCTCGAGGAAGCTGATGGCGCCGCCGAAGTTGGACTGCTGCATTCGGACGTAGCCCATGCCGGCGAGCGCGCGTGGATTTTGCGGATCAGCAGCGAGGATAGCCTTGAAGCGGGTCTCGGCCTCATCGAGCCGCTTCGCGTTCAGAGCGTTGTAAGCAGCCTGCTCTTCCTGGCTGCGGGCGCGATTCGCGGATTGCTCGGCGAGCTCTTCAGGGGTTTGCGGCGCAGCGGCCTTTTGCGCGGATGGCTTGGGCTGCTTGCGCAGGGCCTCGGCCAACTGGGGATCATTATGCTTCGCCAGATAGGCGCGGATGTCGGCTGCGGAGGCCGGGTTGGCCGAGTCCCAGACGAGTGACTGGCGAAGCGCTTCCGTGGCCTGGGGATCATCCGGATGCTTCTCGAGAAGACGACGGCCTTCGACGCGTGTTGCCGGCGAGTAGGTCAGGATGCGACCTAGAGCGATCTGGTAGCGCGAGTCGTTGGGGTACTTCTGCACGAGGCTGCGGAGACCGGCGATGGCGTGGGGGCGTCCGTCCGTGGTGGCCGACTCAGTCTCGTAGTAGGCCAGCGCCCAGTCGCCCGGAGGCGGCGTCTCGCCGAACATCTTGCGATAGATGGCCATGGCCTGCGCGTACTGACCGGACTGAGCGTACTTGCCCGCCTGCTGCAACTGCTCAGACTGGTTCTGCTGCGAGCCCATGTTCTCGATGCGCTGGATATTGGGATCGTTGGGATTGATGGCGCGGAGACGATCGAGATAGGTCCCCGCAAGCGCATTGTTGCCGCTGAGCTTTGCCGCACGGGCAAGACCAGCGAGCGCGTCGACGTTGTTGGGATCGGCCAACAGCACCTGCTGCCAGGTTTGCGCAGCCATATCGAGCCGTCCGCGCACCTCGAGGGCGTGAGCTTTGTCGAGCAGCGTCTGGGTGGCAGACTCGCTCGCCTGCGCATGAAGATAGACAGGCAGCGGCGAAAGAACGCCCGCTCCCAACAGAATCGCAGACCACAGCGGCCGAATTGACCGAACAGGCTTCATCGTCTCGTCACACCGGAGGCTTTAGCCAGTAGTGAAACCTGTGCCGACACCTCGTTCATCCTACCGAAGCTTACCGCTTTTTTCCGGATTTGTACCTATTTTTCTTGTATTTACTGGTTTGCTAATGCCTGTTTGGGCAAGCAGACCATCTACTTCCACTTTACTCGCAGCTTTCCTTCACGATCGAAGCGGTAGCGTCCTTCAATCCAGCCGGTAGCGAAGAGTGCGAGATTCTGATCGTAATAGTTCGCAGTTTTGCCGTATAGCCCTGAAGCTGCATCTTTTGTTGCAGCTAGGCGATCCATCTGTGTGGTGGCCTGTCCCTTCATGTCCATGGCCTTCAGGTACGGGACGACTGCTGCCGAAAATCCGGGCGGGCTGTTGGGATTGATCACTCTTCCCTGCGGGTCTACCTGCTGGGGTGGGATTGGATGACTCTTAAGATACCCTGCCATGCCGCCGACCCGGCTCAGCATGGTCCGTACGCCGCGTGTCTGTGGATCGGCGATGCCAAGCCAGAGGTAGACGCGAATAGCGTCGTAGCTGCCCATGGGAACCTTAGCAGTGTCCCCGGGCTCGTGCTGCCCCGGCGCGACGATCGCCCTAATGCCGTTGCTCGCTGCTAACCAATCCATCGCGAAACCAGCGCCGGATCCTTGGGCGAGGATGGGATCGAGTGAGTTGAGGATGGCATCCCATGGGCCCGTCGGCATCGCTTTTGCAAGATGCACGAGGATTGAGGGCTGCAGATAGCTCGGGTTGAGTATCCAGGTCGTATCGTCGGGGTGAAAGCCGGAGGCGCCAGGCAGCAGTGTGGTCCCCACCCCGGGAACGAAGGCGGCCTCCTGCTGTGCGATACGTGCAGCCAGAGCCATGCCGAGCCTGTCGTAGTGCTGATCGTGCCAGAGACGCCCGGCCTCGAGCAGATCGTAGGCCATCCAGAGATCGGAGTCGGAGGCGGAGTGCGCGTCAAGCACCTTCCATGAGCCGTCGGGAGCTTTGCCCCACTCCCATGCCGGAAGTTGCTGGGCCAGGTTGCCGCCCGCCAAGTTGATTTCAGTCCAGCTAAGCAGCTTGTCGAAACGCCCCCGGTCGTTGGCCACCAGTGCGAAGAACATCGCGTACGACTGACCTTCGCTGGTGGTTTTATCCTGCGAGCTGCGGTCAATGACCCGTCCCTGTTGGTCGATCATGATGCGGGAGTAGCTATCCCACAACGGCCACGACGTTTGCGCATGGCCGATCGCGGAGAGCACTAAGCAGAAAAGAACCGTGGCCGCAGCAAGAGGGCCAATCCTTTTTTGTTGCCGTAACGCCATGGGGATAAATCTTAGTCGGCGCGCGAGCACGCTTAGTCGTTCCCCTGAAGCCGGAGGCGGGCGCGGCGGCGCAGCGTTGCCCTGACGATGGTAGCCAGCAGGAAGCATACGATCACCATGCCGAGCACCATCAGCCATTGAAACTGCTGAAAGTAGATGTTCATCAGCGTCCAGTAGCCCAGCGAGCCAATGTGGTAGACGTCGTTGCCGATGCGGTATGAGACGAAGCGCTTGCCGTGAAGCACGCTGACCGATTGCGAGATATCCGACGACTGCGCCGTCTTGAGGAATACGGAGAGGAAGTTGGGAACAACGGAGTGATCGCGCAACGCGACAACAACGACGGAGCGTTTAGAGTCTCTGGGCCATTCGATGCCTTCTATGAGAACGTCTGGCAGGCCGCCTGCAGTCTCAAGCTGGCCTGATTGAATTCGATCAGAGCTGCGAACCTTCCACCAGGCGTGCTGCAGCGAGGCGAAGAAGCCCTGAGTGTCCTGGATATGCAGGCCGCTTCCGTCGACCATGACGGGAAGCGATGGGTTGAGCAGGCCTATAGCGGGCGAGTCGTCGACTGTGCCGATGACGAGAAAATCTTTGTGGAGATTGCCTTTCATGGCGTCAGCATCTGTGACGGTGACGTTCAGTACGGGGTAGCCGGTCTGTGCGCCAAAATGGCCCATGAAGGTGAGGTAGGTCTCGATTTCGTCGGACGACGGTGTAGCCGGCAGAACGACGGCAGTATCGGAGAGATCGGCACGGCGCGTGAACGGGTAACCGGCGTTGGCGAATATCTCAAGGTTTGGAAGAACCGCCCAGTGCGGTATGTCGCGAATGTCGAGGTAGGAATCCTTAAGGATAACAGCCTTCATGTTGTAAGGCGCGGTGTCCTGACACTTCCCTTTCTTGGCGAGAAGGAAGATGAACTGCGACATGAAGGTATTGGAGAACGGACGCATGTTCGAGACCGGTATGGGAATGATGGTCTCGAGCTGCGCCGAGGCGTTCTCGGTATGCGGCAAGGGGGTGGAGCTGATGTAGGCGTCATTGATGTACACCTGCATCGAGCTGTCGTTTGAGATGGGAATGCCGTTGTAACGGTAGCCGAGATGGAAGCCGAGGTTCTGCAGTTTCTCGGTATACAGGTCGGGCGGAAGCCGCATATAAATGCGTAGCGGAACGGACCCGTCACCCTGCAGATCGCCTGTCTGGGCGATCTCCCCTACTGGAGTGTTGCGGCTCGTGCTCAGCCAGCGAGGCGCGTCGTCGGGTTCGCGTGGTGCAGGAAGCCTCATCGAGGCGATATGTGCCTCCTCGCCAACGAGCATATCGCGCTGCAGCGAGAGTCCGAGAGCCGCCGTGAGCAACTCATCGGGATTGTCACCAGTCAGCACCAGCACCTTGGAGTACGGATCTGACGGATTGGCTCGCATGGCGATCGTCGGGCCTGAGGCGCCGCCAGTCTTAAGCGCAGCGGGAAGGTCAGAAGAGTTCTCAGCGATGACAATCGCGTTGCCCTGCGGGATCGTACCAAGAGTGACAGGGAAACGCGCGGCGCGGAACTCTGTCATGACACCGAACCAAGAAGAGACGATGCCGGCAGCCTGAAGAGCCTTTGGAGAGGGCTGGCCATAGAAAACCACAGGAATGACAGGGTGCAGGTTGACCGACGCATCGTAGAACGGCAGCGGTAGCAGTTTCAAGTCGTTGCGCAACGGAAGCAGATTGCCGGCCAGTTCGATTGTGGAGGTGGCGTCGACGTGGCTCCAGAGTGTGGTGTGTGAAGGGTCTTCGCACTCCATCGTGTAGTGGCCGACGAACTCAAAGGTCAGCTGATTGTCACGCACCAGCATCTCGGCGGGAAGCGTGATGGTGGCATCCAGCATGGCGCTGTTCTCATTGCGCGCACCGTTGGGGTCGACCGGACCAGGAAGGGTCGGGGTCGCCGTGACCGCAAGCGTTGAGACGAGCGTGCCGTTCAAGCTGACTTTTAGATGGCTCAGCGCTGGAATCAGGCCGGGCGAAAAGTGATAATGCAACTTCATTGTCGCTGTCTTTACGACTTGGGTCTGCGGCAGAGAAAAGTAAACGGTGTGATAGGCGTCGACGCCACGGAGCACAATGGTGTCGGCTACCCCAAGATCGGTAAGGGTGAAGAGATTGTCGAACGTTCCGGGCGTTGCAATTGGAGCCTGAAACCCGCCTGCGGGCGGTACGGTTAGTGCCTGGGCCGCCACAGCCGGAGCGGCTATCTGGCGGAGGCCGCTGGGAAGCGGCAGGCTGTGAGCGGACATGGATCGCGGAAGAGCCAGCAAAGCCAGTAGGAGGAGTGGGGCGATGCTGGTAGCCAGCTTGCCTTTCGGAGCGCTCTTCTTCTTATTTGTTTTGAACACTTCGTTTGCAGTCTGCGTGAGCCCAAGGATGGAGAGGCGGAAGATACGTCCGAGGCTCTTCATCGGCTGGTCGGGTTCGCGATTCTCCCCCCATCCCAGCCACGTATCGGCACGCGAGTAGAGCACCATCGTCAATGCTTCTTCTTCCTGCAGGGTGAGCGGATCGAACTGGGCACGGATTACGTTGCCGCTTACATCGATAATCGTTGCCGGCAGGGTTGCGGTTCCATCGAGTAAGGGCAGCGTGAGCTTGACCGAATCGCCTGTCGAGGCGACGAAGTCGCGCTCCATCTTCATCATGAGACCGCCG
>Ga0157374_10003459_pt1 | contig 13263 bp, 5 predicted proteins | sample M25metaG_FD_115308 | JGI IMG/M metagenome (GOLD analysis project Ga0157374, IMG submission 115308) | Miscanthus rhizosphere microbial communities from Kellogg Biological Station, Michigan, USA - M2-5 metaG | ecosystem: Host-associated > Plants > Roots > Rhizosphere > Soil | place: USA: Michigan...
CGTGCGGGCCGGAGGAGCGACCGACTGCCTGCTTGTAGTTATCTTGCGAGGTTTGCTGCTCACAGCAGAAGTCTACTGAGAAAAAGAGGAAGTAGTAATCGCCGTGATGGATGAGTGAAGCGCCCTCAATAGGGTTGTGGGGAACACCGGGACGCGTGGCCAGATCGAAGCGCGTGGAATTTGAAGCGGAGAGTAGACCGGTAATCGGATCAATCTCGCGCTGCTTGATGCCGGACGAGTAACTGCCGTATGTAAGCCAGACTTTGCCGTCGCGATCGACCAGAATGTTCGGATCGAGCGCATTGAAATCGTCACCCGCGTGCGACAGGAGAATGAGGCCGCGATCGACCCAACGATAATCGGGATCAGTTGGATCTAGTGTCTTGTTTGTGGCGAGTCCAATTATCGATTGCTGCGTGTGGAGGATAGAGGCGCAATAGTAAACATGATATTCGCCGTTGAAGTAAGAAACGTCCGGTGCCCACAGACCTGAATTGCCGGGAACGGCACTAGATACCCAGGGCGGAAGCGCATCAGGGAAAACGCTGCCGCATGTGCGCCAATTCAGCTTATCTTGCGAACAGCGTATGGGCAGATGACTGGAAATTCCCGACCCCACGACATCAGTACTGAACGCGTAGTAAGTTGACCCGGCATGAATGATGCTTGGATCAAGAACAGGCGACGTATTGCCGGTGAGTGAATAAAGGGCTAGAGGATCAGTAGCTTGCGGCGCGTAGGAGAGCTTGCCCACGAAGGATGCCCCGCACGAGCTGACAGCGGTGACACACACGACGAGGAAGGCAACGCAGGTACACCAACGCTTCCAGAGCATACTGAGGACGGGCCCTTAGGGAGATTGCACTCAGTATAGCCGTGATTAGAAGAAAGGCCTATTAGATTTTGGCGCCGCACGTCACTCCAGTTACATAAAGCTCTCAGGGGTTGACCAATAATTTCTTGACACGTGATGGTCGAATATCTACCATCAGCTCTCATCGAGGGTCGGATGTCTACTATGGCAAAGAAGACGGCACAGAGCGCGAGCCTCTTGCAGGGAACTTTGGATATGTTGATCCTCCGTACGCTCCTGTACGGTCCAGCGCATGGGCACCATATTGGCAAGCACATTCAGCGAACTACCAATGACTTCTTACAGATGCAGCATGGCTCGCTGTATCCGGCGCTTCACCGACTGGAGGAGCGAGGCTGGGTGACATCGAAGTGGGAGACCGCTCCCGACCGCAACCGCGAGTTCAAGTACTACCGGCTGACTGAAAAGGGCAGAAAGCAACTTGTGGTTGAGGAGTCGCAGTGGAAGCTGATGGCAGAGGCGGTAGCCCGCGTTATGTGGCCCACTGCCGAGGAGAGATGACATGAAGCGGCTGCGCACAAGCAAGCTTGATGCTGATCTGGACCGAGAGTTGCGTTCGGACCTGGAGTTGGAAACGGAAGAGCAGCAGGAGCGCGGTCTTTCGCCTGAAGAGGCTCGGCTTGCGGCACTGCGCGCGCTCGGTAATCCGGCACTGATCCGTGAGCAGGCCCACTCCATCTGGTCATGGAACTGGCTCGAATCTCTCACGCGTGATTTCCGCTACTGCAGGCGCTCTCTGCGCAAGTCGCCAGGATTCACCATAACCGCGATCGCGGTGATGGCGCTCGGCATTGGCTCCAATGTTGCGCTGTTTACCGTGATCCGTTCTGTACTGTTAAATCCCCTGCCCTATCGCGAGCCGGAAAAATTGGTGGCGCTTTACAGCTACATGGCAAACAGGAATCTGGATCATTTCGCGCCGATCGACGCCGGCAGCTTTTTCGCCTGGCAGCAGGCAATGGGCAATTTAGCTGAGATGGCGCTCGTCTCGCCGTTCCAGAGCTATAACGTTTCTGCGGAGGGTGGGCAGTTACCAGAAAAGGTGGATGCTGCCTTGATTACTGCGAATTTCTTTGCGACGCTTGGCGTTGAGCCGTTTCTCGGGCGCAGCTTTACTGCGTCAGACGACCACAAGGAAGCCGACGCTACAGCGATCATCTCTTATGCTTTCTGGCAACGCCGTTATGGTGGGGATCCGAACGTAGTCGGACGCAAAATCTGGCTTGATGCCAGGCCATTCACAATTCTTGGAGTGATGCCGAAGGAGTTCGTCTTCCTCGGTCCCTTCTCTTCAGACAAGATCGGCATATGGACGCCCGCCAGTCACGAATTCCCTAAATGGCTGATGACCACATTTGAGGATCACGAATTTGTGGGCGTTGCGCGGCTTGCGCCCGGCGTGACACTTCAGCAATTGGTCAGCCGGTTGGACGCCGTTCAGGTTCACATCAAAGCGGAGCATCCACAACCTTCAGTTCGCGATGCGACCAGCGGCCGCTCTCTGCTCGATGATGCGGTTCAAGAGTACAAGACTCCTATTTACGTCTTGTTTGCCGCTACGAGCTGCGTACTGCTGATTGCCTGTCTGAACATGGCTAGCCTGCTAGTGGCGCGCACAGCCGCGAGGCGCAGAGAACTTGCCATTCGCATTGCGCTTGGTGGCGGACGCATGCGCCTGATGCGCGAGCGATTCATTGAGAGCCTCGTACTTAGCGCGGGCGGCGGAATTCTCGGGATAGCGCTGGCTTCAGCCGCGCTACGATGGCTCCAGTATGCGCGCCCTGACATACGCCGCATTGAAGGAATCCACCTCGATTGGATTGCGTTTGTCTTCACGCTTTCCGCAGTGATGCTCTGCGCCATCTTTGCAGGAGCTCTTTCGTCGCTGAATATTGATGGCCGCAGGATTTTGACCGCACTTCAAGAGTCATCTCGTTCGCAAAGTGGAAGACGTGTTCGGTCAGGCACGCGGCGTGCGCTGCTTGTGCTCGAAGTGAGTCTTACCGTGGTTCTACTTGTTGGCGCAGGCCTGCTGATCAAGAGTTACAACCACCTGCGATCCATCGATATCGGCATCCCAGTCGATCACACCCTAATTATGCATGTCGGGCTACCTGAAGCGCGCTATAAGTCAGCTCCCGAGAAGGCTGCATTTTTCGAAGAGCTCATCGAGCGGGTACGTTCGATTCCCGGGGTGGAATCGGCCGGCCTGGTGAGCAGTGCTCCAGGACAGGGCTGGGGAGGCGATCGCCTCATGACCGTGGTTGAACATCCTCCCTTGCCGAATGGCACTGCAATCGACACGATGGTGCGAGGTGCTGACCCCGGATATTTCAATGCCGTTCACCTGCCTATTTTGCGCGGCCGAACTTTTGCCAATGACGAGAAGCTCGACAGAGATCATGTTGCGCTGATCAGCCAAGAGGCCGCCAGAGTCTTTTTTCCGGGTGAAGACCCGATTGGCAAGCACCTGAAAGCGAACACTGGTGGCGAGGTTTTCCAAATCATTGGCGTGGTCGGCGACACACGTTATCGCCTGTCAGAAGAAGTGAAGCCGATGTTGTATATGCCCCTCTATGGCAACGGATACACGAATACGGCGATTGTGCTGAGATCGACGGAAGACGTAAACGCGCTTGCTATGCCAGTAGAAAAAGTGATCGGACAACTTGATCGCGATCTTCCGGTTTCCGGAGTGATGACGATGGAGGAGACGCTGGCGCGTTCTGCGCTGAGTTCGCAATTCGATTCTTTCATCGTGCTTGGTTTTGCGGTAATCGCGTTGATTCTTGCGGCAGTGGGGCTCTACGGAATCCTCGCCTACCTGGTCGCGCAACAGACGAGCGAAATAGGTATACGTCTCGCTCTCGGAGCACGACGAGCGCAGGTTCTGCGGAAGGTTCTGTTTGACGGGATTCGACCGGCGCTGGTTGGTTTGGGCGCGGGGCTGTTGATCAGCGCGGGGCTCGCGGGCCTCATCCGGTCAATTCTTTATGAAACTCAACCGCTCGATCCTGCCGTATTCGCGGCCGTCACCATCGTGCTGCTGGCTGTGTCTTCCGGTGCGTGCCTCGCTCCTGCTTGGCGAGCAGCGCGTCTGGATCCAATGCAGGCGTTGCGAACTGAGTAGGTCAGAGTAGAAACAAGTTTCAAAACCATCCCTTAGAGGCTAAAGCCTACCTGTTTTGCGGTCTATCTGGCACGGATGAATCCGTGACCTGCCAAAACGAGAGGATTTTTCATAAACCAGAAAAGCCCAACCGTGAAAAGGTTGGGCTTTCTGTTTCAGCAAGGTTTTCATTTTGATTTACATTGCGACGAGCGCCAATGCAATCGCGGGTTTAGTGGAGCGAGAAGGCGTACACAGCATTGCCGGGGGTGCCGCCGCTGCGCCCGTATCCTGCACCCCAGTAGACAGTGCCTTGGGAGATTGCTGGACCATTAAGTATGGTTCCCGACGCTTGATAGCTCCACAGGATATTTCCTGTTGTGGCGTTGACTGCGTACATGTGGCCATCCATTGCGCCGGAATACATTACGCCGTTCGCAACGCTCACCGCACTCAAGTTGAAGGAGTCGCCTTGCGCAGGATCTGGCGTTTGCCACAGGATTTGCCCGGTGGATGCATTAAGTGCATTCCATGCACTGCCGGTAATGCTCTGCCCATTCGCCAAGAGGTAATTGAAATGCTCGTTGTTGGTGAGGGTCCCGTACACGCGCTGCCCGTCGGTTGCGGTACCCCAGATCAATCCGCCTAGATTGCCTCCCGGGCCCATCTGGGTCGACCAAGCGATTGAACCATCTTTAGTGTTGAGCGCCCAGTACATGCCGCTCTTTTGGCCGAAGCCAACCACGTTGCCCATCAGATTGCCGCCCGAACCGCCGAAGTCAAAATTCGGTCCCGGAGGTGAAGGGCATGCCAGCGGATTGCCGGGTTGCGCGCAGGCCACGGTCCAAGTATCCCAACCTGAAAGTTTGTGGCCCCACATGATTGCGCCACTCTTGAGCTCCAGCGCCATGACTGCGTTGAAGTAATCGTCAGGTGCTGTGCAACTGGAGCTTTCAGGATCATTCGCCTGGCAAGCTTCGACATCTGCAGGGGCGGTGTAGTTGTTTCCCGTTCCGACGTAGAGAGCGCCTCTCGCGGCATCGATCACAGGAGGCTGCCAGATTCCTCCGCCGCTGTACAGGTTTGTTTGGCCACCATTGTCCGGAACCATGTATGTCTTCCACAGAATCTGGCCTGTATTTGCATCAACCGCTACCATGCTTCCCCGGAACGTGCAGCATGGGTACTCCGGCTTGGTTGCATACTCTTCCTCGGCAGAGGAAACGCCCTGGTACACGACTCCTTTGTACACCACGGCTGCACCGGTGATGATTGCGGCTGGATGATCATCAATCTTGGTGACCCAGAGCAGATTGCCGGTTTTACGATCGACTGCCATCAATCGCGCACCATCGTGCGGGCCGGCTTCACTGAGGTCATCTCCGAGGATGATTTCGTTGCGATAAGCAGCCGGGCTGGTTCGCGATAGGTCGTTGGGTATGCCAGTGTAGCTGGATACTGTTGAATGCCAATCGAGTTTGCCGGAGTTCGCGTTCAATGCATAAAGATTGCCTGCCCAGTCGGGGAAGAAGACATCTCCGCTCGAAACTGTAGGAGTGGAACTGACGCTCGCCCCAGTGGTAAAGGTCCATTTCAATTTCAGCGATTTCACACTGGACGTGTTGATCTTGCTTTCGGCCGGTTGATTTCTGGTGTCCCCGAGATCCTGTCCTGAGAAATCCCAATCGCCCGTTTGCGCGGTATTGGCAGAACCACCATTGTTGGATACAGGCTTTAGATTGTTGGCTTGCGATGCGCCGCTTAGGCTGTAACCAGGCAACGCAAGTGCGATGGCAACAAGCGCGGGAATTGATCCGCGCAGATAGGTTGAAAGGATTGTTCGTGGGGTGGAAAAGCTATGTATGCGAAACATTGTGGCCTCAGTTGGGGAATAATTCGTACGCGTATCGCAGGTGAAGAATTGCTGCAAAAGGCGCAATACTTCGCGACTACGAAAAGTGCAGGAATCCAGATAAACTGCAGGTACTTGATAGATTCGTATCTAAAAGGAGTTCTTTTATAAGTCTCCGACTTTCTCTAAATCGTTTTTGACTCTATTGCTGTCGGATGGCCCACGATTGCCAAAAGTTGTTTACCGTAAGCGCAAACGATGAAACCTCGCATGAGCATCGCCTCACGCAGGCTCCGGTGTGAAAAGCAGAATGTCGTGAAATGACGATCCTCGGAGGTCTTTCCGACTCCGACAACCGTGGATAATCCTGAGTACCTAGGGGATTTGGGTCGGGCCAGCCCGAGCAATCGGGGAGGAGTTTGCGATCCTACTCTCCCAATTGGTGTAGCAGTTGCAGGGCGGCTGAGCGCAAATCCGGATCGGAGCTTTGCATTGCGAGCTTGCAATGGGTGCGGGCACCTGCAAGGTCACCCATCTTGAACAGCACCAGCGATAAATCCAGATGGGCTTGAAACGATCGAGGATCGAGCTGGATTGCTTGCTTCAACTGCGACGCCGCTTCTTCCTGCTTTCCTTCAACTGCAAGGACGTTTCCGAGGCTGGAATGCAGGTCGGCGGAACCGGGGTTGAGTTGCAGAGCGTTTCGATATTGCTCTTCCGCCTGCTGCATCTGGCCACGTGCCGCAAAGAGATCGGCCAAGTCACTTCGCATCAACGCACTTCGAGGGTCGAGGCCAACGGCTCGTTCGAGCTCGCCCAGTGATTCATCGTAGGAGCGCATCAATTCAAGAACGAGGCCATAGCCATGGTGCCATTCGGCATTTTGTGGATCGGACGACAGGGCTTGCTTGTAATGGTATGCGGCCTGTTCGTAATCATCTTTGCTGCTGAACAGCTTGGCAAGGTTGAAGTGCGCATTGGGCATCGCAGGGTTGTCGCGAAGGGCTGCTCGCAACCAATTTTCTGCTTCGGTGAGGTCTTTGCGGCGAATCGCAATGATGCCGAGTAGATTCTCAGCCGTGAACGAATTGGCGTTGATTTCGAGAACATGCAATAAGATACGCTGCGCATCAGCTATCCGTCCCTGGCGCAGATATAAGTTCCCCAGGTCAGCAAGCAGTTGATCATCTTTCGGCGAAGATGCTACGCCGCGGCTAAGTACGTTCTCAGCAAGTGTGGCTTGATTCTGAGCCAGCAGCGAAACGGCAAGTCCCTTTGTCGCGGCCGGGTAGACTGGCTTGCGGCGCAATGCCTCTTGGTATCGTTGGACCGCTTCAGCGTGACGACCGGCCTTTGAGTACGCGTATGCAAGCTCATAGTAAAACTCGGGTTCAGAAGGTGAGTTCTCAACGATCGCCTTCTTTAATCGTGCTATGCCATCCATTCCGGTAGAACCGTCTTTCACCTCCGCGAGCGCGAGATATAGCTCTGTCTGGCCAGTGGCAGGCAGTTCCGGAGGATAGTACAACTTGACTCCGCCTTTGGCCACCGGCTCACTTGCGACCTCAGGATGTGGAGCGAGCAAATCTCGATTGGGAATATTGCGCTGAATGTAGTGATCGGTCATGACCACATGCACCGCATCATCGGTTCGCCGTTTAGGCATGTGGCAATCAAGACAGGTGCTTGTTTGCGGCAACGCTGTGGTGTGTTTCACGTCCTGGTGGCACTTGCTGCAAATCGCGACGTAACGTTCGGTTGAAGTGGCGCTCCTAAATGAAACGTGGGGATCGTGACAAGTCAGGCAAGTCAATTGGCTCTTTTGAAAGCAGGCCGATTTGCGCAACCGATATGCCGCGTGCGCTATCTCAAAGCGGGCATCACTTTCATTTGAGGGCGGGTCGAAATACAACTTGTAGTCGCCCAAACTCTGGCCAGGCCGATACGAGAAGACAGTGCGATCGAACTTGCGAATTTCATTCGGCATGTGACTGCTGCTCGTTTCAAGATGACACTGCATGCAGACTTCGAGTTGACGATCGCGATCAAGACGGGCGGGGTTCACGATGGCCTTGCGGATGTGATCGGGATCGGCTCCTGAGAGCACGGCATCAACGTGCGCGCGACCGGGCCCGTGGCATCGCTGACAGTCAATTCCTTGCGGGAGATCTTTTGGAAATGCCGGGGGGTCGATACCTGCAGGGTTGAAGCGAGAGGTCGCATCCGGATATCCATTGTGGCAGAACATGCATTCTGCTGAAATCGCGCGGCGGAAGTCTTCCTGATCAGGGCGATCGAATCCAGGACTCATTGCCCAATATCCGCCACGTTCTGCGTACCAGCTCACGGGTAGTTCGATGAGCTTGCCCTGGCTGTCACGGTGTAGAAAAGTCCGCGCATGATTGCCGGAGCCGATTACATAATCGACTTGCTCTTCGGCTTTGTTTGTCTCTGCTCCGTGAAAGCCTATTTGAGATCTTTGCTCAACGAACTTGCCGTCGCGTTGCAGCATTGTGTAGTTAAGTCCAGACGGCTCGTTTTCGATTTTCGCGCGATTGAACTCCGGCATTGGCTTATCCGGCACGATCCGGGTGAACGATCGCCCCATCCCTGTGGCGCTGTACGATTGCGCGATCTGCTGATGACATCCGGCGCATACGCCGGAATCAACGTAATCGGATGTGGCTGATTTCGCTGGTGGAGTACTAACCCTATGGGAGGAAGGAACGGAGTGTTGCGCCGTGGCACGCCCGCAATACGACATCAAGCCAAGGGTTCCGACGAGAAGTAAGCCGGCTGGAATGACACTTCGCATTGACCGTGGCCGGAAAGACATTGCTATGAGCTTCGCTAGATCAGTTTGCCCGGTTGGCGCGGTGTCCTGCAAGTTGAATTGTGGGGCGGAAAGAATCCAGGATCTGCCGTCACGATGGGCGGCAGATCCTGGATTACATCAGAATGTAACTCGACCCGAGACTTGCAAGATTCGCGGGTTGTTGTATTGAGCTGTTATTTGTCCAAATTGCGGGTTCCCCAGCTGACTGTTGGGGCTGGCAAACTGGACGCGGTTAAACATGTTGAAAGCTTCGACCCGGAACGCGACCGTCGTGTTCTCGTGGATATCAAAGTTCTTGAACAGCGACATATCCCAGTTGGCTGCGCCGGGAGTTCGCAGCTTATTGTCGGTGCGCGATTCGTTTCCATAAACGAAGTTGGATGGTGTTGTGAAACAAGAGGTGTTGAAGTACTTGCTGACGCGGCTCTGGATAGCACCGCCCAACTTCTTTTCGCAATTGGCAACGACGTTAGGCCGTTCCGTACCTTGAAACGCGTAGGTAGAAAGGTTATTCGGCGTAACCGACATGCCCAGTGGATAGCCCAACTGGAAAGTGGTGATTCCGTCGAGTCCCCATCCGCCGAGGAATGCATTGCCCACTCCAGATAAATGGGAGAGCAACAGTTGACCTTTGCCAATCGGCAATGGATAGAGATAGCTGACGACAAGGCGCTGCCGCGCGTCGAAACTTGACTGCGCGTAGTTGCTCATCGGGTCGTTGTAATCCTGCCACCCCGCGGTTGTAGTCGAATCCAGCCAGCCAGTCAGATACTCTGCATTGGTCATCAACTTTGAGAAGCTGTAAGAACCGAGTACCTGACCTCCATTTTTCATACGCTTCTGCAGTTTGAGCTCGAGCGCATGGTAATTGCTGATGCCGGTGTAAGATCCGGTGTTTTGAATGCTCCCGTACTGCGGGAATTTACGCAGCAGCTGATTTTGCGTGACTTTCGCATTCTGCAAAATACCCTGAGAAATCTTGGGGTAGAACGGGTTAGCTACCTGGTTCGTCAACATGCATCCTTGGAGCGTTTTGGTTTGGCAGAGAGGGTCCTGCGCTGCCTGCGCCACAACGCTATCCGGAAGTGGATTGCGGGGCAGAACGACAGGCAAATTATCGCCACGCAGGCCAGCGTAGGCCGCAGTCAAAGCAATACCGAGAGGAAACTGGTGTTCGACGGCCACATTCCACTGGTAAGTTTTGCCATTCGGTTCATCGGCGTTGAGTGCTTGCGCGTTGCCGCCGAGCAGCAATTGCTGATATGAGGGGTCCCTGTGAGGCGCCCCTTTCAGGCCACCAGGATAGGGGTTGTCCAGTACGTTCGCAGGAGTCTGTTGGCCGTCAGTCGAGTTGACCATCAGGTTGTTAATGAAATTGATGCCCGCTCCGAGTGGCGCTTCTCCAAACAGGACATCCGCTGGAATCACATATTTGCCCCAACCTGCTCGAAGTACCGTGTCATTCGTCACGCGATAGGCAATACCAAGTCGGGGTGACCAGTTGTTAAAGTTCTCGTTGCGAACGCCTGCTGCCGGATGCTGAGAAGAACTCACCAAATCGAATGCACCGGGAACGCCAACGATTGGATTGATTTCCGTTGGGTTGAAGGTGTCTGACCAGCCTTGGCGGGGAACGTAAACGCCTGGAACTTCATAGCGCAGACCAAGCTGTGCTGTCAGCTTGTTGGTAATTTGCCAGGTATCCTGCCCAAAGTATCCTTGGTAAAACATGTTCTGATAAGTCGGCGTGGAAATCTGCTCCGTCTGAGCAGTGCTAGTTGAGACGTAGCCAAGCAAGAACGAGGCGATCGGATTGCCGGTGGAACCGGGAGAACTTGAGTTCTGCCCGGTGAATACGTTATCGAATGTGAAGACGCCACCGGGATTGTTGTTCTGGTAGTACTGCATCTCCATCCTGCGCAGATCGATTCCTGTCTTGAACGTATGCCGCTTCCAAATCTTCTGGTACGTGGCGCCGATTACATAGTGATTGTTGATGGAGTAGATGTAACCGGTGCCGCCGACGATGATGGTCGGGTTCGACATCGACATGCGCGGGATACCGCTTGATTTTGGTGTCTGGTTCAGTGCACTGACCTGCCCCATATACGAGGGCCAGCCAAATTTCGTGAGATCATAGCCGAGGTGGCCGGGGTCGCGCACATAATTCCAGCGAAGATACGAAAGGTGAACGTCGGCAACGGACGTGGAGTTGAAGATGTAGGTATCGCCGACAACCAACTGCTGCGTTGTGAAAGCTTCTGGGGAGATCGGGTCGCCGGTGATGACACCGTTTCCGAATGGATCTGCCGGCAGGTTTGTTGATTTCCAATGCGTATAGCGCTCGAACGCCGTTTGTTTTGACGTCAGGTTCTGATCAGCACGAATCGTGAACTGGTCATTGTTGCCGCCGGTCTTACCGAATTTGGACCAGTTGTTCTGAGTTCCGTTCGCTGTGCCCGGCAGATTGGGTGTAGCGAAATACGGAAATGCAATTACGTTTTTCGCCACGGTACTGAAGCGTGCGGGATCGATCACGTTCAGGCGGCCGTTATACGAAAACGGCTGCCGCGACGGAGCTGTGCCGTTGATCTGGGCAGTTGTACATGCGGGGTTCGTGCCAGTACCGCAGGTAGTGAGTGGGTCAAAGATCAGCGGAGTGGTAGTGGATAGCTGCGAAAAATCGCCGCTCAACTCCTGTGGAGTTGGAGTGTTTCCGAAGTAGATCTTCCCTTGTGTCTGGCGATAGCCCTGGTAATCGAAGAAGGCAAAATACTTGTCCTTCTTAATAGGTCCTCCAATGTTGCCGCCAAACTGGTTCTGATGCCATGCCTGCCTGCCGGAACCGTTGTGATTAGCGAACCAGTCGTTGGCATCCAGCACAGTGTTTCGCAAGTACTCATAGGCAGTTCCGTGGAAAGCGTTACTTCCTGACTTGGTGCTCATGTTGATGACGCCGCCGGTGTACATGCCGAACTCAGCAGTGTTGTTGTGGGTCTGAGCATTGAATTCCTGGATCACATCCTGATCCATCACAAGTTCCACGGTATTGCCATATGAGGTGTTTACGGGCGCACCGTCGACGAGAACTGAGCTCTGGTTCGCGTTACCGCCGCCGATCTGATAATTTCCCGCGGCGAAAACGTTCTGACCGGTCAGGTTTCCTGAGGAGCTACCCTGAGGAACTACTCCCGGCACCAGCGCTACAAGAGCAAGTACGTTCCGGCCATTGAGGGGAAGATTTGTGACCGCCTTGCCCTCCACCGCTTGGCCGAGCGAAGCGTTGTCGGTCTGCATAATCGGTGGTGCAGTGCTGACGGTGATCATCTCACTCTGCTGGCCGATAGACATCGTCACGTTCACACGCGCAACCTGGTTGACGACTACATCGATTGGACTGCGCGAGTAGTGCTTGAAACCATTACTGTCAATGTCAACTTTGTACTCTCCACGGGCAAGGGAAAGTACCTGGTAGTTTCCTTGTTCATCCGTGGTTGCATTTCGCATCTCTCCAGTGCCCAGATTGGTAATCTTGACGGTTGCTCCAGAAATCACCGAGGCCGAGGGGTCGGTCACGGTTCCTACTATCGTGCCAAACATGTTTTGGGATTGCGCTGAAACGGCGAGGAACGCTACGCCGGCAAGCAGCATCGCAAGCGCCCTGAATCGAGCTCTGAAATACCTCATCGGGACCTCCGTTGTCCAGAACGAGCTTTTCTGTTTGGGGAAAGCGTTGCGTATTGCGCAACTGAAATTGCACCGAGAAACTTACCACCGTGATTGGGCGAAAGTCAACGCAAAAAGCCGAGCGGTTTTAAGGTGCGGCAGGACCTCTAGATGGATAACGTCGAGAGTCAAGTTCTTCACTTATACGTGGCCCCGGGCAGCGAAATACTGACCTTTTCACATTTCAACGGGCGGGTATTGGCAAAGTGTTTGCTGCGTATGTGAAACTTCGAAAAGTAAAGAGGCGTCAACTTCAATGACAGTCCGTTGCTTATTATGCAATGATTATTTCCCATTCGAACTTCGCAGGATCGCGAAGTTCTGGTGGAAGAACCGCCTTGGTTCGATATGCTTGAAGAAAAGCAACTTGCTAGAACGATTGCTCCTTGCATTGTGAATGCTTAAACCTTAGGGGAAACGAATATGGGTAGAACTCTACTTGGGCTTTTAGCGCTCGCTTTGATCGCAGGCAGCGTGAATGCGCAGACAGACTGGCCTGGCTTTGGCAACAATCCTGGTGCAGACCGATATTCGCCGTTGACGCAAATCAATTCTGGGAACGTGGACAAGCTTAAGCTGGCGTGGAAATTCGACACCACCGTTGCGAATCCTTCGCCGGCCCCTGCACCGGCAGTCAATCACGGGGATGCCGCACCACCTGCACCGGCACGGCGTCGAACCAGACTGGCGCGCATGTCGGAATCAGAACCGGTAGTGGTGAATGATGTCCTCTATATGTCCACGGGCTATGGACATGTAATCGCTCTGAATGCGGAGACCGGAGAAACAATTTGGGATATTGAAAGTCCGCATACTCCTGCGATGCGTGGCGTAAGCTACTGGGCGGGAACCAAGGGTTTTGGTCC
>Ga0157374_10003460_pt1 | contig 13262 bp, 5 predicted proteins | sample M25metaG_FD_115308 | JGI IMG/M metagenome (GOLD analysis project Ga0157374, IMG submission 115308) | Miscanthus rhizosphere microbial communities from Kellogg Biological Station, Michigan, USA - M2-5 metaG | ecosystem: Host-associated > Plants > Roots > Rhizosphere > Soil | place: USA: Michigan...
CCTGGACAGAGTGAACCAGTAGCAAACAAAACCGCGCCGAGGCCGGGAGAGTACTTCTTCTCCCGGCCTCTTTTTTTGTTCTGCAGGCGGACGCAGCGATCGCTACGTCGGGGCATGCGCTATGCTACTTGATCGCCGCCGATGGCAAGGCCGCGCGCTTCCAACCGCGACTTGAGTGGAGAGTTCGTGGGAAAGCCCACATGAAAAACCCAGACCGGAACAATCTGCTTCACACTAATCGTGCTTCGAAGCATTTCAAGCGAGTAGCAACCGCGCTAAATTTGCCCAACGTTTCGGTACAATTTGAAATTTACTAGAGAATTTAATAGGGAGCACCAGGAATAACGCATTTGGGAATGGGCCCAACCACTTCTGCCGGAAAGCAGGGGCTAAAGACGATACTAATTTTCTTCAACAGAAGCTTCAAATGCCGAATCGGTGTCAAGACCCAAAAACAAACGCTGTGGAATGAATGAGATTGGTAGGGGCGGTGGGGATCGAACCCACGACCTTCGGCTTAAAAGGCCGCTGCTCTACCACTGAGCTACGCCCCTGCAATTGAGCCACAACATCTTACACGAAAAAGACTTAGTGCATATGGGCCGATTGAGGTTCGGAGTGAGAAAATGCGCCGGTGTGAGTCATGGTGTCAGTTGGTTCCGTAGAAGTGAACGCTGACGACTGTGGATACGAGCTTCTCTAACACGTTTAGAAGGAAATCGGGTGGAAGGTGCGAGTATCGAACTATTATGGCGATAGACTTGTGTCCGAGCACGTCCCAAGTGGTACGTAGCCCTACTCAGGCCGGGACGCGAACGTGTGGCAGAGGTCATGCCAATGGAAATTCGCAATTCCCGCGTTCTTAATGGCCATCTCGAACCAGAAGCGCAGCTCGGCTTGCAGTTTACGAATTGACTGCCGCTACGCCAGCGCTGCGCTTCCGTAGCTCATCGAGAGCCTTGAGCGCGACTGAGTTTAAGCACGAGTAACGGCCCTCGCCTTTCTTCCCGCTTCGAATGAGAATCAGATAGCGGGCTATCGTACAATGTCGGATCGAATTTCAGGAAAGCCGCAGTGGGCCGTAAGTGAAAGGGTGGAGGTCATTACCGAACGTCTTACTACCACTTGGCTGCGAACGATACCCATTACCGAAAAAAAGTGTCTTCCATGGCCTTGGTCAGTTTGTCTTGTTCGCCCCCCCCACACCCGAATTATCCATGGAATTGGTGGAGGCCTTGGTCGTTCTGGTGAGAATTTGGACGTCGCCGTACGTCCTGAGGCTCGGACTCTGATAGGGCTTTTTGCACGATCGTTGCGGATTCTTATTCATTCGTATACCCCTTACATTATTTATATCTTAAATCCGTTCACGCCGCAATGCAGGTCACGAACTCAAGGAAATCCCCCTTTTCCGACACCGAGCTACTAATGTTGTCAGATAAGCCCCGAGGAAGGTCCCCCCGACAGCCGCCTGTGTAAGTGCTAATCCACAGCAATTCTAGTAACTCGTAGTGGTGTACATAGCGCCGACGTTCGTGGTTTCAGCCTTAAGGAATAAATTCTCGGGATACGAGTTACGGCTAGAAATTCTTGTGGATTTTGACGTCCGCTGCGTATCCGCCAAACTGATCGCGTAGAACGGAGATGGATAAATTCTTTTTGGCTTGGTATTGGACCTGAACCGACTGATTCTGGGTCGAGGTAACGTCCGTGCTAAAGGTAAATAGAATATTTCCAGAGACGCGCTGTTGAATCGCGACTCGCGAGCCCGGATTCGTCTGGCTATTGCCAGCGAGCGGGTCGATGGTGAGCTGCGATATTCCTGTTAATCGCTCGATCTTGCCGCTGACCTGCCCCGTCACGCCCTGAGCCAAAACGGATTCCGCTCCTACCGACGCAGGAGTGCTCGGACTGGTCGCCGCCTGTTCCGAAGTTTTCCCAAAGGCCACCAGATTTACGATGTCCGCGGACGGTAGCGGCGGATCGGAGGTGTAATTTGTTCGCAGGCGATTGATAGGGCCAACAAAGTTGAGACGGATGTTGTATTGCTGGACGGTAGTCGTGACATACAAATTCAATACGGGAGTCGTACGAATGGGATTGACGAATTGAATCGTACCGTTCTGGATTTCATACCTCTTTCCCATAAAGAACATATCGCCGCTTGTTAGCGTCGTCCTTCCCAGCACTACGGGCTTCGCCATCGTGCCGATCAACGTAAGATTGGCAGACCCCTCGACGCTAACTTTACTGTTGGCGAGGTTCATGTCTTCCGCCGTCGCCACGGCAACATTCAATTTCATGCTGCGCTCCACTGACGAGATGGGAGCCGAAGTAGTTTCTGTCGAGAACTGGCCCAGAAAATTGGCGAGATCGAATTGCTGGGTGAAGGAAAGCCGATCAATTACAACACGCCCGGTAAGACGCGAATCCGCTTCGGATCCGTTGAGGGCCAGATTACCGGTCAGAAGCGATCGAATTCCTTCGGGATATCTCAGGCGGACTGATTTTAAATCCAATCCCAGATTGAAAGCAGAATTCCGCCCGTAGTTCATGAAGCCGTGAGCGGAAACTGTGCCTCCGCCCGCGGCCCCTGAGAATTGAGCAATTTCAATACGATTGCCGGAGACTTGAATCAAGCCGGTGATGCCCTCAAGCCCCACGGGCATGGTATCCGTTGCCAGTCTGGCATCAACGATATGTACTTGCCCTTGCATCGTGGGATTTGTTCGTTCGCCTCGCGCAGTGAGGTTCAGGTCGATGCGCCCGGAGCTGCGAACATCCTGCGCGAATCCCTGAAGCAGCGACAAATCAATTGTACCGTTAGCCGATACGTCTAATGGCTGCGCACTCTTCACGGGAATAGTGCCCGCCAGGGTCAGATTTGTGCCGTTGCCCTTGAACTGCGCCTCCTCGATCGTGGCCAGACCATTCGCATATTTCAAATGCAGCGGGCGAACCAGCGCCAGGCCTGTGGACATCGTGGCAGATTGATAGGCAACGTTCAATTTTGGAATTTCGACTTGCGCTACGATTTCCGCTGGATTCTTGAGCGGACCATGCAGGCTGGCCACCAGATCAGCCTCACCTTGCACTTTCTGATCTTGCGGCAGATATTTCGCCAGAACGACGCCCATCGGAATCGCGCGAATCTCAAGCGATGCGTTTGCCGGATACTCGCCCGACAGTCCAAGATCTCCTTTCGCCTGAATCGAGGCCTGATCCGCTTTCGAGGTCAGAACAAAGTTTGCGCGATTGTTCGCGGAATCGAGCCGGGCTTGAACGTCGGAGACGGCCCAATCGCGAATTCGCAATTGAGGAATTTGCAGATTCGCCGTCACCTGCGGGTTCTGCAAACTGCCGTGGCCTGTCGCGTCGAAGGCGACGCTCCCGCTGACGCCCAGCGATTGGATCTGTTCAACCTGCAACCGTTCAAGTCTTATGCCCGAGGTTTTCAAACTCGCATCGTACGATTGCGTCTTGGGCAGATAGGTCACTTCCCCGTTGAGATTACCCGCGGGAGCGGTGATCTGGAGAGTGGAATGGATGGATGCCCCGTCGCCCTTGAAGTCCGCGGACAAAGTATTGAACGGCTCATTCCAGGCAGAGGCCTGCGAAATCTGTAGAGAGCCCTGCCCCAGGGGATTCTCCACGGAACCGCTCAGCGAAATCTTCGCCGCGAGATTGCCGCGAATCGGATAATTTGATTGTGTGAATTGCTGCAGGTCGGCGATAGAAACGTCTTTGGCCGTTAATTGCAACGAAATCGGATTGGAACGGCGGAATGACCAGCCCTGCAGGTCCGCATTCAAATCGAATGTAATCCGGCCTTTTTGCATGTCATTCAGTGATCCGTTGCGCAGTGAAATCGCGGTAGAAGCGGCGTCTACATTTACATTCAACGATCGCCAGCGAGTTTTCTGGATTTGAAGATTGTTCGCGAAGAGCTCGCCTTGCACTTTCGGATCGGTAACCGAGCCGAGGACTTGCCCCTTAAATCGCGCCGATCCTCCGAGGCCCGTCAACCATGGATTATTGCCGGAATTCGCGTCCTGCTGCAGTACAGTCATTAGCTCGCCCAGCTCATGCAGATCGGAAGTATTAACTTCGGCGCTCAAACGCGAGTGACCGCTGAGAATTCCGTTTACGGTTGCGGCGGTATTTCCAGTCTTGATGTACGAATCGCCGAATGACGCGGACTGGTGGGCGCCGTCATACTCCATGTCAATTAATCCGTTCAGCGGAATATCCGTGCCACGCCTGGCAACTTGGTTGGAGTTACGAATCACGACGTGCACGCGCGCGATCCCGTCTTGAATGCGGGAACTCCAGGAAGCTTTCACTGTTCCATCCACGCGTCCGATGAGCCGGACGGTCCCGAGTTTTGGGGTGGCAGCCGCGTCATTCATGTTTTCGAGTGAAGCATTCTGGACCATGCCCTCAAGGCGGGAGGACGAATTTCCGGTGACATTAAAAAGTTCGTAGCTTGCGCTGATGCGGCCGCCAAGCGCATCCGCTTCGATGTTTCGCACGCTGAGATTGCCGCCCAGCAAGCGATAGTCGCCGCGCACCGAACGCGCATCGACGCTCTTGCGTCCAGAGGCGACGAGCAGCTTTTCACCGGTGACCTTTCCAGTAACGTCCAGGTTTTCGATCCAGGGTTGGTTCGCCACACTGTGGTACGAAAGTCCGCCGGCTACGGCGAGCGTTCCGGAAGTGACCGGCGCACTATTCGTCAGGCGAAGGACCTCGCCCGTTGAAAGGACCCCGTCGTAAGTGGCAGTGACCTGCGGATGCTCATAATCCGTGACCTTCGCATGTAGCGTCAGAATGGATTGCTCGGTGGTTACGGTAATCGGGTCGACCTGAATGCCGGAACGTCCCAGGTTGAACGCCAACAGAAGCTTGTGCGCGACTGGTTTAAAATTCTCAATCACGATATGCCCGTCGCCATAGGCGAGCGTTCCTCGATATTCAGGACCGAATCGATTAAAGATCACCCGTGCCTGGACATCGTGAAGTTCGGCGGACAGCGGCACTTCCTCGTCATTGTAAAAAAGCACGCCGGAGTTGAATTCGACATGTTGAATGGCCATGTCGATAAAATTGCGAAGAGTGTCTTGAGCCGAAGACGAACTTGATTCCAGCTTATCCGGCGGTCGCGGGAGATTCGAATTTCCTTTCGAATCAACACGGAGGTGAACGACAGGCCGGTCCAGAACAATTTCCTTCACTTCCACGCGGGCTTGCAGGATCGAGACCACTTTAAGAGCTACCCGCAGGTGTTCCGCCACGAATAACGGCGGTTCGGAACTGTTTTTTTCACCTTGCAGCGTCAGTCCGTAAAAGTCCACCTCCAACGGTCTCCAATCGATTGCCAACTTGTCGATCGTCAATCGGCCGCCCAGGTTCTCGTCCGCTTTTTGAATAATTTTCGTAAGCACAAAATGCCGGAACATATCTGTGTGAACAACCACAACCAGGGCGGCTGCCGAAACAAGCGCCAGTAGCAGAATTACGGTAGCGGTGCGCCGCAGAATTTTACGCGAGTTCATTTTTCAAACGACCTCATTTGCGAGCACTTTCACCGGCTCGCCCCTTGCGGCTCCGAGACTCCCAAGTACCTTCTCCAGCATGCCAGACATTTCAGAAAGACTGCCCCAAAGTTACAAAATACTCGTTGGCCTTCACTCCTGGCACCGCAGTGAGCCGGTGACCGAAGTCAATCCGTACGGGCCCCACCGGTGTTTGATAACGGATACCGAAGCCGACGGTGTGCGTGAATTTGTCGGCGAACTGCCGGAAATTAATGTTGCTGTAAACGTTGCCGCCGTCGTAGAACGCTACTCCGCCAAGTCCGGATTTCAACGGTATCGGGAACCGCGCCTCCGAGTTGAAGATCGCGAGCATATTGCCGCCCACGGGAACGCTAATTAACGTGCATGTGGAAGGATTGCTCGTATCGGCGCAAACCGTGACAGGCCTTTGCGGTCCGGCCCCGTTGACAGGATATCCGCGCAGAGAGTCCGCACCGCCTGAAAAAAAGCGCTCGCTGAGCGGAACGGCAGCGCCAGAGAACGGCTTTGCGATTCCCAGGCGAAAGTTGTTGGCCCAGGTCAGCCACGGCTTCACGGGTTTGTAGAAAGAGGTCTGGCCGAAAAACCGAACAAAATTGGCGCTAGAGCCCAAGCTGGTCGGGGACACTTCAACACTTGCAGTTTGGTAGAGACCGCGATGAGCATCGAGTGGTTTGTCTCGCGTGTCGCGAACGTACTGAGCCGCGAACGTGGAAAGCCGAACGTGCTGGTCCTGTGGTAAGACAAGATCCGGGATAGTGATATTCGTGAGCAGCGTGTTGCGGTAGCTGTAGCTCAATATGACGTTTCTGGTTCGACGAGCATCAAGGCTCTTTTGGACCTGCAGGGAACCCTGTTCGAGTTCCGCTGTGTAAATTGAATTTTGCGTCGAACGCTCAGCAGAAAGACTGAATAGCGAACTCCAGGATGAACCGCGCAGTCGCGGGTCCGCGTAGGTGAACGTTGCCCGCTGGTCCAGCCGCGAATAGATTAGACCGAATGTGGCCGTCTCAGCACGACCACGCAGGTTGTGGCGCCCGTACTGAAGAGAAATGCGCGGGCCCCAGTAGCTGTTTTGGCTGGCTGTAAATTTCGTTCCCACTCCGATAGGCGGAATTCCCGGCAGCGCAACCGTTCCGACCGGAATGTTTCCGGCCCGGGGAAGCACTTCGAATCCCCCTCCGAGATCGATGGAATTGCGCGGCGACTCATGAACTTTGACGAGCACCTCTTCCTGGACTTCACCCTCCCCGGGTGGGGCGATGGGCTTCACGCTGGCCCAATCGAACGTGCCAAGGTTGTACAGATCACTCTCCGACGTCAGCAATTTCCCCAGGCTCAATGGCTTTTCTTTATCAACGTTGGGACGGATAATTTCTTTGATGAAACTACCTTTCGTATTTTGATTTCCAAGCGTGACAACGTCCCCGATCTTTTGTTGCGGACCTTCGTCGATGGAGTAAACGACATCGACGAGGTGATGGTTTGCGGAATCAAACGCAACCGTAGGCTGAAATTGCGCATTTTCGTAACCTTCGTTTTGATAGCGCGCTAATACGCGGTTCCGGTCTGCTTCCATCAGACTTGGAGAATATGGCCGTCCGGCGGAAAGATTCAGAGGCCGGTTCCCAATAATTGCGCGTTGCGATTGGGTACGATTATTCGCGAACGTCAAACTTTTCACTATATATTGTTCGCCTTCGGCAATTTTGAAGGTCACGTCGAGGCGTGGCTCAAAATCAGCAATTTCGGGAGTGACGCTTACGTCCGCGAATCCGGCGTCCTTGTACGCCGCAGTCAGCGCGTTCACGCTGTTCCTGATGAGGCTTTCGCTGAATTGCCCGTGCGAGAAGAGATGGCCGAAGAAGGAATGTCCCTTTTTTACGCTCACCAGGGATTGCAACTGCTTGTCATCCAAATGTTGGTTGCCCCGAAAGTCGACGCTCTCTACCTGGTGTTTGGAACCCCTGTTGATTTCATAATCAATGCTGACGGACTCTGGGGATCGTTCCATCCGGGGATCGACCTTCACATCGAAATAGCCTTTGGACTGAAAATACGAAAGTAAATTGCGCCGTCCCTCGTCCACAAGGTCCTGGTCCACTGCATTTTCTTCGTAGATCGGAACCAGCCGCCGAATAGCGCGCCCCGATACCCGTGCGCCAGTAACCCGAACCGAAAGCCGGGGGCCGGCATCCACTTGAAAATTCAAGTCCGCTCGTCCTGTTGCGGAATCGAACAAAGGGGAATCAAAACGCACGAGAGGCGCAAGCCGGCCCTCGCCCTGCAGGTGCACGCGGATATAGTCCAGGGACTTATTGATTCGCTTGGTCGAGTATTTCTTTCCCGGTTTCAACGAAGCGCCCTTCAGCTTGGCCCAGAATGACTGCAGGGCACGCCGCACGTCGCTTTCCTGTTCACTTGATAATCCGTGAATATTTAGAGCGCCGATCCTGGCCAAGCGGTTGAGCTGGCATCGGAAAGTCAGGTTGACAACACCGTGCGGATTGTCCGGCTGGACGTCAGCGACCACCTTCGCTTCGAAATACCCGTTTCTTTGGAAGAACCGCAGCAGCGCCTGGGTTCCCTGCTCCGGCATATCGCCGACGTAAGCAGTTTGTTCCGGAATATTGACGGTCTGAAGGAGTTGCGGATACGAGAAAGCCTTTGTTGCGCCCGGAAAATCGATCACTCCGATATACGAAGTTGGCTGCAATATAAAAACCACTTCAACTCCCGACTGTCCCGGCGTGACGCTTACCTGAACTTTCGTAAACAATTTCGTGTTCTGCAGCGCCGCGGCGCTTGCCTGGACCGCACTGAACGCGAAAGGCTCTCCGGCCTTTAACTTAATCAGGGAACGAACGCTCTCCGGTGCGATGGATGGATTAGCGGAGACTTCCACTCTGGAAACTTGCTGGCCCTCGAATCCTCCGTAATCTTCCTCTTGGAGTTGCTGGGCGGCGATTTGCGGCACAAACGCTATGTTTAAAAATAAATACAGTGCAGTGAACGTCGTTGCGATGTGCCTTCCCGTGCGACCTCCCGTTGATGATTTTGCAATACGCCAGGTCACGCGAAAGCTCTCTGCTGCGTCAGTTCTTTGATAGCGGTGTCAGTTTCCGCTCCAATCAAGAGAATCAAGCTCGACATGTAAATCCAAATCATGAAAATAATGACTCCGGCGAGCGCCCCATACACTCTGGGAATAATCGACGAATGTTGAATGTAGTAGTCAAATCCGAAGGAAGCCAGCACAAACGTCAACGCCACAAAAGAAGTCCCAGGACTTAGCCAGTTCCAGGAGCGTTTTCCGTTCGGAAGGAAGTAATTAACCAGGTTGATGGCCAGCATTATCAACAGAAAATTGGCTGTCCAGCGCCCTACATCCCAAAAAATCTTGGCATCCGTAACCCGCGGATACCGGTGCTGATAAGAGAGCGCCGTGGCAACGTCGTGTCCCACCGAAGTGAGCGCGAAGCTCAGCAAAAAAAAGACGGCTGCGCCCAGGGTGGCCGCGATCGCGACGATTCTTTTCTGCCAGAAACTGCGCGTCTCCTTCTCTCCGTGCGCGATGCTCAGCGCCTCCATCAAGCTCACGAAACCCGAAGAAGCGCTCCAGATTAGGGACAGCAATCCGATGGACAAAAATTTACTGTAGCCATAAGTGAGATCGAAAAAGATGGAGAACAGCATTTTACGCGAGCCTTGCGGGAAATAAGCCGTCACCCACTGCACCAAAGCCTGCCAGAATGTGGTGGATAGCAGCCAACCGACCAGCGCGGCAAGTACCAGAAAGAACGGAACAAGAGAGAGCACGAAGTAAAACGACATTTGCGCTGCCATGTCCGCGCACCCGTCCTCCCACAGTCTGGTCACCAGGCGCTGGATAAGTAGTCGAAGACGCCATCCGTGCCACAATTCCATAGTTCCGTTCCCTGAGCATCCAGCGTGATTGGTCGCGTAAACGAAATTGGACCCCACGCTCAAGCAGCTCGAGTTGCCGCTGCTTTACTAGTGTAATTGGAGATCATAGACCCACCATCCCACGAATCCTGTACGGACGGCGGTTGGTCCAAAATACGGTCGCGCCGATTTTCATGGCCTTGACAAACTTCCCCCAGCCATGCAGAATTCTGATTAAGGCGAACAAAAAGCGAATATGCAAGCAACTATCACTTTTCGCCCTTGAGACCTCATGCGTGCCAACTTTGCTACCTTACGTTCCCAAATCGAATCGGCCCTGGCCGATCGTATTCCCGCGCCCTTTACCTATCGCGATCGCAAACCCACCGAAATCGTTTCCACCGGCATTCCTGAAATTGATTCCCTGGCGGGAGGCTTGCCTCGCGGCGCCCTGACGGAAATCTGCGGCCCTCCCTGCTCCGGCGGCACGAGCCTTTTGGTTTCCGCCCTGGCGGAACGTACTTCCAGTTCCGAAGTGTGCGCGCTGATCGATGCCTGCGACTCGTTCTATCCGTATTCCGCAAAAGCCGCGGGCGTCGAGTTGCAACAATTGCTTTGGGTGCGCTGCCGGAATATCGATCAGGCCTTTCGGGCCACGGACTTGTTGATCCAGAGCGGCGGCTTCGGTTTGATCGCGCTGGATTTGAGTGGAATCACTCCGGAAACCGTGCGCCACGTCCCGCTCAACGTGTGGTTTCGTTTCCGTCGCGCCGTGGAAGACACGCCGGCGGTTCTGGTGGTGCTGGAGCAGGAATCGAACGCCAAAACGTGCGCGTCGCTGGTCCTGCAGCTTGCTGCGGAACGAGCGCATTGGGTCAGCACCCTTTCCGGGCAAGCAGACAATTCTGTTGTTCACTCGCCCTCCTGCCTGTTTGATCGTTTTGAAGTTCGCGCCGGCATCCTTCGTTCGCGGGTGAATGTTTCATCGCCGGAATTAAAAGTGGACGAATTAAAAACAGAAACATCGAATGAAGTTTTTCTCTCTTCAGAGGCGAAAATAATCCCGTTACGGAGCCCGGAAAGGCCCGGAATATCTTTGGAGTCATTCACAGCTAAGGATCGCAATACAATTTTTAGCGCCAGGTCCATTTGGAGCCTTCCCGCAGCGAACAAATTGGAGCCCCAAAATGACAGTATCAAAATTTAAAATTGTCTCGTGATATCTCTTTCAGAGGGCTGGATTTTCGGAGGGCTTTCCCAGGGCTGGATTTTATTGAGCCTCGTTTTCGTTACGTTGTTTTTCGTTAGGTTGGCGTTTGTTAGAAGCAAAAAACCAAAGCAACAACACAAGAATTGATCGTGGGAGACGAGCATCGCAATTTCGGCAGCACAAAATAATGCAGCACAAAGAATGATGATCGCTGACACCTCGTTAGGAGCATCGCGCTGGCCGGCCTGCGGCTTGCAATCAGGTATCCATGGCATTCGCTTCGATCCACATTCCGGATTTTTGGGTGCAATCCGTCGCGCGCTTCGAACCCGCACTGCGCGATCGCGCCGTAGCGCTCGTGGATGGGATTCCATCTCTGTCCAAAGTTGTGGCCGCAAACCAGGCAGCGTTGCAGTTCGGAATCCAAGTGGGCATGGCCAAATCTCTGGCGGTGAAATTTGAAGGGGTCGAAATACGGCATCGCTCTCCGGGAAAAGAGGCGTCATCGCATGGCGCTTCACTGGACCTCGGTTGGTCGTTTTCTCCACGCTTGGAAGACACGGCACCGGACACGATTGTCCTGGACCTGGCGGGCTTAGCTTCGCTTTTTGGCTCCGAAGACAATATCGCCAGGCAATTGACGCAACGCGCCTCAGACCTTGGGCTCGCCGCTAATGTTGCGATCGCTCACAACCTCGAAGCGGCCCTGCTCGCCTCACGAGGTTTTGACGGCATTACCCTAATCCCTCAGGGTGAAGAACGAAAGTGTTTGGGCTGCTTATCCATCCATTTCCTTCCGGCTTCGCAGGAAATTCTGGAAACGCTGGGGCGCTGGGGCATTCGCAATTGCGAAGCTTTCGCGGCCTTGCCTCTGCTGGATCTGTCGGAGCGCATGGGGCAGGAGGGCGTTCGCCTGCACGAACTCGCCCGCGGTGTATACCCGCGTTCGTTGATTCTGGCCGAACCCGGACATTCGTTCGAAGAAGAAATGGAACTGGAAGATGCCGTCGAGGAACTCGAACCGCTGGCATTTATCCTGGGGCGCTTGCTCGATCAACTCACTGCGCGACTCAATACGCGATCACTGGCCGTAAATTCCATCCGCGTGCAATTTGAACTCGATACCGCATCACGAATGGAAGTTTCTGAACCGCAGCGGCGGAATTCATCCGCGGCCAGGGCACGTTTTAAACGGCAAAAGGAATCAGTGGCAACAAAGGAAGGCCCGGCTTGCGCAGGCGCAGCAAACGCACAGCAGGAAAAAATCTACGAAAAAGTTCTTACGCTGCCGTTGCCAATGCGCGATTCCAAGATGCTGCTGAAATTGCTTCGCTTGCAGCTGCAATCCGATCCGCCGAATGCCCCCATTCAAAAAGTTATGCTGGCGGCCGAGCCCGCAAATCCTCGTGCAACGCAAGGAGGCCTTTTTCTTCCCAGCTATCCCGATCCGGAAAAATTGGAGTTGACCGTCGCCCGTCTCGCAAGCTTGGTTGGTGATTCCAATATTGGATCGCCGGAATTGGTCGACACACACCGTCCCGGAGCATTTCGCATCCGCCGTTTCGTTCCTCCGGACGATACATCCGAGAAAACAATTCACTCAGATTTGGACAATCGCCGCCATGCCATTGGCTTCCGCATGTTCAGGCCCGCTCCGCCCGCGCGCATCGAGTTGCTCAACAAACGTCCCGCGCGCGTTTTCTTTCTTGGCATGCAGGGAAACGTTGCTGCCGTTTCCGGTCCCTGGCGTACTTCCGGAGACTGGTGGCGCGAAGATACCTGGAAGCAGGAGGAGTGGGACCTGGAAATTATTTTTGAGTCTTCCTCCAATTCTGTCAGTCGCGATCAGCGGCAATGCAAAGGCCAGCGGCGCGGTGTCTATTGTTTTTTCTTCGATTCGATACAACGAAGCTGGTTTGTGCGGGGAATCTACGACTGATGTACACAGAACTCCATGCGCGCTCTGCCTTCAGCTTTCTGGAAGGCGCTTCGGTGCCCGAAGAACTGGCCGGCAAGTGCGCCGAGTGCGGAATGGGAGCCATGGCCCTGCTGGATCGCGACGGCGTTTACGGATCCCCACGTTTTTATCTGGCCGCAAAAAAAATCTCCATTCAGGCCCATATTGGCGCGGAAATCACTTCTGTAGACGGCTGGCGCTATCCCGTTCTCGTCAAATCACGCGCGGGCTACCAGAATCTTTGCCGGCTGATCACACGCATGAAGCTGCGTGCCAAAAAAGGCGAGGGACATGTGCTGCCCGAGGAAATTTCCGAAAGCGCAAAGGGCCTGATTTGCCTTACAGGGGGGGGCGAGGGACCGCTGGCCGATGCGCTCAGGCAAGGTGGCGCAATCGAAAGCGCCACGGCATCCGTCGAGCAACTCTGCGAGCAATTCGGGCGCCGCAATGTGTATATCGAATTGCAGCGCCATTTTTGCCGCGATGAGGAAGCGCGAAATCAAGCAGCCCTGGCCATCGCACGGAAATTACAGTTACCCCTGCTAGCGACGAATGGCGTTTGCTACGCGCAACCGGGCCAGCGCGAACTTCTCGACGTCTTCACCTGCATCCG
>Ga0157374_10003462_pt1 | contig 13259 bp, 7 predicted proteins | sample M25metaG_FD_115308 | JGI IMG/M metagenome (GOLD analysis project Ga0157374, IMG submission 115308) | Miscanthus rhizosphere microbial communities from Kellogg Biological Station, Michigan, USA - M2-5 metaG | ecosystem: Host-associated > Plants > Roots > Rhizosphere > Soil | place: USA: Michigan...
AAAGAAACACGATCAGTTGTAATGATACTACATCTTTTTTACATTAATTTTTGAGCCCAAAACCGATCTTTCCCATGATTACTCTTTCTCTCAGCCTATCCTTTTCTTTGGGTTTATTTTTGATTTTCTCTGCCGATTCTTGTATTTCTTATGTGTTGCGTGAGTCCGATTGATTTGGATCCAAATGATGCATCGTCTCTAGTCATTGAGTAATCAGACCTGTTGCAGGCTATGCTATGATCAAGTGGAATGCATGCTGTCTGTGTGTCTTTACTCTTCTCTCCTGCAGTCAGTCAGAGTTGTTTATCCCCAGGACAAACGGTAGTAAACGATGATGATGATCATCTGAAAAGAGAATAACCAACATTAGAGGAGTCTTTACCATCTCTTGCTCGCCATGTTCGCTCGATGTAGTGTGTACTTAAAACTCTTGATGATGCGAATGCTGTTGAAAAATGGTATCACTTCTGAGTAACATAAAGTGAAGCATGATTTGACTCAGACTTATATTTAAAACGTGAATGGAAAGCATTACATAATTACACCTTCCTCGTCGTTTTTGCTTCCTTATTTCTTAATCCATCATTTTCAGGAATAATCTTAGTCAAGGGAATCAAGGATATCCAATTAATGAAGTCCGCCCTGAATGAGTTGAACTTCCCAACCTCTTCAGAGGATCTTATGTCATCTCTAGAGTGGCCTCAACCCAAACTCAAGTTGAGTGACACTAAAACTCTGTTGAGTCAAATTCGATTCTCTCTCACGAATAGAAAGGATGTCAACACGATTCTTGATCAATTTTCTGGAATTAAAACGAATGGAATTCAGAGTAACCACCGAATAAAGAGCAGTAATCACTACAAGAAATCATCATCTGCCTCATTAAGTTCACTGCCATATAAAATTGGTTCCCTCGTTGTCACCCCTTCCATATCAAACGTGATTGATTTTATCACTCCCTGGATCGCTAGTCATGAAGCAGTTGTATTAATTGGACCCAAAGGCGTGGGAAAAGACATTATACTTCAAGAAACATTCTTCCCACAGGGAGTCGTGGTATCGATATTTTGTTGTCCAGATACAAACGTGTCTGATGTCATCGCAAAGATCAAGTCATTTTGTTCCTTCACGACCACTTCATCTGGAAAAGCCATGAGAGCAAGTAATGGAGCAAAACTTATTATATACTTTAGAAACCTCGAGGTTCTTAAGGCTGACCAATGGAACTCTGTCTCTGTGATTGCATTCCTTACAGCTCTCTTATCTCAGGGAGGATTTTATGATGCGGCATCTTTAGAGTGGATATCACTTGAAAACTTTCTCATTCTGGGCACCTGCATCTCTATTGACTCCCTCGACTTGAGGCTCTTGAATCGAGTCCATGTCTGTGAAGTGAGTTTGCCTCCTGTTCAGGAGATGCAACAGATTATCCCTAGTCTTGTAGGAGACAGACAGGCTGCATGGAAGACTGAATTCGCCAAATTCTTCAGTAAAATTATGCAAGAATTGACAGGAGACCAAGAGACTGACTCTGGTTTCCTGTCATCTTCTCTCCCTTCAAGAGGTCTAGATGTTTTCCGAGTCTGCCGTGAGATCATGAGGCTTCTCTCTCGATATGAGGTCGTTGATGAAAAGATAATGTTACTGGAAACACGACGTGTTCTCATCAATTATTATGAAGATCTTTTTGAAGATAAAAACCACTTGACAACGAGGAGGCGAAGTAAAGGAAACCACGAAAATGTCGACTCAAATTTACCTGAATTCTTTTCAGGACAACATGAATCAATTTCCTCAAACCAAGTCGACGGTAGAATTATCTTTAGTCATGCAAGTGGCTTCGGGTGTAAAATTTCTCAGTCCACTCCCTCTTTATTCAAAGAATGGACAAAGAAGACAATCGATAGATGGGTCAATGAAACGGAAGCTCTTCTTCCTTCTCCTGTTGGACTCATTCCAGAAACTTTGGCAGTCTTTGCTGACTCGAGTATCTTTTTGTCTGACTCGACCCCAGGAATCACTGTCACTCTCATGTCGGGTTCATCTGCTTCAGGCAGGAAACTCGCACTCAAAGTCTTAGCTCATGAATTTGCTTATGATATCATTTGGTTCCCGAGAAGCAAGTTGTCTGAAAAGCACGTCGTGAATGAGTTTAAAAACTTTGCTGACTCGTCATCAGATTCATCAGGAAATAAAAACAATGATGAGCAGGATAAGAGGATACTTATTCTCTTGGAAGACCTTCATTTTGAAGGCATGCCCTTCTTACTCAAGACTCTCTACACATTTTATCAGGAAGAAAGGACCTCTGCCTCGGGCTCTGTAATCAGAGTGGCCATCATGAAAAACTGTTTGTCACCATCAGATGACTTAATCTTGAGCCTGAGAGTGGCCTCTGTTCGCAAACTGTCTTCTTGGAGTGAAGACAGTCTGGTAAAGTTACCTCTTCTTATGGATCCAGTCATTTCTAATAACTCTACCTCCATTGACTCTGACTTTGCCGTCAAATTCTTACACATCTTTAGAATGTTCCCCATTTTCCGTAGAGATAATAGGAGATTCCTCTCACTCGTGTCTACCTTTCATACCCTCTTCCAAGACAAGAAAGTCGACACTGAAAACCATCGAAAAGAGTTCCTTGATAAGATATCTAAACTGGAAACTACGAGGAAGGAGATTGAAAAGTTGAAGAGCGAGGCTGCAAAACAGAGACAAGACTTGGACAAAAAGAGGAAGGAGGCTGATGAAGCTCTCGGTCTCATTACTTCTTCAATGACCTCTTCCGAAGATCAAAAGATTGAGTTGCAAGTCATTAAATCGAGGACAGAAAGCGAGACTGCAAAGTTGAAGGTTCGTAAGGAAGAGATTGACAAAGAATTGGCTTCGATTGAACCTACTCTTCTCGCAGCCAAGGCAGCTGTTGGAGGTATTAAGTCAGAAGCCTTGTCAGAGATTCGATCTCTTAGGGCTCCTCCTGAGGTCATTCGAGACATTTTAGAGGGAGTATTGAGACTCATGGGAGTGAATGATACCTCATGGATTTCAATGAAATCATTTTTGGGCAGAAGGGGTATCAAAGAAGAAATTATCAACTTTGATGCCCGAAAAATTTCACCTGAAATGTCATCAAAAGTTGAAGAACTTTTGAAGAAGAAACCAATGAGTTTTGACGAAAAGACTGCAAAAAGAGCATCTGCAGCAGCTGCTCCATTGGCTGCATGGGTCCTGGCAAATCTTTCCTTCGCAACAGTTTTACAGAAAATCAAACCTTTGGAAGATGAACAGAACAAACTCGAGTCAGGTCTGAGATCTGCTCAGTCAAGAATGAAATCACTATCAAATCAACTGGAAGGGGTGGAAGATCAGGTGGGACACTTGAGGAATAGACTAAATCAAGTCACCTTAGAAGCCGCACAAACGGAAGTTAATTTAAAGTCAACAGCACAGACACTGGCTCAGTCAGAAGGTCTTGTCCAAGAACTGAGTGGGGAGTATGATCATTGGAAGACCCAACTAAGAGAGTTAGACAGTCAATTGAAATTTTTGTCAATTCGTTGTCTGATTTCATCTGCTCTAGTGGTTCTGATGGGTAGATTAGATTCTGATAAATCTTCAAGTCAGGCATCGAGAAGGAAGTCTCTTCAAAGACAAGACAGGGCTCCCTCACCATCATCATCCTCTTTCTTCACCTCAACATCTGCAGTTAACAGAAGCAGGAAGAGAAACCAAGGAGAACAACAAGATGAAGAGACAGGAGATGTTGATGATGATGATGTTCTTGTGGGAAACATGAAGGAAGATGAGGAGGAAATAACGAGGCAGGAAACAACAAGAAAAGGAACAACATGTGAACAAAGAAACAAATTAATCAGGGAAATCTGTCAAGACCTCGAGACAGAGTACTTTGATGTGGCAGACTTTTTAGGTTATTCAAGTGAGCAAGAGGTATTTTTGCGGCTGAAAACTCCCTTCCTCTCTAAACTGATGGTCGATACGGGAGAACAAGTTGCATTACACTTGACAGCCTCATCATCTAACGGCATTCCAAACAAGTCTTCATCTCAATCATCATCAATTGAAGTGACCAGTCTGCAGAACCGCGATTGGATTCGTGTGGTAGAGCTGTCTCTCAGATTCGGTCGCAAAATCATTCTTCACTCCTTTGATCACCTCGATCTCAGTCTCATCCCACTCATCAAACAGCACTTTTATGGCAGTGAAGGATCCCGTTCCTGGACATTTGTAGGCGAAAAACGGATTGACTTGAATCAAAACTTTGCCCTTTATTTCACGACTAAAAACAGGAATATATTTTTAATGGATCAACGTCGTTATCGTTTAGAAATGACTTCAAGAGGAGGGGATGCCTCACTCGAGTCTTCAAAAAGTCTTTTCAATGTAATTGATTTTTCAAGTGATGCTTCATGATGATGAGCATTCATTGAAGATGATCCAAGAAGAGGACAAGAGTGAGAAGAGGATAAGAGGAAGACATGCCTTGCACACACGTCGTAAAGTGTACGGGTCAACAACAGAAAAGCATGTGAATAACGAGACAAGATCAACATCATTCTAAAGAAAAAGGATCAAAAGGGAATCTAAAGGAAACGAGGAAGGAAGGAGTAAAGAAATCAAAATCTCAACTCAAACTGTTACGAATGTTAATGCTCCTCATTTTCTGACTGGACTTCTCCTTCCAAGATGACCCATCCTTGAGTCGTAATCTAATCTCACGACAACAAGAAGAGGAGGATTAACCACAAGAAGGAGCGACTTCCTCGAGAAGATTAGCCTTCAATTAGATGTTGAGGGAGAGCAAGAATGGAATGGAAGCACAAGAAAAGAGATTCCTAAGAAAACTCTCCAACACATTATTGCAGACACAATACAATCCTACCTGCACTACTAGTCCAAGTCGAGTGTAAAATTCTCCAGGAAATGTAAGAGGGAGGTTCAACAACAACTACAAGGGAGTGATCATCCTCATCAACATCATGTACTCCCATCCCTCACACGTATTGTATTCTAGCGATAACTCTCTTGATCACAAGTTATGCATCATGTGTCAGTCATTCGCCTAACAATCTATGGTTCAAGATAAAGGATGAAGAAAAGAAGGAGGAGAAAAGAGTCAAAGACAAGAGCTTGTTCAACAGAAAAGAAATGTGTGATCGAATGTTTTTGATTTCCTTGTTCTTGAGTTGGCACACGAAAGCAATACAGAATAAAGCACTTCCTCTCTCTTTTATCTCAAGAAAGTTGAGTGAGTGACTCTTGTTACATCTCTAAGTAAAAGGCGATTGAATTGAAAGAGAAACTGACAGTTAAAATAAAGAAAGAAAAGGTTGATTTTGAACAGGCAGTTGAGTTAAAAAGTCTAACTCGTGTTCACAAAAAGAGGCATCTCCAACAACAACCCTGCCATGAAATCAAATTGAAGAGCAACAGCGAACACAAGAAGTCATCCAACCGTCGGTCTTCTTTCTTCTTTCTTTCGGTTCTCATGTTGTTCATCACTTTTGACTCAAAGCAAGGAATCATAAGAAAAGGAAACGAGGTGTACATGAAGAGAAGAAGCAGTAGAATCACAGAGAAAGATGAGCATCATGAGCCATAAGAAGAGGTACACCAGAGAGATTTAGCCGGAGGCTTCTCTCTCCTTCGGTTCGCTTGGATGCCCTCTTCTCGTCGACATTTCCGAGTAAAAGAAGAGAAAGAAGCAGAAACAATTCAAGACAAGGTGGGCTGAACCCCGTACAAAGCGAGTCAAGAAAATGCCCGGTCCAAACACTTTATGCAGGAAACCTATTGCCCAGAAGCAGAGAGAAGTCTGAGTCTCACGCATAAGAACAAGTCCTGCAACAACTTTTACAGTCAGACTGAGTCACTTTTCTTCATTCCTTTAGAGATTCAAGTTCAGTTCAAGTCTCCCGCTCATCAAGTCAACTTCGGAAAATGACTCAACCTTCATGTGTTTCTGTTTCGTGATCTTCAAATGAAAATGTCTAATACTTCAGAAGCCCTTAGATCGGCTGCCTCTGCAGGGGACTTCGATCGAGTTAAACAACTGTGTAAAAGTAATGTCTCCATTGATGCCGATGCAGAAGGAAGAACTGCCCTCCATTACTCCTCTCTAAATGGACACCTTCAAATCGTCAAGGAACTCATCTCCGCCGGAGCCAAAGTCAACGTTAAAGACACGGTGAGTTGAACATCATAATGGTTTAGACACCGAAGTCACGACTACAGTGTCCTTCACGACTTTTCTAGAATCTCTTGTCGACCGGAATCTAACATGTTGTTGGCCTTCTGTTTTACATCCTTTCCTTTGTTTGATAAGTTACAAAGAATACATTTGTCTCTCCTTAGATTGCCTTTAGCACTTCCTCCCTTCATGACAAGAATATACATCTTGCTGTTACAACGTGTTTGATGTGGGAAAGTCTATTCGATTTGATACCTACTTGTTGTTTGCATGTCTGGGAAGATTTGTGAATGATATTGAGAGAGAAACTCCCATGAGTACTTTGAGTATCAAAATCAGGCATCACTTTAATAGTTTGACTGAATCTCAGGCAAACAAGAGAAATGGAGCCTCAAAAGGCTTGAGAACTACAAGTCCAGTCCAGGGGACCAACACCTGGACTCAAATAAAGAGCCTGGTTTTGCCTCAAGATCTTATAATTCATGTTTTGCATGTCAACTTGGTCTCTTTATCTCTTTCTCCCCAACTTTTCTATCTGCTAACTTGTCTCTGGTCTGGCCATATGCAAAGTCTAATCAGTGATAATGATGATTATTTTTCTCTTTTCTCTTAGTCTGGATTCACGCCACTGCATCTGGCATCTTCGGAAGGACACGTTGAACTTGTCAACCTCCTGCTCAAGAATGGAGCCCTTGTTGATGCACAGGATGAACTGGTAAGAAGACATACACACAAAACACATGAAAAAAGCGGGGCTTAAAAGAGGGACTGCAGGTGTTGTTGCCTGTGGTTCCTTCCCTTTTATTCGTGACTTTCAATCTATTCCGTTCTGTTTTCATCCATTCCTTTAAAGGAATTCCTTGTTGTAGTCCTGCCAATGTTTCTCGCATGACCTCCATGATGTTGCCATGAAAAGGGCATTGAAGAAGATGTTTGTAGGGGGTCCAGGTGTGATTTCTTTCTGGACCGAATTGTGTCGTCACAAGTCTTTCTTTGAGATGATGTGTCTCTGGAGTTCGCTCTGCTTTTCTATTCTTTTCTTTCATGTAGTAGTTTCCTGCTTTTTCTATCAGACATCATGAAAATGCTCGTTAGAAGTTTCTTCTCTTCGTCACAGGTATTCATTACACACAAGATTGAGTACTCGAGTATAAAATTGCCTACAAAAGAAGAGCCAGAATAGAAGAAGAAAAAGGTGGAGGAAGAAAATGATTGCAATCCCATACTTTGAAGCAGAATGAAATAGTAGCACTCAAGTGTAAGAATGAGAAATCAAGTGGTAAGGAAATGGAAGCAGAATGACTTGTTTCAACCTGTTCTGAGACCATGTCATGTCATGTCTAACTCCGACGCATGTTTGTCGCGTGAAATAAAATACATAGAAAATGGAGTTGAACAGAACAAGTGTGAGTGGGCGACGTAGAAGTACAAGTATAAATGATAGGATTCGCTAGAATGCTTTCAGACTGACAGAGGGATCAACAGGTAGAGAAGATTTAAGGATAAAAAGATGGTGAAAGTGCTTGTATCAAAGAACCCACCACTGATTTTTAAAAAAAGAATGAAACAAGACTTAGAAGAGGAATAAGGAAGGATGGATGGGATCAAAGAACGAATGAGACCAGTTTACGACTTGGTTTTTATGACATTCTTTATTTCAACACCAGTCATGACTGTCATGAACCACGTCTTTTCTTTTCCCAGACTTAGATGAGGATAACACTTTTACTGCCTGTTAAGTCGAGACATTAGGCTTGAAACTTAGTGAGTTGACCTCCAGAGCTTGATGTCCGAGAGGAAATGAATCTGCATGACTTGCAGGGTAAGAGTTACTCTAAAAAATAGAAACTTAACTTGCAAAACAATGAGTGAAACAGCAGGTGAGAGCATGTCTAGATGATGTAGCTGGTTGTTTTGCATGCATATTAGATGTTGCTACTAATATTTATGATGATTGTTAAGAGTGTTTCTTTCCGATCGTCTTCCTTCTTCCAAATCAGTGTATTCATGTCTGCAAACATGCAAATGATAGGGTATACCTTGTGCTTTAGGGCCATGAGTTCTGATTCGATTTGGTTCCTTCGTATCAAACAAATTCAATTGGCTTCTCTCTTGATTGAGACAGTGATCGATTGTTGTTTTTCTACATCCAATGATAATGACGAATCTCCAATCATCTTCTCTTAATCTAATATTAGTCACGAAAAGATGATGCTGTAAAATTTCGTCACAGAAACAGATGAAAATGTTGTACAAGAGCTTCACGAATCAATTTTTCTCATTTCTTTTCATGTCTTCGTCTCATCAACTTTGAATTCATTCCTTGGATTCCCTTCCATTTCATTGCTCATTTAATTTCTTATCCCTTATTCATTTATTCATCAGGAACCCTTCTCCCCTTCATTCTTATTCTCAAGGATTTCCTTGTTCTTCTCGTTCTCTTGGTCGTCGTTACCATTTCCTGATTCTTTTTTGATTTTCTATCCTGAGTTGTTTGAGAGAGTGATTTTTGATTTTCTTTGGTTTCTTTAGTTGGTGTTTGTTATGCAGGTACCCTGAGATGATTTGATTCTGTTATTCGCTTTTGCTACCAATAAGTTTTGTACACAACATGATGACTTCTAATGATAATGGTCATAAAATTTGCACTGAATGGCTCTCTTACTCATTCTCTCATTTTCTTTATTCTTTACAAACAATGTCAACAACAATAGCAAGGAAATAGTGCACTCCATGAGGCCGCTTGGAAAGGATACAGTCAAACATTAAAGGTCCTCGTCAAACACAAAGCCAATCCGTACATCAAGAATAAGGTAATAATCATATGCAAACACTGACTAAGAGAATGGGTGTCCAGATCGTGAGCATAAAGCTTTCTATTCAATTTTCCAAGTCTTTGTCTCCAGTCTAACTTTATCCTACTTCTATTATCATGAGAGGATATCCTTAATAATGCCTGCATGACTCTTGTCTTGAAATCTCTCTCTTTTTACCTGATTCAGGTTACCTTGTGTCCTGCAGGCTGTCAAGTCTTTTCTTTCCACGTCAGTTTTCCATCTAAAAAACCGAAAAATCAATCTCCTGAATTCCAATCACGAAGTAAACCGACATTGTATTTCATTTCATCTGATTATGTTGTAATTTAGGTGGGAGGTTTCTCGGCTCTTCATCTGGCCTGCCAACAAGGACACAATGGATCCGCGAGAGTACTTTTAATGGCGAGATGTAAACCTGACTTGAAAAACAATGTAAGTATCCATAGCCGTCATCTTGATTTTCTTGCTTCACGCTCTTCAACTGATTGTTTTTAGTGATGGAGTTGGTCGTGATGTTGCCATTCTTTCTGCTTCTCTGTCTGCAGAGGATACAGTTTGCCAGATGATTGAGTGCTTTGCTTCGGGGTATCATTTCTTTACTTTATATGAGCATCCTTTACTACTGGGAAGGAGTAAAATGATCCAAAATACCATTTTTAGAGACAAAAAGATCATCATCTCAGTCTTGATTGTTATGAGTGTTTCCCTCGAGATTACACTAAAAAAGAAAATTAGTTTGAAACGAAAGATGATTTAAAAGATGACAAAGGGATCAGGTATCTGGGAGGGGTCCTTTAAAAAATAGCAAGAGATCTCAAGGATAACCTCTTGTTCTCCGAGCAAATGAACCAATTTGTTTGCATCCTCATCTCATGTCTCATGTATCCTCTTCGACTCTGCTTGAGATAAATAAATGAAAAATCTCTATTTTGCTCAACTATCCTTGGGAACAAGAACATACCTGCTTACCTTCCATTTTTCATGCTTTCCCTTCCCATCCTTTTGAACCTCTTTCTAGAAAAAGATAAGACCATGAATGAGTGAGAAATGGAATCCTGAGAATGCAGTTTGTTTCCATCTCTTCCTCCTTCAACTACTGATTTGACAGCATGTTTTACTCTTTAAATTACTTGTATGAACAAGAGGAACAGGAGGAGAGATATGGTTGAAATCGTGACTTTGCCTCCTCTTTCTTCCCAAAGAATCTCAGGCCTCCTGTTCGTGTCCTTGATGTTGCTGACCATGATTTGTTGATTCAAACAGTACGGAGATACTCCACTTCATACGGCCACTCGTTATGGTCATGCGGGAGTCGCTCGCATCCTCATCTCTGCCTTGTGTGATGTCAGCCCAGTCAACAAAAACGGTGATACACCTCTTCACATCACTGCTGGTATGCATACCTCATTTATTCCTGTCGTGTTTCAAGATCAAGAGTCCATTTACTTTCCTACATGTACTTTGCATTTCATGCTTTACATCCTCCCCCTCCTTTTCTTTTAAACCATTTCCTGCCCCACCTTTACTTTACGTCCATCACTTGAAAAATTTGTTTATTTGAATAGACTTTTTATCTCTGTAGTTGAGGTGAATGAATTAAATACTCTAACCTGTTTTTGTCCCTCCTTCTCGTGTCCTCCTCCTCCAACCTGCCCTGAATATAATTCACTTGGAATGAATGTACGGAAAATGGTCTTAACTGGCACATTCTCTTGGAATCATCATCATTATCATCATTACTTTAAATCCTACCTCATGATCTTTGGATGAAATGCATTCTTCGGTCTGTCCATCATCATCATTCCTTCTTCTCTGCCCACTATATTCTTTGGAAACGAAATATATATTGACAGCAATGGGACGTCGAAAACTGACTAAAATCCTACTGCAGGCAGGATGTGATCCCACCCCAAGGAACTTACAGGGCGAGACTGCTATGGATATCGCTCTAAGAAAGTCTCTGCTTCAGGTCCAAGAGATTATTGCAAATCCTCCCCCATTGAGAGATGCCACACTGACTATGCTGAGATGTGAGAGATGCTATTCTGATGAGAAATGTTGCAGATCATCATCTGTAAAGGATGACAAGTGTTGTAGATCATCATCAAAAACTAAAATCACGACGGGAGGAAGGAAAAGAGAGAAAGAGAGCTCTCTCGAAGGATCAAATCCAAGTGCAGCTGGACAACAAAGAAAGTCAAGGAAGGATCTGCAGAAAAAGGTAAGAAATATTACTTGTAATCTAAGGGATTTCATTCAACATTTTTTCTTATTTTTATTTTATTTTATTTTAACCCTTTGGCTACAGACATCCATCTCTTGATACGAGGAATTAAGGCGACAGATTCAATTACGGAGGACTTTTGATTTCTCCCTATCTCTACTTTCCATTTCTTCATCACCGACATGACCATCAAGAGAGGATTTAATCATGACCCCTCATCACACATTGCATTGCATTTAAATTAAAGAGACAAACAGGAAAAGTTAAAGAATAATAATTGTCTTGTGTTGTAGATTTTCAACGGAAATTTATTTCTCCATCGACTACCACTCTAAAACAGAGAATTCCCCTTCGAGTATGACGTTGTTGTAAAAAAGATAACTGTACACATTGATCATGTTCACCACAAGAGAAATTTATATCCTACTATTTGTTTGTCACTGTACTTGAACATGAAGATAATAAATAAACAACAGAAAAATACATTGTGTCTGATTCTTTCCTCGTGTCAGTGTCATAAGTCGAGTATACTTACCATCTTAAATGTCCCTGAATTGCACTTCAAAGGAACCTCGAAGAGCAATCTTTTAAAATGCAGTTGACTTTGCTTTTTGCGTGATGTCTGCTTTAGAATCATAGGGTGCCAAGGATTGTTATTGTGTCTGCCATCAGTTGTTTAAGACCCTAAATGACACAAACACGAAGGATACTCATTATTCACTTTTAGGAACCAATAACAAGTTTTCAATTTCCAAGAGAGTTTTTGTTGATTCGATGACAAGAAAGCTTATGTTTGCGTGTCTACTCCTTTGACTTCCGCTGTTGAAGGTAAGAAAATCACTCGAAATCACATCAAAGCACTGTTATTGCTCTAAACTCGCACGAAACCAAATGATTTGCGGAACAAGTTTTATCCAAGAGTACACATTTAAGGTGAGAGAAAAGAGTAATAATAATAACATGAATGAGTGAATGGAAAGCCTTTAACATAACCAACAACAAATTGAAGCAAAGAAAGTCAATTGCATTGCGATTATCAAGAGTGAAAGAAAATGATTTCATGGTGACTGCTTCTTTTACAACTTTTTTTAAACCTTTTACTGTCAATGTCAGATCTGCATCTCGTGCTTGAGCTTCTATTGTTAAGTCACTTCCTCTTCCAATTTATTTCACTGAACAATGACATTGTAGGCCATGATGACAGGAGACCGACTCATACGCAAGACACCCTCTCACTTTTATACATCATCGTCAATAACAAGGCATACGAACATACAGGTTGTATTGAATCACTCCCTACTCAGTCTACCATCCACTCCTTTTCCAGCTGCCTCTCAATGATCATAAGTGATCCGATCACTTGGGGGGTAAAATCACGATACATTCGTTTATACAACTCGTGGTCGATCTGATCTTGTTCTCTTTTAGTATAAATAAACTCTGGTTCCTGCTATTCATTCATTTGTCTGACATCAACATCGTCGGGTCAGTTTTATTTCATCGAAACCTGTCATCATTTTCTGGATCTAATTTGATCGCTTGATCAGGATATAAAAATTGACACACATACATCTCTTCCCACACAACCTCTGACATCCTGTCATTTTGCATCAGATCATCAGTAAACAAGTCAACAACACAAATCTCTTATCTGTATCTGTTTCGACAGACAGACATCCAGGATATTCGTTGTAAGTACTCTTGATAACTCAATACACGAGACTGACGTAGAGATAAGACTGTCGTGTAATCATGAGTAACTTCACGAAATGAATGAATCAAAGAAAATTGAGAGGGAAAGTTGCCGGTAGGTCTACATGTCATGTTGAAACTGTTATGCAATAGAATACGAGCTCCATCCATGAATCAGAGTAAAAATACACATGTCATGATGAAGCAGAGACATGTCCTTGAACAATGCGCCTCGAGTTCTGTTTGAGGTCGAAGGAGTACAGTGTGATCATGTGCAGGACAGGATCCCAAACATGTGTGTCGTTGTTGTACAAGTCTTTGG
>Ga0157374_10003463_pt1 | contig 13259 bp, 12 predicted proteins | sample M25metaG_FD_115308 | JGI IMG/M metagenome (GOLD analysis project Ga0157374, IMG submission 115308) | Miscanthus rhizosphere microbial communities from Kellogg Biological Station, Michigan, USA - M2-5 metaG | ecosystem: Host-associated > Plants > Roots > Rhizosphere > Soil | place: USA: Michigan...
CATTCTTCGGCACTGACATCACTCGGGTATGGCTGGCGCTTGCTCATCCAAATCTTCCACACCATACTCCATACAAAGTACAGTTATAAATACTATAACTCCAAGTGCATGACAGGCTCTAAGCAGCAATCGGAACCTCGTGGCCGCTCCTCTCCGGAGGGGCGGCTACGATACCGCTTCCGCCACTTCTGGCGCCGGGTCCACCCACTTCCCGTGCTCGCGGATCAAGTCCTTGAGCCGGTCCACCGCTTCCGCCTGCGGGATGTTGAATTTCACCGCCTGCTTGCCCACGTAGAGATTGATCTTCCCGGGCGCGCCGCCCACGTAGCCGAAATCGGCATCCGCCATTTCGCCAGGGCCATTCACGATACAGCCCATGATCGCGATCTTCACGCCCTTCAAGTGCAGCGTCGCGGCCTTGATCTTCGCCGTCGTGCTTTGCAGGTCGAACAACGTGCGCCCGCAGCTCGGGCAGGCCACATAGTCCGTCTTGAAAATGCGCGCCCCCGCCGCTTGCAGAATGTTGTAGGCCAGCCGCAGCGATTGCCCGGGCGCTTCCTCGCCCTGCACCAGCACCGCATCGCCGATGCCATCGCAGATCAGCGAGCCCAGCTTGGTGGCGGAGGAAAGCAAGGTCGTCAGAAAATCCGCACCGGGCGTTTCCACCGCGACGAGCGAATCTTTCAGCAAAATCGGGTGCCGCTCCTGCACATGGGCCGCCAGCAGGCGATAGGCGGCGATCAACGGCAGGTCGATCCCGTCCTTCACGGTCACCAGGTGCGCGACCGGCGCGGCATTCAACTCCGCGACTGCCGCTTCATCCCGCGGATCAATGCTCACCACGCCCGCTTTTTCCACCACCACCTCGGGCTTGTAGTCGCCCAGCTTCTCCAGCTTGTGTGCGAGCGCGTCCCACTTCCGCTGCGAGGTGAAAACGCGGATCGTCTCCTCCCCGCCCAGCGTAAGGCCTTCCACCTCCATTTGCTGTGAAGCGCGCCGGCGATAGGAAAATGGATCGTAGGAAACCGCCGTTGTCGGCGAAGCCGCGGCTGGAGCCGCCGCCTCCGCGCGCTGGTTGTAATGCGCCACCAGCGCCTGCGCGACCGGGATTTCGTGCACGCTGTCCTCGGTCAGCGACACGCGGATCGTATCGCCGATTCCGTCGTTAAGCAGCGAGCCGATGCCGATCGCGCTCTTGATCCGGCCATCCTCGCCATCGCCCGCCTCGGTCACACCGAGGTGGATGGGATACGACCACGAGTGCAGTTGCGAGCTGGTGAACGGCAGCGGCGAAGTCTCCGAGACGCCTCCGGGCTGTTCCCGACTGGCTTCCTCGTTCAACCGCGCCACCAGCAGGCGATAGGCTTCGATCATCACCTTCGGGTTGCTCGACTTCATCGAGAACACAAAATTGTGATAATCCAGATCGCGCGCGATCCGCGCAAACTCCAGCGCGCTCTCTACCATGCCCAGCGGCGTGTCGCCGTAGCGGTTCATGATCCGGTCGCTCAGGCTGCCGTGGTTGGTGCCGATGCGCACCGCGCGCCCATATTCCTTGCAGAACTGCACCAGCGGCGAGAACCGCTCGCGAATGCGCTCCAGCTCGGCCGCATACTGCTCGTCGGTGTATTCGATGATCTTGAATTTCTTGCTGTCCGCGTAGTTGCCGGGGTTCACGCGCACTTTCTCCACCCACTTCGCGGCTTCCATCGCCGCCTCGGGCTTGAAATGAATGTCCGCCACGATCGGCACGTTGCATCCCTGCGCGCGCAGTCCTGCGACGATGTGCTGGAGATTCGCCGCATCCTTCACCGTCGGCGCGGTGATGCGCACTACTTCGCAACCCACGGCCGCGAGCTCCAGCGTCTGCCTGATGCTTGCCGCCGTGTCCATCGTGTCGCAGGTAATCATCGACTGCACCCGGATCGGGTGGTCGCCGCCGATGCCCACCGGGCCCACCGTCACCTCGCGGGTGCGGCGGCGCTGGTAAACGTAGGGAGATTCGCAGTAGCTCATGCGCTTATTTAATGACTCTGACTCGCCGGCGTGGCAAACCGGATTTGATCCCGCGGCGTGATCCCAAAGAAATCGGAAACGTCGAAATAGGTAATGAACAGCATGTAGCCGATCACCAGCATCGCGCACGCGGTCTGCACGATTTCCACCAGCCGCACGTTCACCGGCTTGCGGCGCACCGCCTCCAGCAGCGCCAGCGTGATGTGCCCGCCATCCAGCACCGGAATCGGCAGCATGTTGATGATCGCGAGGTTCACGTTAAAGAACACGCTGAACCACAGCGCCATCTTCCAGCCATCGGGATTCTGGAACAGGTGATAGTAAACGCGCGCAATCATCACCGGGCCGCCCAGGTGCTCGATGCTCAGGTTCGACTTGCTGGAAATGAGACCGCTGATCGTATTCACGATCGAGAGCGCGGACTGGCGCACCTGCTCCCACGGGCGCGGATGCACCACGTGCTGGATGCCCGAGTCGTCCCACTCGATGCCGTCGCTGTTCGACTTCCAGCCCACCCCGATTATCGGATCCTTCGCGCCGCTGAGCGGCACCACCGGCGTCACGGAAATGTCCTTCGTCTGGCCATCCCGCACGATGGTAAAATTCACCGGCTGCCCCTTGTGTTGGTGGATGTAATCGGTCGCCCACAGGCCGTTCGGGACCGGGTGGCCGTCGATCTTCGCGATGCTGTCGCCCGATTTCAGCCCCGCCGTGGCGGCCGGGCCATTGGTCAGCAGCGCCCCGATCACCGCGCCGCGCGTGGCGTAGGGCAGTTCGCGCCGCTGGCCCGCGCGTTCCACCGTCAGCACGATGGCGTCGTTCGGGTGGTTTTTGATGTAATCCTCAATCCCGTCCACGCTCAGCAGCTTCTCGCCATTGATCGCGAGGATCAGGTCATTGGCCTGCAAGCGGTCCTTGTCCGCGGCATCGCTGCCGGGCTCCACCTTCGCCACCATCGGCGTATAGGCGGGCTCGATGCCGATTTCGCGCATTCCTTTGCGCACAAAGATGCTCGTCTGCGGTATTTCCGGCGCCGGGTCGAGCGTCTTGGTCACGAGCTTGCCGTTCACCTCGCGTTCGACCTCAAAAGGCACCGTCTCCCCCTCGCTGCGCACCACCCGCCACTGGATGCAGTCATTCCCCATGCCCATCCAGCGCGTCACCTTCACCCCGTCCACAGTGAGAATCTTGTCCCCGGCCAGCAACCCGGCCTTCGCCGCCGGGGAATCCTCCTGCACGTAGCCGATCGTCGTCGTCGCCTCGGCCTCGCCGACCGGACGCCCCACCACAAAAACCAGCCCGGCAAACGCCAGCGCCAGCGCAAAACTGAACAGCGGCCCCGCAAACGCCACGATGATCTTGTCCAGCGGCGAAATCTTCGGCAGCGGCGCGGAATTCTCCGTCTGCCCCTCGATCGCCGACATGTCCGCCAGTTGCGGCAGCTTCACGAACCCGCCGAAAGGCATCGAGCCAAAGCTGTAATAAACGCCCCCGATCTTCTTCCGCCACAACGGTTTGCCAAACCAGACGCCGAACTCCTCGATCACCAGCCCCCGCCACCGGGCCGCCAGGAAATGCCCCAGCTCATGCACCACAATGATCAGGTTGAAAATGAACAGAACCTCAAGAACGACGAAAAACTCTCTTAAAATCGTGAAAAACATGGATACGGGATGGGAAAACAATGGAGACGCCTCAAGGGCAGAAAGCGTTCAAAACAGATGATCGGTTCTCCATGCGGAAATCAAGTGAATCGCACCATAGCATCGGAGCCCCAGAGTGCCAACCGCGCAAATGTGGCGTTTTCGGGGCGGAGCGTCGTCGCTTTATAAGGAACCGTCTTCATCAAACTGGGGAGCACAAGGGCGAGACAGAGTCTCGCGGATGATTGCGTTACCAGACGGAGTCTGGTAACGAGGGGGGGAGCGATGAGGAGGTCGAGGGGAATGGAAATACAAAAGATCCTCGCACCCAGACTCCGTCTGGGCGCGCAATAACTCGCGAGACTCTGTCTCGCCATCAAAAGCCATGCATAGCCGCTCCCGAATTCTCGAACCGCACGCGCCCCATTTCATTACGGGGACGATCATTGAGTAGCTGCCGGTCTTCACCAACCCGGCTTGCTGAAAGACGCGGACTCCACCGGGCTTTGAGCCGCCGATGAATCGTTCTGGCGATCCGGAGTAACTGCTGCTACATGGAGAGGCTTTTGGAGCGAATATTTTCCTCGCGCCCAGATTAGACTGGTGGAACACAAGGGCGAAACTGAGTCTCGCGCGTAATTGCGTTACCAGACAAAGTCTGGTAGCGAGGGAGGCGATAAAAGCCTCACATGGTCATCCTGAGGTGTGCGAAAAGATTGGACCAGCCAACTAGGAAACTAAGCGACATGATCCAAATGATGCGCAAACGATACAGCGAAGAATTTAAAGTCCGGGCCGTAGAGGTGGTGGTGGGCGGAAAACCGGTTCCGGAAGCCGCGCGGGAGCTGGGCATTGGCTCCGGCATTCTCTACCGGTGGGTGAGCAAGGTGGCGCGGGCGATGGAAACCGAATCCAAAAGGGAGCCGACGGGAGACGGCGCGAGCCCAGCGGACGAGCTCCGTGTACTGCGACGAGAGAATGCCCGGCTCCAGCTGGAAAATGACATTTTAAAAAAGGCGGCCGTGATCTTGGGCTCCAATCGCCCGCCCAACGCCGGGCGATGATCCTGCAAATCCACCAGCAGACCCAGGCCGGCCTGCGGCAGATCTGCCGCACGTTGGGCGTGCCGCGCAGCAGTTTCTATCAGGCCGCCCAGCCCCCCGCCCGCCAGCACTCCGATCAGCAAATCGGCGCGTTGTTGGAGACCATCTTTGCGCAACACCGTCGCCGCTACGGGCATCGTCGAATCTGGCGGGAACTCGCCAAAAGCGGCGTGGTTTGCGCACCCGCACGGGTGCGCAGAATCATGCGTCAGCGGCGCTTGCGGGCCCTTCAGCCCAAACACTTTGTGCCGAAAACCAGCGATGGCAAAGCCACCCGGCCCGCCCCTAATCTCCTGGCCCAACAGCCGGTGCCGACCCGTCCGGATTTGGTCTGGACCGCAGACATTACCTTCATCCCCACCGCCACGGGCTGGCTCTATCTCGCCCTGGTCATGGATTTGGGTTCCCGGCGCATCCTCGGCTGGAAACTGGCCACGCACCTACGCACGGAACTCGTCCTCCAAGCCTTCACCCAGGCCACCGAAGCCCGTGCGCCCCGCCAGGCCGTCATCTTCCACAGCGATCGTGGCAGCCAGTATGCCAGCACCGCCTTCCGCGCCGCCCTCCAACGGGCCGGTTTTCGCCAAAGCATGTCGGCCCGGGCTAACCCCTACGATAATGCCTGGACCGAATCTTTCATCGCCACCCTCAAACGCGAAATGCTCCAAGGCGGCTCGTTCCTCAACTTGCAAGACGCGCAAACCGAACTCTTCGATTACATCGACGGCTACTACAATCCGCACCGCCTCCATTCCGCGCTCGGCTACCGCTCCCCAGCTCAATTCGAAACCGAATCTCTTTCCTCCAACCTAATCAACGAACAACCTGCTGGTCCAAAATTCTGTTGCATCTCATCCTTCTCCGCTCTCACGCCCCCTCGCGCTCCTCGCACCCAGACTCCGTCTGGGCGCGCAATAATTAACGAGACTCTGTCTCGTCATCCCAACGATGCGCAGCCGTTACCAAGTCCTCGAGCCCCATGCCCCGCACTTCATCACCTCCACCGTGGTGGAATGGCTTCCCGTCTTCACCAGCGGGGCTTGCTGTGAAATTCTCCTCCGCTCGCTGGAATTTTGCCGGACGAAAAAAGGGCTGAAAATCCACGGTTGGGTCATCATGGAAAATCACTTCCACGCGGTGATCTCGGGTCCGCAACTGGCGCAAACCCTGGCTGATCTCAAGAAGTTCACCGCCCATGAAATTCTGCCCCAGTTGAAACTGGAAAGGCGTGAATGGCTTCCGAAGCTGCTGGCCTATCACTGTGCGGCCCACAAAAAGGGCGGGCAGGATCACCAGCTCTGGCAGGAGGGCTCGCACCCGCAGGCGATTCTGACCGATGAGACAATGCGGCAGAAGCTGGATTACATTCATCACAATCCAGTGCGCCGCGGTTGGGTGGCCTCACCGGAACACTGGCGCTATTCCTCGGCCCACGAGTGGCTGCCCGGGGCAATCCCAGTGCTTCGATGTGACCCATGGATATAGGGGGGCGAGACAGAGTCTCGCGCCTTATTGCGCGCCCAGACGGAGTCTGGGTGCGAGGATCATTGTGACGCCCCTCACACCCCTCGTTACCAGACTCCGTCTGGTAACGCGATAACCCACGAGACTCCGTCTCGTCATCCGGGCTCCCCCGCCGCGCCGGCAAACTCCCTTGCCCAGCGATCCGCTTCGAGAATCTCCTCCAGCGTCGGATGCTCGATCAACGCATGCGCCTGCATCGTCGCCGCCACCGTCTCCCAGATCGCCGGAAACCCAATCTGGCGCTTGAGAAACGCCGCCACCGCGATCTCATTCGCCGCATTCAGCACCGCTGGCAACGTGCCGCCCCGGGTGCCCGCTTCACGCGCCAGATTCAGCGCCGGGAAGTCCTCCACCCGCGGGGCCTCGAAATCCAGCTTCGCCAGCTTCGCAAAATCCAGCGGCGGCAGGCTGTTCGGCACCCGCTCCGGCCACGTCACCGCGTATTGAATCGGAAAGCACATGTCCGTCGTGCTCAGTTGCGCGAGCACCGAGCCGTCGATGAACTCCACCATCGAGTGAATGATGCTCTGCGGATGCACGATCACATCCACGCGATCCATCTCCACATCGAAAAGCCAGCGGGCCTCGATCATCTCCAGCCCTTTGTTGAAGAGAGTCGCAGAGTCGATCGTGATCTTCGACCCCATGTTCCAGGTGGGATGCTTGAGCGCCTGCTCCGGCGTTACGCCCGCGAGTTTTTCCTTCGGCCAGGTGCGGAAAGGGCCGCCGCTCGCGGTGAGCACGAGGCGCTTGATCTCCGCCGTGTTGGGCCGGTTTTCGAGGCATTGGAAGATGGCATTGTGCTCGCTGTCCACCGGCAGCACGTTCACCCCTTTGCGCCGGGCCGCGGTCATCACTGCTTCCCCCGCCATCACGAGGATTTCCTTGCTCGCGACCGCGATGTCCTTGCCCGCTTCAATCGCCGCCAGTGCGGGTTTCAAGCCGCCCGTCCCCACAATCGCGATCAGCACCATGTCCGCCTCGGGCAGGGTGGCGAGTTCGACCAGCCCGGCTTCACCCCGGAGAATTTCCGAGGATGGACGACGCAGGGCGACGAGGTCCGCATGCTCCGCGGTCACACACACTTTTGCCTTTGGAAATTCCGCCGCCGTCTCCGCGAGGATCTCGAGGTTGCGATGGCCGGAGAGGCCGACGATTTCCAGGCGATCCGGCAGATCGTGGGCAACTTTGCGCGCGCTCTGGCCGATCGAGCCGGTCGCGCCCAGGATCACGATACGTTTCTTTTTGGCGGCAGGATGGTTCATGAAATTCCAACGACGATCCGCAGGTAGAAGAACAGCAGCGGCGCGGTGAAGAGCAGGCTGTCGATCAGGTCGAGCGTCCCGCCGATGCCCGGCAGGAAGTTGCCCGAGTCCTTCACGTCCGTGCTGCGCTTGAGGATGGATTCCGCCAGATCGCCGACGATCGCGGCAAAGCCAAGCAGCAGGCCGAGCACGATCACGTCCGGCCACAGCAGGCGATGAATTTGCGGCACCAGGGCGTAGTAAGCGCAGGCGCCACCGACCGAAAACGCGAGCGCGCCGAAGAAGCCCTCCCACGTCTTTTTCGGGCTGATGTGCGGGATGAGCGGATGCTTCCCGATCACGCTGCCGGTGAGATACGCGCCCATGTCGCTGAACTTGGTGATCACGATGCAAAAGAGCACGTAGAGATGGCCCTGCCCCGGCAGCAAAAAGACGATCTTGGTGATGAAATTGAACAGCCACGGCACGTAAAAGAGGCCGAAGAGCGTGAACGCCATCGTCTCCAGCGGCCGGATGTCGCGCATCTTCTCAAACATCTGCCGCGCAAAGACGATCAGCACGAAGGAGAGCATCACCGCCAGTTCGAAATCATACGAGCGCCCCGGGCCCACCTTCCAGCACCAGTAAAAGCTGCCGAGAATCAACACCACGCCGCACAGCATGCCGATGATCTTGAAGTTCGGCAGCTTCTTGTGATCGAGCATGGTGTAAAACTCCCACAGGCCGATCATGGAAAGAGAGAAGATGAGGAAGAGGAAGCCCCATGGATTTCCCGAGAGGATGATGGCGAGCGACACCGTCCACAACACGACCGTGCTGAAGAGTCTGGAGAAGAAAGTGAGAGCCTTGCCCGTCATGAAAAGCCCGAGCCAAGCCGATGAGCGCCGTAAAGGCAAGCCCGCACCACCACCGCACCACCTCTTTCTCTTTGTCTTGCTCCTGCTCTGGCTCCATCCCGTCAAAGCGGCCCGGAAATCGGGTCCGCGAAAAACGCCAAAATTCGCGAAAAGCGGAGCGCCCTTTTCCGGATATTTCGCGTCTTTCGCGGACGCAAAAGTTCGCTGGCCCATCCTTTGTTCCTCGTGACCAGACTCCGTCTGGTCACGCGATAATGCGCGAGACTCTGTCTCGCCCTTCCTCCGTGCTCTCCCCTCTCATCGTTTCCCTTTGCCCGTTTCCATCGCAGTCAGGCGCTTGGTGGGGTGTGAGCGATGCCCTGCCAGAAAAGCAAAACCCGCTCAACCTGCTGAAGCTGCTCGGAAGTGAGAATGCCCAGTCGCCGCAGAAAGTATTTTGGCGGCAAGACCTGGATGCCTTGGACAAGGAACGCGCCCTCCTGCAAGAAGCGGGTGGGCACTGAAACCTCGAATTGCGAACCACGCGTGGAAGTGAAATGTGGGATGACGCCAATCAGCGCTCGATCCTGATCCCCATACGGAATACTGATGACGAATGCCGGACGGACCTTCTGAGTGATGCCGAAGTCCACCTGCCAGACCCCACCCCGCTCAGGAAGCACGTTGCGCGTCCTCCTCGGCGTCGAGAGTGCGGAACATGTCGGCGGCAAGTGCGGCGAAGTCGTCGTCCGTCAGGTCGTCCGACATCGGAACGCGCTCAATGACCGCGCGCCGAAGCTCGACACGTTCGGTCGCGGAAAGCTGTTCAACCGCGGCAAGAATATGGGCAACGGCCTGCGTCATGGGTAAAGTATATCCTTTGCATCGCTCAAGGCAAGCGCGTGAGAGCTAACGTCAGGAAACCCGCAGGCGTCCTGCCCTCCTGCTTTCTTTTCATCCTCAACGAAGGGCGAAGAAAAATTTTTGGGCCAGCGAAAAACACGGAAAAGACGAAAAAGGAATCTTCGCTTTTTGCCTGTTTTGTGTTTTTCGCTGGCTCATCCCTCGTTCCTCGTGACCAGACTCCGTCTCGCCTTCCCTCCCTTCGTGCGCTTCGTGGTGGAACTCCTGTCTAGTCGCGCAACTCCGCCCCGACTGTCTTGGACAGCGTCTCGAGCCGGGTGCCGAGATTGCCGATCTGGTGCAGGAAGGGATCGAAGAAATGCATGCGCGCGTTGCAGAAGCCCTCGAGCGGCTCAAAGGTCGCGCCCATGTCGCGGTAGAACTGCTCGACCACCTCGTGCAACTGCCGTTCCGTCGCCGCGATGGCTGCCTCGCGACGGGCAAAAAGCTGCTGCCGATACCGCGCAACGAGCTTCGCACGCTCCCTCGCCGCCAGGCCAATCGCTACCAGTAACAGGCCGAGGGTCAACCCGCCCGCCGTTGCCGCCCAGACCGGTTTTGAACTGGCGAAGAAACCCGCCGCCCCTGCCGTGATCGCGATGAGCACCGCAAACAGCCGCAACCTTCCCGCCAGCGCATGGATGGCGGGAAAAATTTCCTCCTCGTCCATCACCGGCGAAACGTCCGCAAACGCTTCGCGCTCGATTTGCTCCAGGATGGCCGCCGGGGTTTTGGTCGGTGGTGGCTCGGCTGGAGCAGGGGGCAGGCGGGTGGAAAAGTCGCGCTGCAAGGTCTGGTGAAAATGCTCCCACACCTCGCGAAAGGCAGCTTGCAGTCCCTGGATCGCATGCGGCACCTCGTGCCGGATCGTGTCCCGCATCGGGTGCTCGCCCACCTCCTTTTCCAGCCGACGGGTCACAGGACGGAAAATCATCACGAACAGGGCCAGCGGACTCAGATTGCGATCCAGCGCCCGGTAGCTTTCCATCTGCCGGTGGTCGCATTCCCGCGCCAGCGAAAGGAGCGCCCCGGTGAGATGCTGCACCATGTCCGCCTTCCCGCCGGCCACCGACCGGCCCAGCGTGCCCAGCCGTTGCAAATCCCGCTGCAAGGTATGGCAGCGCGAGAGAATCCGCGACGCCATGTCGTCCAGCAGCCGCCGGGCTTGCTCCACCTTCTCCCGGAACCGGCGCAGCCGGGGCTCCGAGTGCGCGATGATTTCCGAGATGCGCCGTTCCAGGGCGCGGAAGCCGCTCCGCTCCAGCAGCGCGGGGTCTTCCATCGGCCCGGCCTGGGCCTCCATCGCCAGCAACGCCGAGACCGGTTGCACGCTTCCGGTTTCGCCAAAGCGGTCCCGCATCGTTTGCCCAATGTGCCGTGTCACCGCCTCCACTTCGAGCGGCGAGCGCAGGTCGCTTTGTTGCAGCACGCAGATCAGCCGGTCCGCGACCGGGAAATGGATGCCCTTGAGAAAATCCCACACCGGCTCCGACCAGGGGCTGGTAATCGGCAGGACGAACAGCACCGCATCCGCCGCGGGCATGATCTCCTCATTAAAGAGCGAGCGGGCATCTTCCCGTAACGGCATCTCCACCACGCGTAACTTTTCCAGTCCCGCCACCGGTCGCGCGCGCCGGATTGTATTGATGCTCAGTTGCGATTCCGCGGGCTGCGCGCCATGCGTGTATTCATAGACCGTCCGGTGCGGGGCCGGGGAATCGTTCGCGACTTTCGCGCGGGCAAAGGCATTCACCAGCGCCGATTTTCCACTCCCATCCGCGCCGGTAATCACCACCAGAAAGGGCTCGAAAGAAGTTTGCGCCAGCTCCCGGGCCGGCTCGGTGATGATCATCCCGAGGTCCAGACTGCGGGCCATGGACTCCATCTCGGCCAACGCCGTTCTCAGCACTCCGCAATAGCCCAGATAACGCTCCCCTATCATTGCGGATGCCGGATGCTAGCTCGCGGGCGGGTGATCGCCCGCCGTCATGGCCTGGTGTGCCTTGGTTTTCTTCCTGGCCGGAGTCGTCGGGCTGGCCTCGGGCTTGGCCGGTGTCGGCTGGTCCATTGCGAGCAACTGCGACACGGTTACAAACTTATATCCGCGCGCCGCGAGGGCATCGAGCGTCGCCGGCATCGCATCGACCGTCGTGGCATGGATGTCGTGCGAAAGGATGATCGCCCCCGGGCGCACCTGCTTCAAAATCTCGCTCTCCACGTGGGCCGAGTTGCGATATTTCCAGTCCAGCGGATCGACTTCCCAGAGGATGACGTTCATTCCCAGCTTGTCGTGAATCCACTCTTCCTGCCGCTTCGTGATCGAGCCGTAGGGCGGTCGCAGCAGCTCCGTCTTCAACCCGCAGGCCTGCTCGATCGCGTTTTCCGTGCGGTCGATCTGGCTGGTTACTGCGTCGTCCGACATCTTGGCAAAGGCCGGGTGTGACCAGCTATGGTTGCCGATTTCGTGCCCCTCGGCGAGCACGCGCTTGACGATCGCCGGATTCTCGACCACGCACTGGCCGATCATGAAAAAGGTGGCCTTGATGTTTCGCTTCGCGAGGATGTCGAGCAGGCGTGGCGTGGTGGCCGCGCTCGGGCCGTCGTCAAAGGTCATCGCGATATACATCCCGTCCTGGTGCACGATGCTGTAGCTGAGCTTCGGCTGCAGCTTCTGGGTGAAGCCCAGGGCGGCCGGTGCGTCGGAAGCCGCGGTCGTGGGAGCCGCCGGTGCCCCGGCGGGCGAGGGGGCTGCCGTTGCGGTGGTGACTGGCGTGGAGGCAGCGGCTGGAGTGTCGGTCGTCTGCGCGCAGGCGGTCACGGCGCAGGCGAGGGTGAGAGTGGCGAGGCCCGGGAAAAAATTCGAGAATGCGCGATACATGCGAAAGGTGGGGGAACTAATGCCTGATTTCCTTGAACTTTCAATCATTGAAATCGTCCCAGGATGGCCGCGAGCTTTTCCTTCGTTTCTGCCGGCCAGATCGACCGGTCGGTGATGAGCGCCAGGTCGAGCGCCCGATGTTCCGGCCAGTCCGCCGTGCGCGGAATCCGCGGCACCACCCGGGCGAGGATTTTTTTCGCCGCCTCGGCATTCGCCATCAGGTGACTGATCACGGTCTGCGCGCTCACCGGCTCCTCTTCGATTTTCCAGCAATCGTAGTCGGTGATCATCGCCATCGTTGCCAGCGCGATCTCCGCCTCGCGGGCCAGCTTGGCCTCGCCGAGATTCGTCATACCGATCACATCGAAGCCCAGCTTGCGATTTGTCTCGCTTTCCGCGCGGGTGGAAAAGGCCGGGCCGTCCATGTTCACATAAGTGCCGCCCTGGTGCATCGAGTAGCCGAGCGCCTGGCCTTCCTCGAACAGCAACGTCTGCAAACCGGCGCTGATCGGATCGGCAAACCCCGCATGCGCCACGATCCCGCCGCCGAAGAAGGTGTGGATCTGGCTCGTGCGATCGAAGAATTGCGAGGGCAGCACGATATGCCGCGGCTCGTATTGCGGTTGCAGACTGCCCACCGCCGTCACACAAATGATGAAGCGCACATTCAACGAGCGCAGCGCGTAGATGTTCGCGCGATGCGGCAGCTCATGCGGCATGATCCGGTGCCCGCGCCCGTGCCGGGGCAAAAAGTAAACCTGCCGTCCCGCCAGCGTCCCGCCGACGATCACATCCGAGGGCTTGCCAAACGGGGTGTCCATCGCGTGTTCGGTGGGGTTCGTGAGCCCTTCGATCTGGTACAGGCCGCTGCCGCCGATAATGCCGATGGCTGGTTCGCTCGTGTGCATGGCGTGCAATTAAACGCAGCCCCGCCCGATGAAAAGATTTTCCCACGGAATTTTAAGACCGGATGAACTGGATGAACTGGATGAACTGGATGAACTGGATGAACTGGATGAACTGGATGAACTGGATGAACTGGATGAACTGGATGAACTGGATGAACTGGATGAACTGGATGAACTGGATGA
>Ga0157374_10003465_pt1 | contig 13258 bp, 13 predicted proteins | sample M25metaG_FD_115308 | JGI IMG/M metagenome (GOLD analysis project Ga0157374, IMG submission 115308) | Miscanthus rhizosphere microbial communities from Kellogg Biological Station, Michigan, USA - M2-5 metaG | ecosystem: Host-associated > Plants > Roots > Rhizosphere > Soil | place: USA: Michigan...
AGTTGGCCTAACGATGATGGATTGCCCGGTGGCGCCCAGCGGACTTAACGAGCTGCTGGACCTGGTCGCGGCTGGGAAGATCAGCGCCAAACAGGGAAAAGAGGTGCTGGACGAAATGCTCGCGAGCGGAAAATCCGCGGCCGCGATCGTGGACGAGAAAGGCATCGTGCAGTTGAGCGACACGGGCGCGCTCGAAGCGCTTTGCGAGGAAGTGATCGCGGCGCACCCGAAACCGGTGGCAGACTTCCGGGCTGGGAACGCCGCCTCGCTCAATTTCCTCAAAGGCCAGGTAATGAAGCTTTCGCGGGGCAGGGCGAACCCCGGTATCGTGGGAGAGATCCTGCAGCGCAAACTGTCCTAGAGCAGCTTCGCGCTTGCCCTGGGACGGTTGACCAGCGCACGATGCAGCCATGCTAATTCGACGACGTCGCGTGATACCGGGCGAATCACCCGGGGTGCTCAAACTTTCGCAGGATTCTCCCCAGGAAGCGCCCATTATTACCCTGATCGAGTACGGGCCTGATTGCCTGGAGGAGCGCAAAGATGTGGGCTGTGACGAACTCGTGCGCCATCTCAACAACGAACTCGTGACCTGGATTAACATCGACGGCCTGGGCGATCTCACCGTCCTGCGCACCCTTGGACAACGTTTCAACCTCCATCCCCTGGCTCTTGAAGACGTGGTCGACACAAGCCAGCGCCCCAAGGTCGAGCAGTATGACGACTATCTCTTCATGGTCACCAAAATGATTTATGTCGATAAGGACAAGGAGTTAGGCGCCGAACAAGTGAGCATGTTCCTGGGCAAAACTTTTCTTATTACCCTGCAGGAGGAAGCCGAATGCGATGTCTTTGAGCCGGTGCGGGCGCGCATTCGCAGCGGTAAGGGCCGAATCCGTCATGCGGGGCCGGACTATCTCGCCTACGCGCTCCTCGACTCCATCATCGATCATTATTATCCAGTGCTCGAGTCGATCGGGACGGAGATCGACACCATCGAAGACGAATTAGTCGACAACCCGCTGGTTCGCCCGGTCGGCAGCCTGCACGAGCATAAGCGCACTCTTACTCAGATTCGCAGGATGGTCTGGCCCTTGCGTGATGTGACCAACCTTCTTCTGCATGAGGATCCCGGCCTGATCCGGCCGGAAACAAAAGTTTATCTCCGGGATTGTTACGACCACAGCGTCCAGCTCATGGATGTGGTCGAGAGTTATCGCGACGTCCTCTCGGGCTTGACCGAAATCCATATCTCGAGCATCGGGATGCGCACGAATGAAATCATGAGAGTCTTGACCGTAATTTCCTCGGTCTTTATCCCGCTGACTTTTATCGCCGGGGTTTACGGAATGAATTTCGCGCACATGCCCGAACTGTCAGAGCCGTGGGGGTATGGAGCATGCCTGGTTCTGATGCTGATCGTTGGCCTGGGACAGCTTCTTTACTTCAAGAAGCGGCACTGGCTTTAGCCTCGGACGGAACCTATGCCTGCATACCTGGTTGTTAGTTGCAGTGGAAACCCGTCGAGTAACAGTCGCAAGATGGGTCGCGTCGCATTCAACTATCTCCAAAAAACGAAGGTCGATTGCACCTGGCTCGATCTCGCGGAGATGGAACTTCCGTTATGCGATGCCGACGCCTGTTACGCACACCCTTCGGCGAAGAAACTTGTCGGATCCGTCAAGGCCGCCGATGGCCTGCTTGTCGCAGCGCCCGTCTATAACTATGACGTGAGTGCCGCGGCTAAGAACATGATCGAACTCACCGGGAGTGCGTGGGAAGATAAGATTGTGGGGTTTTTGTGCGCGGCCGGCGGCATGTCAAGCTACATGTCGGTTATGGCTTACGCGAACAGCCTGATGCTCGACTTTCGTTGTGTCATCATCCCTCGTTTCGTGTACGCGACCGGCGATGTTTTTGACGATCGAGAACTTGCAAATGAGAAAATCGTCGCGCGAATCGAGCAAGTGGCGGCCGAGTTGGTCCGCTTCACCAAGGCATTGCGCGGATAAGCACCGGGCAGATTTCGTTAGGCCAGGGAAGCCGCCTTTAATCCGAGCCAAACTTCTGCGCCCGCCCGCGCGGCTTCCACCTCCACGGGCTTGCCGCTTTCCAGAACGAGCATGCGCGCCGCTTCCACCATCGCGTCGATCTTCTTGTCGCCGTGATTGGGATCGTGATGGAATAGGAAGAGCCTATGGACCTCGGCATCAACCGCGAGTGAGACGACACTGCTAAGTGAGCCGTGTCCCCAGCCGACCTTCTGCGCATATTCCTCGTCGGTGTATTGCGTGTCGATGATGAGAATGTCGACGCCGCGCAGAAACTCGATCAGCTTCGCCCGGGTGCCCGCCGCAAAGGCGCGAGCTTCCGAGACATCCGAGCTGTCAGGACCTGCCTGACTCACCTTCAGGACATCATAGGGCTCGTTATCGGGCAGAAACGCGATCGAGCCATTGCTGGTATTTAAGCGGTAACCCATGCAAATGCCGGGATGATTCAAATAGTGCGCCTTCGCCGTCACCTTCCCGATTGAAAAATCCATCTCCCTCAACTCTTCGATCGACACCGTGCGTGACAAGTCGCGCAAACTGACAGGGAAAAATGTCGTTTCCATTTGCATGGCGAGGACCGCGGCGAGCCCGGCTTGCGCTCCTTCGAAACCGAGAACACGAAGTGAATTCTTTTCGTCATAGGCGGGTTCGAAAAACGGCAGGCCCTGGATATGGTCCCAGTGAAAGTGCGAAATGAGGAGGGTTAGCCGGATTGGCCGGTCACCAAATTCCTCCCTGAGCGATTTGCCCAACTCTCGCATGCCCGAGCCTGCGTCGAGGATAATGAGCTCGCCGTCCGCCCGTACCTCCACGCAACTGGTGTTGCCGCCATAACCGACGGTGGAAGAACCGGGCACCGGAATGGAGCCGCGCACGCCCCAGAACTTTACTCGAGTCGAGGGCGGGTTGAATTCGGGCAGCGGCCCCTCCTGCACCGCTCCGTCATCCGTTACTGGCAGGACGCGCTCGATCACGTCGCGCAGGTTTTCCCAACGAATCGGTTTGACGAGGTATTCATCCGCTCCAGCCTCGATCGCACTGGTCCGATCAACTCCGTAGTCGCGGCCCGAAACAATAATGATTTTGGTTCGCTGCAGAAGTTGCCGGAGACTGCGACAGACTTGGAAGCCGTTGGCTTTGGGCATAAGGAGGTCGCACAAGATCAGGTCCGGCCGGTGTTCGAGGGCGAGTCGAATGCCGGCCTCGCCATCGCCGGCTTCAAGAATGTTCCAATCGTCCCGCCGAAAAAGTCCCGAGGTGGCGCGCCGGCTTTCGGCGTCATCCTCAATTAGCAGAACGGTAGGCATTTGTTGGAGATTCTCCTCCGGATCGGGGGGCCGAGACAAGCGTTTTGTAGCGAAAGGCGATTTGCCGAAGGAAGAAACGTCCGCCCGCTCTATCGTTAGGCGCCGGCACCCGGCTTCCAGCGCAAATCCGGCCGTAAATTGACCTCCTCGGCTGGAACGTCGAAGCCGACCGCGCGCAAGAGGTACGAAACCCCAGCAGGGCTTTCCATCGTTTCCTTCAAACTGCGAGCGAAAACCTCGATGTATTCCTTATAAGATTCGAGGGCCAGCTTGCCATCCGAATAATGCGCCGCGAGGGCTTCGTCGTGGTTGTCGATGAGCTCGATTAAGGCGCGCCGGAGCTGCGCCCGCATTTCTGGATCGACCACGATCTTGAACGGACTCGCGCCCGCGTCCGGGACCACTGGCGTTTCCCGGCGAGGAGCGGGAACGAGTTGGAAGTCCGGTGCGTCCATAGGAATCCTTTCGTTAGGCAAGCCGCTAGAAGAATATTGGAATAATAAGGATGGCGACGATGTTGACCACCTTAATCATGGGGTTGATCGCCGGACCGGCCGTGTCCTTGTAGGGATCGCCGACGGTGTCGCCGGTGACCGACGCGGCGTGGGTGGGAGAGCCTTTGCCGCCGAGATTGCCCTCCTCAATATATTTTTTGGCGTTATCCCAGGCGCCGCCGCTCGAAGTCATGGCGATGGCAACGAACAAGCCCGTCACAATCGTCCCCACGAGCAAGCCGCCGAGCACGACCGGCCCGAGCGGTTTGATGACCGCCACCGCGACCACAAATGCCACCGGCAGCAGCGCCGGAACGATCATCTCGCGCAAGGCCGCCTTGGTCACGATGTCGACGCAGGTGCCATATTCCGGCGTGTCTTCGCCCCGCAGGATGCCCGGCTTTGCGGTCAGTTGCCGGCGCACTTCACGCACGACCGCGCCAGCCGCCTTGCCGACCGCGTCCATGCTGAAAGCGGTGAAAACAAACGGCAGCAAACCGCCAATGAAGAGACCAATAATTACCTTCGGTTCTGTGAGCGAAAACGCGAAGTTGAAGGCATGCCCTCCCGCGGTGAGGTGCGCGCGAAGTTCCTCGACGTAGGACCCAAAAAGCACCAGGGCCGCGAGGCCGGCGGAAGCGATAGCGTAGCCCTTGGTCACGGCTTTCATCGTGTTACCGACCGCGTCGAGTTCATCCGTCACGCCGCGCACCTCTTTCGGAAGGTTGCTCATGACGGCAATACCGCCGGCGTTATCGGTGATCGGTCCGAAGGCATCGAGCGAGATAATGATGCCGGCCATTGAGAGCATGCTCATGACCGCGATAGCGATGCCGTAGAGCCCGGCAAAATGAAAGCTGAAAAGGATGGCAAGACCAATGAATCCGACGGGCAGCGCGGTCGCATGTTGGCCAATGGCGAGCCCGGCGATGATGTTAGTCGCGTGCCCAGTCTCAGAAGCCTTGGCAATTTTTCGCACCGGTCCGCAATTCATCGAGGTGTAGTAGTTCGTGATCACGACCACGATTCCGGTCATAAGCAACCCGACCAGCGAAGCGAAATAAAGATCGTTGGCGCTACGCGCAACGCCCGCGATCGTGACGCCGTCCGGGAAAAGGGAATGTGTCGCGGGCCAGAAGAGAATGGCTGAAACGGCGGCGCTCGCCATCACACCACCCATCAGGGCCGGGCCGGGTTTGGCGCCGCTTAGATTGACAAAAAGAATCCCGCAGATCGCACCCAGGACCGAGATACCCCCTAGGACAAAGGGATAGACGATCGCGGCCGGCGTGTGCGCGAGAGTCAAAGCGCCAACCAAAATCGCGCCGATCAAGCTGACGGCGTAGGTTTCAAATACGTCGGCGGCCATGCCGGCGCAATCCCCCACGTTATCGCCGACGTTATCCGCGATCGTTGCTGGGTTGCGCGGGTCATCCTCTTCCAGGCCGCTTTCGATCTTGCCGACAAGATCCGCGCCGACGTCCGCCGCCTTGGTGTAAATGCCCCCGCCTAGTCGGGCGAAGACGCTGATCAAACTCGCGCCCAGCGCCAGACCGATAAGACTCTTCACCGCATCCTCGTGGCCGATCATGTTGCCCGCCACCGTGTAGAAAATTCCGACCGAGAGGAGCGCCAGCCCCACCACCAGCAAGCCCGTCACTGCCCCGCCGTTGAACGCAATGCGAAGCGCTGCGGTGCGCGACTTGGTCGCGGCCTGGGTCGTGCGTGTGTTGGCCAGCACGGCAATGCGCATACCGATGAATCCGGCCGCCAGCGAGCAAGCCGCGCCGACGACGAAGCCGACCGCGGTGGCGTGATCCTTAAAGAAGAAAAGGAGCAGGAAAATGACGACTGCTATGGCGCTGATGGTTACCACCTGCCGATTCAGATAAGCCTTCGCGCCTTCCTGGATGGCGCCAGCGATTTCCTGCATGCGAGCGTTACCGGGCGAAGCTTTGATCACAGTAAAGATCAGGACGAAAGCGAAAACGAGGCCCACGACTGCGCCAAGCATTGAAAGCGAGATGCCCGAGGTGAGGATGGAAAGAGCGAGAAATATCATAGTTAGGTTCCCCGGAGGACGGAAGGCACGACATTAGAGGGATTCGCATCTCTGGCAACCGCAATGTGGAGGAGCCTTTGCGCCAGATGAGATTGGGGAGCTAATTTGATCGGGGCACCACGGCCGCTCCCACGTTTCGTCTACAATTCGAAGACCGACCGCACCCGTCGCAGAAAAGTAGCTCGATATTCCCGTTCTTTCTTTTCCGCCGCCAGGTCACCGTGAGCGTCCTTCAGCAGCCCTTCCGTGGCCATCTTGCGGGTCGCGAGCAACTCGCTCAGTCGCGTCACCACTTCCGGCGCTTCGCGCAACACCGCCGCCATTGCCGGCTTGGCGATCTCGATCACTTCACAATCATCTTCCGCCCGGACAGTGGCGGTGCGCGGTTCGCCGGTTAGGAGCGACATTTCGCCAAAACAATCGCCCACCCGCAGCGAGCCGATCGCAACCATGGCTCCGTTTTGTGAGATGGAAACCGCCGCTGCGCCCTGCAACAGGACAAACATCGAAGCGCCCTCCGCTCCCTGCTCGATGATTCGTTCTCCGCGCCCGAAGTGCACCCGGCGCGACCCGTCAAGCAGTTGGTCGAGCTGCTCACTCGACAGGCAATGGAAGAGCGGCTCGCCCTCGAGAATCGTCTTGGTTTGCTGGTGTTCCTGCTGCGGCGTGCTCGCCTGGCGACGGTTGATTTCGAGGGTGCGAATCGGGAACGGGATGGTGATTTTGCGCCGGCGGAAAATGTACCAGGCGTTGGTATAAATGGCGTCGCGCGTCTCGAAATAACCGCTGTGCGTCGCCATCGTGAACTTGATCTGGTAAATGTTGGCCGACTCGCCGTACTCGCTCACGAAAACCTGCGGCGGTGGCTGTTTCTCCACCCCCGGCGCCTGGATGGTCGCACGGAGGAGAGCCTCTTTTACCCGATTGGGCGGCGCGCCATACTCCGCGCCGATAAATAAACGCATGTAATGACTGCGGTTCGGGTAACTGAGATTCACGATCGTCTGCTTGACCATCTCGTTGTTCGGAATGTGCAGCGTGATCGCATCATTGGTGCGCAGGCGCGTCGCGCCCCAGCGGATTTCCATCACTTCGCCGTAGGTGTCGCCCACCTTGAGCCAGTCGCCGACTTTGTAGGGCCGTTGAATTTGCAGCGAGAGACCGGCGATAACGCTGCTGAGGAGATTCTGCGCGGCGAAGCCAAGAATGATGGCGAGCACACCGGAACCCGCGAGCAGTCCTCTCAGTTGGGTCTCGGCGTGATAACCGACGCTGAGCACGAGCATCAGAGCGATGAGGAAGATGATGGTCGCGACGAGATCGCGTAATAACTTCGGCACCGGAATCCCGCGCCGTTCGAAGTGAGCAGTCCAGATGTAGCGGTTGATGAAGGCTATGACGATGGTGGTGCTCAGGAGGATGAGGATGGCGCCGAGATGATGGCGCCAGTGCAGATCGAGCCCATAGACCCAGGCCGCGGCGTAGCAGCTGAGGGTGAGAGCAAAGAGCTGAAAGAAAATCCCCAAGGGCACGCCGGCCCGTCGCTTGAGAAGACGGCCGAGCGCGATGGTGATCAGCAAGGTCAGGACGAAGACCGCAATCGTCGCGAGCGCTCGTTGTGTATTCAGCAGAGCAAACATATTCGGAAGTAACAAACAGTATCAGACCGACGCGGCCGGCGACAAGGGCGCTGCTCAGCGCCATGGCCTCGATTTGCGCGCCGAGGGCGGCAAGAAACGGAACCAAAAGCGAGGCGAGCTACGAATCTCTATAAATGTCTGCCCACTCTGCCGACGGCATCGACCATGGTGCGCAGAGAATGTGAATAGAGCGCAAGACACAACCGACTAACAAACAAACATGAAAAAATTACTAACGATAATGATTAGCTGCTCGCTCGCGCTGGCCGCGAGTGCGATGGCCCAGCAAGACGAGGCATCGCCGCAGCCCCACAAGAAACACCCAAGGGCCGAGCAGCGCCCGGCGCAACAAGCGCATCCTGACGTGAACCAGGCGCATCCTGACGTGAACCAGTCGCATCCCTCCCGGGAAGGCCGTCCCGCGAACGAAACAAGGATGCAAAATCGCAAGGCCATGCACAAGCAGCGCGCCGAAACGAACGCGGCCGCAGAGACAAAAACTGCATCCGACCTTTCGACTCCCGCGCCAGCCAACGAGATGAGGAACCACGGCAAAAACGCCGCTGCCATGCATCATGGCAAGATGAAAGAGCAGAATGTGCCTAACGAGCCTGTGACCACAAACACCTCGGCCAACACCGCCGTCGCGAACGCGCCCGGCGCGAAGGCTAACCCCAAGGCGAAGAAGCCCGACCCGCAGGTCGTGCAGAAGGTTAAGACCGAGCATGCCAACTTCAAGGCCCAGCCCCAACCTGGGAAGGTCAAGAGTGTCACCTTCAACCAGAACTATCGGATCAATGGCGCCCAGCAGTGGCGGGGCTCGAATTATGAAGTCTTTCGCACCTACCAGCCGACATGGCACGACCAGGGTTGGTATCAAGCGCACTACCCTCGGGTGGAAATCATTGCTGGCGGCGCCTACTATTTCAACAATGGCTTTTGGTTCCCGGCTTGGGGCTACAATCCTTCCTACCAGTACTATGCCTATGACGCGCCGATCTATGTCGGTTCGCGCGCTGAGCCGCCCGACCGCGTAATCGCCAACGTCCAGGCGATCCTGCAGGACGAAGGCTACTACAAGGGAGAGGTTGACGGGTTGCTCGGCCCGTTAACGAGAGAAGCCCTCACTGAATATCAAAGCGACCATGGCCTTTACACCACCGCGACGATCGACGAGCCAACGCTTGCGTCGCTCGACTTAGGCTAACCCAGGTTTCCCAACCACGAAAAGCCGCCCGGGCTTAGGCCTTGGCGGCTTTTCCATTTTGGCAACGCCCCAGACCGAGCGTCGCCGGTCGGTGAGTCGGCAGAATCCGGCCCGCCTCGGGGCAGGTGCGCGCATCTTGAGAACGAGAGGGAACGAGGAAGGAGGAGCGGGCAACTCGGTTCATTAGGCAAAGGGGGCGGACATCCTCTGTGACCCTCCTTTGGCTCGCCCGCGAGAACGGTTGACGTAACGCTGCACGCTGGAAGAATAACTGCATGAAGGCTCTCATCCTCTTTGTTGGCTGGTGCATTCTTCTCGTGCTTGCCTGGCCGCTGGCGCTGCTCGCGCTGCTTCTTTTCCCGATCGTTTGGCTGCTGGCACTGCCGTTTCGGTTGATCGGTGTGACTTTTGAAGCGCTGCTCGCGCTCGTTAGTGCGGTTTTGCTCTTGCCGGCCCGATTGTTTGGCTGGCGACGAAGAGCAGCCTGAGATCACGTCCTACAACCTGACTGCGAGCCGCTGGTGTCGTTCGAAGATGACCACTTCGCCGATGTCCAGCTCCGACATTTTCTGCGCGAGACGATCGAAGTTTTCGCCCTGCTGGACGTGTGAATGTCCATCCGACGCGGTCGTGAACGGGATTCCTTTGGCCATTGCCCGCCGAATGATTTCGTCGCTCGGATAAAGTTCGCCGACTGGTTTGCGCCAGCCGGCCGTCGATAATTCCATCGCCAGATCGACCTCCTTGATCTCGGAAAGGACCGCGTCGAGCACATCGCCAAGATCTTTGCTGGGGCGGAAGCCGAAAATTTTTACGAGGTCGAGATGGGCCATGCAATCGACCAGCCCGCTCTCCGCCATCGCGCGGATGCGCTCGTAATAATCGGCATAGACTTCGTTAATGTCGCGTCGGGCAAACTCCGCTTCCTCTCCGGCATGATCGAAGGCCCAGTCACCGCGCAGGAAATGCACGGAGCCGAGGACGAAATCGAGCCGGTCCCAATTTTTCTCGACCCAGGCGCGGCCGACCGCGGAGTGCACTGGGTCGTTATCCAATTCGATGCCGGCGCGAATTTTCAGATCGGGATTCGCCTCGCGCAGTCGCTCGATTTCATCGAAGTCGATCCCCGGATGATAACGATCGTGATCGGTCAGTGCGATATCGAGTAAACCGCTCTGGCGCGCGTGATCCGCCCAGGGCTGGAGTAACTCCTGCGTGTAGGGCTGATGGCGGTGTCCCTGCGGATGAAGATGATAGTCGGAGAAGAGCTTCATCGAGAGGCGAGGGACGGGATGCGAGGCGCGGAATGTGAGAAGCTCATATCACGCATCTCAGATCGCGCATCCCGCATCGCGATTCACGGCGCCGCCAGCGACTTGCGCCGCGCGTCGAGCTCGGGATAGGCCGGCACCGTGACCTCGACCGTGAAGACGCGACCGGGGGCGAGTTCGCGGGTCGCGATCGTTTCGGAATAGTCAACATGTTCGTTAGGGTTGATCAGGACCGTGGCCCGCGTATCAGCGAAAGCCCGGTTCTCAGACCAGCGCGTGACAACGCGCCCCGAGGAATCGTGGAGCAAAATTTCGATCCGTTGCTCGCTCGGGAAGTTGAGCTCCACGGCGTGGTCTCCGCGGTTGGTCAGGACGACGTGCACCGGCAATTGCCGAACTTCGGAAAGCTTGACCGGCTCCGCCGGCAACTCGATCGCGAGGACGAGGCCGCGCAATTTGGGATCCTTGTATTGCGGGACCTTGTCCGCAGAACTGAAGGGATGAAAGACTCGGCCGAGCCAACTCTGCTTCGCCGCCGCGGGCGCGGTGGTGCTGAGGGTGAGCAAAATCAGCGCGACTAAGATTCGTCTCATTCGTCCCAAACAGGCAAACGTTGCAAAAACTGTCAAACCCTTTATCAATCGACATGAGGAGTCTGCTCAGTGCCGCGCTCGTATTTTCGCTCGCGTGCCAGGCGGAGGCGGGCCTGCGCCATTGCAGTTTCCGTGTCCACCTCACGGCCAACGCCAATGACGGCGACGCTTTCGCCCAGCCGGTTCGCTCGCTCACCGGCCGAGATGTTTACATCGACAAGACGCCGTGGATCACCGAGCGCGAGGTGACAGCCTTCTGTCCTTATCGCGCCGCCGATGGCAGCTACGCGGCGCTCCTGGTTTTGGACGATCACGGGCGCACCGTTCTCGACACCCTGAGTATCGAGCACCGCGGCTCGCAACTGTTTATTTTCATCAATGGCCGACCGCTAACCGAGTTGCAGGTGGATCGGCGCGTTTCCGATGGGAAAATTTATCTCCCGGCCGGGCTTACTGAGACGGACATCAAGCTGATGAACAAAGATTGGAAACTTCTCGGCCACACAAAGCGAAAATGAACGGTCGGATTGGCACGGCGGCGCTGCTCTTTTTCGTCCTGGTCTCCGCCTGCTCCGCCCAGGAGGCTCCCCTTCATCTCACGCTGCCGACGGATAACAGCGCACTATTGCGGGGCGACCCGGCTGACTTCTACCAGGCCATCGAGCGCAACGTACATGGAGTGATTTCATATCCGTGGCAGGGCGGGCAATACGGCTTCGTGCGCGATCCGATCGAGACCGGGGACGGCACGATCATGACACGGTTTCATGAAGGGATGGACGTCCGGCCCGTCCGGCGGGATGTGCGTGGCGAACCGCTCGACGACGTCCGGTCCATCGCAGACGGTACCGTCGTCCACATCAATTCAGTGGCCGGCCATTCCAACTACGGACGCTATGTCGTGATCGAACATCGCTGGGGCGGTTGTCCCTATTACAGTCTTTACGGGCATCTCAAAACCATCGCGGTGGAAAAGGGGCAGAAGGTGCAGGGACGCGAAACCATCGGCGTCATGGGCTACACGGGCGCCGGCATCAATCGCCAGCGCGCCCATGTGCACGTCGAGCTAAATCTGCTTCTGAACGATCATTTCGAACAATGGCACGGCACCTTTTTCAAGGGCGAAGCCAACTACAACGAGACTTACAACGGGATCAATCTGGCGGGCATGGATCTGGCGCGGCTCTTCCTCGCCTTGCGCGACAACCCCGCCCTCACCGTCCCCGGTTTCCTGGCGAAAGAAGAGGCCTACTACAAAGTGATCATTCCGAACTCGCCAAACTTTCAGCTGCCACAGCGTTATCCCTGGATGTTACAGGGCGCGCCTAACGAAAATCCGGCGGCCTGGGAAATTTCCTTCACCCGCTCTGGGCTCCCGTTGCGCATGGCGGCGAGCGATAAAAGCGTCACCAGCCCCGAACTCTCCTTCGTCAAGCCGGCCTCGATCGATTATCGCAATCTCACCCGCGGCGATCTCGCCGGACGCGGGGCGAACGCCCACCTGACCGACAGCGGGAAGGCGCTCATGCGCTTGCTCACCTTCCCGGACTAACGAAAAGCGTTGAAGGGAAAAAAGCTCAGCCGGCGGCAATTCCTCGGGCTCGGCCTGTGCGCTTTGCCAGCCGCGGCGGGCCTCGACGGCCGCTTTGTCGAGCCCACCTGGCTGCACGTGACGCATTTCGATCTCGGCCGGCAGCCGCAGTGCCGCTTCGTGCAGATCAGCGACCTGCATTATAAGGGCGACGCCGGCTACGCGGCCGAAGTCGTGCGCACCATTAACCGCCTCGAGCCTGAGTTTGTCTGCTTCAACGGTGACCTCATCGAAGATGCGCGTTTTGCGCCGGCTGCGCTCGACTTCATCCGCCAGATCCAGCGACCCGTTTACGGCTGTCCCGGCAATTGGGATTACGGCAGCCGCGCGGATTTCAGAGAGTATGAAAAAGCCTTCAGTGCCACCGGCGGCGCGTGGCTCGAGGACCACAGCATCGTCCTGCCGCAGCACGACCTCGAGATCATCGGGGTTGGAAGATGGGGCACGCAAAGGATGGGCTACGCCAAAGCCGGCCGGCGCCTGCTTCTGCTGCATTATCCAGCGCAGGCCGATCGGCTCGAAGGCCGGTGCTTCGATTTGATCCTGGCCGGTCATTCCCACGGCGGTCAGGTGCGTCTGCCCTTCTATGGAGCGCCCGTTCTGCCTTACGGAGTCGGCCCCTACCAAAAGGGCTACTACAATTCGCCAGGCGGGCCGCTCTACGTCAACATCGGCCTCGGCACCTACATGTACCCCGTCCGCTTCAACTGCCGTCCGGAGATCACTGTTGTGCGGCTTTGATTCGAAGAAGCAACCGTGTCCTGATTCCTCGCTGACTCATCCGGATGGTTCTGGATTGACTTTGAACCGCAAAATCGAAACTCTGCGCTTGGCGGCAGTAACCAATTCGAAGGCGGTCAGGACATCTATATGAGAACTACGACAAAGAGATCGAGCGCGCTGCGACGACAGATCTTTTGCTGTCTTCTGAGCGCGGCAACGGCTGCGTTGGGCATCTCCGCCGCTCGTGGCGAGCTGCTTTTCTCCGACAGCTTTGATTATCCGGCCGGTCCCCTTGCTGGCCAGGGCCCGCCTGCCG
>Ga0157374_10003468_pt1 | contig 13248 bp, 10 predicted proteins | sample M25metaG_FD_115308 | JGI IMG/M metagenome (GOLD analysis project Ga0157374, IMG submission 115308) | Miscanthus rhizosphere microbial communities from Kellogg Biological Station, Michigan, USA - M2-5 metaG | ecosystem: Host-associated > Plants > Roots > Rhizosphere > Soil | place: USA: Michigan...
CTCCTTTGGAGACTTCGTGTCGACACAATAGCTTTTACCTCTACTTCTCTCGAATTGTCCGTCCAGTTTGGAACTTCGGTGTCGTTACCATTCAATTGGCATCTGAGTCAAGTCCAGAGATCATTCTCTCTTCTGTGTCTGCTGCTGAACTACAGGTTTACATCGAGAAACTTAAAGCGCTCAAGACATTCCTGTTGAAGAACCAAAATCTGCCGAATGTCAGAGCTAACATATCTCTTTCATCTTCATCTGCCCAAACAAACACCCGACTTCGGGAGCAGATCTCGTTGGGAAACTTAGTTATTCTGATCGATAGCTGTCTTGAGATATTCGGTCTCTGGAAGATACTCAATGACCATCACTTTTACTCCTTTGCATCACAACTTCCTCATGATGTCATGACTCAACTTAGGTCTGCGACATTTAAACAACTCATTCTCTCTGGCAGTGAACTGTGTGGTCGATTGGCCTCTTGTCTGGTTCAAAAGTTTATCGACGACAATGACACGACTGATGCCATTAGTCGGAGGTTGAATGATGCCTGTCCTTCCATCTTCAAACAAGAAAACGCCTTGTTTGCTAAGGCTCAGGAGATGATAACTAAGGCCAGGTCCATGACAAGTCCCATGGAAAAGGCAGAACAAGTGGAAGAGGCAGCTAAACTGTTTAAAAGGGTCGGAGCAAGAATTGACTTGAAAAGTGCTTGTAAACTTCTCCAGTCTGTCGATGCCTACAGAGGTATCATTGATCTCTGCATTTCCACTGCTTCACTCAAAGATAGTCAGAACCATGGTCTGTACTTCTACAAAAACAATGAACCCTCCAATGACTTTGCAGGGGCATCTCTCTTCGCTTCCAGGATGGAATGCTACCGGGTTCTTCTTGAATGTTTCCAGGAATTGATTGATCGGAGCAAAATGACGGTCCATCCCAACACGATATCTCCTTCCATTAGTGAGAGAAGGACTATTGCAGACCAATTGACTCGAGAAGAGTCAGCTAACCTGGCTAGTTTACTTCTGGAAGATTCCTTGGCTACTGATGATGAACTGTTTCATGTGGCCTGCTATGACTGGCTGTTTGCTCACCAAATGAATGACCGACTACTTCAGACCAAAAGTCCATATCTTGAAGACTACCTCAAGAGGAAGATTGCTAGGTCGACTGATTCTGCTGCCCTTATGGATCTCCTTTGGATGTTTTATGAGAGAAACTGCCACTACAGGGCTGCTGCAGAGATCCTTGTAAAACTGGCTGAGAGAAGTGGTTCAGAAGCAGACCTCAATACCAGGAGACAATACCTGTCTCGAGCCATTGTCTGCATGAAAAGTCAAAACTCACTCAGTGTCACTGAGTCTGCTTTCTCTGGTGAGTTCCTTCATGAACTGGAGGAGAAGATGGACGTGGCCAGGGTTCAGTACCAACTGATGGAGGTCCTTAAACAAGTTCCTGGAGCAGGACAAGCAGTGGCTGAACTAAACAGTGATCTGTTTGATATCACTCAGTTGTATGAGAAGGCGGATGCCTTTTCTTTGGCAGAACAACAGCTCAATATAATTTATGTGGCCAACCATGAGGACCCAGTCTTGATTGAAAACTTTTGGAGGAGAATCCTTGAGAAAGAAATGCAGAGGAGTCGAGACCCAAACACTGCCCGAATGGCTTTGGAGAGTAAGTTGACTGAATTGGCTGGAATATACCTTCCTTCAGACAAGTTCTTCCCAGTCACTCTGATCGTCGAGTTGATTGAATCGCATGGACCCCTTCTGTCGGAAGAGAATCCAAGCTGGTTAGCAGAGCTCTTGTCAAAGTTGTCATTTCCTATCCCAGTCTTGGTAGACATCTATCATGGACTTTACAAAACTCGCGGTTCAAAGTATTGCTGGCCTGGGAAAGAAGCTCAACTGCTTGGAATCCTATTTAATCTCATGAGTAGCTGCACGAATTCGACAGCCAGACAAGACAGGTATGTTCTTTAGTCAAGTTGTTTTAATCAAGGTTTTAATGCCAATCTCTTTAGAATCCATGGTCCCCAGTGGTTGGATAATGTCTCTGGATACCTGTTGGAGCTGCAATCAATGAATATATCAAATGTTGGCCAACTTATCTCTGACATGAACAACTTAAAGATTCGCCTGCAGACTTGGATTAACTAAATGAATGAATGAATTAAAATGGTTATCTCCATCTCTTTTTGCATTAAATTTGAATGAATGACTGAATGACTGACTGAATAAATGAGTGAATGACTGACTGAATAAATGAGTGAATGCGCGAGTCAGCATGGTCTGTGGGCGTTAAAGAGGCTGCGCACAAGTCTTGGTAGAAATCACTTCTTGTTCTGTTGACTTATCTTGATTTATTGGTGTTAATCATGGACCATCAGGTTAAAGTTAAGACTAGCCCTGACCAGTCTGGCAACTGGAGGAGTAATAATGGCCACTGGGCTCAAGACAGACGTAGGAATAACAAGATTGGAAGGAGGGATGTTGCTCCTCAACCAGACTTCATTCCTGTCGGAGACAACCCAGTCCAGAGACAGAACCACGTTAATGTCCAGAGAAACCTTTCCAACGGGATTGACCATGACATCAAACATACGAACAATAACCGCCACATTAACAAGAATAGGAATATGTCTCCCTTCGCTTTTCCACTGAAGGATACTCCCTGGAGACGGACCTCGTGTTACCCTACCCATGTCTGTGGTCTCCATCAGGAGATCCTCGACTTCTTTGAGTACATGAAACCCATTCCCGAAGAGGAGTTCATGCGGGATCGAGTTGTCCAACGAATTGAGGCCGTTGTCTCTCGATTGTGGCCTGAATCTAAGGTCGAGATATTTGGTTCATTCGCGACCAAACTATACCTTCCCACCTCCGACATCGACATGATGATCATGGGAAAGTGGGAGGCCTCTCCGCTCCATACACTCAAGAACGAGCTCTTGAAGGCAGAGATTGCTGACGAGAACGATATCAAGGTCCTGGACAAGGCATCTGTTCCGATTGTCAAGGTTATTGACAAGGAAACTAGTGTTCGAGTAGACATTAGCTTTAACACCTCAAACGGAGTGAACAGTGCGAACCTGATCAAGGAGTTCATGAAGGAGTTCTCTTGTCTTCCTAAACTTGTCTTGGTTCTCAAACAATTTCTTTATCAAAGAGCTCTTAATGAAGTCTTTACGGGAGGCATCTCCTCTTACAGTCTCATTCTCATGGTCATTTCCTTCCTCCAACTCCATCCCAGGGATGATGCGAGATCTGCTGATGCCAACCTGGGTGTCTTGCTTCTTGAGTTCTTGGAACTCTACGGCAGGTATTTTAACTACTATGTGGTCGGCATTCGAATCAAGGATGGAGGGTCGTATGTCAAGAAGATTGAGATTCAGGAACAGATGGAGACTGGATATCGACCTTCGATCCTCTGTATAGAAGACCCTCTTAACCCCAAGAATGACATTGGAAAGTCCTCTTATGGTGCACTTAATGTTAAGAAGGCCTTCGACTATGCCTACCTTCTTTTAACCCAAGTCTTTGCCCCCTTTCGGTCTTCAACGGACATGGAAGACAGTATTCTTAATCGAATTGTTAGGGTTCCTGCCGAGGTTTCCATTCGAAGGAGAGAGATTAAGCAGCAGTTTGGACCCCTCATGGTTGACATGCGACCTGCCTCTTCATCATCCCCATCTGCTTCCTCTACGTCCTCTTCCAGTAGTCATTCTTGACTTAAGATGATGCACACTTTCCCTTAAGACATGCAGGTGATTAAGATACTATATTGCTATTCATTATAATTTGCATCGCAATCAGAGAACAAAGGCTTGTTGATTCAATCAAAGTCTGGTCTTAACAACACACTCGCCATCATCCTCATCCGAAGATAATAATTAACGAAGGATTTAGAACAAGTCCTCATCCGAAGATAATAATTAACGATGGATTTAGAACAAGACCTGAAGTGGGAGATGAAGTAAACATTAATCCATCAAGAATTGGATGCAAAATAGACAAAGTTAACGAATGATACTCGTGGAACAAGAACTGGAAGCTCTTGATGTCTGAGAGAATGACTAGAACACAAAAAAAGTCTAAAAAATGACAAAAAAAATATAAAAACAAGAGAGAAACTATGAAGAAGAAAGATAATGTACGAGAAAGCTATACCTCAAGCAGTGTTGAATTGAAACAGAGACGATTGTTTTAATGGTTTCCTTTGAATCTATTTTACATGACTTTTTTCTTTTAGAGGCCAACCCTATCTCTACCTCAATTGTATTGTGAGAGACTGTGAGATGATTACATGCCGACACTTGAACTAATTCCTGTCACCAAAGCCATCGAATGATGATGTGTATCTCATTGCATTCATTTCATTTACTCTTGAGTCTCACACTAAACATGAGCACCCATATCAGCAGCAAACCTACCTTTATGTCCTTAAATTCCTTCCTTCTTCCTCGGTCTGCTCAAGAGACCTATTCGTGTCCCTTTCAATTAACAATTTTCTCGACGAAGAAGTTATGAAATGAAGGAAATAAAGATGAGGAGAGAATACTTCTCGGCCGACAAAGGAAAACCTGTTATTTAATGACAGTTGTTTAATGTCCTGTCAAGTATATTATTATTCGAAGGAAGAGATCACAAGGGGTTGGTTAACTACAAATGGCCTTGATAACCGTTCTTTTTAAACTCAAGACGTGGTCAAAGACCATGACAGTTTGAAGATGCCTTCTTTAAAGCTTCTTCTGACACTGCTTGTCGTTACCATTCCATGTAAGTAACTTGTTATAAAAATGATAAGTAAATTGTTATAGAAATGATGAGTAACTTGTTATAAAAACTTATTACTAACAAATTTTTGACGAACAGGTCACGGCAAGATTATAGTTAAAAGACAAGTTCCTCAGAATGACTTCATTAACCAAATCATGCAACTGTTCAACGTCAGCAGCGACGGAGGGCCAGGACACATGTTCACTAACGTCTTCATGCAGTTTCTCAACCAGACTTCGGCTATCTTTGCACCCTTCTTTGGCATCTCAGGAGGTGACCCTCTTGCTCTTTTCAATGGAGTTATTCAACAGTTTCTCTCTGTTTTCGCTCAAATCACTGGTCTCTGGTCAAACACCGTGAGTCGTCAGATGGACATGTGGTCATCTAATGTCGCTCCAAAGGATGCTCTCGAGTTCGATCTCGTCAACAGATCTATTATCGAGATGAACAGGATCCAAAATAATGTTGAACTACTTGCTCTTCATGCGACCAAAGGAAATGAACAGGCCTTCAAAGAGACTTTTGCTCAGACTCGAGGGCTAATGGACCGTCTCTGGGCCTGCTTTGACCCTGACGTTCATGGTCCAGAAGTTGTCATGCGACAGGTAAGAAGAACTGGTCAGCGAAGAAGGATGAGACCAGAAGAGTATCAGAGACAGATGATGGTCCTGCAGGAAGAAATAGTCTCTCTTTGGAGGATGATCTCTGACCGAATCATGCATAACTTAAAGAATCCTGATGTCCCTCATGTCTATGGACCATGTTATCAAGGGTCTCCTATTAATACTCCTGAATCAACTCCTGAATCATCTACAAAATCTTCTGGGACTTCACCATCTGAGTCCTCGAACCGAAGAGGAAGAGGTCAAGGCGAAGGTGTAACTTCATCTTCCTCTTCCACTTCCACGACCGAAAGTCTTATCGAGTTCGAAGATGATGATGATGACAAGTAAGGCTCAGGATGTTCGTGCAGCGAAGCGCACACTCATTCATTAATAATTTTGATTGTTTTAAACATAAGTACTGTATTATCTCTGCAGTCATAAGTTGTCTGTCCTTGATCACTTCCTTTCATTTAATTTTTAAAATGAATGGCACTCATTACTCGACTGGGATTAATTTAAAAGATGCCGAGAATAAAAGTCTGTGAATCATCCTCATTTCCTCCCTCATCTTCATCCTCATCCTCAGCCATGACTGTTTCTTGTGTTGATGGCAGTCTGATCCTGCGCTTTTTTTTATAAAATCGATTTTGAGGCAGTTTTGAGGAAACTTTCTGACAGGGATATGAACAAGTTGTAGATGAGGCAGCAGGAGGAGGGGATGAGAATTAAATGAAAGAGAGAGAAAATTGAGAATATTTTCCGAACAAGAAATGAAAAACTAGAGCGAAGAACAAATACAAAGTACTCCTCATTTAGATTTCGAATTTGAATTCAAACTCGAGTTCTCTTTGCTTAATTGCTTCTTCTTTCTTTTTCATTTCTTCTCCCTGTGAGTCAGAGGGAAACAGAGAAGAAAGAGAAATGGAATTGAATTAATTTTATTATCAGCTTAACTTGCTCAACTACTCTTTTCTTCTGATAAATTATCGAATCAAGGGATTCAAATGAAACAACAAAGAACGTTACCAGGATCTTTGGTAACAGATCGACTTGAGATGTAAAGACAGGACTTCTTGACGGATGAGAAGGCAAATTCAAGGAGATTCTCATCCAGAGAAGTTGGTGGTCAACACCAATTTAACTTGCAAGTCAAGTGTGAGTCAAGCCAAGTGATGAGAGAGCTTGACAAGAGAAGAGAAGAGAAGAGAGAGGTGTGGATGTTGATTAATCACAACTAAATTAAGTTACAAGTCGTCTCCCTTGTTGGACAGAAATTATATTACTTCATTAACGAGGATCCAACGAGAAAGAGAGAGAAGTCCACTCAAGAAGGATGAACTGATTAAGTTACGAAGTCAAGAAGAAACTCTAGAAAGAACAATGGAACCCTTTGAGAAGCTCTCTCACTCTAATTTACGTCTTCGCTCATTAGTTGACTTGAGTGAGTTTTCTCGCAACATAATTGGAAAAACAGAGCAGTCTTAAATCGAGTTGTCATGTCCTTCAGTACAATTTGTTGTTAACTTTATGCATGTGATGTCTCATGATTCCCTCCCTTCCTTTCTTAGAATTTGTTACGAATTTCAAGTCCTGTTTTTGCACAAGAGATTAGATATCTTTGATGCCTTAGAGAACAACAAGGCGAGTGAAATGTCAGTTAAGAATATAACGATCATCATCAGTAGAATCACCATAAAGATATCAAGCGAGAGAAGAGATAAAGAATCCATAAGAATAACTCTTGGATGAGGGTGTCAAGGAAATACGTGTTATTTATCTTAAATGATTACTTTTCAAGAGTCATGAGAGACATTGAAGAAGGGAATTGCAAGTTCGAACAACAACTGTTCTATTCTTCGTCGAGTTCTTTCTCTGTTCATCTCATGTATTAGTAGGTTCTCTCTCATGATGATGATCATGATTCCATTTTTTCTTTATATAAAAGGGATCATGCATGACGCCTCTCCCTCTTCTTATCCGTTTACTCTCTCGATCCCTCTGTCTATTTTTTCATTCTCAACCCCCTTCTCATCCCTGCCCAGGATGATATTCATCAGAGTAATACTTAAATTAAGCCTTACTGTGCTCCTTGTGCTGTAAAAAATGACAGATACTTTAAAATTTTTCCTTTTTTACTCATTTATGCCACACAAAAAGAAAGGATCTTAAGGGACGACAAGATGAGGAGGAGGAGGGGTAGGAAAACGAGCCGAATCAAATGAAACAGAACCGAAAGTTCTGAGGATGAAGAATACAACTGACTCGTAACGGATACAGTAATTGAAGGGTGAGAAATGTAAAGATCCATGTCGTTTATTCATTTCTTAACAATAGTATCCAATGAGGCAGTCACTGTTAGTCGAGAATAACAAGAAAGTTTTAGTCCTGTTTAGAAGGAACGAAATATATTTTTTAACATGACAACCTCCTGGGTATAATTACTCAGGATAGTTTATATCCTGACGAAGCATTAATTTACAAGATAAGATGACTGACAGAGCATTAATTGCTTTTTTAACACCAGAATACTTTTGCAAACCTTTGCGAACTTTGGGCTGTCAATGGGAAGGATATAGCAAGTCGATCACGACAACAAAATGAATCCGAGATTCAGACTGAGAATGTTAAAGTCATTCCCTTCAAATGAAATGAGTTTTTAAAATGTGTGCTGCATACAATTACAAGTGATAACCGTGTACAAGTGATAAACAAGAAATGATGGCGAGAAAGAACAAGTTGATCATCATCATCAGTAACTTAATAGAAAGGGAACTTCCAGGAATCATGGTACGATAAACAGAGAGAGAATCAAGAGGTTTAATTGTCATCGCTCGGTGACTCAGCAATTGAATCAGAATAATAATGAGAGGAAGGAGACAACTTGTTGTTATAATCATGTCATGTACACTCATTTTCTGTGACACTTACATCCGGTCCTACTTTTACTTTATCATGTTCATCATCAGTTTGTGGTTCTTCTTCATGACATGCCTCCCCCGGCGTTTTGTTAATGAGAAGGAGAGATAACATGACAAGACTACACTGAGACACACCTGTGTTATTAACACAGTGTTATGTCTTGCGGTCTTTCATTAGTTATCTTTTTAATTTATCATTTGCATCTGAAATAACGAGAAAAGTGATGACTAGTACTTTACAAACTAGTTAGTGATGTACAGTCCCATGTCATTAATTTTCTCCTTGACATTTGCTACCGATGTTGGCCATGGCATATCCTGAGACAAAGAGAGAGCAATAGGTCGTCGAAGGGGAGTAACACCCCTGAATCTCCTCCCTTACCTTGATTAACGAATAAAGAGGTCGTGTCGTCGTTGCATAAATGAAAGGAAGCCTGTCTTGGCAAACTTGCTCTCAAGGCATGGACTGATGAAAAGAAGGAATTAATGAGGAAACAGAGGTCTTGCGTACATGAGACAGGATCCTTTTGTCTAATGAATTTCCTTCTTGTTCTTTCTCTCGAATTAAAGCCTCTGCACACTTCCCTCCCACATTCCTCTCATTCCTCTACATCTTCATGCAGCTTCATTCATTACGCAGGCTCTGCATGTGATAAAGAGACTTGATTTGTCTACATTTAATCAAGTAGATGCTTCCTCTCATCACTTTGTACTCCAGTTTCCTGTCTCAAACTTGAGAGAATTTCAAACGGAAACCATACTCTTTCTATTCATTCTAGTCAGTCTCTCATCTGGTGGTCGTATTCCCTCACATTTCACTGACTTATTCTCTCTCTTTGCTTGAGTCTCGTGGACAAAAAGGATCTTTGGATTCAAAGGATAACTTGTTGGATTTAGAGCTGAAAGGAATCGAGGGTAAGTCTACGACATGTATTTCTGGTATTTTTCCTGGTATTTTTAGTGTTTATTTTGCTCACCATATGTTTAGCGCTCTCTGTCCTCCCACATGTTGTTTGGAGGCCAGATTTTTTACTGCTTAAAGACTGGTTTTATCGGTTTCATCGGTTTCATCGGTTTTATCGGTTTCATTCGTTTCATCCGTTTTATCGGTTTCATTCGTTTCATCCGTTTTATCGGTTTCATTCGTTTCATCCGTTTTATCGGTCCTAAAATATTTCAATTAACTTATCTTTTGTAGAATTTAGTCCAGATTCGTTTAAAGTGCTCTACAAAACAAGTCATTAACTTGAAGTCAAGTGTGATGTGTGTCTTGTTTGTTGTCAAGATTTACGTCATGAATGCCTTGGAAATACCATAGACTTATGCAGAGGAGTGGAGTATCAGAGCCATTACCTTGATGTTAAGATGATAGTTCATTAACCAGTTATCTCTTATTTGAAGTGTGCGCTTATCAGGTGAGGTCTCGAGTCCTGCTTCATTACAGAATGAATGACACACGTTCAGGATGATAAAGGTTATCAGTTAATATTTCTTGGTGCAGTTGTCTCACTTGCCTTTCTCTTCGAAATAATGATCATGAAGCAACTTGCTCTTGATAATGATGTCGATGGCACTGACGCATTAACATGATTCATTTAAGGCTAAGAGAGAGTTCTCATCAGGAATGCAGACCAAATAATGAAAATTTGTTGTCGGGATGAGAGATCACTCACTAAAAGTTGATTAAGCACTTGTTCATTAGGATGCATCAAGAGATGCTAAGTAAAAGTGCTCTTCTCAGTCTTAACTGCGTTAATCATTTTCCTTTTCCTCCTTCGACTCCAATTAAGATACTTATCCTTTTATGACTGGAATTGATTCCGCGTGAAAATTAGCGGCGAATCTTTCTTGTCTCTCTTGCCTTCCTGTTCCCCTTAAAATCGTTAATGAATCTAATGAATGGGGCATATATTTAATAGTCTCTCGAGTGGCTTTTTTGTTCCATTTTGTCAAAGAACTTTTTTGTTCTGCCGCAGACTATATTCCCTCCTGTTAACTCGAGCTCTTACTCATTCACTCCGCTCATTGTCTTGGGTGGGGATGAGACAAAAAGACGGAATGAGATCTAGAGAGAGAGGCTCCATTAGAGAATACAAGTCTCATTGTTTAATGAGAGCTTCTTGTCGATGTCTGTCTTTTTCTAGTACTTTACCTTCTTTTTTTAGCTCAAGAGTTGGAGTTGGTTTCTCTTTGACTCATTCATAGAAGTTGCTCAAGAGAACCTACAGTAAATCCTGATTAAACTGATGTGTCCCTTCTCCATCCACATCCACTACAACTTGTTCTTTAGAGACTAAAGAACGAGAGAAGTGACTCTAGTACTCGAATTAAAGGCAATGATTATTAAGGCACACGGCTTTATTAGGAAGTTCACAGAATTGCAGTGACGACCCTTCTTGTTTGAGAGAATGAAAGTGAGATTCTTTCAGTCCCTCCCTCTTAGTTTCCTCTTCCTCTGCATGTCCTTCGAGTCTTTAGTGCACTTCTTGTAAGATGTTGGACTCTTCCAGTCTTTTTATTAGACAGTCAATTAGCGCTTCTCTTTCTCTCTGCCTTCGATCGAATTTCCTTCTTTTTTCTTGACTCTACCCTACCCTTGTATTTGTATGTGTCCTCAGGAACCAGAAGTTTCTTGTGAAGAAAAAGATGCTCGACTTGGATTGGATCACAAACTCTTGCAGATTCGATCATTCTCTTGCTCTCAAAAGTCAAACTTTGTTCTTGGCTTCGTCATCAGATCCAGATGAGTTCTTGTCTTAATTATCGTCTTTTTCAGTTGAAGGGGAGTAAAGAAATGAGAACGGAAGAGAAAAAATCGATTGAGAGGAACAAACGAAGGGAATGAAGAACAACTCCCAGGGAACATGCAATTCTCTTGAAAAACTAAATGAAATGAAAAGAGAGACCCATCTGTATGTTTCTCTGTTTAATCTTTTTTCTTAATAATTTGCATTTGCATTTGAAGCAGATCCTTTTTTCTCTCTAGTTTTATTCATTTTCATTTCTGCAAAGACAGGGCAATCTTTTAAAATAAGAAGGGGTGGGGGAGACAAAGAAAATGAGAGAAAATGAAGGGGAACAAGAAGAGTAAAAGGATGATGAAGAAGCTCTAAATGAAATGAAAGAGACCAACATAAAGAACAAGAAAAAAGAGAAAGACAACGAGTGCTTTTATTAATAATAATTTTTAATCTCACGCTTCTGTCTAATAATTCTCTTTCTCTCGAATCTGAGCAAGAATGAGCAGAGTAAAGAGAGCACGAAGAAGAAAATAAAAGGCTGAAAAAGAATGGTTTAATGACGACGTAGAGTAGAGTAGAGTAGCATCCCTTCATTTCATTAATTTTTCCTCTTCTTCTTTTAGTTTCTTCATCCTTTTTTGCTCCCGTTTTTCGATCCCATGACTCTCTCATCATCATCTCCCAGTCCTCTCGTTGCTCTTCATCATCCCTTTTTTGTCTCCTTCTCTTGTCTGACGAATTTCCTTGTCTTGCTCTCGTTATTTTTTCCATGATTCACTCATTCATTTAAACTTTTCCTTTTCCTGCTGCTTCTGTTGCTCACATTTTATTAATGAAATGAAATGAGTCGGAATGAGAGCAGAGTGAGAGAAGAATAGAACCATTGATGGTGTGGAGCTTGAAAGGGAAGGCAAAGAGAAAGGATGCAGGACTCATCATCCGATAAAAACGGTCTCTCTTTTTTCACAAAAAGCTTTGAAAAACAAGGGTAAACTAGACAAGACTAGGCATTAACGGAGACCCGTGGGGGTGGAGGAGTAGGAAGAAGAACAGGGTTTCGTCAATGAATGAGTCTGCAAAGATTCATGAATCCCTGTCTGAAGAAACGTGATCGACTTTGAAACAACAGTGTGAATCAGGGGAAGAGAAAGAACCCCTAAAAAATAGACAGTCGGTCTATTTTTTAGACAGAATCTCTTGAGCCCGAGGGTGGGGTACTTCTCTCTCCTTCCTCTTTGCTTTGATCCCCTCTTGAAACTCAAAGAAGACAAAACGAGGACCAAATCCCTTGCAGGCTCTAAATTGAGTTTTGCCGTCTGTGACTGCCATTACTTTATATTTCCCTGAAAAAGTTCGTAATTAAAGCTTCTCTGATGCATCGGGAGCAGCAGTTGCCCTCTTTTCTCTTCCACCCCCTCATCCTCATGTACATGTATTCTTTTTGCATGAAATAAATGAGTCTTCCCTCATACTCTTCATCACTTGATCATGTGATGCTCCATCCGTGTCCTTATCATCATCAACACTGGAGGCAGACCATTCTCAACTGCATCCTCTTCTTTTATCTCTTTCTTTTATTCCTCCTCCTCTTCTTGCTCGTCATCTCTAATACTGTTGATGACGATGAACGATGTGTGTTCGTGTCCATTTTGCAAGGCATGATGATGAGGAAGCGACCAGAAAGTATTCTGGTTTTGGGTCCTTTATTTCTTTCTCTCATTTATTGGTCCTTTTATTCTTCCATCATGCAGTTCCAGATGAAAGACATTTGTGTACCTTCAACTTTTTTCATTCTTTTCTGAGAACTTGTTCGTTTGAATGAATGGTCGCAGAAAATAAGGCGAGAAAATCAAGAAATTACTAATAATTCTGATGATTCATTCACCCACACATGCTTTAAGGTCAACAACAAGAGAACGAGAGCACAGGACAGGTAGAGACCAGGCAACTCAAGTTTGAAGACTTGACGGAAAGATCAACAATAAAGAATGAGAGGAAATTGAAGAATAAGAGGAGGATGATGTTTTGTGAGCAAGAAATACCTCTCTTGTGTGTAAGAAATAAACTTGAAGACTTGAAAGCAGATGAAGGAGTTAAGGTTGGAATCATTCTTGAAAGAAACAGGGAAACAGGAATCATTATCAAAAAAAGAGGGAGACATGAGAAGTCATCTTCAGTCCATTTAATCATGTAATGTTACAAATTAAAC
>Ga0157374_10003470_pt1 | contig 13247 bp, 13 predicted proteins | sample M25metaG_FD_115308 | JGI IMG/M metagenome (GOLD analysis project Ga0157374, IMG submission 115308) | Miscanthus rhizosphere microbial communities from Kellogg Biological Station, Michigan, USA - M2-5 metaG | ecosystem: Host-associated > Plants > Roots > Rhizosphere > Soil | place: USA: Michigan...
ACCAGAATTCTCTGGATCATTGTTGTCTGGACCAGAATTCTCTGGATCATTGTTGTCTGGACCAGAATTCTCTGGATCATTGTTGTCTGGACCAGAATTCTCTGGATCATTGTTGTCTGGACCTCCATTATCAAGAGCTTTACCGTTGTCTTTGTTGGTCTTACCATCCCCAAAAACATCATCAAGATAAGTTATACTTTCTTTAATTTTTTCTTCAAATTTTTCTTCTAGAAATTCGCTTAAAACATCCATAAATTTAGTTATTTTTATCATTAATATTTCTAGCATGTAAACAAAAAACTTAATCTTTCTTTTAACACTTTTATTGTTCTTGCAATCAACTAAGAAATTTGACCAAGGGTACTGATTCAACAACAATGGGCATGGAGCTATGTAATATACCACAAATTTCTGAACATTGACCATAAAATGTCCCCAACCTGTTAATAAGCACAGAAAATTGATTAAGCCTCCCAGGATATGCATCACATTTAACTCCTAATGCAGGAATTGCAAAGGAATGGATAACATCCGCGGCAGTAAGAATGAATCTTGTGTGTGTAATTTCAGGTAAAATAACCCTATTATCTACTTCTAGCATTCTTAAACTTCCTTCTTCTAAATCAGATTCTGGAACTAAGTAAGAATCAAACTCTACAAAATCTCCATCACTATTTAAGAAATCAGGATACTCATAACTTCAATATCATTGGTGCAAAGGAAAATAACCTTTACCGACTGTACATTAAGCATCAGATATACTGACACCCACAAGTGACCCAGTCTGTTACAATAAAAAATAAACTATTTACTGACAGTCTTGTATTATTATCTGCCACCGACCGGTGTGATATTGAATAGGATAATAATATTTTAACTGTTTTCACTCGTGTCGCCATAGAAAAGATTTCATCTTTTCTATAAGAATCCCGTCGGAAACTTAGAGATAAACGGCTCCACCATTTATCTCACGACTATCGCATATATGTGCAGGGGAGTTAGAAAAGCTTCTTCTCCATCATACTATAAAAGATTCACAACAAAAATTATATTGTTTTTATAATCCTAATTTATAGTACATAGATGTATGTAAATAAGGTAAAACTAGCTCCCTTAACTTAGGAACTGAGCTTCCTTTAAAATAAATATTGTGATTACCCGAAGGTTTTAGTGTTTGAATAGTACAATTTAAGCCAAATTTACTTTGAAGAACTTCAACTAGAAATTCTACTTCTTTTAACTTAAAATTATTTACAGCTAATCTTACACCAGGTTTAGCTCAACCTCCGTCATCTGAAATTCATATAGCTAATGCTAACCGTGATATGTATTTAACTAAATCCGCGTTAATATATTTTATCCCTTTTTTATAAAATATTTTATGTACTCAATTAAAACTTCTAAAAGTAAAGGTATTAATTTCATAACCATAATGAGTTTTATCATAATTAGCTTTATTTTTTAATACTCTTTTATATATTCTAGGCTTTAAATTAGAACAATAACCTCTAGTGAAGAAAAAGTTATATAATCAAAATAAATAATCTTTATGTACAGTACTTTGTCTATAACAAAGTCTTGTACCTTCTACTGATCTTTTATTCGCATAACAATCACCTAATAATGAACCAACTATAACTGATATAACATATAGGTTATGTGGACCTATTCTAGATGCAGCTTTTACTCTAGTATGGAACATACGGTTAGATGGTATTTTCTTAATAATATTCTTTTTTTTTTGCTGCTATAGTTAACACACAAGTGTGTTCTATTTTATTTAATATATGCGATCTAGGGCCACCTAAAAAAGAACCCTCTGCTAATACAGATAATGAAGGGTCTGTAACTTCATCCATTAAGTATAATAGTTTGAAAGAAGGGAAAGCGATTAGTACTAATATTAAAGCAGGAGTAATAGTTCAAATTAATTCTATCAGTGTCCCGTGAGTAAGATATTTGTTACTAATTGGAGATTTAGAACTTTCGAAATTTTTAATAATAGCACCTTGTATTCAAGCTACACCTAATAATATACCTACAAGGTAAAACATAATGTTATCATGTAATTCTACTAACGCTTCCATTTGTGGGCTAGCACTGTCTTGGAAGTAAAGTCCTCAAGCTCTAGGTGCATCACAGCTAACTTCACTACTTGATAATACAAAAGTAGATAATACAAAAGTAAAGATAATAAATTTGAAAATTAAAATAACTTTAGAGTTATTTTTAATGAAAGTGTAAATTTTTTTACACAAGTTAATTCATCTTAAAACTCTACGTATTAAAAGTAATTGTTCTAATAAAGGCATAACTACTCATAATAATGAAGTATCTATTGTACCAATAATACTATATACTATAGCTCTAATAGCTATAAGAATACTAGAATCCATAGCTAATAATAAGATACTGTTAAAACGTAAGCTTTGTGGGCTAGTCATATTACAATTTGCGCAAAGTACTGCAAAACAATTACTACAAAAATAAAATCCGTTTGTGTTTTGAGCTAATGTAGTATGTTTCATACCTCTAAGTAGATTAAAATCGCATAAAGGGTATAGCTGTTTAGAAGCTTCATCACGTGTTATTGTAACAAATTCCTTATTTTCATGTAAACAAGAAGCAGCAGCCGTTACATGTGAACGTTCTGCCAACAGACCATCCATATTTATTCGACCCGGTTGAGATGAACTTTGTAATGGTAAACTAGTAAATGCGTGAGGTTTAGGGGGATTATGTAAAGCTCACTCTAAACCAGGGGCTGTTTTATCTTTAAGTATTCTTAGATAATCACTAAATAATTGAGGTACAGCTCAAGGGTACCCGAATACAGCTTTACCTTTTACAAGTTGTAAGTATACTATATGTAAGAATAGTGCTGTAGCACCTACAGAAATAATAGAACCAATACTACTAATAAAGTTTCAACCTGTGAAAGCATCAGGGTAATCACTTACCCGACGTGGCATACCTTGTAGCTTGATACCTTTAACTTATCTTAAACCTATCTTAAACTTATTGCAATTCAGAATAAAAATATTTATTTTTATAAAGTTTACCTGTATCTAAATACTTTTTAATGGTTTCTGCAGCAATATGTAAGTCTTTAACAGCAAGTTTTATGCCATTATAACAATTAATTAATTGTTTATTATTATCATAAACATAAACCTTTTTCTTAATTTAGCTAGGGTTTTTTCAGACTTAGGTTTTCCAAACATTGGATTATTAGTACCCCTTCTATCTCTAATCATAAATGAAATAAACTCCTTAGATTTTCTTTATTAAACATAGGATTTAACTTACCAACTTTAAATTTACTCATCCTCTTTAAAGTTTCAGAATAATGTTTTTTAGATCAGAAAGGATTTAATTTACCCAAAATAAGTCACTAAGTCTTTTCTTAGATTTTTCAGATAAAGCTTTACCTTTGCGGAATTCAGATATAAGTCTTTTAGACTCTTCTGAATGTTTGAAACCCATGCTAGATCCAGCTGTAGGGTTTAAATTAAGAACAGGTTTATATAAATTAATAAATTCTTGTTCTTTGCTGATAAGGTCTATTTTTTTACATGAACCAGGGTTATCCCATACCTGTAGAATAACAAGGGAAAACCTGCCATGTCCATATTTTAAAAGAGAATTAGATATATAACGTCTATCCGATAATCGAGAAGGAAAATAATAAGTAGATAGTCTTTTCCCTAAATCCATCCCACTACCTACATATTGTTTCCCATTAACGTTGTTGTGTATAAGATAAATACCGCTTTTTTTCTTAAACCCCTTTAAAAGAATTATTCTATCTTTTGAAAGATTATATAAAAGAGATACAGGAGTGGATTTTAAATTAGCCAATACCAATTCATGCAGTCGGCTAACCTTATTTTTAGGTTTAACACTAAACACATTATTGTTATCCATTCTTTTTTTAACAAAATCCTCATCTGGGAAGTCTTCTGTATCATCTTTTGGATCTTGTTCAGGTTCTGGGCTACTTTGATAATTTGAACTATTAATTTGATTAAAAGATGTATTAAATGCTTTAATATTTAAGTTATCATAGTTATCCTTTTTACACGATATAAGGTATATAGGTTCATGTACAAATAGCAAGGTTAACATATCACTATGTTAATTGGACTATTTCTTCAACTTATATGTTGCATATTCAACTTATAAGTTGCTACACGTATAGTCTCTGAGGATCCCTATTTGTAATAAAAAAAAAATATGTGTGATTATCTTAAATATAAACATACATACTAATAGGTTTCCTGCTAATTGTCTATTTATAGTGCCAACTACCTAATAGATTTTCTAGCATACAGTGTAGTACAAAATATTAAATTACTATAATAAAAGGCCTACTTGACCTAAGAAGTGCTGAGGGAAAAATGTTAAATTAACACCAGCAAATAATACTCAGAAATGAGCTTTAGAATATAATAAATTATAATCTAATCCTAATATTTTAGGTATTCAGAAATATCATCCACTAAATAAGGCAAATACAGCTCCCATACTTAAAACATAATGGAAATGAGCCACAACGTAATAAGTCTGTTAAACAAGGATAAATAAAAAAAATTTAACCAAGCTATCTCTTTTTATATGTTATTTTAAACGTAGTGTTAAACAATTTATAAGAGGATCGGACTATCTCTTTATGGGTTTTAACAATTATTTTTAAAACCCAATACATTGCGTATAGTCTCTACAGATCGATCCATTATATGTTTTATATAATAGATAAACCCACGGTATTGATTACAATATTGTTGTGATATACTTGCATTATAGTATATATTATAACTTTCACCGTTCGCAATATATAATTAATTCTTCAAACACGAACTATGTTAATTATATATTACGGATTAAATCTTAGTTCAATAAAAAGGTATATCAAATATAAGTTTAATCAAGCAATGTGACAACACGACACTTCTATTAACAATAAACAGGTGTTTTTACATAAAAATATATAGATAATTAATTATAATAATTAAAAAACTTAGAATAAGATTTCTTTTTATAACCTAATAATGGATATTTATTAAAATGTCCAAAAAGAAGTTTTCTAGACAAAGCATTGTATATATGTAAACGATAGTAATTGAAATTACCTCCAACTTTAGGTTTATCTTTAAGAATAGCGTTTTTACTATTAAAGTATAATTTTATTCATTTAAGAATATGCAGTTCATCATTTTGTCCTATAGTAAAAGCACTTTTTCTTAAGTGACCTTTTTCATTGAATACTAAATTAAAATTACCTTCTGCCTCTACAAAACCTGAAAGTCATTGTGGAAAATAAGAAGGTACTTCTCTTTTAGAAAAATCTACCAAAAATTGTTTTTTATTATAATATTTATTATTTCTATTAAGAATAAAATTGTTAATATCTTTTTTTAATAAACAATTTTTTGCAAATTCTAATTGGCATTGTTTTCTTGCAGTTAATAAAGGATATTTAGCTAATACAGCAAAAACTTTTGCTAAATCATTTTTGTTGCTAGCTATTCATGAAACATACCTATCTTTTCTTTCAATAACAACTCTTCCCCCTATGGTTTCTTTTATTAAATTAAGCATACTAACATTTTCTAACTTATTATTTAAAGAAATAACTATACGTATAATTATACTATTAGATTTATTTGAATTTATATTACATGTTATAGTACCATCTCCTTCTAATAAACCGACAAAAAATTGTTCTATATATGTGTTTTTAGAGGGTAATTTATTCTTTATAACCCTCTCCTTTTTTGTTTTATTGTTAATACTTTTATCGTGGAATGCGATATCAAGTGATGCGTTCGCAAGAACTACACCTGATAACCCTCCAATTGTAAACATGAAGACAAAACCTAATGCAAATAATAATGAAGGTATTAAGTGTAAAGAACCACCGTAACATGTGGCTAATCACGAGAATATTTTAATACCTGTAGGTACAGCAATAATTAGAGTGGCTGCCGTGAAATACGCTCTTGTATCAACATCTAATCCGACTGTGTACATGTGATGACTTCAAACTACAAAACCTAAAATTCCAATAGAGCACATGGCGTAAACCATTCCTAAATACTAACGAATGACATTTATTAAAATATCACTGTTTTGGACCATCTCTTTGCCAACAACTCTCTAGTTTATTTATCTACTAAACTATTTCATTTTATAATATAATGTTTTCAAGCTTTACCTAAAACTGATTGAGGAGAAGCTTTATGTGCATGAAGGTTTCTAAGTTCATAGTATTTATTAATCATATTTATTCTCATAATTTTTTCAGATCTACAAGGGTTAAATTTAAAATAATCATCAACTAAAGATAAAACTTCCTTTTTTTTAAAACAAGTTCATTTAAATGCTTCTTGTTTAATCATAGGGTATATAGTACCTCCGTATAATTCTACTAAAGGTTCAAGCAAATATCTGTTTTTTTGAGAAGCAGTTATGAATATTTGACCAGAAGCATCATTTAAATATATACTTCCATCCGTGTCAAAAAATCCTGCTAACCAACCATTATAATATGTTAATGGTTTAGGGTCTTTTAATTTTATATTATAAATTATAGAAATTCTACCTAACTGAAGTATTCTTGTGGGATTTTGTAATAAACCGTTAATTTTATCTATTAAATCAACTAAACCTTTTTTATGATGCAATCTGTATCTTAAATAGTTATCACCACTATAAAGTTTAACTGACCCACCAAATTTTTGTTTTATTAAATATAGCATTTTTTTATCTCTAAGTTGGGTAGTTATTTCTAAACTAGCGTAACCTTTTTTGGATAATGAAAAACACCCATCCCCATCTATAACTCCTGCTAGCCATTCAAAAAATCTTTCATCTTGTTTTCCATATGATTTTTTATCATAAACTTTGGTAGGTTTATTCTCCTTATCACATATATCTTTTAATGAATTTGTATCTAAAAAAGAGTTTTTAAAAAACATAAAAAAGTCTTTTATTGTAAATGTTGACAACAAACGTATGGCCTCTGAAATTCCTACTAACATGCTTAACTCAAAAAATTCTTTTATTCCGAGTTGGAAGTTTTTACTTCGTGCTTTGGTTATCTGCGGATTGTCATACATCACTAAAATTTTTACTAATGAAACTATATAGTTTCATACAATGGGAGTATTTAGTAATATGAATTCTAAAAATTCTTTGATTTTCCTGCATATAGTTTGTTGCGTTAATAAAGTGAACTTTATTAAAGAGCTATTTTTTTTATAACCGAATACGCTCTTATTGGAATTAGCTGAAATCACAGTACTTATTATACCAAATCCAGGAATAATTAAAATGTAACAATATTTTGATTAAAGGAATAGCTGTGAATTACAACACAGTCTTTTCTCATTAATACTCAAAAATTTTTAGATTTTTGTTAGGACTTTATCTTAAGTTGTAGTATTTTCTTCATGACGGTTTATTAAAGATTTAATCTTTAGTATTTTAGATAGTCCTTTATCTGTTAAATGTTCTTTGTTTTGTATTAATCTATATACTTTTCTTCATCTTAAATAGCTTATATGCTTTCTAGATTGTAAGTGATATTTATCAAAATATTGTATAATTCTTTTAGCAGAACCGAAATTAGTGGAACCATAATAATAGGTATCTTGAGATTTCCTATATCCAATGTTTCCACCTAAGTATTCTTTTATTATATTTAACAATATAAAACTTTTTTGATCTATTTGATAATTTAATCTTATTTCCGGTTTATTTCTCGTAATACGTTTAATAATTTTTATTTGAAAACTAGCCTCCGCATCAGAAAAACCTGCTAATCAGAAATTATCAAAATTTTTACTTGAATCTATAGTAAAATTTATATTTTGATCAGCATACTTAGTATGACTTAATACATTATTAATTACTTGGTTAAACCTATGTTCTGTTTTTAATTTACCATTTATTAAGTTAATTACATTTAACATACCATTTTTATTAGATACTATTAAAAGGTATGCGTTTTTGTCCTTTACTTTTTTCACATTACCGTAACCTAATCTTTCTTTCAAGTAATAGGCTAAAAATGCATCTGGAGAACTAAAAGCTATAACCAATTGTTGAGCTTTACTAAAATGACCATCTCCGTCTATTAATCCTGCTAGATAATAACCTAATTGTTGATTATTTAGAGGCTTCATGTGTTTAGGTACATGATCTGACACACGTTTTATATTTTCTAAATTTACTACAACTCCATCGCGTACAGTCTCTGAGGTTCTATTTTTTATATCTAAAATGTTACCGGCTGATTTTCTTCATTGTTCTAACTTTTTTACTGTATCATTTAAGAGGGAGTATTTAGAACTATCGGTCGAAGAGGTCCCAGCATACAGCAATGTTAAGAGGCCTACAAATATAACCTCTGGGTGCTTATCTACAGTATTAAACTAATAATATGTATATGGACTATATATTATTAATATATATTTTATGAAATGGAATTTATTAATACAGTGTATAAATCATCTAAGCTAAAATTAATCGGATCAATGTTAGCAGATTGCTCTACAAATTTAGTTGTAGTACTAGAAGTAAACATGTCTTTTACTTCTTTAAATGGACTTAAAGCTTTTTCAACATTACTGTTGTATAAAAGGGGGTCCCTTGGCTTCTAAAAGAGTACCAAAATTAATAGCAGCCTCCACATTATTATGCCCAAAGTATGTAAAATAAAAATCAACAGGTGATAATTTAGCCTCAGATTTTTCAATGTTTATAAGGCTATTTTTTAAACTAAAAAGTTTTTGCTCAAAGTCCTTATCTTCTAATAATACAGTAACCTGCTCCGTTCTTAGGTTAAAATCTGAAGCAATACTCTTTATCTTATTTAATATGTCCATTATATTAGAAACCAAGCTCTTATTATAGTATTCTAGGTCTCTAATATCCTTTTCAATAAACATCATAAGATAGGATTCTATAAATTCAAAATTAAATAAGCTAAATAATATACTAAAAATACCCAATAACATTAGAGGTGGATATTTTAAATAGTTAGCATATCTATAAAGTTTAACTACCTTTAGGCTATTTTTAGGCTTCATTGAGTATGAAACAATAAACAAACAAATAGATACTAAAAATAAAGCTAAAAATGTTCATAGTAAAATTAAACCAGGTGCGTCAGCTGGTACTCCTCTAGCTAATATAGGTAGAAGTCCCAACTCACTAGAATTTAAAGACTCTGTACTAGTCTCCTGTACTACACTATTATTAATGAAAGTAAAAGCAGGACAGATCTCGTTTAAATAAGCTGTACTAAAATCGTAGAGTTTATTAGATCTTTCTATATCTAAGTATTCTACTTGATTTAAATCTATTCGAGAAATGACAAGACCTGGTTGGTCTACAGAGTCACAGGAACAACCTATTACATCTTGTCTTCCTTTAATCCTATCTATATTCACATCACCGTGTAATTCTACTTTACCACGCTTTAACCATGCGATGCAAAAAGGATCTCTTACTGTAAGAGAATTTAAAGCAAAATCATATAACTTGTTCATATGCACAACACTATCTACGTGAAGCGGACTACTTGTGTCGCTTAGACCAGATAATACTTTTTTAGCTAGAGATAAAGCTTCTAAATTGTCTGGACCAGATGGTACTGTATTAGCAAGAGATAAAGCTTCTAAATTATCTGGACCAGATGGTACTGTATTAGCAAGAGATGAACCAGATATTAAAGAAGAAGAGAATAACCGGTTATTACTATTTAGCTTAAGTTTAGAGTACCTGGTTTTAATGTGTGGATGCTTATAGATTAAAACCTGATACTTTTTAAAATTTTACAGGGTATTAATAAACTATTTTTTTTTCATAATCTATATATAATATGTGCGTCTAGTCTCTGAGGATCCCGTCGTTTTGTGGTATCCAACTCAAAGGTCGGATCCTACTCAATAAAAATGAAAGTTATTATCTTTGGTTTCCTGCTGATTGTCCATTGCACGATCTTTGCAATTTTCACCTTTATCTTACACTCTTTAATTAAAGTTAAATGTAAACAAATGTTTAGGATTTCCAGCATATAGCACATTTTTAATTCGGCCATCCAGAATTCATAATTTAACCGAAGAATCCAATTCCTTATTATATAACTCTTCCAACCTTTAGTTATACAACCTGATAGCTTTTATCAGCCTTTTTTGGTCATTAAAAGAGGAATCCGACTGTACATTAAGCAGCATTTAAGCCACCCATCAGTGAACCAGTCTGTAGCGGTCACTTAAATAACCGACGGTCTTTAAATAAGAAACTTATTGACCGTTAACACTAACATCGCTAATATTTATACTACTTCTTATATTTATAAAGATATATAAACTTTGAATTTAAGAATTGCAAGCAATAATAGCTAAATATTAACTAAATCTAAGGTATGTTTAAAAACATTCACTATTTCAGATCTTATATCTTTTTACATCTGTCTTTATAGTGTCATAACTTACACGTTAAACCTTAACTTTTTTTCCCATGGTATTCAAATAAATATTTTTTGAATACTACTCTTGAGAAAAGATGTTGGTATAATATAGGATCACCACCACCTGCTACTTCAAAGAATGAAGTATTAAAATTACGATCTGTTAATACCATAGTAATTCCCTTTAATATTGTTGATTTACTGGATAAAATCCCATAGCCTAGGCGTTGCCACCTAGCTTAAAAAGTTATGATAACTTAATGTAAATACGCAAACACTCTCGTGCTTGATCGGACCATATCTTATATTTTTACGTTGTAGAAATTTTGTAAATGATCTCAGGTAAAAACTGTTCTATAATTGTTCATAACTGATTTTATTTTTACTATTTTTTCCTTTCCTTTATCTGTCTTATGTTCACCCTTTTCAAACAAGTCTACTACCTTTATTCAATCTAAGGAATCTAAATGTTTAGTTCCAAATAAAGGAAATTTTAAAAGATATTTTTTAACAATAATATTACCTTTAAGGCTAGTAGTTCTAACCCTATACTCAGGTTTCGGTTTATCCGATCTTATTTTTTTACTTCTGTATTTAAAAACTCAGCAATAAAAGTTAAAAACTCTAAATTATCATATCCTTTATGGTCTTCTCGTCTTTGAGAAATTTCTAGTTTACACTCCAATTTAGGATATTTACCTGAAAGAGTAGTTCTTACATGAAAAGAAGCGTCTGCTTCTATAAACCCTGACAGTCATGGATTAGAACTTAAGGGCTCTATAGATATAGGGTATTTTTCAATATTCGTTCCTTTAGTTTGATTTAAAAAATCTATTAATGTATTAAGACTATGTATTTTAGGTGTCCTCATATTACCGTTAATTAATGAAATAATGAAAAATATACCTTCATAGCTATTTATAGTCAATATGTAAGCATTTACCCCTTTTTTTCTAGATAATGAACCTACACCTAATTCTTTTTGAACAAGTAAAGCTAAGGGTAAATCTTTTAAATGGAAAACTATTTGTATAGCAGGGTAATTTAACTTACCCTTAGGACTTCTTAATGTTTTAGATGTAACTATTGTACCATCACCTTCAATAAGCCCGGTAAAATAATAACTAAATAAAGATTTATTTAAATTTTTACTATTCTTATTAGTATGAATATGTCTAAGAGCTGTGCATAAAGGAAAGGTAAAAATTTCTAAACTACAACCAAAATATTTTGGCGTATAGCCTCTGAGGTTCTCTAAAAAGTTCAAACTTAATAAATTACCTGCTGATTGCGATATATTTTCATATAACGGTTCCCAGAAAACAGCCAAATTTAGAGCCGGCAGATTTAGTTTACCGGCTAATACAGGTAACGATAATAATAATAAAACAGCTGTAATAACAACTGCTCATGCAAATAATATTAATTTATGCAATCTTATACCAGGACTTCTCATATTAAATGTAGTTGTCATAAAATTCATAGCTCCTAATAAACTAGATATACCAGATAAATGTAATCCAAATATAGCTAAATCAACACTTGGACCACTATGACTTTGTATACCTGATAAAGGAGGATAAAGGGTTCACCCTGTACCTACACCATTTTCTATTCCACCTGCAAATAAGAATAGTACGATACTAGGTATTAAAGAAAGGTAACTAATATTATTAAGTCTAGGGAATCCCATATCAGGACCTCCTAACCCTAATGGTAATAGGAAATTACCAAACCCACCGATTAAAGCTGGCATACGCTTTATCACTAACTCTCGTTAATGCGCGGACTATATCTTTATCTTTAAATACTAAGTATTTACTAAGATACTCACGTGTAGTCTCTGAAGATCCTACTCTATAAAAGCGTTTAATGCTACCATGAGCCCTTTTATATTTGGTTTCTGGCTGATTGCCTAATCCTTTGAAATGTGACTGTATTATGCCGCTTTATCTTAAAGAAAGTCTGCATTACTAGTTCCAAAGGCTCTAAAGGTATTCCAGCAAACAGTGAATGTAAAGTAAAATATTTCTATTTTACCCGGCCGTGCCTTTTTTATATTAAATTTTGTAAGTAAATTTTCATTTACCTCTATAATAACCCGATTTCTCACCTGTTAAATATGATCTTATAACTTGACGATCACCTTTTAAATGTTTAGCTAAAGAATTTAAAGAGTTAAATTCTATGTTTTTTTTAACATCATCTTTAAACTCCGCTAAAATGGATTTAGCTGAAGGATGTTTAACGTCATAGGTTTCTCTTTTATCTAAGATTAACCTTTTCATTTTTTCCAAATCAAGTAAATCAGTTTTAGGAGATTCATCTATTAAATCCAAAGAAAAAAAGAAACTATCTAAATATATTCTACCCGAAGCTAAGCAATCATTTAGAGTTACATGATGCATGTTTATAAGATTATATATTTGTTGTTTTGAATCAAAAACATATAACAAAGTAAAATCTTTAATATTATACATATAGACTGGAGTACCTCTTTCTTTACGAAGTTTATTACGCATTTCTTGACTCATTGTTTCATGATAGCCGGAACTACTAGCTATTAAATCTACGTTAAGATTTGGCTTTAAACTATCTATAAAATGTTGTTCAAGTCCCACTACCTCTTCTAAACTAGAATTCTCACTCATAATATAAATTGTTAATTTAATATTACTAAAACCATATTTATTTAAATAACGTAAAACTCTTCTTGCTTTAGTTTTAAGTATAGATGGCATAAAATAAGAACTTATTCGATTATATA
>Ga0157374_10003471_pt1 | contig 13247 bp, 14 predicted proteins | sample M25metaG_FD_115308 | JGI IMG/M metagenome (GOLD analysis project Ga0157374, IMG submission 115308) | Miscanthus rhizosphere microbial communities from Kellogg Biological Station, Michigan, USA - M2-5 metaG | ecosystem: Host-associated > Plants > Roots > Rhizosphere > Soil | place: USA: Michigan...
CTGTTGATTATGCTGACCTTGTTGCTTGTCGGTCATGGGCTTCGTACTGCTCATCTTGAAGCTCCTTTCACACTTATTGGACGCGGCGCGGAGGCAAAACATCACAAAGCTTAATGTTGCGGTCGTCTCCCGCTTTGGCAATGCGACCATCAGCAACATCGGCTCCAAGGAGGGATCTAACATGCCGGAGGTACGTATATGGTTCGTCATCCAAGAGTGCTTGTTGGGGCAGTTGTGGCCTTCGCATTCGTAGTGGCTCGGCCCACATGGGCGGACAGTGTGAGCGCACAAGATCGCCAATTCATGGAAGAGACCGCCAAAGGCAGCATGCTCGAAGTCCACATGGGACACATGGGCGTAGAGAAAGCGATGAATCCGGCCGTGAAAAGCTACTCTCAGCGCTTAATCAACGATCATACTAAGGCCAATCAAGAGTTAGCGGCCCTGGCCAAGAAAAAAGGCGTCACATTGCCGGCCGATGATTCGAAGATGGCGTCATCCATGCCCATCGCGAAGAAAAGCGGCGCCGACTTCGACAAAGAGTTCGCCAGGTCCATGATTGACGACCATTCAAAGGTAATCGCGGCCTTTGAGAAGGAAATCGCTTCCGGTAGCGATCCTGATGTGAAGGCCTGGGCCAGTAAGACCTTGCCGACGTTGCGTGAGCACTTAAGTGAGGCTCGAGCGCTTCCGAAATAGCTCCCGTTTACAGAATCCTGAAGGACACCGGCATGCCGACGACCGCGGAAATTCTTATCGAAACGTTACTTGACTGGCGCATTGACACCATCTTCGGACTGCCTGGAGATGGAATCAATGGCGTTATGGAGGCGATTCGAGTCGCCCAGAGCAAAAACAGGCTTCGTTTTATTCAGGTACGGCATGAGGAGTCGGCAGCCCTCATGGCCTGCGGCTATGCGAAATTTACCGGGAGGCTCGGCTGCTGCCTGGCGACCTCCGGTCCCGGGGGAATCCATCTGCTGAACGGTTTGTACGATGCAAAGCTGGACGGCGCACCTGTGCTGGCGATTACCGGGATGCAATTCCATGATTTGCTCGGCACGCACACCCAGCAGGATGTCGCCCTGGACAAGCTCTTTATGGACGTGGCCGTCTACAACGAACGAATCATGGGTGCAGCCCACGTTCGGAACGTCGCGGAACTGGCTTGTCGAACGGCCTTGAGCCGCAAGGGCGTTGCCCATATTACGATTCCGGTCGATATTCAAGATCAGCCGGTCGATAAAGACGAAAGGTCTAAACGCAATCGACCTGGGCACGCTTCGAATGTGTCCACGCGTCGTATAGTTCTTCCGAACGCGATGGATCTGAGAAAAGCAGCGGAGATTTTGAATCAGGGCAAACGAACCGCAATTCTCGCCGGCCAGGGTGCGATTGGCGCGGGGGAGGAATTGGAGTACATTGCGGATCGCCTTGGTGCGCCAATCATCAAATCGTTACTTGGAAAATGTTGCGTACCGGATGACAGTCCGTTCACCACCGGAGGGATTGGTCTTCTCGGGACCGAACCTTCGCACGAGGCGATTCAGAAGTGTGACACCTTGTTTATCGTGGGATCGTCCTTTCCATACATCGAGTTCTATCCAAAACACGGCGACGTAAAGGCGGTTCAACTGGACATAGACTCAGCGCGCATCGGCCTGCGCTATCCCGTTGACGTGGGTCTCGTCGGAGACGCGAAGTCTGGCCTTAGTGCACTGATTCCTCTTCTTCGCCCGAGAAAGAATCGAAGGTTTCTGCAGGACGCGCAGGACGCGATGAAGCATTGGCGCAAGAAGATGATGACCCAGGCCAGCAATATGGATAAGCCCATGAAGCCGCAGGTCATCGCACATGAGCTTGGTAGCCGTCTGCCGGACGACGCGATTGTCACAAGCGATTCTGGAACAATTACCACCTGGTGGGCCCGGCACATCCCGGCGAAGCGGGGACAGATGCATTCCTGCTCCGGGAATCTGGCAACCATGGCCTGCGGACTTCCTTACGCCATTGCGGCGCAACTTGCTTATCCCGATCGCACTGTCGTCGCGTTCGTGGGCGATGGCGGTCTTTCGATGCTTATGTCGGAGCTCGCGACCTGTGTGAAGTACGAACTGCCCATTAAGATCGTGGTGATCAAGAACAACTACCTGGGTCAAATCATGTGGGAGCAGATGGTTTTCCTGGGCAATCCGGAATTCGCCTGCGATCTTCAACCCATCGATTTTGCGGCGGTTGCGCGGGGATTCGGGGTTCTGGGGTTCACGTTGAAGGAACCCCAACACGCGGGCATGATCGTAGAGGAGGCACTGAGTTACAGAGGGCCGGTTCTGATTGAAGCAGTGGTGGATCCTTATCTTGCACCGCTTCCGCCCAAAATCAAAGCCGACCAGGCTCTGCATTTTGCCGAATCCGTCGCGCGCGGCACACCCGACCGAGGCAAGGTCGTGAAGGCAATCCTCGCGGAAAAAGCACGCGAACTCGTGTGATCCCACGGACGATTGCCTATGGCAGTTCGAAAAAAGGCTTCAGCGCGTGGATCCAGTCGCAATTGGATAGCAAAAGTCAAAACGGTATCTACCAATCCGCCTCCAGGGCTGTTTACGAAGGGCGCTTCGACCATCGCTCGATCGCTCGCCTCGAAAAAGGTGTCTCCCAAGGGGCCAGCCTCAGGTCTCCGGATGCTGACTTACTTCATCAATCGCGCCGGGAAGGGCCTGGACAAGGATCGTCGAGCCGAGTTGGAGAAGGCAAAGAAGATCCTCTCGGATCGCATTCACCGCGAGAAAGACGCGAAAGAGTAGTTCAAGTCAAATGTGCCAAAATCAGACGCGCTGCCCGACGCCCACAGGCCATTGCTCGTGTACTGTTCCTCCGTGTCCCGTGGAACCCGTAACTTCGCCCGCGAAGAGAAGAGTGTCCTCAACGGGAATTGCGAGCGCCTTGCGCGCGCTACCAGCCTTTACAGGCACATAACTGTACGGAGTTTGACTTCGCCCTAGCGAAACAGATTACTCCGGCAGGAAATCTTACATATCGGATAGAGGCCCGTCATGCAACCGGACGACACCGAACAACTAGCCCATGACTTGAGCCGCCGGGAATTCATAGAAACCGCCGCGGCAGTATCCGGCTTGGCGATGACTGTACCGGTCCTGGATGCACAGACTGCGGTCCCTGAGTCCGGACACGTCAATTGTTCCCTGTCCATCAACAAAATACGTCATACGCTGTCGCTGGATCCCCGCGTGACTTTACTGGACCTTTTACGGGAACAACTTCACCTGACCGGCACAAAGAAGGGTTGCGACCATGGCCAATGTGGGGCTTGTACGGTGCTGGCAAATGGCGAGCGCATCAATTCCTGCCTGGCGCTGGCAGTTTCGTACGACGGAGCGCAGATCACCTCAATCGAAGGTCTGGCTTCCGGCGACCGACTTCATCCGATTCAACAGGCGTTTCTTGAATCCGACGGATTCCAATGCGGATTCTGTACGCCAGGTCAAATCTGCTCCTCCATCGCCATGCTGGAGGAAGCCCGGCGTGGCGTGCCCAGCGCGGTAAGTCGCGATCTAAGTAAACCTGGGCCAGTAGATTTAACCGAAGACGAAGCCCGCGAACGAATGTCCGGCAATCTCTGCCGGTGCGGCGCTTATCCAAATATCGTGGCCGCCGTTCGATCCACATACCATCGAGGCGAGTTATGAAAGCCTTCGCTTACATTCGATCCAACTCAGTCGACGATGCTCTTTCGTCCATCGCGCAGCACGCAAATGCCAAGTACCTCGGAGGAGGCACGAACCTGGTGGATCTGATGAAGACGGGGGTCGAAAAACCGTCGGCACTGGTCGACGTCAGCCGTCTACCGCTGGCCACCATCGAAGCGCGTGGCGACGGTGTCAACATCGGAGCAATGGCGAGTAACTCGGCGGTGGCTAGCCATCCGCTGATTCTGGAGCGTTACCCAGTACTTGCTCAAGCGCTCCTCGCGGGGGCTTCAGCTCAAATCCGTAATATGGCGACAGTAGGTGGAAACCTGCTTCAACGCACGCGCTGTTTCTACTTTTACGATCCGAGCTATGCGGAGTGTAACAAGCGTGTGCCCGGTTCCGGCTGCGCCGCGATGTCGGGTTACAATCGCATTCACTCGATTGTGGGAGGTAGCGATCACTGTATCGCGGTCCATCCAAGCGATATGGCTGTTGCGCTTACCGCGCTGGATGCCGCTGTCGTTGTTGGAAACAAGCGCAGGGAGCGCATCATTCCCTTTCGGGACTTCTATCGCTTGCCCGGAGACACTCCAAACATCGAAACTGACTTGGCGCCAGATGACATGATTATGTCGGTTGCGTTGCCAGCGCCGATATCGCGTCATTCGACCTATCTAAAGATTCGCGACCGGAATTCATTTGCGTTCGCGTTGGTGTCCGTCGCGGCGATTCTCGATCTGGATGTGGATAAACGTATTCGCGACGCGCGCATCGCTATCGGAGGCATAGCGCCGAAGCCTTGGAGAGTTCCGTCGGCCGAGCAGGCGCTGACTGGTCAATTGCCAACCGAGGCCGCATTCGCGCGGGCCGCCGAGATTTTACTCGAAGGTGCGAAGCCTCTTCGCTACAACGGATTCAAGGTCGAACTAACGCGAAGGGCCGTTATGCGTGCCCTTTCGACCGCGAGTGCGAGCTAATTGCGGCTTGTCAGAAAGAACTTATGCCAACTGTTATAGGCCAGCCAATCGATCGGGTTGACGGACGCTTAAAGGTGACCGGACAAGCGACCTACACCGCGGATCACAACCTTCCGAACTTGGCGCATGGCGTGTTAGTGACAAGCGCCATTGCTAAAGGCCGCATCGCTTCGATTGACACCAAAGAAGCGATGCGTGTCCCTCGCGTTCTGGCAGTACTTTCCCATGAGAACGGCCTGAAGCTCGCGAAAAACCCGATGGAGGTGCAGCCCGGTTCTCCTGCGGATCGAGCACTTCAACTTTTACAGGATGATCGTATATTCTACGGCAATCAGCCGATCGCTCTGGCCGTGGCGGAAACCTTTGAGGCCGCGAGAGAGGCGGCAGGATTAGTGAAAGTTCGCTACATCGCCGAAAAGCCTGCAGTTCGATTGGATGATGGATTAGCAAAAGCGTATACGCCCAAAACGATGGGCGGCGGGGGAGATCCGGGAGAAAGTCATCGGGGTGACTTCGATCAGGGATTCTCCAGCGCCCCGGTGCGGATCGAAGAGATTTACTCGACGCCATTTCATACCCATTCCCCGATGGAACCGCACGCGACGATTGCCGCGTGGGATGGTACGGACAAGTTAGTACTTTACGATACGTCCCAGGGCATCTTCGGAGATCGGAAGCGCGTCGCCGAGCTCTTGGGTCTGAAACCCGAGAATGTACGCGTGATCTCGCTATTTCTGGGGGGCGGATTCGGCAGCAAGGGGCCGACATGGTCACACACTGTGATCTGCGCCCTAGCCGCTCGCCATGTCGGGCGGCCCGTGAAACTCCTGCTGCCGCGTCCGGAAATGTTCGGACCCGTCGGGTGCCGTTCTGAAACCCGTCAAACGATCGCGATGGCCTCTCAAATGGACGGCACGCTCACAGCACTTCGCAATGAGACGGAATCGCACACTTCCAAATTTGACGAATTCACGGAAACCGCCACGCTGCCTACGCGAATGCTGTACTCGACGGCAAACAATTCCACGGTCCAACGCTTGATTCGGTCGGATATCGGAACTCCTTCCTATACCCGAGCTCCAGGGGAGGCGCCGGGAACACTTGCGCTTGAAGTCGCGATGGACGAACTGGCTTACAAAGTGGGAACGGATCCCTTAGACCTGCGTCTCAAAAACTACGCCGAACGCGACGAAGATAAAAATCTTCCATGGTCGACGAAGGCTTTGCGCGAATGTTACCGGAAGGGCGCTGAGCGCTTCGGATGGTCCCAGCGGCCTCGCCAGCCCCGTTCGATGCAAGATGGACATACCCTAGTCGGCTGGGGGATGGCAACCGCGGTTTACCCGGCGCGGCGCAGTCCCGCATCCGCTAAGGCGCGTCTCAATTCTGACGGAACGTTTCTCGTGGAAGCTGGATCCCAAGACCTCGGCGGAGGCACATACACCATCATGACCCAAATCGCCGCGGACACGCTGGGAGTGCCGGTCTCGCTGGTGACTTTCCGCTTGGGCGACACACTGTATCCCGAGACGCCAGTTTCCGGCGGCTCCCAGACGGCGGCGACCACAGGATCGGCCGTATTCGAGGCTGCAAAAGCGCTAAAGCAGAAGCTATTGGACCTGACGGGGGCATCCCCAGGAGATTTCACGCTTGTGAACAATCAACTGGCGGTCCGCCACAGCGGGCAGACTCAGTTGGTTCGTGATTTCCTGGTTCGTTCCGGACAGACGTTTCTCGAAGCGCGAGCCTCGACCAAGCTGCGAGAGGAACAAAAAAGATACTCCAGTTATTCGTTTGGCGCCCAATTCGCCGAGGTCAAAGTGGACGCTGATTTGGGCCAGATCCACGTTTCGCGAATGGTAGGAGCGTTCGCGGCGGGGAAAATCCTGAATGCCAAAACGGCGCGCAGCCAATTCATGGGCGGGATTGTTTGGGGCATAAGTCTGGCCCTTCACGAAAAAACAGTCTATGACGAACGGTTAGGACGCATCGTCAACAATAATCTGGCGGAATACCATGTCCCTTCGAATGCCGACATTGGACAAATCGATGTGCTCTGGGTGGATGAAGATGACCAAGAAGTCAGTGCTATCGGAGCGAAGGGAATCGGAGAAATCGGGATTACCGGGTCGGCAGCGGCCGTTGCGAATGCGATATATCACGCAACGGGCAAGCGCGTGCGAGACGTCCCGATCACTCTGGATAAGCTTCTTTAGCACAAACGTGAAAAGGGAGATAACATGAGCCTCAAAACCATTAATTCATCGGATCCCGAACTCCATTCCCAGAATCTCCAACAGATGCTGCGAGAGCTAATCGATCACACACGCAGGGATGTGGAGCAAGTAAAGGAGCCGCGATTCCAGGCATTGCTGGAGACAACGGCAGAGGTCCTCGGCGGTCTCGAAACTGCCTTTAAGCATTACAGCGAACGAAAAGAACCGGCCTGGAAAATTTGATCACCGTCGGGCGCGCAACGGAGGATCCGTCTGCCGTCCCAGGGAAGGTACACCATGCCAGCCATTTGTGAAGAAGATTACCGGGTGGTCCGGCCGCTGCGAGGCGCTGTCCATCCTGGTCCGCCCAGACTGAGAATCGCAAAGGCAGCGACTGCACTGGCGGCTATCGAAACCAGATTAATCGCGAAACTCAGCAAGCGCGCGTCGAGCACATCATGCGAAGGCAATCCGATCACAACCGCGGCACCCAGCCAGACGGGAAAGATAGCGAGCTGAACCGCCGCCGCAACACCGATGAGGTATCGGCGACCGGTATCGTCGGCAGTCGACACGCCCGCTGTGATGCCGATGGCGACCGATATAGCCAAGCTGCTCAGGGGGTTCTTGAACCCGGCAAACAGGATCGGTCCGCCCTCGATCCAACCAACCATGGCACCGGCTACGAACGCCAGCGCCGCGCTGACGAAAAGAGCGCGGAGTCCGTGGACGATGAGCTGCCGGTCGCGCGCCCACAACCCAAAACTGACCGCCAAGACCTGCGCCAGGAATGGCAGAAACAGCGCCGCGACGACAATGGCAACCGGGTTATCTTCAATGATGCCCGTCGCCAGCAGAATCGCGCCGGCAGTCGCGCGGGCGATGTAGCTGGGAGTAATATGCCCCAGTTGCCACAGATCCTGGACGATATCGGTAAAAGGTTCGCTCATCGGCCGAGTAAGGCGGGACAGAGGCGTATCGTCGACAATAGCTCTTATCTCTCGCGACGTGAGCGTATAATCCACGTGCGAAAGGATCGGCGAGTCCAGAACGGCCGCGACAAACACTCGAGCTTCCGGCGTCGAGGTCTCCACGCTGACAAGCTTGCGGCCGGCATCTGGGCCGTGGACGAAGACCTCGGCAACAGTCACGCGTGTTATGCCGGCTTCGTGAGCCAGGCGTACCGCTTCAGGAACGTATTCGGCTGGAACGCTTGCGCGAATCTCATGCATAGGAGTGGCGTCCTTGCGGCTTTACGGATGGTTTAACATATGGCTGATCTAACATCTCACCCTCTCCGGCTTGATCCAAAGAAACGCATTTGCCGGGCCATTATCGAAACTCCGAAAGGGTGCCGCAACAAATTTGATTACGATCCGGATTCAGACCTTTTCATGCTGGGCGGGCTTTTGCCAGAGGGGATGATGTTCCCCTTCGATTTTGGCTTCATCCCGTCGACGCGCGGCGGAGACGGCGACCCGCTCGACATACTAGTCTTGATGGACGCGCCAGCCCATGTTGGCTGTCTGATGGAAGTCCGCATCATCGGGGTCATAACAGCGGAGCAAACCGAGGACGGGAAGACGGAGAGCAACGACCGGCTCCTAGGCGTTGCTGTTCATTCCTACGATCACCAGAACCTGCGATCCATAGACGATGTGAGCAAGACTCTGCTCGAACAACTTGAACACTTCTTCATTTCCTATAACAAACAGCGCGGCAAGAAATTCAGAGTTACAGGAACCGGCGGGCCGAAGAAGGCTCTTGCGTATCTGAAAGCCGGCATTCAGGCTCATAAAAAGGCTCGAAGGAAATAGAGTGATGCCTCGATCACGGCTCACGCCAAGGTGCCGCGTGGCACTTCTACGCCCTGGTCTAGGCCTAGCGGTCATTGTCTGTTGATCCACGTCTCAAGGAGGCGTCGTCGAATTCCGGATAGCTCTCAGGAGGCCACACGGGGAGGACAATTGCTGCGTTCTGCACGGCTTCCGTTACTCTGTCCGTCCCGACGGCGGCCGCATGTTCGCGCCCTGTGTCGGCGAGTCATACCGTCGCTTTTTCGGAGGACGCATGTTCGCGCCTCGTGTCCGCCCGTGATGGGGCTCTATCCCCATCCTGCTCTTGATCCAATCCCAGTCGAGTGTTTCCGGATGCCGGATATAATCGTCGCGGTGCGCCACGACGTCTTCCATGTAGTGGCGGCCCAGCTTGAGGTGAAAAGATGGATGAACGTCGGCTGTGGGATCCGCTACGAACTCGCCATTGACCAGACGAATTGTGATCGTGGTTTCAACCTCATCGGGATCGCTGTCGTAAATATCTATACCCACAGCCCGATTGGCGAACACGCTGTCGTATGCCGCAATGATTGGCCGATACACGAGCGAATGGCGGTGCGCCTCGGCAGCGGCATTGCACACATCCAAATAATCGCGCACTAACTCTAACGCCGAGTTTACTTTCGTCGCGTCGCTACCCATATCGCACCTCCTACGAAATGCAGTGTCCATCTAGTTGGACGCTGGCGTAGCGCGGCCGTTTCAGCGGAGGGAATGATCGAGTCGAGGGAAGAGTCTACAGTCCTGACTGTAGATTCGTCACAAATACTACTGCATTTGTTCCGATCGGCAAGTTTTGCAATGAGCGTATTGCTTACAGAATTTGGAACTTCTGCTATTTCAGGAGCCTGCGACGAACCCCTGGCGGAACGAGGCGTGCTGAGAAAAGTTACGGAGTTGTGGAAGGAGAAGTCTTATGGCACAAAGCATGACAACTGGAGCGGCGGGCGCTTTCGGTGACCACGCGCAAGATCGATCCGTAGTCAGGTCCTCACCGGCGTATCAGGCCTATCAGATTCTTCACCTGGCGTTTATCATTGCTCCGGTTGCCGCTGGAATCGACAAATTCTTTCACGTTCTAGTCAATTGGGACATGTATCTTGCGCCAGCGATTGCGAGATTGTCGCCAATTGGGGCTCACCAACTGATGCTGGCAATTGGAGTCGTTGAGATCATGGCTGGTGCGCTAGTCGCGATTAAACCCCGTATCGGGGCGTACGTCGTTGCCCTGTGGCTGCTCGGAATCGTAATCAACCTGTTAATGGTGCCCGGATTCTACGATGTCGCCTTGCGTGACTTCGGATTAGCCTTGGGCGCGCTGGCTTTGGGGCGTTTGAGTCAAGACTTTAGCTCGTAAGCCACGGCGGCGGGGAGAGCAACACCATGAAGACCAATCCAGTCGGTTGGTTCGAGATCTACGTAAAGGATCTTACGCGGGCTCGTGCATTTTATGAAGCGGTATTGGCCGTTAAGCTGACTGCGCTCGAAAGTCCCGATGCAAGTGTTGGCACAATGTGGGCTTTTCCGATGGAGCAAAACGCCACTGGCGCAGCCGGAGCTCTCGCAAGCATGCAAGGTGAACAACCCACCGGTAACGGCACCATCGTCTACTTCACCTGCGATGACTGTGCGGTGGAAGCGAAGAGGGCTCCCGCGAACGGCGGAAAGATCATGAAAGAGAAGTTCGCGATCGGCCAGTACGGTTTTATTGCGCTGATTACCGACCCGGACGGAAATGTGGTCGGGCTACATTCCATGAAGTAGAGAGGTTCTGTTCGGCCCAACAGAAAAGGAGAAGTCAAATGAAACAGCTATGGATGCTCTCGCTCTTGCTTACGGCAAGCGTCGTACTTGCTTTAGGAACGATAAAGACGGACTACGATCACTCAGCCGATTTTAGCCGGTATAAAACATACTCGTGGCTCAAAGTGGAAGCTGGAAACACACTCTGGCAGGATCGCATCCGCAAAGCCATCGAAGCGGAGCTATCGGCGAAAGGAATGCAAAATGTCGCTTCGGGCGGAGACGTTTCGGTGGTAGCGGTTGGCGCCGTGAAGACCGATCAGAGGCTCGAAACCTTCTACAACGACTTCGGAGGGGGTTGGTACTGGCGCGGCTTCGGGGATGGCATCGCTACCACTACGGTCGAGAATGTTCCGATCGGCTCGCTAATGTTAGACATGTTCGATGGCAAAACCAAAAAGCTGGTTTGGCGGGGGCTCGGCGAAAAGACGCTTTCCGGCGATCCAGAAAAAAATGAAAAGAAGCTTAAAGATGCTGTAGGGGACATGTTCAAGAGCTTTCCCCCAAAGTCAAAGGGCTAAGGCTATAGATTTCGACCATCGATTACGCGAACGTGCAGGCTAACAACTTTGGAGGTCAATCATACCGGCAAGAGAACGATTGGGCGGGCGCGAAAGGATGCACGGGAAGGCAAGGCTGGATCCGACGTAGGCTGAAGAATGTGCTCGGGAAGAAAGGGACCATATTCGCGAAGGCAGACACGGGGCTTGCTCCACCAAGGACTCTCGAAGGCACGTCGTACAGAGTGAGATTGCCTCCTCCGAAAGCGGCAAGTCCTCGGACGAGACGCGTAGCCGGGCCGCACGCGACTAAATAAACAAGGGCAGCAGTCTCCCAGCCAAAAGCCTTCTCCTACGAGTTCGTGGGCGACCAGCAATGCTCGGAAGCGTGAAGGGACTCAGGCGGCGTCTCCGGCCGCTCTTTCCCGGCAATCACATGCGAGCGCGCGAAAGCGTAGCGCCGCGAATCGGTAGCTGGCTGCGAAGAAGGCGGCTCATACAAGGCGCGAGAGCTAGATTAGACTTCTTCCCGGTGCATCCCTTGCGGACCCGGGGATCTCCCCGCGATGAGAGTCTGGATACCGTCTGGCAGATAGAGTTGCATAGTTAACGGATCGAAAGGCGCTGCTAAATCGCGGATGTGATCCGCCTCTTCCTTTCGCGGACAATAAACGGCCAGGAAACCCGCCCCGATTCTGGCTTCGGTCAAGTCTTTGTCCGCGAACACTTCCTCTGTTCCGAAGAAGCGGGAAATGCTGGTCATCATGGCGCCCCAAAGTCCGACGTCGTCTCGGATTTCCTTCATGAACCGAAGCGTCTCGGCGGCGGTTGAGGCGACCACCCTTCCGTAGCCAGCCACCCGCAAGGCGTGTGCGGCGTTCTTCGCATCCTGGAAGGCGTGAAACGACGCGAAGATATAGTGAGTCGGATAGAAAACGCCCAAGGCTGTGGGTGCGCCGTGAAAGAATCGGTATAGTTCGCTTTTGTCGAGTTGCTCGCCGGACTGGGCAGTGTCGATGGGATCCCCGGAGGTGCCTCCACGCCGAGGTTGGACGGCCGGCACATGGTCAAGGAGAGCCGCCAGTTCGCGCGTCACGGCATCCCTCATACTTGTATTACTCAACTCCGCAGCGACGTTCTTTGCGGCTACCAGACTGAATTGATATTCATCCGGCATAGCTCCGAGAAGGTAGACCCGAGCACTTTGTAAATGCTCGACTAGTAAGTCAGTCTGGACGTCGTGAGACTGCCCAATCTCGGTAATCAGTCGATCGATCCGCGCTAGATCTGCCTGACCTAGCGGTGCGCTCAGAGCTGAGTGACTCATGATATCCCTGTTTGGAGGATGCTTTCAGGCAGTGCCATGTTTCCATCACTCACCCGGCGGCTCACGATCTCAATCCAGGGCCCGTCGCCAATTAGTGATGTTTCAGCCTCACGTCGAACTGCACGCCACTCTCCTAGAATCCTGCCAGATACTTTTGGATACGGTGGGGTCAGCAGGCTGCTGCTATAGATTGCCACCGGACGAAAGCCATTGGCTGTCAGTATTCTGTCGAGGGCATATTGTGTGTAGCCATAACGATACGGGAATCCCAGCAAGTTGTTATATCCGAGTCGTTTTAGTGTTCGACCGGAGTGGCGATTTCCGAGTTTTGCTCGTTGCCGTCGATAAAAACGCGCATTGGGAACCCGGATCACCAACAGCCCGTGGGCTTTAAGCAATTGATAAGAATGGTTAAGAACCTCCGAGGGATCATCGAGTTGCTCGAAACAATTCCAAATGAAAATCGCGCTGGGTGGATGTAATGTGGAGTAATCCTCGAATGGTTGCCGTTTGACCGATGTTCCCTGCCGGCGGGCGAAAGCGCTGGTCATACGACCAATATCGAGCCCCGTTGGACGCCAGCCCCACTCCTCCGCGGTCTGAAGGAACGCGCCCAAGTGGCTTCCCACCTCAAGAATCTCTGCACGATTCGGGAGCAGTGCCTTGTAGCCCGCCTTCTCTTCAAACGCTTGGACGTAGCGCGGATAGAGGTGGTGCAGCAGTTCTGGATCATAAACATCGGTTTCGTAGTGCGCCGGTCCCTCGTCCTCCCGGCTGAGCAAACCGCAGGATGGACAAGACAATAGACGTCCCGATCCACCATGCATGAATCTGGTCAAATCCATCAGCTCAGATTCTTCAGGCTTGTGATCCAAA
>Ga0157374_10003472_pt1 | contig 13247 bp, 13 predicted proteins | sample M25metaG_FD_115308 | JGI IMG/M metagenome (GOLD analysis project Ga0157374, IMG submission 115308) | Miscanthus rhizosphere microbial communities from Kellogg Biological Station, Michigan, USA - M2-5 metaG | ecosystem: Host-associated > Plants > Roots > Rhizosphere > Soil | place: USA: Michigan...
CCCACTGATACGAGTTGCTGTCGTAGTAATACACGTATAGCTGGCCACCAATGTCATCCCACCACAGTGACCCGATGGACGGTGACGACGGTGGTGTATCACCAATGGTGACGAATGCAGCACTCGACCCTACGATGCCCTTCACAAACGCTGTCGTTGCGAGGCTGTTGTCGTTATCCGACAGCGGTGGCGTCGGTGCACGCGGATCACCTATGAAGAACGGTGAGTCGATTGCAACAGCCTGCTGCCATGTGCCGTTGATGCGCCCATACATGACACCGTCGCGTGGTGCATCAGGCATGATGGCGTTGTATGCAGCCTGTGCATCAGCAGCACTCTGCGCTGCATCCGCTGCGCTCTGTGCAGCGTCTTCTGCATACTGCTTCGCACTGTTCTGCTTCAGCACCCAGTATGTCGGGTTGTTCGCGCGATCAACCAAGAACGTGGTCGGTGCAGCAGCACTCGTATGTGATACGTTGCATGACCAGAAGCTGCTATCCGCAGTGTCAATCACCTGCTGACCCTGCGTGTAGGCAGTGTCATTCATCCAGACGCCCGCGTAGTTGTTGACCCCAACGATTGACCCAACGAATGCATCTAGCACATCGAAGTTGTCGTTGACCTCGTCATCCCACGGCTCATATGCGAATGCAGGCAGGTTAAGCTTGAGTACCGGTGTCAGGTCCATGCTATCTCCTGATGCTCCCACGCATATATGCTACACTGATGCTGATGAACTTGAGGTTCTTCTTACTAAGACCATGCACACGCAGCTTCAGTAGCTTGAACTTCGCAACATACGCGAACAGCCGCTCTTCACTGGTATTGCGCCCACCTCCATATGGACCATCACCGTATGGTCCTTCTCCATAGCCTGCTGCATCACCACCTATGAAGTCCATACTCAGCAATGGTGCGTCTGCACCCTCAAACCGCAGGATGTTGTCAACATATCCCTCTAGTGTAAATGTTGCATTGCCCTGCGTATCAAGCCCGATGTACCGCATCTGCTTGATTTCCATGCGCTGCTTGAAGTCAGCCCATGGCAACTCCCACTCAAACGCAACAGCAACACCTGTACCAGTCTCAATCTCAGGATCACTTAAGAAATCAGCGTTCTCCGTATCGTTGTCGAAGTCATAGCTATATATCTTGTTTCCTACAGTGAACAGAATGTTCTGCAACGCAGTACGACACGAGCTACGCCACTTCCAGCCACGCAACCGTGCCCATGCTTTCACATCCAGCGTTGGAATGTTGGTGTAGCTGAACCCAACACTCTCCTTGATGGTGACGCCATCTGCTTCAAATGACGGAATGAAGATGATGTATCGAAAATTCCTCATGTCATACACAGCGAAAACGTTGCGTGCGATCTGTTGCTGTGTCAGCGGCTTCAGTGCTGCGGTGATCAGTGGATCAACCAACTGGCTGATGCGTACAGGTCGCAGTGTGTTAAACACGCTAATGCGTGCGATGCTATTGATGCCAATGTTGTCGTTGTAGAACGTATCATCGCCTACTGACACCAACGAACGGTGCGATAGACCACCGAATTCCTCGATGAACCCATCATCAGTTGGCACATGCACTGCTGGTGTGCCTGTGTACACACCCATGTTCATGGGCAGCACACCACGCTCAAACATGATCAGTAGCTTGTCACGATACGCAACCATGCCAGTGACTGTTGCGCTGCCAAGTGACACACGCGGGCCAAGATCAATCTTGATTGCGTCATTCGGTGCTGGGTCACTGACCCACGTCCCACTTGTGCCCTTCGCTGATACGTAGATGGTGCTTGGCTCAGCAGCAATTCCTCCCATGATCGTAAACTGACCATGTGCAATGACGAACAAGCCAATGGGCGTGTTTACGTTGCTGCCTGTAGCTTTATCATTTAGGTATTCACCAAGCATATAGCGTGCATCGGCTGGCTTGCCGCTCACAATCACCGGCTTGTCTTTGCCATTAGCGATAATGAGATCGCTACTGAAGATTGTGAAGCTGACGAAGTACACACCTGCTGTGAAGAACCTGCTGTTTGCTGGTGCTGGCGATGGCTGGAACAATTCCGTCTCAACACCTGCACCAGTGATCTTGTAGATTGCACCATTCGCGTGCACTGTGATCACGTGGTTGTTGAAGTAGTAGATGTTGATGATGTCGGTTGTGTTTGCGCTCTTCTTGAAGAACTTGGTCCCAGGACGTACACTCAGCGTACCGTCAGTACCACGCTCCATGTTATCTAGCACCTTAGCAAACTTCGGTGCCATGTTCAGGTCAGTGTCAGCAACGTTCAACCCGCCGTCGAATGAGCGTATCGTGCTGAACGTCAGCAGATTACGTACGCCCATCGACTTCGCGTTGTACTTCTGATTAGAGTACATCAGACAGGAGTCCACCACTGATCAGTGCCAACTGGATACCTGTTATCCAGTGCAATCTTCTGATTAGCCTGTGCACTCTTCATCTGCTGCCGTCTGCTCTGTGCAAGCATCTGATACTTGTTCACCTGTGCAGGCACAGTACCGTCGTCTACACAATACATCCATGCAGCATCATACTGAAGAAGTAGACCATCAAGATACAGTAGATCGTCATTACCGATCGGGATAGCATTACGTTGCCTAGCCCACACGACCAAGCTACCTGTGCTGTCCATAGGCCACACGCGGAATGGTCTGTTTGGTGTTGTGTAGTCAGCACTCATGTAAGTGCCATGACCACTGTTATTACTACCACCACGCAGCACTGTTGGGTTCATCCCAGCAGGCAGTTCCAACAACCGCTGGTTGCTTCCATCTGGCCACACACGTGCAATGTCACCATATCTGGTGATACTGCTAATTGGCCCAACGAGATCACTAGTAATGATCCCTGTCACACCGTCGAGTGCAACTGGACCGAAGTACTGCATGTACTCGGGCCACCACATCTCTTCAATCTCAAGCAGAAACGCATCCTGCACGTATTGCAGGATGCGCTCAGCACTGTAGACTTGGGTCGCAATACCGGGAACCTGTGACAACTCAACAATCACAGCCTTCACGATCTCGCTTGCCTTGATCGGCATGGTTCACCCCCGATAGCTACCTATCCATTAGCTAGCGAAGTGCGGCAACCCATGCAAACCACCACCAAGTGCAACATCGACATCGTTCACGAAGTCGAACACAGCAGTGATCCAGTTAGCACCGACAGGAGTACCAGTCAGTGCAGTCGTCGGCGTATACGTACCACGCGGATCACCAGTGCTCGCAGTCTGTGCAATCAGAATAGGCGCAGCCAGCGTACCCGCTGCTACCAATGCACCACCCGCAGTCTCGAACTGACACCTCAGTGCCTTGTACGGCAATCCCAGTGCTGCACCGCTACCGATGCTGATAGTGATAGCAGCACCAGGATTCGACACGCTACGGAACGACTTAAACGCTTTCTTACCAGCAACAGGCGTCACACCAGTAGCAGCAATCGTCTCGCTGATGCCCTGACCGAGGTAATCATACCCATTGATGGTGATGTTAGGCGTACCAGCAGCACCAAGCACGAAGGTGATCGTGCGACCATACGGCTCAGGGAACTGCACAACACCACTGAGATCAGTGGTGCCAGCAGCGCCAACAGCAATCAGGTTGCTGACGAGCGTTGGCGTTGCAGCAGCAGGGAACCCGAAGTCAACACGGGTACCACCGTTGAAATTGACATCGCTGCTGTACTGCATCTTAGGCACATAACCGCTCATTGCGCGGTTGTACCCCTGGGGGTTCGTCATCACATTAGGCATCTACTGCATCCTCCATCTGGCTGCCTGTATACGGTGAACGCGGGCGGTTGGCTTCTTTCCTCTCAACAATCTCTTTCGGTGACAGATTGTAGTTCTCTGGCACCACCTCACCACTCTCCATATCTACGTATGCAGGATTACGCAGCACACCCAATCGATGTAGCTGCTCCTTGTCGTGTTCTGGAACGAAGATACTGTGTCCTTGAGGGAAGTACACCATGTACCCACCCTTGAACTCGATCTTCTTAGGCACCAGCCTGCGAGTGATAATCTCCTTATTACCAGTTGGCCCAACTTTGCGCACATCTTCTTCGATGTGCATCACCGTCTCCCAGAAGTCTCCATGGATGTATTCAGCCTGAAACGCAGGCTTGATGTTTGACTGTGCCATGTTAATTCGTCAGCACACCGTGCGTGCGGTATGCTTTCCACATGCACCACTGACCCTGCCACACGACGCGGCTACCTACTGCATCCACGTTCCATGGAGCAACGAGTTCCTTCACCTTCATGTTCACACCACGAAGCATGTGCAAACGCAGATACGTGTCATTGATGAAGTACGCATAGTTCACAGGGCAGTCTTCGTCATACATCAGCGGGATGCCGTTGTGCAGCACGCCCTCGAAGCCGAGGTCGAACATGCGCTTGCCAGCTTTGCCTTCGCTAAGCTGGATCACCAGCTTGTCGCGTACAGCCTGCCGATAGCTGCGGTAGATGTTGCGTCCAGCAAGAATGATGCTGGGCTTATCCGACTTCATCGTCAGGTCCATCAGCACGTCATCGAATGCTTCTTCGATGTTCGTGTTGTCGAGTGCACCAGCGAAGTTATACGCACTGGTGCGCCACTGTGGCTGCGTTGCGCGGTTAATGCCACCTAGCACACCGACATTCGGATTTGTTGGAATAAGGCTACCAAGGCCCAGAGGATCGCTACCACCGCCAACAGCGTAGAGATACTCGCTGAACTTATCCTTGATGCTCTGTTCCAGCACATTCATCTTCTCTTTCATCAGCTTGAAGATGGCTGCGCTGCCGTTGTTCTCATCCTGCTCCTGATCACTGATGATCACAGTGCCAGCTACGCGGGAATAGCCATACTCCACCGTGTCGAATTCATTCGTCTGATTAACAGGCAGCGTCTGGTAGTAGCTGTAGCTCGTAATGTTAGGATTACGGCCAACAGTCAGCGGGTTGGTGATGTTGTAACCACCATCCTCGTACTCAACGCGATCATTCGCGAACACCCACGCCATCAGCGCGTTGCTCTTGATGCTGGCCATCACCAGCTTTCGCCGCGACTTGGTGAGCGTGCTGTGTAGCACGGTCGCCATGCCGGGAATGACGGAACCTACAGGCATTTGTTTGCACTCCTACTGCAATTGAAGACCACTCTCACGCATCGAATGACGGATGATATCCGCCCAAGAGGCATTCTCGCTGAATTGTCCTGTTTCACTAGTAGCAACTGCGCCGTTTGATGCGCTTCGTGCACCAGGAAGAGGACGGTTAGCGGGCTGAGGTGGCTGCGTAGGCTGCTGGTCGTTTCTCTGTAGCTGCGGCTTGAGTGGCTGTGAGAAGTCTAGGCCATTTTCACGTGCCCAACGCATCATCATGATGTATGCGTTCTCAAGACCGAGGCCGGGGCGAGCCTGAAGCATCTCCCCGATCACGTCAAGGTTTGCTTCTGACTCCGGGTGGGTAGCTATGAACTTATCTAGCTGTTGTGCTGCTTCTTGCTGCACTCTCTGTTGCTGCTGCTGCGCCTGATGCTGCTGTGTCAGCGGTCCCAGGCGTGCATCGAGCATTCGCTGGATCGCAGTCATATCCATGCCCTGCGTCACGCCCTGCTCAAGGAACGGTATCTGGTAGCCTTTTGCTTTAACCTCAGCAACCAGATACTCCAGTGTCTTCACTGGATCACGCACAAAGTCACTCATCACACGGATAGCAACAACGTGCTGTTCCGGGCTAATATTTAGCTTCTGTGCTTCCTGCATCACTTCATTAGCACCACCAACCTGCGATTGAAGCTGGCGCATCTGGTGTTGCAGTGTAGCATTCTCACGCGCATGACGCTGCGCTTCCTCAAACACACGACGCTCAATGCCGCCACGTGCGACTGTGCGACCCGTTACAGGATCTACCAAGTCACGTGTGTTTGGGTTCTCTGCGTTCGGTCGCTCAACTAATCCGTCGTGCTTACGACGCACTTCAGGTGTTGCAGGAGCACTGCTTTGCTGGCTGCCACCTTCTGGTGCAGCACTACTTCTGCCATCTGATGCATCATCGCCACCAGATGGCGTGCTACTTGCACCGCTGCTCTCTCCAGCATCCGACTGAAAGTCGGGTATGTTACCAAGGATGCTGTCTTCTGTAGAACCAGACATTAGTGTGCTACTCCATTAGTCTGCTGTGGTGGTGGTTGTGGTCCTGGTGGTGCTTGTGGCGCATCAGGTGGCGGTGCACCACCTTGCGACTGCATCACCTTCTGCAAAATCTGTGCTGGCGGCACACCTTGTGCCAGTGCCATGCCAATGCCCTTCAGCATTTGCGGTGGCAACTGGCTCAGTGCCTGCACAACCATCTGTGCCATTTGCATTGGAGGCGGTGGCCCACCACCACCTTGTGGTGGCAATGGACCACCTGCACCCGGTGGTTGGGGAGGGCCAGCACCGGGTGGTCCCTGTTGCATGCCGGGTGCACCACCCTGACCTGCTACAAGTGATTGTTGTACTGCTTCTGCAATACCTTCCCAATCTTCCTTCGATATCATGAAGTCATCGAATGCTTTAGCGAACATTTGCAGTGTGCTCTTGAGCACAGGCAGCGGTGCTACCTTCGCAAATTGTGCAAGGATTTGACCAACCTGCACAGCTTCCTGCTTACGTCCCTGTGACGTGAGTTTCTGTGTGCTGCCACCAACAACTGCGATGCTGAATGCACTGAAATCACTGAGGTTATTCAGTGGTCGCCATTTCCCTACAACATCGATGCCAGTCAACTGCGTCACAGTCTCAGCATCCATGAATTTCAAGCACAGTTGTGCGAGTTTCCAACCAACATCACCAATCGCATCCTCGATTGCATCGAGACGCATATCCATGCGTTGATTGCCCATCGTACTGTAGTAATCGATGGCCTTGTTCGTTGTGTTCGTCTTGAACTGACCTCCGCGCTCAACTTCGTTGGTTGCTGCAATGCGATCCACTGACGTGTACAGGTCTTGCTTCTCAAATAGCGCACCGAAAGCCATACTAGGTGGCGGTATGCTGAAAATTGCCTTGTTTGGGTCCATGCCTTCAGGCAATCTGATCGGTGTTGCTGTTGCATCGGGGCCTTTGAGAATTGCCTCAGCCATTTCCTGCGTAATGCCTGTGTCTGGGTTGTAGAAAATGTTTCTACGTGCCCACATCAATGCAAGACGCTTCTCACTGTTGATTTCGTTGATCTGGTCTTGCTGATCTAAGTAGTAACTGACCTCACCCTTCGCAAACACAGCCACCGGGTTATCATGAAACCACATCGGTGTCAGCGGATAGAAGTTCTGCAATCCGTACGGATCATCCCATACCCAAATCGGCCATTCCCAGTCATTGTCAGCATACATCTCTAGCCTACGCGTCACCTTATCCCAGATGTACCACACCCTTGTGCGCTTAGCCTGATCATACGCCTGCTGACTATCAAATCCATACGCACTGTAGTTGTTCTTGTCACTGGTAAACAGTGACATCTCATCACTGGTGCCATCACCACGTGTGCTGTTCAGTACATGCGTCGGCTCGAACACACTGCGCACTTCGTCACTATCTGGCTCCTTAGTGCCAAACACTGCATTGATGTAGCTCGTCGCAAGCATGTCTTCGACCATGAGCCAGTTCGCATCACTGAGATACGGATCATTATGATCTGGGTCCACCAACACCTGATGCGGCAACCGTATGCGTACGAACGGACCACTAGGCTGCAAGAATTCGACTTTCTCCTCAAGCGCAGCTAGCTTTCCTTCAATCTCCTTAATTTCTGTTACGTTCTTTGCATTCTGCAACTCGTTGCTAAGCTGCTCCAAGTTGCTCATTGCTTCTTCGCTGCTCTTGTCTTTCGTAATATAACCAACCTCAAACCAACTCCTATTCGTCAGCAGCGTAATCAGCACGTTGCGCTTTGCTTTCGGCTTGATGTTCACACCCGGTGCTGATTTCATCTGAAACAGCACATTGATCAGGCGCTCGATTGCACGGGCAAAGTCATCCGTCGGTGGCGTGCCTTGTGGCAGCGTACTTTCTTCAGCACTCATCGATGTAGCACTGATGATCGGGTTCTTCGCATACAACTCAGGTATCTGCGCGTTGACATTCGAGAACACGATGTTCTCAGTGCTGCTATGGCGGCTGTTCATTCGATCAGCACGGAACCTGTTGCTGCTGTAGTCAGCACTGTCAGTGCCTTCTCGATGCGCACTCTGGTCGTGGTTGTAATACCGAATTGCTTCGTCCCATGCATCGACCAGATCAGCCATCTGTTTCTGCACGTTGTCCTTACGTGCTTTCCACATGCTGCCACGCTTGCTGCTCACAGGCAGCCTGCTCTCAGGCATCATCCTGTAGACAGGCGGTGCAACTGCTGGCTGCTCACCAACTCCTGCTGCATCCAATGCATTTTCAAGTGGATCAACAGCCGGATCGAAATCCGGTATCGGTTCATCCATGGGCAGATCAGGAGGGAGATCGCTCATTACTATCTCCGCGCAGGTAGTACACGCGTGAAGGGTTCAAATGCTTTCATGTATTTTTGCAGTTGGTCCATCGAATGCATGTCAAGGTTCGTGTCACTTGGTGCAAACGTCCATGTGCCATCGTCGTTCTGCGTCCACTGACCACCTTGGTTACCATCTACACCGCTGTACTGTGATCCGGTGCTGAACGTCGGATGGTTCGGCTTCTTGAACGTGTCTTGTCCATGCCCCGTGGGGTTGTCTCGATTGCTACCCGCAGCGAACTCACCACGTGCATCGTAGTCATACGTATCACGTGCATATGGCGTCTGCTGGAACGCCTTCTCCTGCTCGGGCGACAGCTGCGTGTTATACTGCTGCGACAGGTCTTCATCCTTCCCGGCACCATCGAGCACACTGCGAATGATGCTATCGAATGTGCCTGTGCTCACGTGAGTGTATCGCTCATCTAGAACCCCGCATAATGTGCGCGTGCTAGCGGATCAACAGCAGGCGCAGAACCTTCTCGCTCATTGTTAGCTGCCGCTGCCATCGCGCGTAGCTTATTCCACTGCTGCATGTAATCACTGACCTCTGGGTCGTTCGGTGCATATGCCTGTGACTCAGCCTCAGTCTGGATGCGCTGCTGATCATACTCATCACGCTGGGCATCACTCATCGTGGCCTGCTTACGCTGCATCTCTTCTCGCATTGCAAGATGCTCATCAATCGCAGCTTGTATTTCGGGTGCGTAGTTGCTTGGAGGACCAGCCATTACTTGTGCCTCGCTAACTGCTTGCCCATTGCACGCTCAACTTCATGCCACGCCAACCACGCAGGCGGTGCTTGCGGATCACCCATGTACTTCGCAAGCTTCGGCCTGTGCGTCATCGCATACTTCCACATATCCATCGCGTGGTCGTTTCTATTTGCTGGTTTATCCGTCTGTTCATCACTGCTATCACGTTGAAAGTAATATTCGGTGATTTCCTCAACGAACCACAGGCATGCATCGCTGACGTAGAAGTGTGGTGCACCTTTCTTGCCAGTGATTGGATGCTCATGCAATGGCATCGGCGCAAGGTACTGCCAGTTCTTTGCAATCCCACTTTCCACATCACGATTGCCCCGCTGCATGAAGATGCCTTCTTCCTGAAACAGCCCAGCTGTCGTCAGGCCAACTTGTGTCTTGCTGCCTGTCTTCCGTCTGAACAGATCAGGATCAGCAAATACAGCGTGCATTTCACTCGTATCTACGTGGTGCTTAGCTCTAAGCTGCTTAATCAGTGTTGCGCTTGCAGCAATCGTGTGTTCAGCGATCCTGAAGCCATCTAACAGGAACACGTTGCCGTCGTCATCTGTGAAGAACAAACCGTACGACGAATGGCGCATCAGTCCGTGATCGTAGCCTTCAAACACCGTTGGCTTGTAACCAACCATGCGCATCTGGTGCAACAGCGTTTCCATGTCGTCATTGCGCATTACATGCGTCAATTCGTCAAACTGTGGATATACCAGCCCAGTTAGCGCACCCCACTTCCCAAACACAAAACGCTCACGCATGCTGCCTGTATAGCTAGCTAGCATGGTGCGGATGTAGTCTTCTCCTACATTTTCGACATTCTCATACGTCGATCCCTCAAATAACTCGATAATCGGTGTAGGCCTGCCAGCTTCATCAAGAATTGGCTTACCTTTCTCATCAACTGCACACAGTAGCTTCTCATTCACAATTCCCCTCTGGAAATCATGCAATGGCTTGATAATTTCTCGATAACACCAATTGCGCGTCGGATTTAGCGTGCCCATGAACCAACGCGGGCCGTATTTCGGCATTCTCCTGTCATCACCTACGTAATCGGTATTGCCGCGTAGTCGGCCCAGCAAATCCATGAAATCCTTGTGGGAAAACTCGGGGTCTTCCATCTGATCGACAATAATCCAGTCGTATGTAGCAGACAGCAGGTTGCTCTTACTTTCTTCCTGATCTTTGCCTCTCTGTGCTACGTACCTGAAGTTGATTGTGCTGCCATTTGTCAGCACCAACGTGTTGTCGTCTTTCGTCGGTGCTCGTTTGATCCATGCTTTGGGACACCACTGCAAGAATTCTCTCCTGATGGTGTCGTTCAGCTTTGGATAAGTGGAGCGTGCGATCAAGCCATTGCACCCAGGATAATCCTTGCACAGCTTGAGCGCCTTTACACATGCAGCAGCGGTCTTACCGTTGCCAAACCCACCACCAATAAACTGCACCTTAGACATCGACTGGTGGAAGCGGTATTGCATACCGCCATCCACCATCCGATAACGCTTTGTACTCAAAGCCATGCTTACGTTTCTCTACCCAGCTCAATCACTGCATTGCCACCTGCTGGCGTCACAGTTGCAGTCCTCGCACCGACAGGGATTGCAAACACACTGCCATTCCCTCCGTTGAACGTAACCGCTGGTCGATTGTCGAATGCCACTGCCACCGACGTTGTCGCAGTTGCAAGCGACATCTTCCCGTGTGAGAAGTAGCACCACCCCATTCCACCATTGCCGCTTGAATCCTGCATCGTAGGCAGCGTAATAACTACTTGGCCTGATGCGATATATGACACAGACCCAACGAAGCTCACTTCTTATTGTCCCTTGCTACGTCCTTCGTCATGTCACGAGGCTGAGCAGTCGTGAGATCGGGTGTGTCACCGCGTGTACCAAGCGTCGTTTCGCCACCACCACCTTCAGGAGGCGGCGGTGCTTCGGGATTGCGTGCATCAGCAACCTGCTGCGCAAACTCAGCTTGTGCAGGCGAGGTCTGCGTAGCGAACGGCGACAGCAAACCAGTCTGCGGTCCCATCGTCGGCGATGCAATGCCAGACTCAAAGCCAGCATTCATCTGCTCAATTGCTACCTGCCGACTAACAGCAGGAGGTGCTTCTGTCGTGGTTGGTTTGACAGTCATCGGATGTTCTCCATTTCGATTGTTGGTACACTCTCGCCTTCGGACTTCTTAATGACTTCGATAACAAGACCACCATGCACACTATGACGATGATCCACAATGTCAGCAGGACGATGCCCAGCACGATCAAGGATATCCTTCGCTGCACTCATTCGTGTAGCACGTGCACCATTGTGCATACTGTCAACAATGACGCTTACAGCGGTGCGAGCCTGCTTACTAAATGCTTCTCTGACCGTCGTTGCATCAGCATCGAGTACTGATGCAACAAGTGTATCGCGTAACGATACAAATGCATCGCATAGCTGAATGTTCTCGACTTGCTCTTCACTTAAATTCGTTGCCGTTGCAATGTCAGGCACACTCAGGCCAAACATCGTATAGGCAACTATCACGCACACCGGGTTCATGTTCCGAGGCGTCTCAGGCAGATCACTGAGGCGTCGTTGCGCTGCAACCTGTACCTTGGTATCAGCAAACACCGATGCAGTATCGACACCGACAACGACATCTGCCTCACGCACACGCACCGTAGGTCGGGCGCTTTCTCTTGCTTCCTTCTCTGCTTTCGCTTGCTGCTTCTCTACACGACGCATGCCATCGTTGGGCATGATGATCGTGCCATTAGCAAGTCGCAGAGGCTGATTAGCTTCAGGCAATTCCATGTGTGAACTCACTTCTTCAGCATACGCAAGAATTCAGCGAGGTCAGTTATTCCTGCCTTCTTCATTGCCCGTGCAATCTCTGGGCTAATAACCGATGCAGTTGCACGTGGCTTGATGGATTTCGCATCGAGTTCAGGAATTACACTCGGTGGACGCGGTGCTGCATCGATTGATGTCAGAGACGCGGGCGATGGCGCAACCATCTGCGCAGGCGAAGCACCGGCTGCGATCGGGCCAGCGACCGGAGAGGCTGAAAGCGCCTTATCAATTGCAGCAGCAACAGCCGGATCACGAACTCCAGCACCCGCATTTCCGGCATTCACTTGCACCTGACCACTAGGTGGAACACGCGCATCAATGTTGATTGGTGTATTACGCATCCCAGGCTGATTACCACCACCCATTGGGATTGCGGTTTCTGCTGCGGGAGGCTTTGCCGCTGTCGGTTTTGGTCCCTCTATCCGCAGTCGCTCTTCTGGTGCTGCCAGTGCCTTCGGTGCTTCCGTTGCAGGTTTCGGTGCTTCTTCCGTTGTAGGTTTACCAACAACAGGTGCAGGTTTCGCTGCGCCTCCACTGAGGAACCGACGACCAAGTGCACTATTCGCAGCACCAGCGAGAATCGGTGACAGTGCACTCATGATGATCATGCCGAGGTTGCTGTCACCATCTGTTGCTGCTGGTGCTGGTGCACCGGGTGGTGCAACATACGCAGGCGGAACAGGCAACGATCTTGCTGCGCCTCCACCTCCACCTCCACCACCTCCACCACCGCGTTTAGTGGATGGACCCACAAAACCAGGATCACCTTCACTAACAATCGGTGCCATATTCACAAGACCAGGAATTGTACCGGGTCTTGTACCATCATCACGTGTTGCATTCTCTTGCAACGCAGCAAGACTAGCACGGCTATAGTTCTCAGGTGTCATAGGCACGCCACGTGACGCGAGCATGTTGCGGATCAACTGCTGAGAAGCATTACCTGCTGTTGCATCACCGCCTGTTGCAGTGGGTTCGGGCATCGTGTGCTCCTACTCAGAACGGCGCGCGGAGCGCGCCGGAATACTACGCTACGACTAGCGACCGTCGATTGATAATTGACGACCGTGGATACACTTGGCTAACCAACAC
>Ga0157374_10003473_pt1 | contig 13241 bp, 9 predicted proteins | sample M25metaG_FD_115308 | JGI IMG/M metagenome (GOLD analysis project Ga0157374, IMG submission 115308) | Miscanthus rhizosphere microbial communities from Kellogg Biological Station, Michigan, USA - M2-5 metaG | ecosystem: Host-associated > Plants > Roots > Rhizosphere > Soil | place: USA: Michigan...
CTTTGGAATCGCGGAACCCGCGAATGGCCTTGGCCACTTTAGCGATTTCATTTGCCTTCTCAACCAGGATGTCGAGATCGTCGCCGAAGAGCTTCACAGCGACATCGGCGCGAACGCCCGTAACCATTTCGTCCACCCGATCCGAGATGGGCTGCGCCATAACCAGGTTTACGCCCGGGATTACAGCCAGGCGCTTACGAATCTCCCCGGCGATTTTTTCCTGCGTTAGGCCGTCCTTCCGCTGATCATAAGGAACGAGTGAAGCCATGACATCCGTCTCGTTGGGGCCGGCCGGATCGGCGGGCGATTCCCCACGCCCGAGCCGCGACACAACTTTCTTAACGTCGGGCGCGCCGCTTATGATCTTCATCGCGCGCATTTCCATCTTCAGAGACTCGTCGAGCGAAATGTTAGGAACGCGATCGATATTAGGAGAAATGGAGCCCTCGGCCATTTCGGGAATAAAGGAGGTACCCAGAAAGGGAAACAACGATAGCGCGAATATGAACAAGCCGATTACCGCCAGAATAGTGGTTTTCGGATGACCCAATGCCCAGTAGAGAAGCCGCAGATAAGGCCGCTTCAGAAACCTGACCAGCAGAGTATCGTGCTCCGAACCGCCCTTGAGAAGAAACGCGGCTAGCACGGGCGAGAGCGTCAAGGACAACACAAGTGAAATTCCGAGTGCAATGGCAATGGTATAGGCGAGAGGAGAAAACATTTTGCCCTCCATGCCTTGCAGCGTCATGAGCGGCAAAAAGACGAGAATGATCACGCCAACACCAAAGATCACCGGGGTGCCGACTTCGAGTACGGCGTCGAGAACCACCTGCAGTTTATTCACGCCCGGACGATGGCCGAGCTGCGCAAAAACATTCTCGACCACGACCACGGAGCCATCGACCATCAGACCGATCGCGATGGCAAGGCCTCCGAGCGACATCAGATTGGCCGAAAGCCCGTAGTGATTCATGACCATAAAGGTCAGGAGCGGCGTCAGAATCAGCGTGGCAATGACGATAAGGCTCGAGCGCAAATCGCCCAGGAATAGAAACAGAACGACCACGACCAGGACCACACCTTCTTCGAGAACCTTGGTTACGGTATGCAGTGCGTCGTCAACCAATTCGGATCGGTCGTAGTAGGGAACAATCTTAAGGCCATGCGGAATGGAGCCATTGCTGTTGATTTCCGCAACACGCGCTTTGACGCGGCCGACGATTTCCTTGGCGTTGCCGCCGGCGATCATCATGACGATGCCGCCCACCGCTTCGGTATAGCCGCCCTTGACCATCGCGCCATAGCGAACTTCCTCGCCGAATTTGACTTCAGCGACGTCGCGGATATAGACCGGCGTGCCATTTACTTCTTTTAGGACGATGGAGCGAATATCGTCGAGATCGCGGATCAGGCCGACGCCGCGAATCAGGTACTGCTCGGCGTGCTGCGGAAGGATGCCGCCGCCCGAGTTGCCATTATTCCGCGCGAGAGCGTCGAAAACTTCTTTTACGGTTAATCCGTAATGGTGCAGTTTAATCGGATCGACGATGGTTTGATATTGCTTGACGTACCCGCCGGTGGAGTTGATCTCGGCCACGCCGGGGATCGAGCGCAGCAGAGGGCGCACCACCCAGTCCTGTATGGTGCGCCGCTCCACCAGCTCTTCCTTGGAAAGCGGGCGATTTCCGTCGCTCGGTTTTTCAAGCGTGTATTGATAGACTTCACCGAGCGCAGTCGATACCGGTCCCAAAACGGGCACAATTCCGACGGGCAATTTCTCGCGCACTTCGGTGAGGCGCTCCATGACGAGTTGCCGCTCGAAATAGACGCTGCGATTGTCTTCGAATACCAGCGTGATGATGGAGAGGCCGGGTTTAATAAGAGAGCGCATCTCCGTCATGCCGGGCAGACCTGTCATGGCGATTTCGAGCGGCACGGTGACGAAACGCTCCACCTCTTCAGGACTTTTCCCGGGAGCCTCCGTGGCAACCTGTACCTGGACATTGGTGACGTCCGGAAACGCGTCCACCGACAAGTGACGTGCGGCGCGGAGGCCAAACGCCACGAGGCAGGCCGCGACTACGACCAGCACCAATCGCTGCTTTAGAGCGGACTGAACAATGCTACGCAGCATCTATTCGGATTCCTGCTGCTTTCCCTGAAGGGCTTGCTGCTTGCGTTGGTTGTTGAGATGGAACGCGCCATCGACGACGATTTTTTCGCCGGGCTGAATGCCATCTGTTAATACACGATATTGTCCAAACTCGCCCGCTAAATTGACGGGTCTGAGAACGAAACTATCTGGGCCGGTTTCCACGAATACTTGCTCCTGATTGCCTTCGCGCACGACCGCGGTAGAAGGAATCACCTGCCTGCGCCGGGCGCGATCTTCGAGTGTGATGGTGGCGAGCATCGCCGGCTTGTAAATGTGACCAGGATTCGCGAGGTTCATACGAACGCGCACTGTACGCGTATCCGGGTTTACGGTATTACTGACGAAATCGAGCCTCCCGCGTATAGTCTGCTGCGGCAGGGCCGGTATTTCCGCTTCGACCGCCTTACCAACCTCGATCGTGCCGGCTTCCTGTTCCGGAATGTCAGCAATCAACCAGACGTTCGACAGGTCGGCAATCGTAAACACTGCTTCGGCTGGCTGAACAATCTGCCCGACCGTCACTTTGCGCTCGAGCAGCGTGCCGGAGATGCTTGCGGTAACCCGGTATTCGGCATCCAATTTGTGCGTTTTCTCGAGGTGTTGGATCGCTTCTTCGCTGAGCCCTAAAGCGCCAAGCTGCTGCCGGAGGGCGGATTTCTCGGCCGCGGCTTGCAACGCTTCTCCCTCGCGGCGCTGCAATTCGGCGGTTCCGATGACATCGGCGCTCAGCAGTTGTTTGGCACGGGATGCAGCCCGTTCGGCCAACTGCAGTTGAGACGCGGCTTTTACATAGTTAAATTGCGCATCCGACAGCTCTGTACTACGGACGGTTGCGATGGTTTGACCCTGGTGCACCCGCTGCCCCTCAACTGCCAGGAGCTTGGTGATGCGGCCAGCGACGGACGAGCCCACGCGGGCCATTCGCGTTTCATCGGCGGCGACGTGTCCGGCGACACGGAGCTTGTCGGCGACGTTGGCCCAAGTGGGCTCGCCGAGTTGTATTTGCTTGCGCAGATCCGGTGTCACCGCGATCGCAAGAGGGTCGGGCGGTTTGGCCGCATCGGCATCGGCTGGTTGAGAGGCGTTTGTGTGGCATCCGGCCAGACACGTTGCAAGGACCATTACTAAGGCGGTTCCAAGCTGTTTCACTTTCCATCTCCTATCCCACTTACGGCTCCCAGTTCTTCGAGATCGATCAGAGCGTCCTCGCGTTGGAAGCGCGCGTCCAGGTAATCGCCACGCACGCTCTGCAGCACACGTTGTGCGTCGAGTACCTCGATAATGCCGCGCTCGCCGAAACGATACGCCGCCTGAGCGGCCGTGAGCGCGGCTTCGGCCTGCCGCAGAGAGCCGGCCTGAAAGGATTTGACTTGATCGTCGGCAAGTTGAAACTGGCTATACGAGCGCTCGAGCGCCGCGGTCAGTTCCAAGCGGCGCTGAGCTTCGACAGCAGCCGCACGCCGCACTTCCGCGGTAGCAGCCTCAATCTCGCCTTTGCGCCGATTCCATAAGGGGAGCGGGATATTGAGACCCGCGCGATAAAAAGTTAGATCGGGTTGATGTTCGTACTCGCCATATACGCCGAATTGCGGAAAACGCAAAGCCTTTTCATTTGCCAGTAGGGACTGCGCACGCTCCATTTCGGCTCGAGCTTGAGCTATCGCGGGGTGATTCTGGAGCACCGTTTTGCGGGCGGCGTCCAAGGCTGGAACGGCTACATTGACGTCAAGCGATCCAACCGGATTAATCTCATCGGTGGCCGGAGCGCCGATAGCCACACGCAGCGCCGCGACTGCACCGGCATAGCGCAGTTGTGCGCCTTTCATAGCGGTCTGTGCGATAGCAATCTCCGCTTCGGCGCGAGTTAGCTCCAGGCGGCCCACTTCCCCCACATCTACTTGGACGGCGACTCGGCGCCGTAGATCCTGAACGAGCTCGAGACTTTGGCGGGTGTGATTGATTTCCTCTTTTCTGTGCAGTACCTCGAAAAACGCATGCTTTACATTGGCGACGAGAGCGACGCGGGTGCCGCGCATACCCTCGGTGCTGCTTTCGAGTCCCCTCCTGGCCGCCTGCAAACGCGTTCGGCGGACGACGGGGGTTTCAATGGGCTGCGAAACGCTGTAATGTGTCAGCATGCCAGGCACAGCAGGCATGGCGATGGGCCGCGCCGCCTGATGCCCTGCGAGAAAATTGAATTGCGGATTGGGATAGGCTTTGGCCGTCACGATTCCAGCGCTCGCGCCGGCTTGGACCGCTTTTGATTCTTCGATAAGCGGGCTATTGGCATCGGCCAGGGCCAGCGCTTTATCCAATGTCAGCTCCGCGGCCCGTCCCATTGCACACAGCGCCACCAGCGCCAAAAAGACTTTCACTATGAGCACTTATGCAATCGATGTTCCGCCCGGAAATCATTGATCCGGGCCGCTGATTGGCTTCATTGGGACACCTTGGGGCAATGCGGTGTACGGGATCGTCCACAAAAGGCGCTAGTAGATTGAAAGCAAAGGGCGGTTCCTAAATTGCAGGTAGCATGATTGATTTATTGATGGCGCGTTTTCTGCGAGACCAGCGATTTCAGGCCGCGGCGATCGGGTTCAGCATTCTTATTCTGGGCGCGCTTTCCTGGTACATTCCGTTGGGCAAATTGGAGGCGCACAATTTTGTGCATCACCTTCATTTCCTGCCGCTGATGGCGGCTGGGATGGTCTTCGGGTGGCGGGGCGCTCTGTATTGCGTGGTATTTACGGCGCTAGTGGATTCCGCGCACATATGGCGAAGCTGGCACATTGCGCGCCTGGAAGCCAGCGACCAATTGGTGGAGGTATCCATATTCGGCATGGCAGGGCTCATTGCGGGCTTTCTCTCGGATAGAGAGCGAAAACAACGCGCCAAGCTGGAGCAGGCCACGCGGGAGCTGGAAGAGGTTTACCAGGAATTGCAGCGGAATGTGGAGAGACTGCGTAAGTCGGAACGGCTGTATGCGGCGGGACAACTTTCGGCCAGACTGGCGCATGAGATTCGAAACCCGCTGGCCAGCATTTCCGGGGCGGCGGGAATTTTGAAACGCGGTCATGCCTCGCAAGCAAACGTGGACGACTGCCTGGAAATCATCGAGAAAGAATCCAACCGTTTGAATAAATTGCTGACGAACTTCTTACACTTCGCGCGGCCGCGCGCGCCCAAATTTCAGCCGACCGATTTGGCAACGGTTCTCGATTCCGTAATGTCTTTAACGGCGCACGATTCGGCGATGAAGGACGTGGAGTTATACAGCGATAGACCCTCGCATCTGCCGGAAGTGGAATGCGATCCGGAACAACTGAAACAGGTGTTATTGAATTTGCTGATAAATGCGGCGCAGGCGAGCGAGGGGCCAGGCGCGGTGTGGCTGGCCGCGTCGGTAGCCGCAGACCGCGTGTCGGTTATGGTGCGCGACCAGGGCTGCGGTATTTCCGCCGAGAATGAGGACCGTATCTTCGACCCGTTTTTTACTACAAAAGAAAATGGCACCGGGCTCGGGCTCGCCATTGCTTCTACGATTGTCGGGCAGCACGGAGGTTTGCTGACCGCCAGACAGAATGCGGACCGGGGCATGACCTTCCAACTCGATCTGCCGCGCGACCGGAGCCGTCCGTTATGAACCAGAATCTCGTTCTCGTGGTAGACGACGATAGCAGTCTACGCCGCGTGATGAAAATGCAGTTGGAGGAGGCGGGCTACCAAGTAGCGCTCGCCTCCGACGGTGAACAGGCGGGCGTGATTATCGACGAGCAGAGGCCGAAGCTTGTTATTACGGATTTGCTGATGCCGGGGATGGGCGGGTTGGAGCTGCTGAAACAGATCCGTGACAACCGGCTGGAAACTACGGTAATTATGATCACGGCGTTCGGCAGCGTGGAAACCGCGGTGGAGGCGATGAAGTCGGGCGCGTATGACTACGTTACTAAGCCTATCGACTACGAAGGCCTGGTTCTCGCGGTACATCGCGCCATGGAACGCCAGTCGCTGCTTGAAGAGGTGCGTAGCCTACGCTCGGCGCTCGATGAGAGATACGGATTCGAAAATATCGTGGGGCGTTCCAAGCGGCTGCTACACGTTCTCGACATGGCGTCGCGTGTGGCGCAGCACGATTCCACGGTCCTGCTGCTCGGCGAAACTGGGACAGGCAAAGAGCTGCTGGCGCGAGCCATTCACCAGAACGGCCGCCGCAAGAACAAGCCGTTTATCACGATTAATTGCGGCGCGATTCCAAAAGAGCTGCTGGAATCGGAGCTGTTTGGTTTTACGCGGGGCGCCTTTACCGGCGCGCACACTGCAAAAGCCGGCAAAATTGAGATGGCGGACGGCGGGACGTTATTTCTCGACGAAGTAGGAGAGTTGCCGCTCGATATGCAGGTGAAGCTTCTGCGGCTGCTGCAGAACGGCGAGATCGAGAAGCTGGGGTCCACTGCGCAAGCCGTCGTGGATGTGCGCGTGATTGCTGCAACTAACCGTAATCTACCTGCCATGATAGAAGACGGCGCATTCCGCGAAGATCTCTACTACCGTTTGGCGGTGGTGCCTTTGGCGTTTCCGCCGTTGCGGGAACGGAAAGAAGATATTCCGGAGCTGGTGCAGCATTTATTGCGGAAGCTTAAAACGCGGCATGGACACCCGGACTTGACTGTGGCGCCGGCCCTGGTCTCACATCTGTGCAATTACCGATGGCCGGGAAATGTTCGTGAGCTCGAGAATGTTTTGGAGCGGATGCTGGTGCTGTCGTCCGGCAACCAGATTGGCTTGGCCGATCTTCCCGACGAGATGAAACAGACACCTCCGGCGCAGGGATCTTTCCTGCTCGATCTGCCGGAAAACGGGATCAGCCTGGAGGGTGTGGAACGCGAACTGCTGCTGCGGGCGATTGAGAAGTTCAATGGCAATCAGACGCAGGCGGCGCGATTTCTGGATATTAGCCGGCGCACGCTGATCTACCGGATGGAGAAACACGGCCTGCGCCGCGATTGATCGGTCGCATCGTATTCTTTTCTGCGATAGCAAGCGAAATACCGTGCGTCGGGTATGTTCAACCGGTTCGTATGCCACTCACGATATTCGGACCGCACTCTCCGCATTTGGGAAACTATGACCATGCTCTCGGAAGAAGAGCGGCTGTTCCAGGCGTCCGTGGCGCGTTTCGCTCGCGAGCGGTTGCGGCCACATGTTCGCGCGATGGATGAGGCAGGGCAATTCCGGCCGGATTTGTTGCGCGAGCTTTTTGAACTCGGCCTAATGGGAATCGAGGTCGGTGAGGAGTATGGCGGCCAGGGCGGTACGTTTTTTCAAGCCGTGCTCGCGATCGAAGAGTTGGCCAAGGTGGATCCAGCGGCTTCGGTGATCGTCGATGTGCAGAATACTTTGGTCAACAATGCGATTGCAGCCTGGGGAAGTGAGGAGCAGAAGAAGACCTATCTTGCGCGTCTCGCTTCGGGCAGCGTGGGGGCATACGCCCTGTCCGAAGCAGCATCGGGCTCGGATGCGTTTTCCTTGACAACAAATGCGACGGCTAGTGGCCTCGTCGGGCGGAAGATGTGGATCACCAATGCCGCCGAAGCGGAGATCTTTCTGGTGTTTGCAACCATCGATCCGGCGGCCGGATACAAAGGGATCACGTGCTTTCTCGTCGAGCGTGGCATGCCAGGATTCACGGTCGGCAAGAAGGAAGACAAGCTCGGCATTCGCGCCTCCTCCACATGTGAGCTCATTCTCGACGGCGTCGCCGCTCCGGTATTGGGAGAACCCGGAAAAGGCTATAAGATCGCAATAGAAACCTTGAACGAAGGCCGTATCGGTATTGCGGCTCAGATGCTCGGCCTAGCCGAGGGCGCTTTACATCACGCGTTACGCCACGCCCGGGAACGCAAGCAATTCGGCAAGCGAATCGGCGATTTTCAAGGGGTGCAATTTGAGCTTGCCGACATGGCAACGCGCATCGAAGCGGCTCGGCTGATGGTTTACCATGCCGCTCGTCTGCGCGATGCTCGCCAACCTTTTCTGATGCAAGCCGCGATGGCGAAATATTTTTGCTCGACGATCGCCGAAGAGGTGGCTTCCCAAGCCGTCGAAATCCTTGGCGGGGTCGGGTTTACCAAGGACTACCCGGTCGAAAAGCTGTACCGCGACGCGAAAATCGGACGAATCTACGAAGGAACCAGCAACATGCAGCGCGCGACCATCGCCAAAGCCCTGCTCGCGCAGGAAACCCGCGTCTCCCCGTAATTCGTCACAATAGAGAATAGGTCCAAAATGAAGCTATCGCGCATCTGCGTTCTGACCGCATGCACGCTTGGTTCGGCCGTGCTGCTCTATGCGATTGATCCGAAGGCCGATCCATCGCCGGCAGAGATTCAGGACATAATCAAGAAGTTCACGCAGAAGGAGACCGAATTCGCCGCCGCGCGTGAGAACTACACGTACCGGCAAACCAGCAAATTGACCGAAGTCGATCCTCCCGGCGGCGCGTACGAGATTGTCGAAGAGGTTACATTCGATGACCGTAATCGCCGGACTTCGCATGTCCTACGCGCACCGGTTACGTCTCTCACAAATATCGTGATGACCGGAGAAGATGAGCAGGATATGCGGCAGGTGATGCCTTTTGTAATGACCAACGAGACGTTGCCCGAATACAGCGTCACGTACAAGCGCCGTGAAAAAGTGGACGAGATCACTTGTTATGTCTTTTCAGTTCAGCCGAAAGAGCTTACGAAGGATCGCAAGCGCTATTTCGAGGGCGATATATGGGTAGATGATCAGGATCTGCAGATTGTGAAGACTTTTGGCCGCTCGGCCGGATATCTGCGCCGCGGCGAAGATCAGCAATTCCCGAAATTTGAGACATACCGTGAGCAAATCGACGGAAAATACTGGTTTCCGACATATACCTATGCCGATGACACTCTTCACTTCAAGGATGGGCCTTCGCAGCGCATTAAAGAAGTCATCAAATATGACCATTACAAGAAGTACCAGTTCAAAACAGAGAGCACCATCACATACGGCGACGTAGGTGGCGCCGAGAAACAACCAACCAATCCGCCGCCGACCCCTCCGAAGCAGTGAAGATCGTTGTTTTACTTCTTGCGCAGGCGATTTTACATGCCGCCAGTCCAGCCGTGGCGCCCCATGTGCGCAATTTTGGCGCGCTGAGTGATCATCTCTATCGAGGTGCAGCGCCCTCGCCCATTGCGCTCGAGGAATTGCGGGCCCTGGGTGTCAAAGTCGTAATTGATTTGCGCAACAAGGGTGACGGTACAGCCGCCGAGAGCGTACAGGTTCATAATCTCGGACTCAAATATGTGAACGTGCCGCTGGGTGCCTGGTCGGCACCCACGCGGGCGCAATTGGAGGTAATCCTGCCTTATTTGTTCCGCAGCGAAACAGAACCTGTATTCATCCATTGCCGCCGTGGAAAAGATCGTACCGGCATGGTTGTCGCATGCTATCGTATCCAACACGACAATTGGCCGAATCGGCGCGCACTCGACGAAGCGGAAAAGTACGGCATCAGCTTTGCAGAGCGAAGTATGCGATCTTACATTCTGCACTTCACGCCCCTAACACTTCCTGCTACTTATTGACAGGCGGGAGCGGCATCCCATATTATGGACCAAGTTGGTCCTAGATCGGGTCTCTTGCCAGATTCTGGACCAGCACCCAGATTTTTGTGACCAAGTCAGAGCGCCAAAACTCTTGGCGGAGCAGCGCCCTGGCCTGGCCGATTGGCAACCGCTTGGGTCGGCAACCTCCCCAATTGTAGGCTGCCAGTCCACGTTTATCAACCTTCGGAGACGTCAAGGAATGGCAAAGAAGCGGATCAAGAAGAAGCAAGCAGGCCGGCGGCGATGGCTAGCTGTCAGCACATTGGCTGCTTACACGCTTGCGGGCAGCGGAAAATCGGCCCTCGCTCAGAAACAAACCGCTTCTAATTCGTCGTTCGCTGCGCCCAATACGCAATATTTGGACGGCCTTCCTGTCCGGCGCTACGATTTGGCTGCTGGAGATCTAGATGCCGTGGTGCGCGAATTCGAAAAGGTAGCCGGCGTGACCGTTACGTTTCTAGATTCGAGCGCGGCGCAGGTCATGTCACCCGGCGTTTCGGGCGTATATACAACCACGCAGGCTTTGGACAAGTTGCTCGAGAATACGGGGGTTACGTATCGCATCGGCTCGGACAAGACGATCCGGCTTAGTTTTCGCGCGGTGCAGACAGTAGTCGAAGTACAGGCCAATTCGGCGCAGCTCGCTGCGTCGACGCCGAAATTTACCGAACCGCTTCTCAATACTCCGCAAACAATCGGTGTAGTTTCCCATCAAATTGTGGAGCAACAGGGAGCCGCTACGCTCCGCGATGCCCTGCGCAACATAGCCGGTATCAGCCTGGCGGCGGGTGAAGGTGGTTCGCAAGGCGATAACCTTACCATCCGCGGATTCACCGCACGCAACGATCTTTTTATCGACGGCATGCGCGATTTCGGAAGTTACTATCGCGATCCGTTTGATACGCAGGAAATAGAGGTTCTGCAGGGACCATCTTCGGCAGCTTTCGGCCGCGGTTCCACAGGCGGAGTAGTCAATCAAGCGACCAAGACACCCGATCTGAATCGCTATCTGGCCGCGGGCCTAAGTTTTGGCACGGATTTGACACGACGCGGTGTTATCGATTTGAATGTTCCGATTCCAAAGTTGGGCTCCGGTACGGCTTTTCGTTTGAACGCCATGGGACATATTAACGATGTAGCGGGCCGTGATGTCGCAAAAAATCGCCGCGACGGTATTGCTCCGTCGCTCTCACTCGGCTTGGGCACACCCACGCGTCTTACCTTGAGCTATTTTCATCAAAATGCCGACGATATTCCTGACTACGGTATTCCATGGCTCTTCAACGGACCGGCTCCGGTGAATCGCCGCAACTATTATGGCCTGGCAAACGGGAACTATCTTCGTACTTACGACGATATAGGAACCGCACGACTCGAGCATGACATCAACAGCCATGTCACATTGAGGAATCAATTACGTTATGCCAACTATGCGCGGAATGTCTTAATCACCGAGCCACGCATCAATGAGGCTTCGCCTACTACTCCAGTAACTGAGCTAACGGTCACACGCAATCAACTCGCTTCGAACAGCACGGAAACATTCCTTGATGAACAGCTCGATGTGAGCACGCATTTTGAAACCGGACGGATTCGCCATAACTTTGTCGCGGGCTTCGAAGCGGGCCGGGAGACGTCCGATCCTACCAGGCCAAAATACACGGCGCCCGATACGAGCCTGATGTCGCCCGATCCGACCCAGAGTCTGTTTGGCAATCCCACGATCTCATCGAGTGTGACCGACACCGCGGTATCTACAGGTGTGTACGCTGTGGACACTGCCAAATTGGGGCGATATTGGGAATTGACCGGCGGTGTGCGCTTCGATCGCTTCTCGAACGACTACGCCCAGCGCATCGCCCCTTTCTCTTCTTTCCACCGGGTGGATACCAAACCAACCTGGCGAGGCGCCATTTCCTATCATCCTGTCGCGAATGGGACTTTGTACTTCGCGGCGGGAACGTCCTTCAACCCGTCTGCGGAGAGCCTTGCGCTTAGCGCCGGATCCGCGAACCTTCCGCCTGAATCGAATAAGAGTTATGAATTTGGTACCAAGTGGAGTTTGGCGAGCGGGCACCTGGCGGTAAATAGCTCGTGGTTCCGTACAACGAAGGAGAATGCCCGGGAAACGGATCCATCCAACTCACTTTCAGTGGTTCTTGCCGGCACCCAGCGAGTTAGCGGCGCGGAAGTGGATATTACAGGCCACATTAATAGTCGCTGGGACATTCTATCGAGTTACGCCTATCTGGACAGCCGTGTGGTTGGTTCTCAGTTCTTCCCAGATGCGATTGGGTACCCGTTGGCAAACGTTCCGAAGAATACGTTTGCATTTTGGAGTAACTACCGGCTACCGGCGCATTTCCACTTCGGCATAGGAAGCAACTACGTATCGAGCCGCACGGCGAGTTCAACTACGCCGCTTGATCCCACCACAAGGCTCCTCAAACAAGTTCCGGGGTATTGGGTTTTTAATGCCATGGTGAGCCATCCGGTCACAGAGCATATTGATCTTCAGGTGAACGCCTATAACCTGGCGAACCGCTACTACTACGACCAACTTCATCCGGGGCACATCGTTCTTGGTCCGGGCCGCTCGGTGTTGGCCGGAATCAAGTTTAAGTTCTAGCCATGCTTCTTGCGATTCCGGACCTTCTTACCGCCGAGCAAGTATTGCAGGCCCGGCAGCTACTCGATAGTGCGCAATGGGTGGACGGCCGCGTAACGGCCGGTCATCAATCGAGTCGCGCGAAAGATAATCTGCAATTGGCGGAGGGGCATCCGGTGGCGAATCAACTCGGCGAGATGATTCTTGAAGCGCTCGGAGGGAATGCGCTTTTCATCTCCGCCGCGCTGCCGCAGCGTGTCTTTCCACCTTTGTTTAACCGATATCAGGGCGGCCAGTCTTTCGGCACGCATGTCGATAATTCGATCCGGCAGATTACCGGGACGCCACATCGTATCCGCACCGATCTCTCGGCGACCCTCTTCTTTGCCAATCCGGACGAATACGATGGCGGGGAATTGGTTGTCGAAGACACTTACGGAACGCACACTGTGAAGCTTCCTGCCGGGCACATGATTCTCTATCCGGCCACCAGCTTACATAACGTACGGCCGATCACGCGCGGCACCCGCATCGCTTCCTTTTTCTGGATTCAAAGTATGGTCCGCGACGATGCACAGCGCGCCTTGCTCTTCGATCTTGATATGGCAATTCAACGGCTGAACCGCGACCTGCCTGATCATCCGAGCGCCGTCCAATTCACCGGCGTGTATCACAATCTCCTTCGCCAATGGGCCGAGGTTTGATACATGCAGCGCCTACGCACTGTTTTTTTCTGGTTTCATCTCACAATCGGTAGCCTCGCAGGGCTAGTGATCTTGGTCATGTGCCTGACCGGCATTCCGCTGGCTTTCGAACGGCAAATTAACGCCTGGGACGC
>Ga0157374_10003474_pt1 | contig 13241 bp, 11 predicted proteins | sample M25metaG_FD_115308 | JGI IMG/M metagenome (GOLD analysis project Ga0157374, IMG submission 115308) | Miscanthus rhizosphere microbial communities from Kellogg Biological Station, Michigan, USA - M2-5 metaG | ecosystem: Host-associated > Plants > Roots > Rhizosphere > Soil | place: USA: Michigan...
ATGCCGTAAGGGTCTTCAACTCGGAGGGTACGAGAATGAGAACTAATACTCGGGCATTACTGACTTCCCTTTCCGCCGTCGCAGGGGCAACGTTCCTGACGGCCGCGACCGCGGCTGAAATTTCTGGCGCCGGCGCGACGTTTCCGGCTCCGGTCTACCAGAAGTGGGCCGAAGCCTATAAGAAGGAGACGAACGTTGGTTTGAATTACCAGTCGATCGGCTCGGGCGGCGGCATCAAGCAGATCGAAGCCGGCACGGTGACGTTCGGCGCGTCGGACAAGCCACTCGAGCAGAAAGAGCTCGAAACGAACGGGCTCGTTCAGTGGCCGATGGTGATCGGCGGCGTCGTGCCGACGGTGAACATCGAAGGCGTCAAGCCGGGCGAGCTCGTGCTCGACGGCCCCACGGTGGCCGACATCTATCTCGGCACGATCTCGAAGTGGAACGACCCGAAGATCAAGGCGCTGAATCCGAGTGTCAACCTGCCGAGCACTGCGATCGCACCCGTCTACCGCTCGGACGGCTCGGGCACGAACTTCTTGTTCACGACGTATCTCTCGAGCGTGAGCTCGAAATTCAAGTCCGACATCGGCGCCGATGCGTCGGTGCAGTGGCCGACCGGTCTCGGCGCGAAGGGCAACGAAGGCGTCGCGAACATGATCGCGCGCACGGGCGGCGCGATCGGCTATGTCGAGTACGCGTACGTCAAGCAGAACAAGATGACCTACGCGAAGATGAAGAACCGCGACGGCAAGCTCGTGTCGCCGGAGATCAAATCGTTCCAGGCGGCCGCAGCCAGCGCCGATTGGTCGAAGGCGCCGGGCTATTACTTGATCCTCGTCGATCAGGCCGGCGGCGAGACCTGGCCGATCACCGGCGCGAGCTTCATCATCATGCACAAAGACGTGAAGGACGCGGCGGACTCTTTGACGGCGCTGAAGTTCTTCTCCTGGGCCTACGACAAGGGCGACAAGATGGCCGAGGAGCTCGATTACGTGCCGCTGCCCGACAACGTCGTCAAGATGGTCGAGCAAACGTGGACCGGCAACATCAAGTCCGGCGGCAAGCCGGTGTGGACTAAGTAGTCCGACCCGGGTTTCAATTGATCGATCTTTGATTCCGAGCCGACGAGCGGCGGCTGCCCAGACGGCCGCCGCTCGAAGGTGTCATTGATGGTTGCCGTCGCACGTCCCATACACACACGCCTGAAGCGCGAGGCCAACGCCGAAATGATGTTTCGGTGGGCCACCTTTTGCTCCGCGGCTCTGGTGCTCGTGCTCCTCGCCGGCGTGCTGATCTCTCTCGTCTACGGTGCTTGGCCCGCGCTGAGCACCTTTCGCTTCGATTTTCTAACCACGCAGATCTGGAATCCCGTCACGGAAAAGTTCGGCGCGCTTGCGCCGATCTACGGCACGGTCGTCACGTCGATCATCGCGATGCTGATCGCGATACCGATCGCGTTCGGCATCGCCGTGTTCCTCACCGAAACGTGTCCGCGCTGGCTGCGGACACCGATCGGGATCGCGATCGAGTTGCTCGCCGCGATTCCGAGCATCGTGTTCGGCATTTGGGGTTTGTTCATCCTCGCGCCGATCCTTCAGCTGCATGTGCAGCCGTGGCTCATCGAGCATGTCGGCCCGTGGCCGATCATCGGCGTGCTGTTCCAAGGCACCCCGTACGGCATCGGCTTGCTAACGGCTGGAATCGTGCTCGCGATCATGGTTCTGCCGTTCATCACCGCGGTCATGCGCGAGGTTTTTCTCGTAACGCCGACGTCGATCAAAGAAGCCGCCTACGGCGTCGGTGCGACGCAATGGGAAGTCGTCTGGGACGTCGTGCTGCCGTGGTCCCGCACCGGCGTGATCGGCGGAATCATGCTCGGGCTCGGCCGCGCGCTCGGCGAGACGATGGCGGTGACATTCGTGGTTGGCAATGCGCACCGAATCAGCACGTCGCTGCTCGCGCCCAGCACGACGATCGCCGCGTCCATTGCGAACGAGTTCGCGGAGGCGGTTGGTAAGCTCTACACCTCTTCGCTGATGGCGCTCGGATTGATCCTCTTCGTCATCACGTTCGTCGTCATTGCCTGCGCGCGGTTGCTGCTGTTGCGGCTCGAGAGCGGCGGCAACAAGAGGCAAGTGTGACCTCGGCATTGCGCAGACGCCGGTTCTTCAGCACCGTCGCACTCGGGATTTCGATGCTCGCGACTTTGCTCGGTCTCGCCGTGCTCGCCGCGATCCTGGGCACGCTCTTCCTCGAAGGCTTCAAGGGGTGGTCGTGGACCACGTTCACCCAGTCGACGCCGGCGCCGCAGAGCGAGGGCGGCCTGCTGAACGCGATCTTCGGCAGCTTCGTGATGACCCTGATCGGCATCGGGCTCGGAGCGCCGATCGGCATGCTTGCCGGCACCTACCTCTCGGAGTATGGCCGGCGCAGCAAGCTCACCCCGATCGTGCGCTTCATCAACGACGTGCTGCTCAGCGCCCCGTCGATCGTGGTCGGCTTGTTCGTTTACACGATCGTGGTGACGACGATGGGTCACTTCTCCGCGATCGCGGGCGCGGTTGCGCTCGCCATCATCGCGATGCCGGTGATCGTTCGCACCACGGAGGACATGCTGAGGCTCGTGCCGACGAGCATGCGCGAAGGCTCTGCTGCCCTCGGGGCGCAGCCTTGGCGCACCATCACGAGCGTGATCTATCCCGCGGCGCGCAGTGGAATGATTACGAGCGTGCTTCTTGCTGTCGCGCGCATTTCGGGCGAGACCGCGCCGCTGCTCTTTACGGCGCTCAATAATCAATTCTGGAGCACCGACCTCACGAAGCCGATGGCGAACTTGCCGACCGTGATCTACAACTATGCGATGAGTCCGTACGAGAACTGGCAGACCCTCGCCTGGGCCGGGGCGCTGATGATCACGGTGTTCGTGCTGGTGCTGAGCATCATCGCGCGCTCGACCGCCGCGTTGTTCGGCGCGGGACGTGGCGGCTCGCAATAGCGCTGCGTCGGGTCGAGAGGCGACAGAGCAGCATCGGACGTCGCTTGGCGCGGAATGCGGCGTGTTCACAGTTCTGTAACAATGGCGGCCTATCGTGTTTTTCCGTTTGAGAGCCGCCAATTGGCCGATGGTTGAGTCGTATCTAAAGGAGCGCGTGCTTTGCTCGAAGCTTCCCATCCGACCGCTCCCGTGACGATTCCGCCGGGCATGGACGTGGCTCCGCCTGCCGAGCCCCGGGTGCTCAAGAAGCGGATTGCAGTGCCGGTCAAGCGGCTGTCGCCCGACAACAAGCCGTCCACGCCGACGCAGGTCAAGGCCTCCGTGGAGAGGCTGAGCTTCTGGTACGGCAAGAAACACGCGCTCAAGGACCTCAACGTCACGATCGCCGAGCGCCGCGTCACGGCGCTGATCGGGCCATCCGGCTGCGGCAAGAGCACGTTTCTGCGCTGCTTCAATCGCATGCACGACCTACAGATCGGCACGCGATACCAGGGCAGGATCATGCTGCAGCCGGACAACGTGAATCTCGTCGGGCGCGACATGCAGCCAATCGAGGCACGGATGCGGATTGGCATGGTGTTCCAGAGACCGAATCCGTTCCCGAAGTCGATCTTCGAGAATGTCGCGTATGGGCTCAGGCTGCGCGGCGCGCGGAAGCACGCCGAGATCGAGGAGGCAGTGGAACGCGCACTGCGCAGCGCGGCGCTCTGGGAAGAGACGAAGGACCGCTTGCACGACTCCGCGCTCGCGCTGTCCGGCGGCCAAATGCAGCGCCTGTGCATCGCGCGCAGCTTGGTCACGAAACCCGAGATCCTATTGTTCGACGAGCCCACCTCCGCGCTCGATCCGTTGGCAACCGCGAAGATCGAGGAGCTGATCTCCACGCTGCGCGACGAAGTGACCGTGCTCATCGTCACTCACAACATGCAGCAGGCCGCGCGCGTGTCGGACTACACGGCGTTCATGTTCCTCGGCGAGCTCGTCGAGTTCGGCGACACCGGTCAGATCTTCACGAACCCGAAGCAGAAGGCGACCGAGGACTACATCACGGGCCGTTACGGCTGAGTCCTTCGCGCGTCCGCTCACGCGCATTCCCTCTAGTTCTCCCGCCTGAACCTAGTTCTCTCGTCGCATCGCGCAACGAGCGATCGCGGCTCTACCTGGCGCGGCGCGGGTGTAGACTGCGGAAAGATCCCTGGATCGAGGTCACGGAGCCGTTTATTCATGAGCGGAGAACAGAAGCTCACCGGCCCGAACTTGGCGAAGGGCGTACCGCTGGCCGAACTCGAAGACGACAAGATGATCGTCGGCCACGCGCACGGAGAGCCGGTTCTTCTCGCGCGGCAGGGCGGACACGTCTTCGCAGTTGGCGCGACGTGCACCCATTACTCGGGACCGCTCGGCGAGGGTTTGCTCGTCGATGGAACCGTCCGTTGCCCGTGGCATCACGCTTGCTTCGATCTGCGGACGGGCGTCCCGTTGCGCGCTCCCGCGCTGAATCCCATTCCGTGCTACGACGTGCTGGTGGAGGACGGCGTCGTGCACGTCGGCAAGCGCCAGAACGAACCGAGGGTGTGGACGAGCGCGGCGGGCGCGCCCGCCCGCATCGTGATCGTCGGCGCCGGAGCGGCCGGCCACGCGGCGGCCGAGACTCTGCGGCGCGAAGGTTATCGCGGCGAGCTCACGATCATCGGCGCCGATCGTTCGCCGCCCGTCGACCGGCCGAATCTCTCGAAGGACTACTTGGCGGGCAACGCGCCGCAGGAATGGCTGCCGCTGCGTCCGCGCGAGTTTTTCGTCGAGCAGCGGATCACGCTGAAGCTCGGCGTGTACGTGAAATCGATCGACACGGCGCGGAAGCGAGTCGTGCTCGAGGACGGGAACGCCGAGAGCTACGACAAGCTGTTGCTCGCGACGGGCGCGTATCCCGTCAAGCTCGATCTGCGCGGAGTCGATCTGCCGCACGTTCACTACCTGCGCACGCTCGAGCACAGTCAGGCGATCGTGGAGGCCACGAAAACGGCTCGCCGCGCCGTCGTGATCGGCTCGAGCTTCATCGGGCTCGAGGTGGCTGCATCGCTGCGCGCTCGCAATATCGAGGTGCACGTGGTGGGACCGGACGACGTGCCGCTCGCGAAGGTCATGGGTCCCGAGCTCGGCGGTTTCATCCGCAAGGTGCACGAGAAGAACGGCGTCAAGTTCCATCTCGGCACGCGTCCGAAGTCGATCGAGGCGGAGTCCGTGACGCTCGAAAACGGCGAGCGAGTGCCGGCCGATCTCGTCGTGATCGGTGTCGGTGTGCGGCCCGCTGTGTCTCTAGCGGAAGACGCGGGGCTCGCGACGGATCACGGCGTTGTCGTCGACGAGTATCTCGAGACGAGCGCGCCGGACGTATTCGCGGCCGGTGACATCGCGCGCTGGCCGGATCCGCACTCGGGTGAGCGCATTCGCGTCGAGCACTGGGTCGTCGCCGAGCGGCAGGGTCAGACCGCCGCGCGCAACATGCTCGGGAAGCGCGAAAAGTTCGCCGCCGTGCCGTTCTTCTGGACCGCGCAGTACGACGTCGGCATCAACTACGTCGGCCACGCCACGAAGTGGGACCGAATCGAGGTCGACGGCAGCTTCGATGAGCACAACGCCGCCGTGCGTTTCATCGCGGACGGTAAGACGGTGGCGCTCGCGACGATCTATCGCGATCGCGAGAGCCTCGAGCTCGAGCGGGAGCTCGAGCTGCGCGACGCGGGCTAGGGCCGGACGAGTCCTCAGTCGGTCGCAGGTGACTTCGACGCCGCAATCCAGTCGTCCACGCGCCGCGTGAGTATCTCGAGCGGCAGCGCGCCGCCGTCGAGCACGGTGTCGTGGAAGCCGCGGATGTCGAAGCGGTCGCCGAGTGCCGCCTGCGCGCGGGCTCGCAGCTCGAGGATCTTCAGCATGCCGACCTTGTACGCCGTCGCCTGGCCCGGCAAGACGATGTAGCGCCGGATCTCCGAGCGGATCTGGCCCTCTGCCGTCGGCGAGTTCGCGATGAAGTACTCCACGGCTTGCGCCTCGGTCCAGCCTTTCGCGTGCAGGCCCGTATCGACGACGAGGCGGATCGCGCGCCAGAGCTCGCCGCCGAGCCGGCCGAAATCGGAGTAGGGATCCTCGTAACGGCCCATCTCTTTCGCGAGCCGCTCCGCGTACAACCCCCAGCCTTCGACGTAGGCCGTGTACGACCCCTGCGTGCGGAACGTGGGCAGCCCTTTGAGCTCCTGCGCGATCGAGATCTGGAGGTGATGGCCCGGCAGGCCCTCGTGATACGCGATCGACTCGAGCTCCGGTTTCGGCATCGCGTTCATGTCGATCAAGTGCACGTAGTACACGCCGGGCCGCGAGCCGTCGGGCGTGCCCTGCTCGTAGAACTGCGCGGCGCCGGGCTGTTCGCGAAACGCCTCGACGCGCTTCACGACGAGATCCGCCTTCGGCAACACGCCGAAGAATTGCGGCAGAAGCTGCTTCACCGCCGCGAGATCTTTGCGGGACTCTTCGAGATACGCCGTGCGGCCCTCGTCGTCGTTCGAAAAATAGAAGCGCCGGTCGTTGCGCACGAAGTCGAAGAACTCGCGCAGGCTGCCCTTGAAGCCGACACGTTCGCGAATCGCGTCCATCTCTGCCTTGATGCGCTCGACCTCGCGCAGCCCGAGCTCGTGAACCTGATCCGCGGTCATGTCGGTCGTCGTTTCAGCGGCGAGCCGTTCCGCGTAGAACGCCGGGCCATCCGGCAGCTTCCAGACGCCGGTCGCGACCTCGTCCGCGTGGGCCTCGTCCGCCGAGACCCATGAGCTCAGCGCGTCGTAGGCGGGCTTGAACTTTTCAATGAGCGCCGCGCGCGCCGCGGCGCGTAGCTCGTCGGCGGCCGCGGCGTCTATCTTTCCGGCCGCCGCGAGCGCGTCGATCTTCGTCTTCGCGTCCGCCCAAAGCGGCGCGTCGCCGGCGCCGTCGAACGGTGCGCCGGTGACGAGCGCGCGCGCCTGCTCGAGCACGAAGGTGTCCGCGAAACGCGGAGCGTGCACGCCCTCGGCCGCGGCGAGCTTCGCGCGCTCGACGTACTGGCCGATCGCGCGCGCGACGCCGTCGATCCGCGTGATGTACGCGCGCATGTCGCCGGCGTCGTCGACGCGATGAAAGTTGATCAGGGCTTCGGGCAGGCTCGTTTGCGGCCCGTCCATCTGGGTGAATACGTAGTAGCGGCGGCGGAACGGTTTCGCCTTCTCGGCGCGCTCGAGCGCATAGACCCACAGGTCGTAGGACGTCTTCGCTTCGGGCGTGAGCCGCGCGTAGTCGAACGTGCGCTTCAGATCCGCCACCGACGTTTCGCGCCACGCGAGCCGCATGTCGTCGGCGGCCTCCGAGACGTCGTCGATCTTGTCGTAATCGGTTTTGCGGCCGAGGATCGTTTCGAATATTGGGCTGAAGCGCAGCTCCTCCTCGAAGCGCGCGTCGAGCCACGCGTTCAGCCGTGCGCTTTCTGATGCGGCGGCATCGCGTGCCGCGCCGGACGCGGTCTCGGACGCCGCTCCGCCCGACGGCGTGCGGCCGCCGCACGACGCGAGCGCCGCGGCTAGGAGTAGACCGAGCCCGAGGCCACGGATCGAAGAAGCCGAGCGCAACATCATGGCGCTGCGAGCGTAGCGACGCGGGTTCCGACGTGCAATGGCTTGGCGCTTCGTGCCGTGCAGGATTGACGCCGCGTCGCGGAGCAAGAACAATCGCCGCGCGCAACCATTACGAAGGCGAGACGGTCCGTCTCGGCGAGTCCGATTCGCTTTCTGGCAGATTCAAACTAGGAGACGACGATGAGCAGCCTCGTACGAGCATGGGTTCTCGCGGTTTCCGCGCTGGTCGCGGGCGTAGCGTTCGCGGCGGACGTGAACGGCAACTGGACCGCGAGCTTCGAGACGCAGGTTGGCACGCAGAGCTACACGTTCGAGCTCCATGTGCAAGGCAGCGCGCTGACCGGCAAGACGAAGGGCAACCTAACGGGCGAAAACGCGATCTCGGACGGCAAGGTCGACGGCAACAAGATCTCGTTCGTCGAAAAGGCTACCTATCAAGGGATGCCGCTCGTCTTCAACTACACCGGCGAGCTCAAGGGCGACCAGATCCACTTCAAGCGCGAGATCATGGGCTTCCCGGCTGAGGAGTTCGACGCGAAGCGCGCGAAGTAAGCGTCGCGCCGCCTGCGCCGTCAGGCGCGCGGTCGGCGTGCGCGCAAGCAGGCGCAAGCAGACTATGGTGCGGTTCGATCAAGGGGGTCGCGGCTATCGCACGTGTCGGGAGTGGTATCCACGTCGCGACGAAGCTCTCTATATAGAGCTGCTTTTCGGTCAAACGTATCGCGAGCCGCTCATCACCGGCGAGCCATGGCGAGTAGTGCCAGATCCCTGTGCGCATCTGCTGTTCGTCGCAGGCGGAAGCGCAGCCAGTGGATGGACGCGTGAGCCGACGCTGCGTTTAGTGGGCCCACGTTCCACGTACGTGGACATCGACAACACGGGTAGGACGATCATGCTCGGTGTTCGTCTGCGACCGGGCGTGCTGGCTTCGCTGATGGGATCCGACGCTAGAAATCTGACGGATCAGTCGGCGTCAGCCGAGGAATTGTTCGGCAAAGCCGGGCGGGAGTTGCTCGATCGAGTCGCCTCGAGCCTGATTCCCGAGTCGGCCACCCGCGATCTCGCGGCGTTCGTGGTTGGGCGAGTGTGCTCTCGTCCGCGGCGCGGGCCGGATCCGACGATCCTCGCTGACGCGCTAACCCACACCGTATCCATCGACGCAACCGCGGATGCCATGGGTGTCACGCCGCGAGCCGTCCACCGCTGCGCGGTCTCCGGCATTGGCTTGGCGCCCAAACGGCTCGTTAGAATCCAGCGGCTCCATCGAGCGCTGGCGTTGATGTTGACCCCGCGCTCGTGGCCGATGGCGACTGCAGCGGCCGAAGCGGGCTATGCGGACCAGGCGCACCTCTCGCGCGATTGCACGGAGCTATTGGGCGAATCGCCCGCCCGGTTTCTGTCCCGCGGTGTCCGAAACGTTCAAGAGTTCCCTGCTGTGTCTGCGTAGGGTGACCGAATGAACACGCGCACACTCTCCGCTGCGGCGATACTTTGCTTTACGATCGTCGCGCCAGCGCCCGCCCTCGCCCAACAGCAGGGCAACGCGTCGACGGTCGGCAGAACCGTCAACCTCGAGTTTCACAGCGACTTTTGGCTCAACCTTCACCACGCCCTGTACGTGGCCGCGTCGGACCGCGGTGCGAGGAACGGCGCTGCGCGGCCCGCGGGCGAGTCGGGAGGATTCGAGGCCTCCCTGTCGCCGGAGGAGCGGCAGATCTGGGATGGCGCCGTCGACGTCTATGCGCGCGACTTCGTGTCGAAGGACTTGCTGTTCGACTATCAAATGACGTCGGTGAAGATTGCACTCGGCGAAACGGGTGAGGATCTCGCCGCCGCAGCGCGGACGCTTCCCGCGCCGATGAAGAATGCGCTGGAGGCCGCTGCTCCGATCTACCGCGCTCACTCGTGGGAGGCGGACGACCGCGCGAATCGCGCGTGGATTGCCGAAGCGCGACGGCATCTCGAGGAGCTGGCACCGGCGGTTACCCCTCGGCTCGGCGCATTGTTTGGGACTGTCTGGCCGACGGCACCCGTGCGCGTGGACGCGGTACGCGTCGGTTTTCGCCTAGGAGCGTACACATCGAATGGCCCTCCCGACTGGATCGTGATCTCGACCAGCGATCCGAACAATCAAGGTTGGGCGCAGGCGGAGGTTCTGTTCCATGAAACCTCGCATCTGCTGATCCATCCGGTAGAGCAGGCGCTCTATGTGGCTGGTCGCGACGCGCACGTCGCCGTGCCTCGCGTTCTCTGGCATGTGGTTCTGTTCTATACGGCCGGCGAGCTCACCAGACAAGCGCTAGCGAGCCGCAAGGTGGCGTACCAGCCTTACCTGTACGCAACCGGCCTCTTCGATCGCGCCTGGCCGACGTATCGGCCGGCGATCGAGAGGGTTCTGCCCGATTTTCTTGCCGGCAAACGCACGCGCGAAGATATGGCGCAGGCGCTCGTGAGGGCGATCCCCGCTGCGGAGGGATCGCGTCCCTGACGGGAGCCGCACGCTGCACGTGCTTCGCGCGCGGCGCTACTCGTGCCGCAACGCGTCGATCGGGTCGAGACGCGCGGCTCGGCGCGCCGGCATGAACCCGAACACGACGCCGATCAGCGCGGAGAACGCGAACGCGCCGAGGATCACGGCCGGGCTCAGCACGAACGGGAAGCTCAGCGCGCGCGAGGCCGCGAACGATCCCGCGAGCCCGAGCGCCACGCCGATCGCGCCGCCGAACGTCGTGAGGATCACAGCTTCGACCAGGAACTGCGCTAGCACCTCGCCCTCGAGCGCGCCGATCGCGAGCCGGATGCCGATCTCGCGGGTCCGCTCCGTGACCGACACGAGCATGATGTTCATGATCCCGATGCCGCCGACGAGCAGGCTCACGGCCGCGATCGCGGCTAGGAACAGGGTGAGCACTCCCGTCACGTCGGCGAGCACGCCGGCGATCTCGGCGAGGTCCATCACGCGGAAGTTGTCGTTATCCTGCTCGGCGATGTTGCGGCGCACGCGCATCAGGGCCTCGATGCCGGTCTTCACCTCCGCGTTCGTGGCCCACGGCGCGACGGACACGCCGATCGACGAGATGTCCTCGTTGCCCACGAGCCGGCTCTGCACCGCGCGCAACGGCGCGAGGATCACGTTGTCCTGGTCCTGACCGAAGCCCGACTGGCCCTTCGACTCGAGCTCGCCGACCACGGGGCACGATGCGATGCCGATGCGAATCGACGCGCCGACCGGGTCGGACGAGCCGAACAGCTCCTCGCGCACCGTCTTGCCGATGATGCAAACGAGCCGCCCGCTCTGATATTGCCCCTCGTTGAACTCGGCGCCGCGCACGAGTGTCGCGTTGCGGACGGAGAAATACTCTTTCGTGATGCCGGTGACGTTCACGGGCCAATGATTGTTGCCGTAGACGGACGTGACCGGAGTGTTGGCTGTCGGCGAGACGGCGTCGACGCCCGACACGTCGCGCTGGATCGCCTCGACGTCGCGCATCGTGAACTGCCGCACCGTGACGCCGCGCTGCGGCCCACCGATGTTGGTGCCGGGATTCACGAACAGCAGCCGGTCGCCGAGGCTCGAGACGCCGGCCGACACCCGCGCGCTCGCGCCGCTGCCGAGCGTCACGATCGCGATGACCGCGCCGACGCCGATCACGATGCCGAGCATCGTGAGCGCCGAGCGCAGCGAGTTGCGGCGCAGCGCGCCAAACGCGAGGAGGAGGGTACTCCAAATCATCAGGCCACCTTGGGATGAGACGGCCGATCGCTCTCGATGCGTCCGTCGCGAAACACGACCTCGCGCTGCGCGAACGCGGCGACGCTCGCTTCGTGAGTGACCATCACGATCGTGAGCCCGCGTTCCTCGTTCAGCCGAGTGAGGAGCTTCATGATCTCGTCACTGCGCGCGGTGTCGAGGTTGCCGGTCGGCTCGTCCGCTAGCACGATGGCTGGATCCGTCACCATCGCGCGCGCGATCGCGACGCGCTGCTGCTGGCCGCCCGATAGCTCGGCGGGCGTGTGCTCTTCGCGTCCGTCGAGGCCGACGAGCGCGAGCATCTCGCGCGCGCGCCGACGGCGCTCGTTCCTCGGCACGCGCCGGTAGATCAGCGGCAGCTCGACGTTCTCGAGTGCCGTGGTGCGGCTCAACAGGTTGAAGCCCTGGAAGATGAAGCCGATGAAGTTGCGGCGCAGCAGCGCGCGCTGCGTACGCGTGAGTCCCGCGACGTCGACGCCTTGGAAGAAGTACTGGCCGGCGGTCGGCCGGTCGAGGCAACCCAAGATGTTGAGGCACGTCGACTTGCCCGCGCCGCTCGGCCCCATGAGCGCGACGAACTCGCCACGGGCGACGGTGAAGTCGACGCCGTCGAGCGCGCGCACGGTCGACGCACCTTTGCCGTACACGCGCGACACGCCGCGTAGCGCAATCGTCGGCGTTTCCGCGCCGTCCGCTGCGAGCCTGGTCGGTGCCGCGCTCATTCTCGCGCTCAGCCGAACGGCGGCCGCGGGCCGTTGTCCGTGCGCTGCCGCTCCGCGCGCACGACGTCGACGATCACGCGCGCGCCCGATCCGAGCGGCCCCGGCTCGATCTCGGTGACATCGCCGTTCGTGAGGCCGGTCGTCACCGCGACCGGTGACGGGCCGCCGCCGCGCTCGACCCAGACACGCGGCGCGCCCTGCGTCGAGGCATGCTCGGCCGCCTGCTCGGGCGGCAGGAACCGCAAGGCGCGGTTAGGCACGAGCAGCACGTTGTCCTTCTGCGCGATCAGCACGTCCGCGGTGGCGGTCATGCCGGGGCGCAGCAGCAGATCCGGATTCGCGACCGAGAGCACCGTTTCGTAAGTCACGACGTTGTTCACGGTGCGCGGGTTGAAGCGCACGGACGTGATCTCGGCCTCGAACGATTTGCCGGGATACGCGTCGACGCGAAACTGCGCGTGCTGGCCCGCGTGGACCTGGCCGATGTCGGACTCGTCGATGTCGAGGTGCAGCTCCATGCGGCGCAGGTCTTCCGCGACCTTGAACAGCACGGGCGTCTGGAACGTGGCTGCGACCGTCTGGCCCGGATCGACCTCGCGCGCGATCACCATGCCGTCGATCGGCGAGCGGATCGCGGCCTTGGCGCGCGCGGTCTCGGCGTCCTTCAGCGACGCCTGCGCGGACGTGACCTGAGCCTTCGCGCTCGCGACAGCAGCGACCGCGCGCTGCGCGGCCGCGTCGTCCGTCTCGAGCGACTGCTGCGAGGCGATGTTCTTCGAGGCGAGATCGCGCGAGCGAGCGGCCCTCGCGGCCGTCTCGGTCACCGTGGCTTGAGCTTGCATCAGCGACGCCTGCGCGACCGCGAGGGCGGCGTTCGCGGACGCGACGCGCGCGTCGAGCTGCTGTGTGTCGAGCTCAGCGAGAATTTGGCCCGCCTTCACGGTGGCGTTGAAGTCGACGAGCACGCGATCGATGATCCCTGACACCTCGCTGCCGACGTCGACTTGGTTCGTCGGTTGCAGCGTGCCGGTCGCGGTCACGGTGACGAGCAGGGCGCCCTGACGGACGGAGTCGGTCACGAATTGCGGCGCGGTCGTGCGGTGCTGACGCAGCGC
>Ga0157374_10003475_pt1 | contig 13240 bp, 15 predicted proteins | sample M25metaG_FD_115308 | JGI IMG/M metagenome (GOLD analysis project Ga0157374, IMG submission 115308) | Miscanthus rhizosphere microbial communities from Kellogg Biological Station, Michigan, USA - M2-5 metaG | ecosystem: Host-associated > Plants > Roots > Rhizosphere > Soil | place: USA: Michigan...
CCTTCTCGCCGGCCGCGGCCTCCCAGCGACTGGCGACCGTCTCCACGTCCACCTTCGTGTACCAGACCTCGAGGTTGCCGAGGCCGGCCATTCGCTGCATCGCCCCCCGATACTCGGCCGCCATCTGAGCGACGATCGCAAGCCGCTCGCGGCGCTTGAAGCCGCGCTCGCGCCCGGCGACGGAGAAGCTCGCCGCGAGCCGCATCACGTCCCACTCCCACGGTCCCGGCAGGGTCTCGTCGAAGTCATTGACGTCGAAGACGAGCTCGCGATCGGGCGAGGCGTAGGCACCGAAGTTGGAGAGGTGGGCGTCGCCGCAGAGCTGCACGTCGAAGCCGCTGCGCGCCGTACTGGCGAGGTCGGCAGCCATCACGGCCGCGGCGCCGCGGTAGAAGGTGAACGGCGAGACCAGCATCCGCCCGTAGCGCAGCGGCACCAGCTGGCCGACCCGCGAGGTCGCCTGGCTCTCGAGCAACTCGACCGGGTCGGGCCGGCCGGTGGCGGGCGCCCACTCACCGTGACTGGAGCGCGGCGCTTGCGCCCGAGCCGCTTTGCCGGCGGCGGCGCGCTCGGCGGGGGAGCTGGAGCTGTGCAGCAGACCGGCCATCAGGCGGGCGAGGGCTCGGGGTCGAGTCGCGGAGGATCGGGGCCGGCCTGAAGCTGATCGAAACGCTGTGTCGGCAGGCGCCGCGTCGACCAAAACGATGCCAGCGTCAGCAGCGCGGCAAAGAGGAAGGCGGTCTTCAACGCGTTCAGCTGTGCGTCTTCGTAGTGCTCGACCAAGGCATCGGTGGTGGCGGGGTCGACCCCCGCCGCGGTCGCGCTCGCCCTCACCTCTTCCGAGGCGACGAAGCTCCCCCCCGCGCTCAGCTTCACTTCGAGCTGCTCCTGCACATCGTTGGAGATGCGGGTGTCGCCGGCGACATTGGCGGTGAAGGCCGCGATCAGGCCGGTGATCACGATCGCGCCGAGCAGAGCGGTGCCGAGTGAGGAGCCGAGCTGCTGAGACGTGCTCTGCAGCCCCCCGGCCTCGCTGCGGTCGTCGTCGCCGACGGCAGACTGGACCACGTTGCCGAGCTGGGAGACGATCAGGCCCATGCCGATCCCCAACACGCCCATCGCGATCAGGAAGGAGCCGTTGTCGAGCTCGGGCTCGATCGTCGCCATCAGCATCAGGATCGAGGCGAAGACGATCCCCAGCCCGGTCCGGACGAGCGGCCGTGGAGCGAAGCGCTTGGCCAGCGCCGAGCCGGCGAGAGCAGCGAAGAAGAGCCCGGCCGAGGCCGGCAGCATCCGCACCCCGGTTTCCAGCGCGTCGAGGCCCTGGACGACCTGGAGGAAGAGGGGGATCGTGAAGAAGACGCCCATCAGGATCAGATTCTGGGCGAGGAACATGGCGACGCCGCCGCGCAGCTGGGCGATGCGCAGCAGTGGCAGGTGGACGAGCGGTTCGAGGCCCTGCTCTTCGCGGCGGCGCTCCCAGGCGACGAAGCCGGCCAGGATCAACCCCCCGGCGGCGATCACGAACGGCGTCAAGGAGAAGCCGAAGGGCTCGAGCGGCGAGCTACGCGGCGCCAGCCAGCCCCAGTTGCTCGCCTGCAGGACGCCGAAGACGAGCACGGCCAGGCCCGCGGCGGAAAGCACGCTGCCGACCCAGTCCAGCGCAGGAACACTCTTTCCACGCTCGGGCTCCCGGATCAGCCGCGTGCCGAGCAGGATCCCGATCGCGACGACCACCTCGCCGATGAAGACGACCCGCCAGCTCAGCTCCGTCGTCGCCCAGCCACCGAGGATCGGGCCGACCGCGATCCCGGCGCCGGCCACCCCGCCGAGTACTCCGTAGGCGATTGCGCGATCGTTGCCCTTGTAGTTGCCGGCGACGAGGGCGATCAGGGCCGGAATGACGAGCGCCGCGCCGATGCCCTCGAGGATCGACCAGCCGAGCATCAGCGAGGGCACGCTCCATGAGGCGGCGGTGAGGCCCGAGCCGACGGCGTAGATGCAGGTCCCGATCGTGAAGGCCCGCCGCCGCCCCCAGATGTCGCCGAGCTTGCCCCCGGTCAGCATCAGCCCGGCCATCACCAGCGCGTAGAAGGCGATCACCGCCTGGATCGTGGTGACCGTGGTGTCGAAGTCTTCGACCAGCTGCGAGATCGCGACGTTCATCACCGCTTGGTCGAGCACCATCAGGAACTGGGCGGCGCCAAGGACGACGAGGACTCCCCACTTGCCCATCAGCTCACCAGCCCGGCGATGCCACGGATGATCAGGAGCGCACCGAGCACGATGGCGACGATTATCCCGCTGCGACGACCGTTGCGGGCGAGCCAGTCGCGAAAGCCGTCGACGGCGCCCTGGGTCGACTCGGGCTTGAGGATGTAGCCGACCAGGGGCACCTCCAGCAACAGCTGCTGGATCAGGCAGAAGCCGATCACCAGCAGCGCCGTCGGCACCGCGGCGGCGCCGAGTTTGTCGATGTGGCTGAGCCCGGCCAGATAGGAGACGCCGGGGAAGCTGAGCAGGAGGCCGACGACGAAGGCGATCCTCGGTGAGCCGCGGCCGAGCAGGCGCATCGGCAGCGGTTTTTTCTCCTCCCCGCTCTTGGACTGCTTGGCGAGCTTGCGCTTTTCGCGACGCTCGCGGAGGGGCTGGTCGCGGTCGGTGCCGAGAACGAGGCCGGCGAGCAGCAGCAGGGCGCCGACGACGAGGTCTCCGACCGGACCGATCGTCTGCTTGCTTGTGCTGACCGCGCCCGAGTCGTGCAGGGCGAAGACGATCGCCAGCCCGATCGTGATGCTGGCCGTGTAGGCGCCGAGCAGGTAGCCGAGCATCAGCCGCTTCGGGTTCTCGGTCAGCAGCATCAGCGTCACCGCGGCGAGCAGGGTCGGGTTGAACATCGCCAGCAGCGAGAGCAGGAAGATCGTTCCGAGATCGCTCACGAACAGCGCTCGCAGAGGCCACGCAGCACCACGTCGTGGTCGGTGACCTCGAAGCTGATCTCGTCGGAGAGCTTGGCGATCGCGCGCTCCAGCGAGGCGTCCTCGAAGGGGACCATGCGGCCGCAGCGGCGGCAGATCGCGTGGTGGTGGTGCTCGCCGCCGGGCTCGACCCGCTCGTAGCCGGCGGTGCCGCGGGTCACCTCGAGCCGCTGCACCAAGCCCAGCTGCTCGAGCTGCTCGAGCGCCCGATAGACGCTGGCGCGACCGACCGCCGGCTTGCGCCGCCGCAGCTCGTCATCGAGATCGAGGGCCGTGACCGCGCAATCGTGGCGGGCCAGCGCCTCGACCACGGCGGTGCGGGCGCCACCGCGGCGATAGCCGGCTCCGTGCAGGGCGGCGAGAGCGTGCTCGGCCCAGGCGCTGTCGGTCTTGGCCGGCATCTCAGGCGATCGTAGCCTCAGCCCGGGCGGCCGGCTGTCGCAGCGATCCCCGCAAGCGCCCCAGCGGCAACGAGAGCAGGTAGACGGCGACGATCGCCAGCGCCACCGAAGCCCCACCGGCCGTGCCCGCGTAGTAGGAGAGATAGAGCCCGGCGATGCCGGCGAGGACGGCCAGCCCTGCGGAGAGCAGCATCATCGACAGCATGCGCTCGCTGAGCCGGCGCGCCGCCGCCGCCGGGCCGACGAAGACGGCGACGACGAGCAGATTGCCGAGCCCCTGCACGGCGACGACGATCCCGGCGGCGAGCAGGACCAGCAGGGCCGCGTCGGCGAAGGCCGGCGAGACGCCGAGCGAGCGCGCGGTGCCGCGGTCGAAGCCGGCGATCAGGAGCCGGCCATGGAGGAGGCGCAGGGCAACGGCGACGAGCGCGGCGAGCGCGGCGGCGGTGGCGAGGTCGGCATCGGTGACGCCGAAGATGTCGCCGAAGAGCAGCGACTCGACCCCAGGCGGCGATTGCGGCGAGAGCGCCAGCAGCACGCCGAGGCCGAACATCGTCGTCACCACGACCGCGACCGCCGCCTCGCGGCTGACCCCGGCGATCCGCGCGCAGAGCGCGATCGCCAGCGCGGCGAGGACGATCGCCGGGCCCGCCCCGAGCAGCAACGGGACGCCGGCGATCGCGGCGAGGACGAGGCCGGGAAAGATCGAGTGGGCGAGCGACTCGGCCGCGTAGGAGAGGCCGTAGAAGACGACCCAGCAGCCCAGCGCGCCGCCGGCCGCGCCGACGAGGACGACCTCGGCGAGGGCGCGCTGCATGAACGGTTCCTGCAAAGGCTCGAGCATCTCAGTGGTGGTGATGGTGAGGGGGCAGGATCGCCCGGCCGCCGCCACCGGGGATCTCGACGATGGCGCCGCCGTAGGTCGCCTCGAGCACGCCGACGTCGCCGAGCACGTCATCGGGACGGCCGCAGGCGACCTGGCGCTTGTTGATGCAGAGGACCAGGTCGCAGCCGCGCGCCTGCTCGAGATCGTGGGTGGCGATCACGACCCCCCTCCCCTCCGCGGCGAGTTCGGCGATCAGCGCTTCCAGTCCCTCGCTGCTGGGACGGTCGAGCCCGGAGAAGGGCTCGTCGAGCAAGAGCACGCCGGCGTCCTGGACCAGCGCCCGGGCGATCAGCACCCGCTGGCGCTGGCCGCCGGAGAGGCGGCCGAAGGTCTCCTCGGCGAGAGCCTCGAGGCCGACCCGAGCGAGCGCCCGCGCCGCCGCCTCGCGCTCGGGATGGCCCGGCCGCCGCCACCAGGGAAGCCGCGAGAGCGTGCCCATCGTCGCCACGTCCAGGGCGGAGACCGGGTAGTCGAGGCGCGAGCGCTCGGTCTGGGGCACCGTGCCGCAGGCCGCGCCGACCCGAAGCGTCCCCGCCATCGGGCGCAGGTCGCCGAGGACGGCGCGCATCAGCGTCGTCTTACCGCCGCCGTTGGGGCCGAGCAGGGCCAGCGTCTGACCAGCCGAGAGGGTGAACTCGACCGCCGAGATCGCCGGCGTCCCGTCGTAGCCGGCGCTGAGGCCGGCAGCCTCGATCAGGGCTTCGGGCTGCATCCGCGCCTCCCCCCGGTGAAGCCGCGCACCATCGCGCTCGCGTTGGCCGCCTCCATCTGCAGGTAGGTGGCGCCATCGGAATCGCTCGGGCCAAGCGTGTCGCCGTAGAGCGTGTAGCCGGCCGAGGCGCCGGTTTGATCAGCGATCGCCTCGGTGACCTTGGCGCTCAGCGAGCTCTCGGGGAAGATCGCCTCGACCCCTTCGCGTTCGATCAGGCCGGCGAGGGCGCTGAGGTCCTTCGCCGAGGGCTGGGCCTGGGTCGTCTGGGAGGGAATCACCGCACCGACGACGTCGATCCCGTAGCGCTGGGCGAAGTAGCCGAAGGCGTCGTGGTCGGTGACCAGCTTGCGACGAGATACCGGAACCGAGTCCATGCAGCGGCTGATCTCGCCGTCGAGGGAGCGCAGCTTGGCGAGATAGGCACCGGCATTGCGCTCGAATTCCGCCTTGTGCGCGGGGTCGGCGAGCGCCAGGCGGCGGGCGATCTCGCGCACGGCAAACTCTGCGTTGCGCGGGTCATGCCACCAGTGCGGGTCGTACCTCGATGCCTCGGCGCCACTCGACTCACCGGGCAGCTGCACCGGCACGGTCGCGCCGAGGTCGACCGCCTCCGCATCGCTGCCGCTGTCGGAGACGACCTGGTCGATCCAGCTGTCGAGGTTGTCGCCGCTGGCGAAGACGAGCTTTGCCTCCGCCGCGCCGGCCACGTCGCTGGGCCGAGGCTCGTACTCGTGCGGGTCGGTGTTCGGCTGCAGGATCTGGTCGACCGCGACCGCGTTGCCACCGACCTCGCGCACCCAGTCGCCGATCTGGGTCGTCGTCGCGACCACCTGGATCTGCCCCTCGCGCGCGTTCGACCCGCCGGCGCAGCCGGCCACAAGCAGCGCCACCAAGACAAGGCTCGCGCCGGCGAGGGCCGGCGCACGGGGCACCCGCGCCAGCGTTCTTGCCGCGGCGGCGACAGCGAAGGCAACGCCGGCGACGACCGCGATCGTCGCCCCGGGCGGCGCGTCGGTCTTGACCGAGAGCCAGAGCCCGACCGTCCCCTCGGTGGCGACGAGGGCGACGCTGGTCAGCTGCCAGGTCCGCATCCGCTCGGTGAAAAGGCGGGTCGTCAATGCCGGCACGACGAAGAGGGCGGCGACCAGCAGCGCCCCAACCACGGAGAGTGCCGCCGTCGTGGCGAGGGCAATCAGGCCGAGCAGGGCAAGGTCGAGACCACGATCGCCCGCGCCCGTCGCCCCCGCGGCACCGGGGTCGAACCCGACGGCGAGCCAGCGATGGCCGAGCAGCAACGAGGCGACCAGCGCAGCTGCCGCGGCAACGGCGGCCAGGGCGATGTCGCCGGAATCGACCAGCAGCAGGCTGCCGAAGAGCAGGGTCTCGATGTTCGCGCCGGAGCCGAAGACGTCGCTGGCGAGGATCACGCCGGCGGCGAGACAACCGACGAGGACGATCGCGACGGCGCTGTCGCGCCCCTCCTCATCGCGGCGGCTGAGCAGCGAGGCGCCGAGGCTAAAGATGACCGCCGCGCCGAAGGCGCCAAGCGGCGCGGCGAAGCCCAGCCCGTCGGCCAGCACCAACCCGGGGAAGGCCGCGGTGCCCACCGAGTGGGAGAAGAAAGCGAGCCCGCGCAGGACGATCCAGGTCCCGAGCAGGCCGGCTGGCACGGCGAGGATCAGGACCTCGATCAAGCCACGCTGGACGAACGGCAGCTGGAACGGCTCGAGCAAGGGCCGGATTAAATCAAAATGAGATCCATTTTTATTTTCTTCCAGCCCACGCTGTACCTTGCGGCGGTGCGCGGGAGACAGGCATGAGGGCGCTGGTCCAGCGGGTCAGCCAGGCCGCGGTCGACGTCGAGGGCGAGCGGGTAGCCCAGATCGGACCGGGGATGCTGGTCCTGCTTGGCGTGAGGCGCGGGGACACCGCCGAGCAGGCCGACCGCCTCGCCGACAAGGTGCGAGCGCTGCGGATCTTCGATGACGCCGAGGGCCGGATGAACGAGCCGCTGGGCGAACGGGAGGTCCTCTGCGTCAGCCAGTTCACCCTCTACGGCGAGACTCGCAAGGGCAACCGGCCCAGCTACGTCGATGCAGCTCCAGCGGCCGAGGCCGAGCCGCTCTACGACCGCGTCTGCGAGCGCCTCGGCGCAGCCAAGGGCGTCTTCGGCGCCTGCATGGGCGTGGCCCTGGTCAACGACGGCCCGGTCACGCTGATGCTCGAGGTCTGACCTACGGCGGAGGCGTTGCCCTGAGGGCGCGCCACAGCTCCTGGGTATCGCCCACCACCCAGAGCTCCTCGATCAAGCCTTCCGCGAAGCGAAAGAAAGCGGCTCCGCAGTACTCGACACGGGCTCCCGTGGGTTCGATCTCCCCGAGCCGCCCCCTATGGGTGCCGCTCCACGTCATCCGAGCCACAACCCGATCTTCGACCGAGAGAATCTCATCCACCTGGTTGTGCCAGTCCGGAAACGCGACGCGAACCGTCTCTACATAGCGCTTGAAATCCTCGCGACCGACGAAACTCGAGCCAAGCGAACCTCGAAAGCGAACGGCCTCGGAGACGATCTCGTCTGCGACGGCGAGCTGCCATCGGTTCCAGAGCTCGTCATAGAAGCGTGCGACCAGGAGTTCATCAGCAGTCGATCCCATGTTCAAGGTGCCAGCCGAGAGCGGCCCCAGCCCTCCTTCCTCCGCTCAAATAACCAGCGCTCGTGAAGGCGATCGGTGGCTTCCTCCCAGAACTCGACTCGGTCGGGGACGATCCTGATCGCGCCCCAGTCGGGCGGACACTCGATCGGGCCGTCGGCGGTCTCGTCCCGCAAGCTCTCGAGGCGCTCGCGCAGCGGACCGAGCCCCTCTATCGCCTCCCCCTGGCGCGAGACCAATCCCTGCAGCTGGTGGTCGCGGGGGCGAGCAGCGAACAGCTCCTCGGCCAGCTCGCGCTCGGCGATCTCGCCGCGGCCCTCGATCCGCGCTTGGCGACCAAGCGCCGGCCAGTAGAAGACCGCGGCTACCTGCGGGTTGAGGCGCAGCTCCTCCACCTTTCGAGTCCACAGCGCGGTTGTGAAGACGAGCGCATCGGCCTCGATTCGCTTCAGCGAGACCACGCGCGCCGAGGGCGCCCCCTCCGCCGTCGCGGTCACCAAGGTCATCGCGGTGGGCGCCTCGGCTCCAGACTGACGAGCCTCGTCGAGCCAGCCACGGAGAATCTCGAGGGGATCTGCTCTCTCAGGCGTCTCCATATGAGATTGGTAGCATAATTCGAATTATAGGTCCAATCTGAATGACCCCTGAGCCTAAAAGAGAGACCCGAGCCGAGAAGCAGGCGCGCACCCGCGCCGAGCTGCTCGGCACAGCCGCCAAGGTCTTCGCCCGCCGCGGCTACAAGGGCGCCTCGATCGAGGAGATCGCCGAGGAGGCCGGCTACTCCCACGGCGCCGTCTACTCGAACTTCGACGGTAAGGCGGACCTTTTCCTCGCCGTGCTCGAGGAGTACATGGCGGAGCGGGCGCAGGAGCTCGCCGCGACCCAGGCGAGCCTGCCCGAGGACGCGCCGATCGAGATCCGCGCCCGGGCGCTGGCCGACCAGTGGATGGAGCGCTTCGCCAAGGACCGCGAGTCCTTCCTCCTGCACATGGAGTTCGTCGCCCACGCCGGGCGCGACCCCGAGCTGGCCGAACGGTTCGGCACCCGCTCGGCCGCCCTGCGTGAGGCGATCGCCGCCTACATCGCCCACTACCAGGAGCTCGAAGGGATCGAGGCCGACCTGACTGCCGACGAGCTTGCGCTGATCCTGCGGGCACTTGGGATTGGCCTCGCGATCGAAGCGCTGGTCAGCCCCGGCGCCGTGCGCGAGGACGCCTACGGCGACTTCGTCGAGCTGCTGGTCAAGCTACTGCGCGAGCACAGCGCAAGTCAGGCGCGCCGCAAAAAGAGAGCGAGGTCGACCTCGTGAGCGTCCCGGCCTACAACCGCTTGGGCCTCAACTACAGCGATTTCCGTCGCTCCGAGCCGCGGATCGAGGCGGCGATCTGGGAGGCGCTCGGCGACGCCCGCAGCGTCGTCAACGTCGGCGCTGGAGCCGGATCCTACGAGCCGACCGACCGCGAGGTCGTAGCGGTCGAGCCCTCGCCGGTGATGATCGCCCAGCGCCCACAGGGCGCGGCGCCGGCGCTCGAAGGCGTCGCCGAAGCCCTGCCGCTCGGCGAGAAGAGCCTCGACGCGGCGATGGCCGTGCTGACGATCCATCACTGGCCCGACCTCGAGGCTGGCCTGACGGAGATGCGGCGGGTCGCCCGGCGCCGGATCGTGCTGCTGACGATCGACGCCGAGAAGAACTCGGAGGTCTGGACCCTCGCCGAGTACTTCCCGGAGGCGATGGCGCAGGAGCGGGAGCTGATGCCCTCAGTCGAGTCGCTCGAAGCGAGCCTGCCCGGGGCAACGATCGAGGCGGTTCCCGCGCCGAGCCGCTGCCGGGACGAATTCACCAGCGCCCTCTGGGACCGGCCCGAGCTCTTCCTCGACCCCGAGATCCTGCGCAGCAGCTCTCTCTGGCACAGCCTCTCACCAGCGGCAATCGAGCGCGGGCAGGAGCGCCTGCGCGCCGACCTGCAGAGCGGCGCCTGGGACGAAAAGCACGGCCACCTGCGCACCCTGGCCGAGCTCGACATCGGCCTGCGCCTGGTTCGGGAAGAGCTGTGAGCGCCGCGCACATCCGCGAGGCGGACACCGAGGACGCGCCTGCGGTCATCGCCCTCTGGACCGAGGCCTACGTCGACGAAGGTGAGGGTGGGCGCACCCTCCCCTACGCCGAGGCTGACTTCCGCGAGACCTTCGCCCGGGGCCGGGTCTTCGTCGCCGAGCTGGAGGGTGAGGTGGTCGGGGTCGTGGCGCTGGCGGCGCCTGGGACACCCGGCCACGCGGTCGCCCGGGGCGAGGAGGCAGAGCTCTCGCGTCTGGTCGTCTCCGCTTCGGCCCGGCGCCTCGGGCTCGGCCGGGCCCTGGCCGGCCGCTGCCACGAAGAGGCTCAAACGGCCAACTGGAGCGCGATCGCGCTCTGGAGCCGCCGCTACCAGACGGCCGCCCACCAGCTCTACGAATCGCTCGGCTACGAGCGCGTGACCGAGCGCGACGGGACCGACGAGAGCGGTCACGAGAGACTGGTCTTCCGGCTGTCGCTCTAACCCCGCCCGGGCCCTTGCCAGAATGGCCGCCGTGGCGAAGCTGACCGAACGGCTGGAGGGATCTATCGTCGTGCTCGAGCCGTTCGGCGAGGAGCACGTCGCGGGGCTGTGGGAGGCGGCGCAGGCGGCCGAGATCTGGACCTGGCTCGCGAACCTGAACGAGCGCGAGTCCTTCGAGAAGTGGCTCGAGCTGACCCGGGAAGCCGAGGAGTTCGGCAAAGAGGGCACCTTCGTCACCCGCGACCGCCGCAGCGGCCGCGTCATCGGCAGCAGTCGCTACCTCAACGTCCGCCCCGCCGACCGCGTGGTCGAGATCGGCTGGACCTGGCTCAACCCGAGCGCCTGGCGCAGCGGCGCCAACGTCGAGGCCAAGCTGCTGATGATGCGCCACGCCTTCGAGACCCTCGACTGCGTCCGGGTCGAGTTCAAGACCGACGCCCGCAACGAGCGCTCGCGCGCCGCGCTCTCCGCCCTGCCCGCCAAGTTCGAGGGAATCCTGCGCAACCACATGACCGTGCCCAGCGTCGGCCTGCGCGACTCCGCCTACTTCAGCGTGATTGACTCCGAGTGGCCCGCGGTCAAGACCAATCTGGAACGGCGTCTGTCCCGCGCCGGCCAGCCGGCGGAGCCACCAAGCCCCGGCTCAGGCCTGACCCTGCGCTACACCAACGCGGTCGAGGACCTCGCCGTCCTGGAGCCGGTCTGGAATGCCCTGCAGGCGCACCACGCCGAGATCACCCCCGAGCTCGGCCCCGGCACTCCCCCACGCGCCGACGCCGACGCATGGCGGATTCGCCGCTCCAAGTACGAGCGCTGGTTGCGCGACCCCGACACGTTCTTCGTCATCGCCGAGTCCGACGGCAACCCGGTCGGCTACGCCTGCGTCACGGTCGGCATGCCCTACGCGAGCTGGGCGACCGGCGACCGGCTCGCTGAGCTCGAGACCCTCACGGTCCTCGCCGACCAGCGCGGCAAAGGCATGGGAGCGTCCCTGCTCGAAGCGGCCTGGCAGCGCCTCGCCGAGCTCGGTGTCGAGGCGATGGCGATCACCACCACGGTCACCAACGTCGACGCCCAGCGCTTCTACGAGCGCCACGGCTTCAGCCAGAGCTTCGCCGTCTACTACGGCAGATCCCCCGGCTCCTCGAAGCCGTCGTAGCCCCGACGAGAGTTAGCTGCCCAGGGCCTTGTCGATGAACGGGCCGAGGAGTTCGCCGGCCTGGATCGCGGTTGTCTCCGGGGGGCCGCTGGGGGCGGTGATGTAGCTGATCGCGAGGCGGACCAGGGACTCGGCGAGGAGGGCGGCGTCGGCTGCGGGGGCCTGGGGCCAGCCCTCTTGGATCGTCGCTTTGAGGCGGGCCGTCGCCCACTGGACCACCGGCATGCCCTGGGTGGTGACGAAGGGGAGCATGCCGCCGGCGCCGTCGTCGCTGAGCAGGATGCGGACCAGGGGGTCTTCGCCGGCGGCGTGGAGGAAGGCGTTGAGGGCAGCGCCGACCGCCGCGCGCGGGTCGTCGAGGTGCTCGCGCACCGCCGCCTCGACGTCGTCGAGGAAGCGTTCGCCCTCGTGGATGACGAAGGCCTGGCCGAACTCGTCGCGGCTGCCGAACTCCTTGTAGAGGGTCTGACGGCTGACCCCGGCGGCGCCGGCGATCGCCGACATCGTGATCTCCGACCAAGCGCGGCTCTGCCGCTGGTCGCGGGCGGCGCCAAAAAGCGTTTCGCGCAGCAGCTCGCGCGCGGCCTGCGGGTAGGGCGTGCGAGCGGTGGCCACCGCCGGAATCGTCGCAGCGGAAGCGGTCACTCGCCCTCGCCGCCGCCGTCGGGCTCGAAATCGACCTTGTCGCGCACGCCGCAATCGGGGCAGGCCCAATCGTCGGGGACCTCGCTCCACGGCGTCCCGGCCGGGAAACCCTCGCGCGGATGCCCCGCCTGCTCGTCATAGACGTAACCGCAGGAAGGGCAGCGCCAGCGGCTCACGCCAACGCCTTCCGGTGCGCTTTATGTGGGCATAGACCGTAAAAGTCGCACCGGAAGCTCATCGGGCTGCCGCTCCGTAGCGGGCGAGGATGCGGTCGCGCTGGCGCGGCTGGATGTTGGCCCGGGTCAGGTCGCCGTCGAAGTGATCCACCAGGCGCGGGTCCATCACCCGCCGCCACAGCGGCGGCAGCCAGGCGAGCACGATCATCCCGGCGTAGCCGGTGGGCAGCTGCGGCGCCTCGTCGACGTGGCGCAGCGCCTGGTAGCGCCGGGTCGGGTTGGCGTGGTGATCGCTGTGGCGCTGCAGGTGGTACAGCAGCACGTTGGAGGCGACGTTGTTGCTGTTCCAGCTGTGCTCGGGAAGGCAGCGCTCGTAGCGGCCGTCCTCCTTTTTCTGGCGCAGCAGGCCGTAGTGCTCGAGGTAGTTGACGACCTCCAGCAGCGAGAAGCCGAGCACGGCCTGGATCAGCAGGTAGGGCAGGACGACCGGGCCGAAGACGATCGCCAAGACGGCGAACAACCCAACCGTCATCGCCCAGGCGCCGAGCAGATCGTTGCGCAGGGTCCAGTGCGACTTGCCCATGCGGTCGAGGCGGGCGGCCTCGATCCCCCAGGCCGAGCGCAGGCTGCCGGCGACGGTGCGCGGCAGGAAGGCCCAGAAGCTCTCCCCCAGTCGTGAGCTGGCCGGATCCTCGGGCGTGGCGACGCGAACGTGGTGGCCGCGGTTGTGCTCGATGAAGAAGTGGCCGTAACCGGTCTGCGCCAAAGCCACGCGGCTGAGCCAGCGCTCGGAGTTCTCGCGCTTGTGGCCGAGCTCGTGGGCGGTGTTGATCGCGATCCCGCCGACCACCCCCATTGTCACCGCTAGGCCGAGGCTCTCGAGCACCGAGAGGTCGCCGCTCGACCAGAGCCAGCAGGCGAAGACGAGGCCCGCGTACTGAACTGGGATGAAGAGGTACGTGCACCAGCGGTAGAAGCGGGCCTGCTCGAGCCACTTGAGGATGCTGTCGGGCGGGTTGCTCGGGTCGACCCCGATCGCGATGTCGAGCAGCGGGAAGGCGACGAAGACGAGCAGCGGCCCAAAGAACCAAAAGG
>Ga0157374_10003476_pt1 | contig 13239 bp, 13 predicted proteins | sample M25metaG_FD_115308 | JGI IMG/M metagenome (GOLD analysis project Ga0157374, IMG submission 115308) | Miscanthus rhizosphere microbial communities from Kellogg Biological Station, Michigan, USA - M2-5 metaG | ecosystem: Host-associated > Plants > Roots > Rhizosphere > Soil | place: USA: Michigan...
CCCTGTGGGGGCGCGAGGAGCTCTTCGAGCGGATGGACCCGTTCATGACCGGCGGCGGCCAGATCGGCAAGGTCGAGCTCGACGGCACGACCTGGAACGAGCTGCCGTACAAGTTCGAGCCGGGCGTCCCGCCGCTGCCCGAGGTGGTCGGCTTCGCCGCGGCGATCGACTACGTGACGGGAATCGGGCTCGAGGCCGTCCACGCCCACGAGCAGGCGCTCGTGCGCTACGGCTGGGGCGTGCTGTCGGCGGTGCCCTGCGTGACCGTCTACGGGCCGCCGCCGCCCGACCGGGCCGGCATCCTCTCGTTCACCGTCGAGGACGTCCACCCGCACGACGTCGCCCAGGTGCTCGACTCCGAGGCGATCTGCGTGCGTGCCGGCCACCACTGCACCCAGCCGGCGATGCGCCGCTTCGGCCTGATCGCCACCGCCCGCGCCAGCATCTACCTCTACAACACGGCCGACGACTTCGACCGGCTGGCGGCGGGTATCGAGAAGGTCAAGCGCACCTTCGCCGTCTAGCCCGCCGTCCCAACGTGGTAGGTGCGCGGACGTGGACGGGTACACTGGACCCGATGGACGACTTCTACCGCGAGAACATCCTCGACCACTACCGCAATCCGCGGAACAGCGGCCACCTCGAGTCGCCGAGCGCGACGGCGGAGGGCGTGAACCCGCTCTGCGGCGACGAGCTGGCGGTCGAGCTCGAGATCGCCGACGACGTCGTCCGCGACGTGCGCTTCAACGGCCGTGGCTGCGCGATCAGCCAGGCGGCCGCGTCGATGATCTCGGACGTCGTCAAGGGGAAGACGGTCGCGGAGGTGGCCGCCCTCGGCCGCGAGGACGTGCTGGAGGAGCTCGGGATCCCGCTCACGCCGATCCGGCTCAAGTGCGCGCTGCTCTCCGTGAACGTGCTCAAGGTCGCCCTCGGGCAGACCCCGGGGGAAGACGACCGCGAGATCGAGTGGAGATCGCAGTAGGGCCGGTCGAGGCGATCCCCGAAGGGGGCGTCAAGATCGTCCAGTCAGGCTCGCTCTTCGTCGGCGTCTACCGCATCGACGGGGAGCTCTACGCGATCGAGGATCGCTGCAGCCACGACGACGGCCCGCTCTGCGAGGGCGAGCGGGACGGCTTCTGCGTCGTCTGCCCCCGTCACGGCGCCCGCTTCGACCTGCGCACAGGCGCCGTGCTCTCGCTGCCCGCCACCGAGGACGTCGAGGCGTTCGAGGTCGTGGTGCGGGACGGCGAGGCGTTCGTCGTGGCGTAGACTGGCGGCATGGAGCAGATGCAGCTGTCCGAGGCCACGCAGGAGTACCTCGAGAGCATCTACTGGCTCTACGAGGCGGGCATCGACCGCACCCAGGCGAACCTCGCCCGCGCGCTCCAGGTGTCGCAGCCGTCGGCGAGCGAGATGCTGCGGCGGCTGACCGACGACGGCCTCGTCAGCCGCGACGAGCACAAGCTGATCCAGTTCACCGACCGCGGCCGCGATGTGGCCGCCCGGATCGTGGCCCGGCACCGCACCGTCGAGGCCTACCTGGTCAAGGTCATGGGCATCCCGTGGGACGAGGTGCACGAGGAGGCCCATGCGATGGAGCACTCGATCTCGCCCCGGCTCGAGGCGAAGATGCTCGAGATGATCGGCGAGGTGCGCACATGCCCGCACGGCCATCCCATCGGCGACTACCCGCGCGAGCCGGGCGAGGCGCTGCCGGCGGTGCCGGTGGGCAGCGAGCTGGTCGTCCTGCGGCTCGAGAACGAGGCGGAGGAGATGCTCCACTACCTGAAGCAGCGCGGCGTCGAGCCGGGCCGCACGTACACCGTCAGCGAGCGCCGCGGCCACGCCGACGACGCCGTCACCGGGCTCGTGGACGTGCAGGCCGGCACCACGCACGAGGTCGACGACCGGCTCGCGCGCACCGTCTCGGTGGTGGTCACGAGCCGCGGCGACGGCGCCGTCTCGGACGTCGTCGAGGCCGGCGCGGAGCTGCAGCTCCTGGGCTCCACGCGGTGGGGCATGTAGCACCTCGCCGCCGCCTTTCGGACGTCGCCGGCGGTTGCTACGATGTCCGTACCGCGGAAAGGAGGTGGTCCGACTTGTTAGACGGTTCAAGACGGGCGAGTGGAGGTGCTCGCGGGTAGGGGCGAATCCCTGAACCCACGGGGAATCGCTGCAGCCGGCGTTGGGATAGCCTCCGCCACCTTCTAGGTGTGCGGGCTCGGCAATCGCCGCTACCCAATCCAAAGCGATATCACCGACGGCGGGGCGTACCAGGCCAAGGCCTGTGCGCCCCGCCGCTGCGTTAACGGCCGGTGTGAGCGAAGTGTGCTTGAGCGCGCAACGATCCTGCTAGGGTGCGTGCATGCCGCGCCTCCGGATCATCATCGCCAGCACCCGCCCCGGCCGGGCCGGGCTGCCGGTGGCCGACTGGTTCATCGGCGTGGCGCGTGAGCACGGCGGCTTCGACGTCGAGGTGACCGACCTCGCCGAGCTCGACCTGCCGTTCATGGACGAGCCGAAGCACCCGCGCTTCCGGGAATACGTCCACGATCACACCCGGGCCTGGAGCGAGACGGTGGACGCGTCCGACGCGTTCGTGTTCGTGATGCCGGAGTACAACTTCGGGATCAACGCGCCGCTCAAGAACGCGATCGACTACCTCCACCACGAGTGGCACGACAAGCCGGTCGCCTTCGTCAGCTACGGCGGCATCGCCGCGGGCACGCGGGCGGTGCAGATGACGAAGCAGATCGTCTCGGCGGTGAAGATGCTGCCCGTCTCAGAGGCGGTGTACATCCCGTTCGTCGCGAGCCGGATCGAGGACGGGCGGTTCAAGCCCGCCGAGGCCACCGGGACCGCCGCCGTCGCGCTGCTCGACGAGCTCGTCCGCCTCGAGGCGGCCCTGCGCCCCCTTCGGACGGCGCACACCGTCTAGCGCGTATACGCCTCGCCCATCGACGCGGGGTCGATGCCGAGCTCGCCGCGCATCGGCGCGACGTCGCACTCCGTGCCGGCGAGCAGCATCGTGATCTGGTCGGGCGTGACCCGGAGCGGTGGCGGCAGGTGGCGCAGGAGAATGCGGGCCTGGGCGTGGACGAGGCCGGCCGGCGCGTGCAGCTTGGGGTGCGGCCGGCGGCCGGTGTTGCGCGCGATCTCGTCGAGCAGGTCGTCGAACGTGAAGGCCTGTGGGCCGCCCAGCTGGTAGCGCTTGCCGATCGTCTCCGGCCGCTCCAGCGCGCGCGAGAACGCGGCGGCCACGTCGCCCACCCACACCGGCTGGTGGCGGTAGCGGCCGTCGCCGATCACCGGCGTCACGGGCAGCCGCACGAGCCGCTCGAACTCGACGAACGCGCCGCCGCCGCGGGCGAACACGAAGCTCGGCTCGAACACCGTCCAGTCGAGGCCGCTGGCCATCACCGCCTGGACGCCCCTCCACTTGCTGCCCCAGTAGCCCGTGAGCGGCGCGTGCTCCTCGTTCACGCCGAGGGCGCTCATGTGCAGGAACCGGCGCACGCCGGCCGCCTTCCCCGCGGCGACGGCGTTCGCGGGGCCCTGCGCGTTCACGGCCTCGAGCTGCTCCGGGCTGCCGTCGAGGATGGCGACCAGGTGCGCGATCGCGTCGGCGCCCTGGGCGGCCCGCTCGATCGAGGCCGGGTCGGTGATGTCGCCGCCCGTGCGGCGCGAGAACGGCACCACCTCGTGGCCGTCCGCCCGGAGCCGCTCGGCGACGCGCGAGCCGATGAAGCCGCTCGCCCCCGTGACGAGCACCCTCACCGCTCGTAGCCCGGCTCGAAGTTCAGGTGGTATTTGCTCGGCGTCGGCTCGGCCTGCCCCTGGTACTTGCTCCCGAGCCGCCCCGAGCCGTACGGGTGCTCCGCCGGCGTGGTCAGCGTGTGGAAGCTGAGCTGGCCGATTCGCATGCCCGGGTAGACGGTGATCGGCAGGTTGGCCATGTTCGCGAGCTCGAGGGTGATGTGGCCGTCGAAGCCGGCGTCGATGATCCCGGCCGTCTGGTGGACGACGAGGCCGAGCCGGCCGAGCGAGCTCTTGCCGTCGAGCGAGGCGACGATGTCGGACGGGAGCGTCACCCGCTCGGCCACGACGGCGAGCACGAACTCGCCGGGATGGAGGATGAACGGCTCGTCGCCGGTCACGGTGACGAGCTCGGTGAGGTCCTCCATCGGCCGCTTCACGTCGATGTAGGCGTAGCGGGAGTTGCGGAACACGCGGAAGGCGTTCCCCACCCGGACGTCGATGCTGCCCGGCTGCACCATGGCGTCGTCGAACGGCTCGATACCGATCCGCCCGGCGGCGACCTCCTCGCGAATCGACCGGTCGGACAGCACCATCCGCGGGATTGTAACGAGTGCTCTCTGCTATTTTGGAGCGAGGGAGCGGTGACCGGCAACGGCAGGCCCGCTGCGGAATTCTGCACCAGGGGGAGTGAGCCCATGCCACGCACCGTCGACCTGCGCACCGAGATTCCAGGTCCGAAGTCGCGCGAGATCATCGCCCGCAAGGAGCGGGTGGTGGCCGACGCCAAGAGCCTGCTCGCGCCGTTCGTCATCGATCACGCCCACGGCTGCGTCATCACCGACGTCGACGGCAACACGTTTCTGGACTGGTCGGGCGGCATCGGCTGCCTGAACGTCGGCCACACCAATGCCGCCGTGTCCGCGGCGCTGCATGCCCAGGTCGACCGCTTCCTGCACACCGACTTCACGATCGTGCCCTACGAGTCGTACGTCGAGCTCGCCGAGCGGATCACCGCCCGCAGCCCGATCTCGGGCCCGAACAAGGCCGTGTTCTTCAACTCGGGCGCCGAGGCCGTCGAGAACGCGGTCAAGATCGCCCGTCACGCCACCGGCCGGCCGGCCGTGATCGCCTTCGAGGGCGCGTTCCACGGCCGCACGCTGATGGCGATGTCGCTGACGTCGAAGCAGCACCCCTACAAGGCCGGCATGGGGCCGTTCGCGCCCGAGGTGTACCGGGCGCCGTTTCCCAACCCGTACCGGTGGGAGGGCGACGACCCGGCCGGCGAGGCGCTCGCCGCGCTGCGCCGCATGCTGGTCACGCACGTCGCGCCGGAGTCGGTGGCGGCGATTGTCTTCGAGCCCGTTCAGGGCGAGGGCGGGTTCGTCGTCCCGCCGGTCGAGTGGGTGCAGGGCCTGCGCGAGCTCGCGAGCGAGCACGGCATCGTCCTCGTCTGCGACGAGGTGCAGGCCGGCTACGGCCGCACCGGCAAGTTCTTCGCCGTCGAGCACTTCGGCATCGAGCCCGACCTGATCACGATCGCGAAGTCGATCGCGGCCGGCGTGCCCATCTCCGGCGTCTTTGGCCGGGCCGAGCTGATGGACGCGGCGCCGGACAGCTCGATCGGGGGCACCTACGTCGGCTCGCCGCTCGGCTGCGTGGCCGGCCTGGCCGTGCTCGACGAGATCGACGACAGGGGCCTTCTGGCCCGCGGGGCCGAGATCGGCGAGCGCATCCGGGCCCGGTTCGAGGAGTGGGCCGGCCGGCACGAGAACATCGGCGACGTGCGCGGCCTGGGGCCGATGCTCGCCGTCGAGTTCGTCACCGACCGCGCCTCGAAGACCCCGGCGCCGGAGATCGCCGCGGCCGTGCGCGAGCACGCCCTCCAGTCGGGGCTCGTGCTGCTGAACGCCGGCATCCACGGCAACTGCGTCCGGGTGCTCGTCTCCCTTGTCGCCACGAACGATCAGATCGCCGAGGCGCTCGAGATCTTCGCCGCCGCCGTCGAGCAGGCCGTGGGCGCTCCCAGGCTGGCAACCACAGCCGGATAGCACCCCTGCGGCGGCCGCCGGACACCAAATGTTAACAAAACTCGCCGGACTTAAGGAGTCCGGGAGGATTCCGTAAACGGCGCAGCGTTCCGCGGGACACAGGAGTACGGTCTCCCAACTCGAGGTTCAAGGAGGGGTCCGTGAAGTTTCGTGTGGCAGGGTTGACGCTCGTTTGTGGTCTCGCGCTCCTCATACCCACCACCGCCTCGGCGTTCACATCGGTGCCGGCCTTCCGGTCGGCCCTCCAGCGCCGGATCAACCACTTCCGGGCCGAGTACGGGAGAGCCCCGATCCACCTGAACCTCAAGCTCGAGCACTCCGCCCAGGCCCACTCGAACGACATGGCGATCCACCACGACTTCTCGCACTCCAGCTCGAACGGCACGAGCTGGGCCGCCCGGATCCGCTACTACGGGTACCGGGGCGGCTGGATCGGTGAGAACCTGGCCGTCGGCAACGTGACCGCCCGGACGGTCATGGCGATGTGGAAGGCGAGCCCGCCGCACCGCGCCAACCTGCTGAACGGGCATTTCCGGGCAGTCGGCATCGGCGCCCACTCCGGCAAGTACGCCGGCCGCGCCGCCTACTACATCACGTCCGACTTCGGCGGCTGAGCCGCCCGCCCGCCATACAGGCCTTTCCAGCGCTGCCTCTTGCCGAGGTGCTCAAGCGTGGCTGCGACCGTCCGAATACACGGGAGGACATTGCAGTTCATCTATAGCACAGGGCAGGAATGGCAGAATTTCACGTCAAGCGGATCACGCTCCCCAGCGGCAAGGTGGTGGAGCTGATCTATCTCCAGACCGGGTGGGTCGAGACCACCGCTGTCGAGTCCGGCGAGGCCGGCGCGACGGCGGAGCCGCGGCTCCATGTCCGCCGGATCGAGCTCTGCCCGCGGTGCGGCTCCGACCGCGTCCATCCGCTCGACTGGCGCGAGGTGGAGGACATGCGCTGGGAGCTCGACGTGCGCTGCCCCGACTGCCGCTGGACCGGCGGTGACGTCTACGAGCAGCCCGAGGTGGAGCGCTACGACGACGTCCTGCTCGCCGGCGCCGGGGACTTGACCGAGGAGCTCGAGCGCATCACGCGCGAGAACATGGCGGAGCACCTCGAGCGCTTCCGCGCCGCCCTCGACGCCGACGCGATCACCCCGTTCGACTTCTAGGACCCGCCATGCGGGGTCAGACCCCTTCTGGCGGGGCCAGCTGAAGCCCGTCGTTGCGGTCGGTCGACCCGCCAGAAGGGGTCTGACCCCGCATGGCGGGGTGGCTCAACACTAGTGGCGGAGGTGCTGCTGCTCGCGGTGGCGATCGAGCGCGGCCTCGATCAGGCGGTCGAGCAGCTCCGGGTAGGTGACGCCGGTGGCCTCGAAGAGCTTGGCGTAGACGCTCGTCTCGGTGAAGCCGGGGATCGTGTTGATCTCGTTCACGACGACGTCGCCGGCGTCGCTGATGAACATGTCGATCCGGGCCATGCCCTCGCACTGGCAGGCCTTGAAGGAGTCGAGCGCGACCCGCTGCACCTCCTCGGTCAGCTCCGGGTCGATGTCGGCCGGCGCCTCGAGGTCCATGCCGCCCGGCTCGTACTTGGCGGCGTAGTCGTACCACTCGGCGTTGACGTGCAGGCGGCCGGGCGCGCTCACGAGCGGGTCGTGCGTGCCGAGCACGCCGCACTCGACCTCCATCCCGTGCACCATCCCCTCGACGAGCACCTTGGAGTCGTGCTGGAAGGCCAGGTCGAGCGCGGGCGCGAGCCCGTCGATGTCGGTCACCTTGCTGATGCCGACGCTCGAGCCCAGACGGGCGGGCTTGACGAAGCATGGCAGCGAGATCTCGGCCGCGGCGAGCATCGCCTCGACGTCCGTGTCGAGCACCGTGTGCGCCTCGAGCGTCACGCTGCGCGCGGTGGCGATGCCATTGGCGTTCAGGACGACCTTCACCATCGCCTTGTCCATCGTGAGCGCCGAGGCCAGGACGCCGGAGCCGACGTAGGGCACGCCGAGCATCTCGAGCATCCCCTGCAGCGTCCCGTCCTCGCCGTAGGGCCCGTGCAGCATGGGCACCACCACGTCGATCTGGCCGACCGCCCGGGCCTGGCTGAGCGTCCCGCCGGCGCGGGGAATGACGCTGCGCGAGTTCGAGCCCGGGTCGAGGGCGAGCCGCTCGCCCTCGGCGGCCGGCGCCTCCAGCTGCCACGAGCCGTCGCGGTCGATCGTCACGCCGACGACCTCGTAGCGGTCCGGGTCGAGCGCCGCTGCGACCGAGGCGCCCGACGCGATCGAGATCTCGTGCTCGGAGCTGCGCCCGCCCGAGAGGACGGCCACGCGGAGCTTGACGACCTCGCTCATGTCGAGGGCGGCGGGCCGCCGCAGCTCGGGTCGCTCGGCCGGTACTTGCTCACGGTGAGCTTGACGAGCGTGCCGCGCGGAGCGTTCGGGCCCTTCGGGTTCTGGTCGGTGACGATGTTGTTCTTGGTCTGGTCATTGCATTCGGGCACCTGGGTGACCTGGTACGTGAAGCCGGCCGACGTGAGCTCGTGCTTGGCCTGGCCGACGTTCTCGCCGATGACGTTCGGCAGCGGCACCTGCTGGGGCCCGCTCGAGATGAAGATCGTGATGGGCGTGTGCTGCGGGACGATCGTGCCGATCGCGCTCGGATAGGTCGCAAACGCGTTTCCCTGCGGCGCCTGGTTGTTGCGGTTCTGGCAGGTGGGCTTGAGAGTCAGCTTCTGGAGCTCGTTCGACGCCGCTGCGCAGGTCTTGCCTCTGATGTCGGCGATCTGGACGTTGCCGGTGGCGACCTTCAGCGTCACCGTCGCGCCGAGCTTCTGCGACGTGCCCTCCTTCGGCGTGCTGCCGAAGACGAAGTTCTGTGCCGCCGCGGGGGAGTTGAGGAGGGTCTGCCCGACCTTGAAGCCCTTGCTCTGCAGCAGCGTCGTCGCGTCGGTCAGCGACAGGCCCTTCACGTGCGGGACGGTGACCGCGCTCGGGCCGACGCCGACGAAGAGCACGACGGTGGAGCCGCCGGAGACGCCCGAGCCCGCGGACGGATCGGTGCGGATGACCTTCTTGATGTCGGCGATGCTCGACTTCGTGTTCTGGCAGCGGCCCTTCAGCCCGTCGGCCTGGAGCGTCGCCTGGGCCTGCTGGCACGACTGGCCGATCACCGACTGCGGCACGGTCTTGTCGTTCCCGCTCAGCATCGAGTAGACGACGTAGCCGGCCACCGCGGCCAGGGCGAGCAGGACGAAGACGAGCACCCACGGCCAGGCGCTTCGGCGCGGGGCCGGCCGCTCCGGCGGCGGAGGCGGCGGGGGCTGGCGCATGACGCTGGTTGCGCCCTCCGGCTGCCGGCCGATGACGCGTGTCGCCTCGCCGGCCGCGATCACGCGGGTCGCCTGCTGCGTGTCCGCCGAGGCGGACTGGCCGCGGCTGACGCGGGCGAGCTCCTCCGCCATCGCCTTCGCCGACGCGAACCGGAGCGCCGGATCCTTGGCCAGCGCCCGCATCACCACCTGCTCCATCGCCGGGGAGACGAGCCGGTTTCGCCGGTTCAGCGGCGGCGGCGTGTCGGACACCTGCTTCATGGCGATGTCGACGGCCGACTCGCCCGTGAACGGCAGCTCGCCGGAGAGCATCTCGTAGAGGACGACGCCCATCGAGTAGATGTCCGACTCCGGGCCGACCGCGAGGCCGCGGGCCTGCTCGGGCGAGAGGTACTGGGCCGTGCCGACGATCGAGCCGACCTCGGTCATCTGCTGGGTGTTGGCAGCCCGGGCGATGCCGAAGTCCGTCACCTTGAGCCGTCCCTCGTCGGTCAGCACCATGTTGTGCGGCTTCACGTCGCGGTGGACGACGCCCTGGCGATGGGCGGCGTCGAGCGCGGCCAGCGCCTGGGTCGCGTAGTTGATCGCCTCCGGCTCGGGCAGCGGCGCGCGCCGGGTGATCTCCTCCTTGAGCGTCGGCCCGTCCAGGTACTCCATGGCGATGTAGGACGTGCCCATCGCCTCGCCGCGGTCGTAGACCGTCACGATGTTCGGGTGGCGCAGGCTGGCGGCCGCCGCCGCCTCGCGCCGGAACCGCTCGATGAACGCCGCATCGCGGGCGTAGCGGTCGGACAGGATCTTGATCGCGACCTCGCGCCCGAGCGACTGGTCGGTCGCCAGGTACACGTCCGCCATGCCTCCGGAGCCGATCTGGCGCTCGATCACGTAGCGGCCGTCGAACAGCTGCCCGATGAGGGAGAAGGCGCTCACGAAGCCGCTACTTTGCCACGCCTTGGCCCAGGTACGCCTCGATCACCTTCGCGGCGATGGGCGCCGAGATCTGGCCGCCGAACTCCGGCGTCTTCTCGACGACGACCGCGACGGCGATCTTGGGGTTCTCCGCCGGCGCGAAGGCGATGAACCAGGCGGTGTTCAGGCCGTTCACGCCGGTCTCGGCCGTTCCCGTCTTGCCGGCCACGTTCAGGCCGAGCACGTTGGCCGCGGTGCCGGTGCCCTCGTCGACCACGTTTCGCATGTCGTCGGTGAGCTGGGCGGCCGACTGCGGCGACATGACGCGCTCGACCTGCTGCGGCGTTCCGGTGTAGACGGTGTGCCCGCCCGGGGTCACCACCTTGTCCACCAGCCGCGGCGCCATGCGCACGCCCCTGTTGGCGACGGTGGCCGCCACGGTGGCCATCTGCAGCGGGGTCACGCCCAGCCGCTCCTGGCCGATCGCGACGCGGCCAACGTCGATTGGCGCGCGCGTGCCGAGCATGTGGCCGTTCTGGTAGATCCCGCTCGCGTTCATCTCGTCGGTCGGATAGGTGAACGGCGGCTGCTGGAAGAACCCGAACTTCTGCATCGTGTTCTCGAGCCGCGTCTGGCCGAGCTTCTCGCCGAGCTGGGCGAAGTAGGTGTTGACGGAGTTCGTGAGGGCGGTCTTCAGGTCGATCGTCCCGAAGCTCTCGGTGCCGGCGTTGCACAGGGGGTGGCTCTCGACCGTGATGCAGTGGCCGCCCGCGTCGATGTCGAGCTGCTTTGGGCCGTAGCCGGCGTTGAGCGCGCTCGTCGCCGTGACGACCTTGAACGTCGAGCCCGGCGCGTACAGGCCCTGCGTGGCGCGGTTCAGCAGCGGCGCGCCGCCCCTCGCCGAGAGCTTGGAGAAGTTCCGGTCGACCTTGGTCGGGTTGAAGCTCGGCGAGGAGTACATGGCGACGACGCGGCCGGTGCTCGGCTCGATGGCGACCACGGCGCCGGTCACGTGGGCGTCCTCGAGGCCCTTCTGGGCGGCCTTCTGGGCCGGCACCGAAAGGCTGGTGACCACGTTGTCGCCGGTGACGGTCTCGCCCCGCAGCGTCGAGCCGATGTTCGAGATGACCGTGGCGAGGTCGGAGTTCGACGCCGTCAGGTACGGGTTCTCGGCCAGCTCGAGGCCGGTGCGGCCGTCGCCGACCGTGTTGTACCCGACCGCGTGGGCGAACAGGGGGCCGTACGGATAGCGGCGCGTATAGAGCGTGAGGCCGTTGCGGCGCTCCGCCTTGTTGCGGGCGAGCACGGTCTTCCCGTTGGACGCCAAAATCAGGCCGCGCTTGATCTGCAGCTGGCGGTAGACCAGGCGGGCGTTGTCGCGCCGGTCGGCCAGCGACGAGGCCGCCCAGATCTGCCAGTAGGCGGTCATCGTGATCAGGAGCGCGATGCCGACGGCGGACAGGCGGAAGAGGGTGGTGATCTGGCGGTTCACGTCTCCCTCCGGGAGGCGGCCCGGTCGGAGATCATGAGCAGCAGCCCCAGGACGAGGAAGTTCGACACGATCGACGAGCCGCCGTAGCTCACGAACGGCAGCGTCACCCCGGTGAGCGGGATCAGTCGCGTGATGCCGCCGACGATCAGGAACGCCTGCAGCGTGAGCGAGAACGTGAGCCCGCAGGCGAGCAGCTTGGAGAAGCTGTCGTCGGCCAGCGTGGCGATCTTGAACCCGCGATAGGCGAAGAGCAGGTAGATCAGGAGCAGCCCGGCCGCCCCCGCCAGGCCCGTCTCGTCGGACCAGGCGGCGTAGATGCCGTCGGTCTGGACGGCCGGGATGATCGTCTGGCCGTGGCCGATCACCTGCAGACTGCGACCGAGCCCGGTGCCGAAGATGCCGCCGTCGGCGATCGACTCGACCGACTGCACGACCTGGTAGCCGGTGCTGTGCGCGTGCGTCCACGGGTCGACCCAGATCGAGAAGCGCTCGCGCACGTGCGGGATCGCCTTGTAGATGAAGAGCGATCCGGCCGCGAACGTGCCCAGGCCGAGCACGGTGTAGAGGTGGCGGCCGGTGGCGACGTAGATCATCGCCAGGAAGATCCCGAACAGCAGCAGCGCCGAGCCGAGATCGTTCATCACGGCCAGCACGCCGAGCGAGATGCCCGCCATCAGCGCCAGCGGCCCGAGATGGCGGGCCGCGGGGATGTCGAGGCCGACCACGCGGCGGCGCCCGTGCGTCAGCACCTCGCGGTTCTCGCGCAGGTACCCGGCCAGGGCGATCACGAGCAGCAGCTTGACGAACTCGCCCGGCTGCACCTGCACCCCGCCGATCCGGATCCACAGCCGCGCCCCGTTCACCGTCGTGCCCGCCACCATCGTCAGCAGCAGCAGCCCGACCGCCGCCGTGGCCAGGGTGTACTTGTAGGGCTCGAGCCGGCGGACGTCGCCGAGGATGAAGATCAGCCCGAGGAAGCCGATCAGGCCGATCACGATCCACACGGACTGGTCGCGGGCGAGCGTCGGCTGCAGCCGGTAGATCTCGGTCAGCCCCAGGCCGGAAAGGAGCGCCGCCAGGGGCAAGAGCCACGGATCGGCCTTCGGCAGGCCGGCGCGCACGCCGATGTGGGCGACCGCGAACAGCGCCAGGAAGAAGCCGGCGTAGACGAGCGACGTGCTCGAGATCTGGTTCTGGCGGGCGGTGTACACCGAGGCGAAGCCGATCGCGGTCAGCATCCCCACGAAGATCAGGTTCAGGAGCTCGCGCAGGCGCAGCGACGATCTCATGGGCTCGCCACCTCGTATGGCCGCAGCGTGGACATCGCGCCGGAGTCGCTGCGCAGCGTGTGGTCGAAGAGCGTCTTTCGCTGCCGCGGCGTCAGCGTCGCGTAGCTCAGGGTCGACTCGTAGACGACGTGGTACAGGTGGACGCCGAAGGGCAGGTCGATCGGCACCCCCTGGTACACGGCCACCCGGCCGGTCGCGGTGTCGGCCCCGATGAAGTGGCTCTCGCGCAGGCCGACGACCGCGGCGACCGCCAGGGCCACCGCGAACACGCCCGCTCCGAGCACCGCCGCGATCGTGCGCGCCCGCGGCCCGCCGCCACCGTCGTCGTGCCCGTCGTGCTCGAGCCCCGGGGGCAGGATGTGGGTGCGCCCGTCCGCCGCCGCGGCAGCCTCCGCCACGGCCTCGGCCGGCCCCGTCG
>Ga0157374_10003477_pt1 | contig 13239 bp, 28 predicted proteins | sample M25metaG_FD_115308 | JGI IMG/M metagenome (GOLD analysis project Ga0157374, IMG submission 115308) | Miscanthus rhizosphere microbial communities from Kellogg Biological Station, Michigan, USA - M2-5 metaG | ecosystem: Host-associated > Plants > Roots > Rhizosphere > Soil | place: USA: Michigan...
CGAAAAGGAGCGGCGGCTCATAGCCGAGCGTACCAAGGCGGCGCTGGCAGCAAAGAAGGCGGCTGGTGCACGCCTCGGAAACCCGCGCAATCTTGATCGCGCCGGAAACGTCGGAAGGGCAGCGTTGATCGATGCCGCGGATCAATTTGCATCTGGCCTGCGTCAGACGGTCCAGGCCATCCGTTCTACCGGCGCCATCACGCTGGAATCCATAGCCATAGAACTAAACCGGCGAGGAATTAGATCTGCTCGCGGCGGTAAGTGGCATAGGTCGTCTGTCCGCAATCTGCTGGATCGCGCAGAATTGCGCGTGTAACTCCTTTTTATAGTCGGGAACGCGTGCATCGAACCGCACTGAATCGCTCAGCCGAAAATATCAACTGCTCGGCAATCATGCGAGGCAATGTTCACAACACAGGATTGCGCCTTGCAAACTAAAAGCCGCCGAATTACGTGGCGTGGCCCAACTGCTGCCACTCCACCAACCCAGCGAATCGCGTAGAGTGCCCCCGTTAGGCACTACTCCCTAGACTTAGGCCTGCCGCGAATGGCGGGCCAATCCTTTGTCCGTGGCCTCTCAGCGCGGGCCGACGCGGGGCCGCCCTTGTAGACAAGCTCGATCTTGACGGGCGGTTTAGTCCCGAGCGGGCCGCGTTTATGCCGACCACTTATCTTCTTCGCGCTGGGCTTCATCGGCGTTAAGACGGTCTGCTACGTCTTCGGCAACGGTCGGCTCCTCCGTATTTGCGATCGTCGTGCCGTCCTGCTTCTTAATCTTGGTACCGTCGGCATTGATCGGAAAATCGTCGGGCTTCAGAGGTTTCTTTGGCGCTGACATCGCTTCCTCCTCTCATCCGCAAATGTAGTACCACACCGGCATCCTGATCGCACTTAGGGATTCACGCCCTGCATAACCTTTCGTTGATTATCTTGGGCGAAAGCGAGCACGCCACGCCGGGAGGGACTGTAGAAGCCGAAAAAACCGTCACCCGTATTAACTTTGCCAATCTGATCGGCTTGTTCAAGCCGGTGCACAAGCCCTTTTGGCGAAGTTGTCGATTGACACCATGATTGCCCGGACGTGCTAGTAGCAACCCTCCGGAACTAGGGCGATGGTTTTGCAACTTGTTCCCGATCAGCCGGCGCCCACATACTGCCGCGACCGAAGAGCTTGATCTGAGCAACCTCGGTCGGATGGTTAGTGACCTGCAGGCGAACCGCCGACAAGGCGATACTCAGGCCGCCTTCTGTCTCCGTTTAAGCCGCTCGTAAGTGGTGATTGCTCGGTTCGACAGTAAAAGACGACGACGCTCACCCTGACGCATCATGTCTTCGACGGTCGTCATTAGAAAGCGGCTGGCGAACGCCCCGTCGGCAATCTGATCGGTTCGCTCGAGGTAATCCCAGGCGATCTGGACCGCGTATTCCATCAGGTGGGGTAGGTGCTCGCTCATAGAATTGGAACGCTCTGCACGAATGCGGGTTCCTCCGGCGACCAAGGTCGCGGTGGGGGACAATCTCCGGTTCGGGGGCGGTGGGCCTGGACCGCAAGCACTGCAGCACCGCCCCTCCAATTCGGACCATTTTCAAAGAGGCATTTGCCGTTGCCGGCCTGCCGTATTTCAATCCACACAGTCGGACGTCTCGGCGAATCGGCTTTCGGGTCGCAGCACCTCTCCGGCCAGACGTCGATCCGACACTCGCGGAGCGCCAGTCTACAAAGTCGACTACATAATTGGACGGCTTTCTTTTTGATTGCCGGAACGAACTACCGAAAGCCCGGTTGTTGTATGTCCCCGATCATTAGGGAGACGTGATGACAAACAAAAAAATCCCAATAGGTAGGTTCAGCAGAAGCGATAGGGCGATTAGTCAGCCGAGTCAGGCCAGAACTCGAATCAGACGCTTGACTAATAGACGCAAAATCCAAAGCAGAGCGGCCAGCAGCGCGGCGGCAAAAGAGATCCGCTACGCTAATGAAAACGGGCTGCTCGCTTCGACGTAAATGGCGATGAAAAGTCTTGTCCCCTAGCTTGGACGTAAAGGCCGTAGTTACAACGCCGTAAGCGCCGCCAAGCCAGACACTTCCCATTCTCCATTCCTAAGCGGACGATGCGCTTCGGTCCATACCCTCAGAGGAGGTAGCCATGGAATATCAATTTTTTATTCGCCAGCAAAACCTTAAGCTCTATCGCAATCTCGTGGCTGCGTCGGAAGCGGCGGCAGCGAAAGCTGACGCGCGGGAGGAGAAGCTTTTAAAGCTATTGGCAGAAGTAGCGAACGAAGTGCCGCCAAGAAGGAACTAAGGCGCCTGATGCCAGCGCAGGAGGGGCCGTTGATCATTTCTTCGCCAGGACATGCGCTCTAACGCTTCGGACCCCCGGACGTTGCTGGAGCGGCGGGAAAAACCGGTAACTTATTGTTAGGAACCAATCACCGTTATCCGGAGGCCTCTGTTCTAGATACCTGGCAAGGTAGAGAAGCTCGCTATCCAAACGTCCCCGACCCGCCTTCGCCGGAAAGGCGCCGCAAGGGCCGTTTGCGTTGCGGTCAGAGAAACTCGCGGAGCCGCGCTAGCTCAGCGACGCTCTCTCCCGACAAGACGTCAGCAACGAGCGGCGGTTGAGGCGAAGTATGAATCTCATATAGGTGCCGATAGTTTGCCGCTCTTGCCATGAACTCCCGGATGCACTCATCCAGCGTGCCTTCAAGCAGCAGATAAGGAACGGTGCCCTCGCGACGTTGATTGTCCAGCGAAGGCCATTTCCGAAGAACAGCTGGCGCATCGAAATTGACGCGATGATCGCTCGAGGGTGGTTCGTTGTCCGTCATTTCACCTTCAGGCCCAAAATTGAAACGGCCCCAGATCATTACATCTAGGGCCGTGAACCTTCTCGGAGGGGTTCCGAAAATTTGCGCTCGTGGGCAAAGGAGGCTCGATTCCACACACTTCACTTAGTCCAATTCGCCGCTATCGCCCCATCCCAGCCTTGCGCTATGCGTCTCGATTTCTTCCCGAACAGCAGACAGGGACGCGTGGATTGTCGCAAGTTCCCTTAGTGCATCTGGACCTGGTACGCCCCCTCTCTCCGCTAGTGTTTCAATGACCTTGAGGCGTGCTGCTTCAAGGTTAGCCTGAAGGACATGCACGGGGTGGGCTTTTGTCATCGTGGTCTCCATATAACGGAAAACAAGTGGGAGTGATCGGTCCCACTATTTAAATCAACTCCGAAGCCGGCAGATCGAACCAAATCCAAAGCATTCCAAACCCATCATCTTCAAGACCACTTTGTTTCGGCGTGTTTAGGCCGACGCCTCCAAGAAGCACGGCGACTTCCATAATGCTTTTACACGTCCGCAGGCAGAGAATTGTCAGCGCTTCTTGCCCAGCCGTTTAGCGTTCGCCTTGACAGTGCGGAGCGCGGGCTTCAACGCCGCCGCCACGACCGCCGTAGAGGCATGCGGTGTATTCTTGCCCCTAAGGGCTCTAGCCGCAATCCGCATCGTTTCAGTCTGGGCGGCGATCGTGCCAGCTGTAGCCGCTGATACCTTCTCCGATACCATACGGGTCAATTCGGCATTGTCTCGCCTAGTCATTCCCGCAGCCAACAGGATCGGCCATCGCCACCACAGTGTGATGCTAGTATCGAGAGCTGCCGCACCAAGATCGGCCGCTAATCGGAGTGATGTGTGCCGTTGTGCCATGTGGCTTAAGCTCCCAAATGGCATGTTTGTTCCGGTTGAATTCGCCGCTGCCGGCGGCCTGATCAGCTATGGAGCAAGCCTCAATTCCGATGCCGAAGGCTGATTGCAAATATAATGAACGATCACGGTCCAGTTCATTTTGCGGGCGTCGCGCCGCTTCACCGCTTTCTTTTGCGCCAACCACGACCGCATCCTCCTATGTCAGCCCCCGAACATTGCTCGCCCGTGTGACTCTCGCTGATAGCGACTGAGCACGCATCCCTGCGTCTGTCGAAACGCCGCATAACTTGTTTCCAGCCGACATCGCAGGGATATTCGCCATGGGAAACGCTGCATTCCGGCCGAAACGGGTGCTGGCATATTTGAAATTCGGCTCTGGCGGAGGTAGCGGCCAGAACAAGCAAGGTAGCCGTTAGAATAATGGCCCGCACAATAGCTCTCCTGTTACCGACATTCGTTCAATGTGTCCGCCGGAGAGATAGTTGCGAAACGCTGATTATCCCAAGCCGTCGTCTCCGAGACAGTCGCAATAGGCCTAGAACGTTGCTCGTTCGCGGCACTGTCGATTTATGTATGGGTTAAGTTTCCTCGCACCGCCACTGCCGACTAGTGTTGGCGGCACTTCTTGCCGCATCCGGCCGGGAATAAGGCAATGTTGGCGTTAAGGTGCACTTGCTTTCTTTCAGCCCTCTTTGAGCTTCGCCTTCACCTCACGCAGCGGCCACTTTTTACCCGCCGGCAAAACCCGAACAGAGTGGTTCTCGTCGATGCTAACCAGCGCATGGGAACAAAACTCATCGTCGATACGGACCAGGGTCAAATCGCTCTCTGGCCGCCAGTGCAGCGTCACGTCGAGGTCGCCGGGAAAGATTTGCCACTGCGATCCGTCGTCCAGTTCCACAAGATGACTTTCAGAGTGCTTGCTTATTTTCATGCTTCCAAAACCGCAACCGGTCGCGAATGTTCCCCTGCCGATCTCAAAGGAACTTCACGACGACCAACTTGCCGGGTCGCCGTGCCAGCGGCGTGTCGCAGCACTTCGACGAGCTTCGACCGAGCGGATCATGGAACGTTAAACTGATTAGCCTGTTGGCACTGCAATTGCTGACCGTTTTGGTCACTAACATGTATGGAGTGAGAAATGACCAAACGTAAAGCGAAAACAACGGCAAAGCCCGCCCGCCGCGTACCCGCAAAGGCTCAAAGGGCCAATCAAGCTGTAATTAGAAGTCCCAAAGCGAGCCGCCTGCGCTCGCTTGCAGCAGACCCCCTTCACGAATTGTCTCCTCCTAAGGGTCATATCGAACCGAAACAAGAGACACCCGTCGTTCGGTTTGATTTATCTTTGGCAACAGCGCGGGCTTATCAAGCAAAGCTGCTCGAAATGGCACAGGCCAACCTGCAATTTGCGCTTGAATCCGGACCAAGACTTGCGTCGGTCAGGTCGCCCGTTGAACTCCTCCGCGTCCTCGAAGAGCTCACAAAAGAGCGGATCGCGATGTTCCGTAAGTATTCGAATGAAATGGTTCGACTAAGTATGCCGCGATAAGGCAGGTGTGGAGCCGCACCCCGGAAGGATAGGGATAGGGGCAAAAGGCGGCGAATACCAAACTCAACAGCGTCGCGCTCCGCAAGGGCGTCAACAAGAAGGCTTCTGCTGCGTAGAGCAGACGGACCTTTACCATGCGGGGAGAGGCTCCGAAAACGCTTCGGAGCCATCATGTGCTGCCGCAAGGCGGGCACGGTCTCAATACCCGGCGTTTATGTGGGCATGGGCGACAAGGTACCGCTCGGCGCAGCCATGAATAAGGGGCTCACCATCAAGACCGGCCAAACGCACGTCCAAGCTTACATGAAACCGCTACTTCAGCTCATAGAAGCTGGCGATATGGACCCGAGCTTCGTCGTCACACATCCTGCAAGCCTCGAAGACGCGCCGGCCATGTATAAGAAGTTTCGGGACAGGAGGACGGCGTGATCAAGGTAGTGCTGCGGCCAAGTAGATAGAGTTCTCCGGAGTCGTGCAAACATTGGTCGGCGGAAGGTAGGATGTTCTTCTTTTTCTCAAACCGGCTGGGCTGCCTTGGTTCGCTTCTGCTTTCGGCTTCAATCACGGTCGTACTACTTTTCATGTTCGGAGTTTTCCGGTTCTGACGCGGACTAGTGCATTGGATTGTCGAGATGCTCTTGCATCTGCGCGGGAAACGTGAGGACTCAGAAAAACGACAGCCGGACTTCATGTTGCCGGCCGATCAAGGCATCTTGCCAAGTGTCGCCAGCGATCTTCTTGAAGCGGTTGGTCCAGTCGTGGCCCCGACGGGTGAATATTTTCACGGCCTCGTTTGCAGATGGATCTGGACCCGGTAGCCATCGAACTTGATCTCATGGATCCAGCGTGAGCCGGACGGCACCTTCTCGATCGGCGATGCCAGCGCCGGTTCGATAAAGCCCGGGAAAGGAGCCTTGACGCCGATTGCCGCCGGCTTCTCGCGTTGGAAGGCCACGGCTAGACTAGTCGTAGCGTCAATTGCCGGCGGCTGCCCTCATGGCCTTCGACAAACCTGAATGGAAGATGGCACGTCGGTCATCTGTAGATCGCAGCGACGACGTATTTCAAAAGCCACATCTTCCGAAACATCTTCTGACCAGCGCTCGGCTGTGTTGAAAGCGATAATCCGAATAGGGTTGTTGTACTGGCCGGAAAGCATGTCCTGAATGACAGTTTCGAGGTCGGTCCTCAATCGGCCTCGCGCCAAGCGCGTCCTATTCGACCGAAATCATCCGTTACCAGATAGACAGTTTGATCATAGCCGCCCGGCACGATGGACGGCGTCCAACGGGACCTACGCATACTCAGAACTCCACAAGGCCGTCCCTATCGCGGCCGTCAAAGCCCATGCAGTGAAAGCAGCAAGAGCAGTCCGGCCAGCGCCGAAAACGCAAGCGACCAGCCGGTAAGGTGCGCTTTAAACTCTTTCCCCGTGGGGTTTCTCTTCCGCCAGTGTGCGGCCATGGCAGCCTCCGCATCTGCGAATAATCGGGAGTGAAGGCCCTAGTTCCAAGGCCGTATGCACAAAGAAGCGGCCCCAGTCGGGGGGTTGCTGGGGCCGCCTTTGGAGCGTGCCAGCGGGGCGATGGCACGAAAACTAATCCTTAGGCCGATCGTTGGTTCCTACTCGGCCGATGTGCCTACGCACCGTTGACATTGGCCCACTCTGAAATTATTTCGATCGCGCGGAACTCACCACCGAGGATCCGCATATCAGTTTCGTCTTTTCGCTCAACCCCACGGTCAGGACCCGTAAGCGGAGGATTGTCATGCAGCGTCGCCGTTCCGTGCCCCACACCTTTGACGAAAACATTGCAGCCGAGAAAGCCCGCTGCACCGAACAGCTAGCCGACATGCCGCACGGTCCCAAACGGGACGCCCTGGTAAAAAAGATCAGGCAGCTAGACACCGCCAGCCACATGAGCGACTGGTTACGCTCCTCGGGCCTCAGATCGCCAGAGTAGGGCGGCCTCTAAGCGGACCAAAGTTTGAACGTCGGAGCCGAAGAGATCCGCAAGGAACGACAGCTCTATGGTGGAGAGCTTCGTTAAACAACAAACGGCCCGCTTCGGCGGGCCGTTCCTGTTGTCTACTAACACGATTTCGGATGGAAACTAGAAAGGGCTTGTGCAGGAAACAAAAAGACCGCCCGACGGCGGTCTCTCTAACTTGCGATTTCGATCTGATCAGGCTGCGAGTGCAGTCGCCTGATTGCGGCGGCGATACGCGATGAAGCCCACGCCTGCAAAGCCAAGGATCATCATCGTTCAGGTGGAAGGTTCGGGCACGGCCGCGTTGATCGCGGCGGTGTTCAGCGGTCCGACCGTGTCGCCCGGCGCGTGCGCGATAGGATAGTCCTCTTCATAGTTGCGGAGAGTTAGATTCCAGAGAGCGTTGCTGGGGTCGTGCAAGACCCACGGGATGTCGACGCGCGGGCAGACCGGCGGACCGCCGCTAGTGCAGGGACCGGAACCATGGCTGACGCCGTAGTAGCTGGTGAAGACCGTCGGCAGCAGCGCCTGAGCCACGAAGTTGGGTGATGCCGAGGCGAACACCCCGATGATGCCGGCGCCATCGTTGATGGGATTGGTGGTGAGGCCGATGCCGTATCGGCCCGGCGCGAAGTTATTGTTTGTGTCGAAGATGGCAACGGTGACGCCGGCGAGCGGATTGACCGTGCGTGTCTCGATGCTGTAGTGCGTGCCAAGGATGTCAATGGTAGCGAACGTCGGCGCATAAGCGACGGAAGTGTTGAATGGATCAAAGGGCGCAATGTTCGGGCTGCTGTCATTGAACAGCGCGTGGATGGTGAAGGCCGTCGGTCCGCTGAAGAAAGTCCGACTTGCGCTGGTCTGTAGATTGAGCGCTTCCGATGTGTTGAAGGTGCCGGTGTAGACCAGGCCGCGCACCCTGAAGCTCTGTTATGTGTTGCCGCCTTAGCGCCAATAAGCTGTCCAAATCGCGGACCCATCATGCCTACGTCAACGCTGCCGCTAGCGTTGACGACGACCACCAGATGCTGCCTCATCTCGCGGCGGCGCAGCGCGGGATGAGGCGGTTTTTGCTTACAGCAAGCGTGCCCTGCTTCCTGGCGCATGATGTTTTTCGAATTGGGCACATTCTTCCAGCTGCCAAGGGTGGTGGCCGTTAGACTTAATCGTTACCAGCTTGACGCTGGCCAACGGGTCGATGGCGATCATGAACCATTAGCCCGCGGACCCACGAAGGCACCCGTAGGGCACTAGCGACTTAAACGATGGAGAGCGTCCCTATCGTCGTCGGCGCATCTGAAGCAGGTCCGCGCCCCAGAATGCTACCAGGATCACGACGCAACACGCCAAACGCGTTAACATCAAAACTGTTTCCAGCATGACCGAATCAACCCCCGCGCGTATCGCAAAAGCATGCGCGCAGACCGGATTTTTGTCACCTTACGGATGCAAAAATCGTCAGCGTGTAAAGGTTAGAACGGATACCGGTGCGTCATTTCCTCAACATCCGGTTTGGCGGCCCCTCCGCCGCGAAGTAAAACTCCTCGTTGGAGTTCGCGGCCCCAGAATGAGTACATCTGGGGCCGTTGTTTTTGAGGCACACGTTGAAATTAGCTGTGGCCGGTTTTGATGCTATGATCACTTCTATACGCACGAGGGGCCTGATCCAGCATAAGGTCCCGTATCACCGCTCCAGCCTCGGCAGTTATCGGTGACAGGAGTGCGTGCTCCCGCCTGATCCAGAGGGTTGCTCTCATGCCCGATTCCCACATTCGTTCCGAGCCGTCGTTACTTCCCATTGAGCGCCCGCGGTGTCCCAAATGCCAAGCACGAATGATGCTGGCGAGGATCAGCCCCGGCCCGGAAGGCTATGACAGCCGCACCTTTGAGTGCGCGAAGTGTGATCATGTTCTGACAGTTAAGGTAGCTCACGACCCGATGAAGTCAGACAAAGCCGGGTGGATCGCTGGCGATTTGAAGCCGCCAGAGTAGCCTGACCGAGACGAAAAACCCGTCAGCGTGAACCGGCGGGCTTTGATTTTTTGGTTGCGGGACGACATGCCCAGACCTGACGGCGCGATGCTAAGTACACCGGGCAGACACCCGGGACTTAAATTGCCAAGATAGCCGATGACGAGTTTAGGGTGGCGTGCTGCACGCGGTCAGCTCGGGTCGTTTGGATCACGCTCCTGGTGGCTCGGGTTAGAGCCGGGGCGAAGATGGCCATCTTCCCCTCGGCTTGCATTTTTGGTACACCGTAAATATGAAGAAGCCAATTACGGTACACCAAAAACCCCGAGGCCGTCCTGCTACGGGCCGAGATCCCGCCGTAACCATCCGCTTGCCAGAAGCCGTGCTGGCCAGCGTTGAGCATTGGGCCATGTCGCAAATGGACAAGCCTCCTCGATCACAAGCCATTCGCCGGTTGGTCGAGCTCGGGCTGACTGTGAAGTCAAGAGGTCGTTCATCGAGCGGAGATCAGAAACTTCGCGCCCGCGAGATGGCTGGGAAGGCGATTGATCATCTGACCGACGCCACTGCTCATGCCGATGATCAAGCGAGTCGGAAGCGCCGACTATTAAAAGGCCCGGAGGAATTTCGAGAAGTGCGGATTGATCGACTGAAGGTGAAGAAATGACGAAGACACCGGGCGAAGTTGAACCACACAAGCCGATCAGCAAAACCGAACGCGAAGCGCGTAAGGCCTTCCGCCAAGTCGACGCCGCAACGGCGATGACTGAGCATGAGATCGCTCAGAAAGCATTTTCTAAGAACCGCGAACGCCTCAAGGCTGAGCGACTGGAACGAGAGGCAGCGACGCCACCGCCCGCGAAAACCAAACCCAAGCCGAAGTCAAAATAATGCCGCCGAGGTCCAATGAGCGTCACTCAGGGTCTTTCGCCGGACAAAATGTGCAACCGAGCCCTGCAGCAGCGGTAACGGCAAAAAAATGAGCGATGCGGAGCTCTACCGACACAATGCTGACGACTGTCGCCAGCGCTCTCTGCAAGCCCGCACGCCGGCTGACAAGGCGAACTGGCTCAAGATCGCAGAAGAGTGGCAAAAGCTCGCGGAAGAAGTAGACGCATTCAACGTTCCTGGTAACGGGCTGAAGGCGAAGAAATGAACAGGTTACGTCGCTTTTACGAAAAGGTGCCGTATGGCCAAACGTCCTCCCGGGTGGCGTATGCGACGAGCACGGCTGCATTGTCTAAGTCGTTGCCCGATGGTGAATGGGCCGAAGACACCAAATTCAATGCGGGCGAAGCTATTCTTGCCGATCCCACGCTGAAGGACGTTTACAAGGAGGCAATTCTCAAAGGCTGCGCTATTGCGAAAGAGCCATGACCGACAAAAACGCGTTGTCGTCGGCCATGACACTCACGCTGCGCGCCGCTAGTCACCGGGTTAGATGCACTGCAGCAAAGTGAATGCGCCGCATGCCGCCCTGTTCGAATCCGTGTATGCTCGTATCCCGAGGGGATGCCATGACATACGCCATCCACGCTTCAAAGAACGGACAGAGCGTCGTTACTGTTCGCATCAGTCCAGAAGCCGCGGTTGACAAGGCTGGTCTATTGGAACTCCTCGGGTGGAATGTCCATATTACAGACATGGCCGGACGCCAGTTCAGCGTGTCAGACTTTGATACGATTCTTTGGCGCAATAGAGAGACCGTGTAACAAACGGTATAAATTTGATGAAAAACCCAGCGTGAATCGGCCGGTGGCAGCCGATCCGCAATGGGTACTACGAGTTAGCCTCCGGCGCAGAGATCGTCGGCTATTTCGACCGACTCATGCAAGATCGCTTTCTGCCTTCGGGTCGCGTCCGGTATTTTCCGATGTGTGACTATCTGGGAGACGGACGATTCGTTTCCGTCCTTTCGGGCACAATCCAGCAGGTCGCGTGGAATAAGAGGCTCGTCGACACGACGTTTGTAGAGACCCCGCGACTTTCCGAGTTTGGCACGAAACGGACCGGGCCAATCTGATGATGTCCGTTGAGCGGTGTAGACCGGAATTGGCTGGCCGGTGGCCAATAACCCACAACCGCTTCGACCCCCTGAGCGCGATTTGCGGAAAGGCGCGGTAGATGCCGCGAAGCACCATTTTTTGTTCGCTGCCTAAATGCAAGTGCTAGTCTGAGCTAACCCACCGTTTGCTGATAGTTTGGCCGCGCCCATGGGGAGGCAAAGCATGACCCGCATTTACCTGGCTCTAGCGAGTGCCGTACTGTTCATAACTTGCCAAGAAGCGTCTGCGCAAATTTGCAGACCAGTTGCTGAGCGGACCGGCGAGGTCGGGTGTTGGATCATCGCTAATCAGCCCGTCGGGCAACTCAATAAGCCAGAGACCTTTTGGCACCTCGATGTCTACGCCACCCGGGCCGAGGCTGAAGCAGCAAAAACTGTTGGCAGCGCCGTCGCCGAGTCTCTCGGAAAGCTGTGGCTGCTGACGATTGCAGACAAGGGATGGCGGTCGTCCGGGGGTGAACGCGTTGCTGAGATCGGTCCGCTTCCCATAACCGCAGGTCAAACCTATTCTGCTCAGTACATGGAAGCGATCTTTACGCCGGGCATGCCGGCGCCGGCGCACACGCACGCTGGGCCAGAGGCTTGGTACACCCAAGCTGTGGAAACCTGCCTGGAAACTCCGAACGGCAAGCAGATCGGGCGAGCGGGTGGCCCACCTGTGATCATACCGGGCGGACCTCCGATGCACCTTACGGCAACTGGTACGGAGCAACGCCGCGCTTTGGTCCTCATTCTTCACGATTCATCAATGCACGCGACCACGCCCGAGCGCGATTGGATTCCCAAAGGTTTGTGCAAGACTTAATATTGGCACCTGCTTCGCTCTCAATCGCATTTGGTCGGCGATGTCTGGTTTTGGGGAGTAGAGCGGAAGTGCGATTTTAGACCGCCGAGTCAGTTGATGACCCAACTGAGACATTGTTGGATCGTTTAGAGCCAGTAGCTTTCGATGGTGACGAAGGCTTCTGCGACGTCAGCATTCCGCGACCGCCAACGAGAAGCAGCGCCGCACCAATCGGCATGTCCTAAAGCCCGGCGAGGTCGGCGCCATCACCGATACCACACCGACAATCTGTTCGGCCGCTGCCTTTTGCGGTTCACCGAAGTTAGGCTAGATTTAGCCCTGATGCGCATGTTCCGCGCAAGCGGTTTACCAACGCGGGGATCGGCGGATGAATGGATCGACCAATCGGCCGGCGATATGGGCGTGGTGCGTGGTGGTTGCAGCACTGTCGCTGTCACCGTTCGCGGCCTCGGCGCAGCAGGCGCAACCCACGCATCCCCTCGACGCGCTGACTGGCGCCGAACTCCATCAGATTAAGGCCATTCTCCAGGCAGAAGGCAAGCTTGGACCTAAGGCGCGCTTTCACAACGTCGATCTTGACGAGCCCGACAAGGCCGCGGTCACGGCGTGGCGGCCGGGCGCGAGTTTACCGCGTCGCGCCATTGCCGTGGTGAGCGAAGCGGGGACGGTGCATCAGGCTGCCATCGATCTGTCGACCGGCCGCATGACCGCGTGGCAGGCGGTCACGGGCGAACCGGCCTTGCTGCTGGGCGAGATGATTGGCGCGGCCGACATCGCGCTTGCGGATTCGCGCATGGTGCAGGCCCTGGCCAAGCGTGGTTTCACGCCCGGTCAAGTGTACTGCCTGCCGCTTACGTCAGGAAATTTCGGCCGCAAGGAAGCAGCGGTGCGGCTCTTGAAAGTCCCGTGCTACGCCAAGCCAAGAGACTCCAATGTATGGGCCCGCCCGATCGAAGGCCTATTTGCGACCATCGATCTGAAAACCGGCAAGGCGATCGATGTGACCGATACCGGCATGGTGCCGGTCTCCGCTGAACCCTGGGGTTATGACGAGGCGGAGGTGGCCAAGCGCGGCGCGCTGCGGCCCGAAACCAAGGCGGCAAGCCTTTCCCAGCCCGGTGAGGACAACATCACAATAGAGGAAGGCCGCTTC
>Ga0157374_10003479_pt1 | contig 13238 bp, 6 predicted proteins | sample M25metaG_FD_115308 | JGI IMG/M metagenome (GOLD analysis project Ga0157374, IMG submission 115308) | Miscanthus rhizosphere microbial communities from Kellogg Biological Station, Michigan, USA - M2-5 metaG | ecosystem: Host-associated > Plants > Roots > Rhizosphere > Soil | place: USA: Michigan...
CGCAACTCGGCGCTCGACGCCAACACTTGGACCCGCAATCACAGCGCCATAGCCGAAGTCGCGGCGGGTGCTGCGCCCTATCGTTTCAATCAATACGGCTTCGACGTCGGCGGTCCGGTGTTCATCCCGAAACATTTCAATACGGACCGCAATAAGTTGTTCTTCTTCTACGCCGAAGAATGGATCAAAAGGCGCTATGAAACGACGAATACCGGTGTTGTTCCCAGCCTCGCGATGCGCAAAGGCGACTTCAGCGAATTGCTTAAATCGACCAACCCCTATTTCGGCCGGGTTCGCATCATAAACGACACAACCGTCGGCGCGCCCTTCTCCGGGAACGTGATCCCTGCAACTAGGCTGAGCCCGAATGGCTTGGCCCTTCTCAACGTGTATCCGCAACCAGTAAATGGATTTCAGCAAGGCTCTTCCAATTGGATCGGCACGAAATCCACTCATTCGGATCTCCGCAAAGACACATTCAAGGTTGATTACCTCCTTAGTGAGACCGAACATTTATCGGTCCGGGGGACCAACACGCCTTGGCATTTCAATGCGCCTTTTGAGGACACGTTCGGCCGCATGGAAGAAGTTTGGTCCCGTCCCAACCAGATCGGCGCGGTCAGTCTTACGAGCACGATTTCACCCACCCTTCTGAATGAGTTCACATTCTCCGCCAATTCCGACGGCAAAGGCACCATTGATTTCGGTTCTTACTGCACGGCCTGCCTGCGCAGCACTTATGGTGTGAACTATCCATACCTGTTCCCGGGCTCCAAAGTCGCTCCGGAAAAAGTTCCGAGCCTGCGCGTGCAAGGGCTCACCACACTGGATGCCGGACCGTATCCCGGCGCATGGGCCGGCTACGTCTACGGCTGGACCAACACAACCACTAAAGTCCTTGGTACGCACACGATCAAGTGGGGCGCGTATTTCGAGCACTCCGGCCAAAACGATTTCATTCAGGGAACTACTGCCAGCACCGGAACCACCGTAAATCAGAATGGCGATTTCACTTTTAACGACACCGGAAACCCTAACACCGCCGGTCTAGCCATCGCCAACGTCGCGCTCGGAAATTTCGATTTGTATTCCGAGTTCGGTGCAAAGGCGTACACACCCTACGTTGCGAACGCCCTGGATTTATTTGCGCAGGACAGTTGGAAAGCGACCCCCAAGCTGACAGTTGAGTACGGCTTGCGCTGGTCGTTGTGGCCGCAATGGCACAGCAAGTGGGGCAACCTCTCCGAATTCCTGCCGCAGTATTACAATCGCGCAGCCGCGGCAGTGATCGATCCCAAAGGCGGATTCGTCATCAGCGGCGATCAGTATAACGGCGTCGTGTTGCCTGGTAATGGCGTGCCGGATGCCGAGGGTGGCCGCATACCCGCGCTCCACAGCGGGGAGTTCGACCGCCTGTATCATGGCCTCCCCGACGGGTTGTCGCCGACGCAATGGAAAGTTTTTCAACCGCGTGTTGGCTTGGCATATGCGTTTTCGCCCAAAATGTCGTTGCGGCTTGGTGCGGGATCGTTCGCCAATCGCGTTATGATCAATCGCGATACTTCACTAGGCGGCAACGCGCCATTTCAGCTTCAGGAAAGCGTCGTAAACGGACGTGTCGATACGCCCGGCGGCGCCACCCAGCGCGTGTTTCCTTTCACGCAAACGATTCAGGATCCGGTGTTCAAAATTCCCACGGCCTGGGAGTGGAACGCGACATTTCAACGTGAGGTTTTCGGCGGCACCACGGTTGAGGTCGGCTATGTAGGCCGCCGTGGCATTCACAACCAGATCAAGCGCAACATCAATCAATTGCTGCCCGGCACCGTTCAGGCGAATTCGGGGATCAACGCCAACTACCTGCGGCCTTATGTCGGCTACGGCGTAATCAACATTTCAGAGAATGCCGGCACGTCCCGTTACGACGGCATGCAGATCAGCGTGCAGAGGCGTTACGCTTCCGGCTTGCAGTTTGGTGTTTCCTACACCTATTCGCGATCGGAAGATAACGGCTCCAGTTTGACGGATGTGCTGCCAAATGCCTATGATGCGCACGCCTACTACGGCCGGTCAGATTTTGATCGTCCGCAAGTACTGGTCCTGAATTATATTTACGAACTACCATTTTTTAAAACGGGCAACGCCTTCTTGAAGACCGCCTTGGGCGGTTGGGAAATCTCGGGTATCAATCAGTTCCAATCGGGTGTGCCCTGGTCGGTTCGAACCAGCGAAGATATAGCTGGCGTTGGGCTGGGGAGTGGCAACCAGTTCTATAATCTCGTCGGCAGCGCCTCGATGGAGCCTACGCCATTCACTAATTTCGCAACTTGGTTCAACGCGTCGGCCTTTGCGAAGCCTGCCGTTGGGACTTATGGTGTCCAGCCGCGCAACAGCTTGCGCGGTCCGGGCTTCCGCGCCTGGGATATGGGCCTTCGTAAAAATTTTCGAATCTACGAGGCGCAGTCCCTGCAGTTCCGCTTTGAAATGTTCGACATTTTGAATCACCCGAACTGGAGTAATCCCAACGTCGATCCAACCAGCGGCTCATTCGGTCGCGTTACAGGCAAATCGAATGACTCGCGGCAGCTTCAGCTGGCGTTGAAATACATTTTCTAACGCAATTCTGTGATATCATCGACCGCCTTGAGTTCAAATCCCGATCGCCCCATCCCGCGAGCCAATACCGGTTCGGCGTTCTTGAACTGGATGGCCGATGCATCGACGGCGCTGGTGCATCTCGAACGCCGCTTCGATCCATTTGTCCGCCCTGCGTTCGATGCGCTGCTGCGCGATCCTGTCGCCAAGGTCGTTACCGCTCTGATCAACAGCAAACGCCCGAACGAAGGCTTAAGAATCGCTGAGGAAAAGCTCCAGCCGGATGAAGAGGCGCATCTCGATTCGATTATTCAAAGTTTTCAGACGCAGTTGCGCGGCCTTTGGCAGCCCGGCCGTTACGAGCGCGGGGGAAACACCAAGACCCACGGCATCGTGCGCGCCGAATTCATCGTCCATGACAACCTGCCACCGGAGTTGCGTCACGGCATCTATGCCAAGCCGCAGACTTTCCGGGCCTGGGTCCGCTTCTCCGGTCCCGGCCCCTACATCACTCCCGATATCGACGATGTGGGCTTCATGAGCATCAGTATCAAGCTGATGGGCGTACCCGGTCCAAAATTGATGGAGGAAGAGAAGTTCACGCAGGATATGTTCGGCGTTTCCACGCCGACTTTCGTCACGCCCGATACGAAAGCCAACGCACAACTGCAGATCGAAAGCCTCAAGAACACGCAGATTTATTATTTCGTCAATCTCCGTCGTTCGCATATGCTTGACCTGATCATGCAGTCATTGTGGATTAAGACTCAGAGCAGCCCCTTCGAAGCGCCCTACTTTAGCTGCGTTCCATATCTTCTTGGAGAAGGTCAGGCTATGCAATATTCCGTTTGGCCTCTCTCGAAACGCCGTACATCAATACCGCGGCTTCCATTACGCCCTCCCGACGACTATCTGCGCGACGCTATGGTCGCCACGCTTGATAGGGAAGATGTCGAGTTCGATATTCGCCTGCAAAGGCAAACGGACTCGCATCTCATGCCCCTTGAAAATAACGCCGTACTCTGGCCGGAAAGAAGTTCTCCGCGCATCTCTGTGGCGACCTTACGTATCCCTCGGCAGAAATTCAATTCGCAAGCGCAATTGGATTTTGCCCGCCGCCTCTCCTATAATCCCTGGCACGCGATCCCCGAGCACCGCCCGCTGGGCAACCAAAGCCGCGCCCGTCGCAGAATGTACGATACGCTTTCGAAACTCCGCCACACCATGAACAACGTTCCTTTGTATGAACCGACTGGAGATGAAACCTTCGAGTGACCAGACGTAATTTTGTTGAACTCGCCGTGGCCGGCAGCATGGTGACGGCGGCCGACACCGCCAGTAATCTTCCCTGGTATCGAACGGCGCTCCGTTGGGGGCAAACCAACATCACCGAGCGCGATCCTGTACGCTACGACATTCCCTGGTGGCGTGAGTATTGGAAGCGCACCGCGATTCAGGGCGTAATTATTAATGCTGGTGGAATCGTCGCGTACTATCCAAGTAAATTTCCGCTGCAGCAACGCGCCGAATTCCTGAACGGCCGCGATTTATATGGAGAACTTGCGGCTGCGGCCCATGCCGATGGCTTGGCGGTTGTCGCCCGCATGGATTCGAACCGCACCGCCGAGGATTTCTTTCAAGCTCACGGCGACTGGTTCGCGCGCCAGAAATCCGGCGAGCCATATCGGGCGGCCGATAAATACGTTACCTGCGTCAATAGCCCTTATTACGACGACTACCTGCCTGCCGTTCTGAAAGAAATCATCGATCGCAGCCATCCGGACGGATTTGCCGACAATAGCTGGAGCGGATTGCCTCGCGAAAGTATCTGTTACTGCGAAAACTGCGTACGCAAGTTTAAAGACCACGCCGGTGAGTTGCTTCCGGATCACAAAGATTGGAACAACCAGGTCTATCGGAAGTGGATCGAATGGAATTATCAGCGGCGTCTCGAAGTCTGGGACCTAAATAACCGCACCACTAAATCGGCCGGTGGCCAGCATTGCATTTGGATGGGCATGAATAGCGGTTCGATCACCTCCGAGAGCCATTCCTTCCGCGATCTGAAAGAGATTTGCGCCCGTTCGGAAATGCTGCTGCTCGATCATCAGTCAAGAACGGAAACGACCGGCTTTCAGCAAAACGGCGATGCCGGCAAACTGGTCCATGGACTCCTCGGCTGGGACAAATTGGCTCCGGAATCCATGGCGCTCTATCAGGCTCCCAGCCGAGCGGGCCAGATTTCATTCCGCTTGGCGGCGAAGCCCCCTGATGAAGCGCAAATGTGGATGCTCGAAGGCATCGCTGGTGGTATTCAACCCTGGTGGCATCACGTGGGCGCGTACCACGAAGATCGCCGCGCCTATCACACTGCGGAACCGGTCTTTCGTTGGCATAAAGAGCACGACCGTTATCTCGTAAACCGACAGCCCGTCGCCACCATCGGGGTGGTTTGGTCACAGCGGAATACCGATTATTTCGGACGCGATGAAGCTGCCACTCTGGTCGATCTGCCTTACCGCGGCATGACGGAAGCGTTGATTAAGGCGCGCATTCCGTATGTATCGGTAAACGCCGATCATATTGCGCGAGATGCCGGCCAATTCCGTGCGTTACTCCTTCCGAACGTCGGCGCACTCTCCGATGCGCAGTGCACCTCTATTCGCGACTTCGTAAAAAAGGGGGGATCGCTTCTGGCCACTGGCGCAACCAGCCTCTATGACGAGTGGGGCGATTCGCGGAAGGATTTCGCCTTGGCTGATTTATTCGGTGCGCACGCTCCCGCGCCGGATTTCGGAAGACATGCCGCCGCGCAATCGGTTCATAGCTATCTACGGCTAACGCCCGCCTTGCGAACGCGCGTCGGTCCGGTGCTGCGCGGATTTGAAGAGACGGACATTCTTCCCTTTGGCGGCACGCTCGAGAACATGCGGCTCGATCCTGGCACGCTAGTGCCGCTCACTTTCATTCCGCCGTTTCCCATCTATCCCCCGGAAACCGCCTGGATGCGCACTCCTAAAACCGACGTTCCGGCCCTGGTTTTGAACGGACGTGTTGCCTACCTGCCGGCGGAAATCGACAGCCGCTACGGCCGCGACAACTTGGCCGATCACGCGCAATTGCTCGCGAACCTCGTGCATTGGGCGGTAGGAGATGCAATGCCGCTTGAAGTCCGCGGGCCCGGCTTCATCGATTGCCATTTGTATCGTCAGAACGCGCGGCTCATTTTGCATCTCATCAATTTGAGCAATGAAGCTGCCTGGCGTGCCCCTATCGAAGAATGGATTTCGGTAGGACCTTTGCATGTGAGGGTAAAATTGCCGCAGGGCGTTCATGCCGCGAGCGCCCGCGGGCTAGTCTCAGGCGCCCCCATGCCGCTGACGGTGACGGACGGCTGGGCGACCTTCGACGTGAAATCGATTCGCGATCACGAAGTTGTATTGGTCGGCTGACGCAATAACCCGCTAGCGCTCTTGCGGCGGCAGAACGATTGTAAATACCGCGCCCTTCGCTTGGCCGCGATTAGCCGCCGCCACACTTCCCGAATACTTTTCAACGATCGAAGCGACAATGTGCAAGCCAAGCCCGGATCGCGAACGGCTCGTCTTGGTCGACACATTGGGCCGGAACATGCGCGGCAAAATGTCCGCTGGAATGCCGGGGCCATTGTCCGAAATCGTGATTGACAGACCGCCATCCACATATTGTGCGCCGATGTCGATTCTGCCGGGCTTCTGCATGATTTGAGCGGCGTTTAAAAATAGATTGATAAAAACGCGCTCCCAATCTTTCGAAGAGCCGGGTAGCCGCGCTTCGCCCGGTAGCTGCCGCACAAAACGCACTCTTGGCTTGCGTGCTGCGATGCAGTAATCCGTGACCGATTGAATAGCGCCTTCCACTACGCTTGCCAGGGTCGAGCTGCTGTCGGGAATCGCTCCCAGCAGCCGTTTGCCGCGCGTCACGCTGCGCGAAAGCGTTGCCGCCAGCGTCTTCCAACGGCGGTCTGCGCTCAATAGATCGGCCGCTTCGGTGATCGTCTCAAAAACGTTATTGAGATCGTGAATCAGCTCTTCATGGGTGAGATCGGCGTCTTCCATGGGTCTTGTCAGCGGGCGATGTTGCTCAGGGTTGTGTAGAACTCAGGAAACGAGACGGAAGCCGCCTCCGAATCTTCGATCATACAAGGACCGTCAGCAGCCAGCGCCGCTACGGCAAACGCCATGGCAATGCGGTGGTCTCCCCGCGATTGAATTTGGGCGGCGCGCAATTGTTGCCGGCCTGGAATTTCCAGACCGTCCGGTGTAGTGTTCACCGTCACCTGCATGCGCCGCAAGTTCTCCGCGATCGTTTCGATACGGTCGGTTTCCTTCACACGGAGCTCGGATGCGTTGCGCACGACAAGCCCTTCCTCGCTCACCGCGCCAAGCACGCTCAGCACCGGAATTTCATCAATCACCGCGGCTGTCGTAGCTCCTTCAATCGTTCCGCCGCGAATGCGCGAAGTTTGGATTTGCAGGTTGCCGACTAACTCGCCATTGGCCTCCTCGATGTGCAGCAGTTTGATGTTGGCCCCCATACCCCGCAACACATCGAGTAGTGCCGTGCGCGTAGGATTCAATCCGACGTTCGTGATGATGAGGTCGGCTTCCCGCGCAACGAGCGCAGCAACCAGGAAGAATGCAGCGGAAGAAAGATCGCCTGGAACAAAGAGCGCCTTGCCCTTCAGCTTTGCGCTGCCTTTTAAACGGACTAAGCGCGGTTCCATCGTAATGTCCGCACCCAATTCGCGCAGCGCAAGCTCAGTATGGTCACGCGTTACAATCGGCTCGCGAACCACTGTCTCGCCCTCGGCATAGAGCGCGGCCAGAAGCACACAGCTCTTCACCTGCGCGCTAGCCACAGGTAGGGGATAATCAATCGCGTTCAGCTTGGAGCCGTGAATGGTCAGCGGCGGAAAATCGCCGCCTGTTGCTTCGATATGCGCATTCATCTGTGCAAGCGGGGTCATGATACGCCGCATGGGACGCTTCACCAGCGATTCATCACCTGTGATTTTCGTCGTAAAAGGCTGCGCCGCCAGAATTCCGGAAAGCATGCGTATGGTCGATCCTGAATTCCCCGCATCGAGAATTCCCGAAGCCGCCGACAGGCCCGCTGCTCCCTTGCCGTGAATCGTCAGCGTGCGCCGTCCATCCTGTTCACCGGCTGTATGCCCGATTCCGAGCGCTTCCATGCACGCGAGCGTCGATTGGCAATCCGCACCGGTTGAATAGTTGAAGATCTGTGAATCGCCTTCGGCGATGGAGGCCAGCATCGCGTAGCGATGCGAAATAGATTTGTCGCCCGGAACGCTCACGACGCCATGAATCGCGTGAGCGGGCGAGACTTGCTCGGTCATTGAATTCGTATTGTACGATTGCCACTCAGCCGGATGTGGTACAACCACAAATCATGATGAACCGGCGTGAATGGATTGCCAGCTCAGCCGCTCTCGGAGCGGCCACAAGCTCGGCTGCGGCAAAACAGACTGGAACAGGCGGCAAACCTGTAGTCATCTCTAGCGCCAATGGCCGTGCCGCCTGTGCTAAAGCGATGGAAGTGATGCGCTCCGGCGGTGACACGCTCGATGCCGTGATCGCCGGCGTGAATATCGTCGAACTCGATCCCAACGACACGTCGGTAGGCTACGGCGGCCTGCCCAACGAAGACGGCGAAGTCGAACTCGATGCCTGCGTCATGCACGGACCCACGCGCCGCGCTGGCTCGGTCGCGGCCATCCACGGTATCAAGACACCTTCGAAGATCGCCAGGCTGGTGATGGAAACGACCACCCACGTCATGATCGTCGGAGAAGGCGCGACGAAATTCGCCGAAGCCCATGGCTACAAGCGAGAAGACTTGCTGACCGACAAAGCGCGTACCGCTTGGCTTGTCTGGAAAGAATCCTTGCGCGCGCCCAATGGCTTCAACAACTGGACGTCGATGGATCAGAATTTGCGTTCTGATGCAACCTCTCCCTGGCAGCGCTTGAAAGAACGATTCCCCGGCGTGGATAACGCAACGCTCGCCTGGGCTTGGGAAATGGCGAGCCACCCGACCTACGGAACCATCAATTGTATGGGGCTGAACGACAAGGGTGAAATTTCCGGTGTTACCACCACCAGCGGCCTTGCTTGGAAGATCCCCGGCCGTGTCGGCGACTCGCCCATTATCGGTGCCGGCCTCTTCGTCGATCCTGATGTAGGCGGTGGCGGATCCACAGGTGTCGGCGAATTGAATATTCGTGTAGCCGGTGGTCACACGGTAGTCGAAAGCATGCGCCGTGGCATGACGCCCAAAGAAGCCGTCCTCGAAGCGCTAAAGCGTGTCTCTCATCTCTACAACGACGACCGCAAAATTTTGGATAAACTGGACATTCAATTCTATGCGCTGCGGAAGGATGGCCAGCATGCCGCCGGTTCACTGTGGGGCGGACAGCGTACTCCTAAAAACTACTCGGTGAACGACGGAGGCGAAAGCCGCCACGAGCCCTGCGTGTTCCTCTACGAGAAGTCCGCATAGGCATCACCCCCTCCGGCTTGCCCTTAACTTCGGTAAATCAACTTCTTATCAGCAAATCGTGGATCGTCCTGTAGTTCACCGGCGAGGGAGACGAGCGTAATCAGGATCTGCGCGGCAAAAAGAATTAGTGACATGAGCACATTAGTCACATCGTCCGCAACTTATAGAAAAGCTTGATATTTTTCGCGCATTTGCTGATCCGTTTCCTTTCGGAAACCGCAACCGTGCCAATGAACCCGATAGGGAATCGTTTCAAGCTGGAACGATCCCCCACCGCCAAGCGAGAATTCCTAGGAACAGCCGGAAGTGCCGCCGCAGTTCTCGCACTTAAAGCAAGCGCCATTGCGAGTCATGAGACTGCCGCATTCCGAACAGAAAGGAGCGTCGCTCACGACATTGGCTTCGAACGGCAGGGCCTGTTGAGGCTGTGGCTCGGTCGGTCGCAGCTTCGGTGTCTCCCCCGCTTCCGCCGCTTCGGTAATGCCCAGGAATCGGGCGCCCAGCCAGCGGAAAATGTAGTCAATGATCGACTTGGCGTAAGGAACCTGCTGATTACCGGTCCAGCCGCTGGGCTCAAAGCGCACGTGGCTGAATTTGTCCACAAAGAACTTCAGCGGTACGCCATACTGCAAGCCATAGCTGATGGATGTTGCGAGCGTATCCATCAGGCCGGAAATGGTAGACCCTTCCTTAGCCATCGAAATGAACACTTCGCCTGGTGTGCCGTCGCTATACAAGCCGACAGTAATATAACCTTCGTGTCCACCGATGGAAAACTTGTGTGTCACCGATTGCCGCTCATCGTCGAGCTTGCGGCGAACCGGCCTGTAGACTACTTTCTCCACCGTCGCTGGTGCGAGCGCAGTCCCCTTCTTCTCGCCTTTTCCGGTTCCCGAGCTCAGCGGCTGGACACGCTTCGACCCATCGCGGTAAATCGCTACCGCTTTCAGACCGAGCCGCCAGCTTTCGATATAGGCGTCCATGATGTCTTCCACCGTGGACTCTTCCGGCATGTTGATGGTCTTCGAAATCGCCCCGGAAATAAACGGCTGCGCCGCCGCCATCATCCGAACGTGACCCATGTGATGAATGAAGCGTACACCGTTTTGCGGCCGGAAACTGCAGTCGAATACCGCCAGGTGTTCCGGCTTCAAATGGTTGGCGCCTTCAATCGTCCCGGTCGAATCGATGTGCGAAACAATCTGCTCAGTCTGCTCGGCTGTATACCCGAGTTTGATCAACGCTTGCGGGACGGTATTGTTGACGATCTTGATAACCCCGCCGCCCACCAGCTTTTTGTATTTCACCAGCGCCAGGTCGGGTTCTATGCCCGTGGTATCGCAATCCATCATGAAGCCGATCGTTCCGGTCGGAGCCAGCACGGTGGTTTGTGCATTGCGATATCCGGTGACCGACCCCACTTCATAAGCTTCATGCCAGCACGCTTCGGCAGCTGAGAACATCGCTGGCGGTACCCGCTTGCTGTCGATACGGCTCACCGCGTCCCAATGCATGCGGATTACGTTCAGGAACGACTCTTCGTTCTCCGCATAGCCGACGCACGGGCCGACTGCTTCGGCGATGCGTGCGCTGGTCAGATACGCCTGCCCGCACATGATCGCCGTGATCGCACCTGCGTAATCACGGCCTTGGTCGCTGTCATACGGAATGCCGAGCGACATCAGCATCGCGCCTAGATTTGCGTAGCCCAATCCAAGCGGCCGGAAATCATGCGAATTCTTGGCGATCTTCTCCGTCGGATAGCTGGCGTTGTCGACAAGGATCTCCTGCGCCAAAATCACAGTATCGACCGCCTGCCGGAATGCCTCGACATCGAAAGTCCCCGCTGGTCCGACGAACTTCATCAGATTCAGCGACGCCAGATTACAAGCCGAATCGTCCAGGAACATGTATTCCGAGCACGGATTCGACGCATTGATGCGTGCCGTCGCCTTCGACGTGTGCCAGCGGTTGATCGTGCTGTCGAACTGCATGCCAGGGTCGCCGCATTGATGCGTGGCCTCGGCAATCTCGCGCATCAGCTCGCGGGCTTTGTAGCGCGTCCTCTTTTCGCCGCCCACCACACTGCGCGTCCACCAATCCGCATCCGTCGTCACGGCTTGCATGAATTCATCCGTGGCACGCACGGAATTATTCGCATTCTGGAAGAAGATGCTCCCGTACGCATCGCCATCGAGCGACGAGTCATAACCGGCATCGATCAACGTGTGCGCCTTCTTCTCTTCCTTGGCCTTGCACCAGATGAATTTCTCGATGTCCGGGTGATCCGAATTCAGAATCACCATCTTCGCTGCGCGGCGCGTTTTTCCGCCCGACTTGATCACGCCGGCGAATGCATCGAAGCCCTTCATGAAACTCAGCGGACCAGAAGCGCGGCCGCCACCCCACAAATGCGCATCCTCTTCACGAATTGCCGACAGATTGGTGCCCGTCCCCGAGCCCCACTTGAACAGCATCCCCTCGGTCTTCGCCAGATCGAGAATCGATTCGAGCGTGTCGCCGACAGAATTGATAAAGCACGCCGAGCACTGCGGGTGATTCTCTCCCGGCAAAAGCTTCTTGGTGACCTGCTCGGCTTCGTCGAAATAAAAGCCGTAGCCACGCGATTCCGTCACACCCACGTTGAACCACACCGGCGAATTGAAGCACGCCTTCTGCGTCAGCATCAAGTGCGCCAGCTCGAGGCGGAAATTCTCCCCGTCTGCCTGAGTCTTAAAGTAATTGCCCGCGATCCCCCAATCGGCGATCGTATCCACCACGCGGTGCACGAGTTGCCCCACGCTCGACTCGCGCTCCGGCGAGCCCATGCGGCCATGAAAATACTTACTGACCACGATATTGGTCGCGGTCTGCGACCAGTCGGCAGGCACTTCTACGTCGCGCTGCTCGAAGATCACGGAACCTTTGTCGTTTCCGATGGTTGCTGTCCGTAGCTCCCAAGTGATCTGATCGTAGGGGGTGACACCCGGTTCTAGCTTGCTGGTGAAGAAGCGGGGGAATGACACGCCGGTCCGCTCTTCTCTCCGTAACGAACGGTGTAACTCTTTGACTTTACTGGCTAAATGAACGCTGAGCTGTCCCATGGGTAGTTCTGTCCGATTAAAACGGGGTTTATTGAGGCGACATGAGCTATTGAACACCCATTCTTTAGATGCGTCAATACGGATTTTTGGCTGCACGACGAGATATTGTGGATTTCGTGTGCAGAACCCCTAGATAAAGTGGTTGATGAGAGAATTTAGCGCTTAGTACCACTAGATCAAAAGACCTATACCGCCTGGAACGAAGGGCTAGAGTAAAGGGTATGAAGCGCACTGGAATCTTGCTCTTACTGGCCTCTATGCTGGCTTTCTCAGCGGATATTGACCGGCAGTTCCAGGCGATTCGAAAAAATCCACTCGAACTTTACGCATTCCTCTACAGGATGCCTAAAGGCGGTGACCTCCACAATCATCTCATTGGCGCCGTCTACGCCGAAAGTCTTCTGAAGGCGGCCGCCGAAGGTTCTCTTTGCATCGATGAAAAAGCCCTCTCCCTCACCGAACCGCCCGCTGGCGGGCACTGCCAGGTCGACGCGAGCCGCGCGCAAACCGATAACGCGCTCTTCAGTCCTCTGGTCGATTCCCTGTCTATGCGTGATTTCGAGCCCGGCCGCGAATCGCCCCCAGATCACTTTTTCAACGCGTTCTACAAATTTGCCGCCATTTCCCCGAAGCACTGGGGCGAGTTCGTCGCCGAGGTGGCCCGCCGCGCCGGCGAACAGAACGAATCGTACCTGGAACTCATGGCGCTTGTGGGTGTCGGGCCCATCTCCGAACTAGGCAAGCGCGTCGGCTTCGACGGCAACTTCGAGCAAACTGCTGCCAAGTTCCGTGCCGGTGGCATCGCCTCACTCGTCACCGGCCTGCGGGCGCAGGTAGATCAGATGGAGGCGCAGCGCATTGGCGGTCTCGGTTGCAGAGAGAAACCGGATTCCGCCCCCTGTCAGGTGCGAATTCGCTATATCTATCAGGTTCTGCGCGAATTTCCGAAAGAGCAAGTCTTCGCCCAGGTGTTTGCCG
>Ga0157374_10003481_pt1 | contig 13236 bp, 12 predicted proteins | sample M25metaG_FD_115308 | JGI IMG/M metagenome (GOLD analysis project Ga0157374, IMG submission 115308) | Miscanthus rhizosphere microbial communities from Kellogg Biological Station, Michigan, USA - M2-5 metaG | ecosystem: Host-associated > Plants > Roots > Rhizosphere > Soil | place: USA: Michigan...
CTGGTTTCCACGGGATCCATCAGCATCAGGCAAAGTAGCTGGGCTCGTCGGGACAGTTCGCCTAGGGAATTATGCCAGGTCGCATCATGGGCCATAAAGTCGCTGAGAAAGAGTACGGTGTGTTGCTTCTGTACCAGATTGGCGAGCTTACGACAGGCAGTCGCTAGCGGATCAGCGTGTGCCTCTGGGTGCTCCTTTTCCGAATGCGCTGCAAGCTCAGACTTGGCGTTTGGGTTGGTGTCTGTCGGGTTTAATGCTTCCAGTAGGGCTTGCATCATGTACTGGATCTGGGCAGGACCTGTTTTGGGCGGGATAATACGACTCTGGCTGCCTAGAAGAATTAAAGCGCCCAGCTTGTGGTGGGATTTCTGAGCCAGTAAGCCCATCAGGCCAGCCAGTTCAATCGCCTGCTGCGCTTTGGTTTTTACTCGCCCAAAGTGCATGGAAGGGGTTAAATCCACGGCCAGCCACAGGGTGAGTTGTTTCTCCTCATGATACTCGCGCACATAGGGAGATAAAGTCCGGGCAAACACGCTCCAGTCCATTTTGCGAATATCATCGCCGGGCGTGTATTCCCGAAGTCCGCTAAAGTCCAACCCTTGTCCCTTGAGTTTGCTCCTTCGATCTCCGGATAAAGCAAAGCGTACCTGCTGCCTCAACAACAAATCCAGGCGTTTCAGCAGGGCATCCGCGTTCTCTTCGGCCATGGCAGGAGAAGGGACGGGCGGCAAACAAGCTTCTGGGTTCAAAATCGGATCCAGCCATCGCCGCAGGCTCTGCATGGGGTTAGACTCCCGTTAGAACCGGTGTGGGCACCGTTTCAAAGAGGGTATCCAGCAGTGTGTCGGGCGTTAAATTTTGCGCGATGCCTTCGTAAGACAAAATAATGCGGTGGCGCAGGCAATCATGGGTGAGCTTTTGTAAGTCGGCGGGCGTGACGTAGGTGCGACCATTCATGAGCGCTAGCGCCTTGCTGGAGTTGGCCAACGCCAAAGAGCCTCTTGGAGAGGCCCCATACAGGATGCCGAACCGGTTCGGTTGCCGGGTGGCTGCGATTAGATCCACGATATACTGCATCAGCTTGGGGTCGAGGTAGACCGACTGAACCTGCTCCGAGATGCGCAGCAGCGCCTCTCCGTCCAGAATAGTTTCCAGTTTGGGTAATGTTTCCCCGCACATGCGTTGGATAATGACCATTTCCTCTTCGGGGGAAGGGTAGGGAACCAGCAGCTTGAACAGGAAGCGATCCAGTTGCGCTTCCGGCAGGTTGAAGGTGCCTTCCGATTCGATGGGGTTTTGGGTCGCCATGACCAAAAAGGGCGCGTTCAGCGGAAACGTTTCCTTGCCGATGGTCACTTGGCCTTCCTGCATGGCTTCCAGCAGGGCGCTTTGCACCTTGGCCGGCGCGCGGTTGATTTCGTCCGCCAGCACGAAATTGGCGAAAATGGGGCCTTGCTCCGTGGTGAATAAGCCGCTGGCCGGGTTGTAAATGCGGGTGCCGATGAGATCGGACGGTAATAAGTCCGGGGTGAATTGGATGCGCTTGAATTCCAGGTGCATCACCTGGCTGAGGCATTTCAGCGTCAGGGTTTTGGCTAATCCCGGCGCGCCTTCCACCAGGACGTGTCCGCCGCAGATGACGGCCAGAATGACCCGCTCCAGCAGATGCTCCTGCCCCACGATGATTTTTTTCAGTTCATAGAGCGCCCGCTCCAATAGAGCCTGAGTCTCTTGCGCCTGACTTTCCAATAGTTTGCTCATAAGCCTATTTTACACCGCAACGCCAAAATGAGCGCATTCCCCACCAGTGTGAGTTCATTTTCTGTTAGGGCGTGTTAACAGTTAGGGGCTATGAGGCGCGAGGAGAGAAGATGAGGAGCGTACTGAGGTACGTGACGAAATCGAGCACCGCAGCAACGAAATAGACACAACTGTTAACACGCCCTAAATGGATGAATTTAAAGCGCGTTGGAAGTCAACGCCAAGGCGCGATGGGTGGCCTCCAGCATGGCTTCCACGGATGGATTCAAGCAGACGGGGTTGTCACAACAGTCGTTACGTACATCCCATAAACAGGGGCGACAGCTTAAGTCCTCAACGGTGACGGCTTGGAACCGTGCATCATCCGGTGGCAACAACTTTTTCTCATCCGTGGGGCCGAACATGGCGACCAACGGCTTTTGATACCCCACCGCCAGATGCATGGGGGAAGAATCCACGCAGAGCAATAGATCGCTTGCAACCAGTAGCGCGGCCAATTGGCGAAGGTTTTTAGTCTGACCGTACAGATCGGTAAAGTTAGGCAGCCGGGCCGGTAAGTGCTGGCAAATTTCCGCGACGGCCTCTTTATCGTCCGGGCCACCCACCAGATAGACCCGGTGGCCTTCTTCGGTCAGCTTCTGGATCAGTTCCGCCCAGCAAACCGGGGACCAGCTTTTTAAAATGTTTTTCTGGATGCTGATGGCGCTGACGCCGGGATGCAGCAGGATTTTACCGCCCGATTCGTCGGGCCGCAGGATGCTTTTGGCCCAATGGAGATCTTCCAGGCTGGGGCGCTTTAGATGGGGCAGTACGGGATTCATGGGCGTGTACTGATCTTTCAGCATCCACTCCAGAAAGCTTTGCGCCAAGGCAAAGTACATTTGCCCGGCATAGCCTTTACGGTCATGCTTGGGGGCTAGCGGTGCTTCCACGGTGAGTAAGCTTTTACTGGTGCCACCTGTTTTAAAGCCGACCCGGATGGGAATGCCGGTTAACCAGAGCAAAATCGGGATAAACGGACTGCTTCCGCTGGAAATGACCGCGTCAAAATACTGTCCTTTCAACATGCGCCAGAGCTGGTAGAACGTTTTGATGCGGGACTGTCCCTGCACATTGAGTTCTTTAATGCTGTCCACTTGCGGTAGCAATTCTTTCACCGAGCGGCTGCGATCTTCCAGGAACAGCGTGATGTGCGCATGGGGCAAGTATTGATGTACTTCCTCAATCACCGGGGCGAACAGGATCTCATCCCCGATGCCGCCAAAATTGACGAAAGCGATCTTTTTGAAGTCATCCGGCTTCCGGCTGGCCATTACAGGATTCCTTTAAAAATGTTGGTGTTCTTGGGTTCTGTTAAGCGGGCCAAGGAGGCGACCATGAACCAGAACGGCAGATTGACGGCGGGCCGATACCAAATGGTGTCGAAGATGCCATACATAAACGATCCGACAATGCCAGTGAGCAGAGCGCCAGCCAGCAGTTTTTCCTGTAAGGTCAGGTACTTCCCTTCCAAAGCAAGGCCAGTACGCAATATCAGGACCAGCAGAAGGGAAAGGAATATGGTCAAGCCAACGAAGCCTTGTTCCACCGTAATTTCCAGAGGGACGCTGTAGGAGCCTAGCGCATTGTATCCCGGCACCATGTATAAACCGTACACCAGCTTAAAAGTGCTGTTGCCCGGCCCAATGCCCACGATGGGGTTGTCTTTCACGATGCGCATGGCGCTGTTGTATACGTTGAACCGGTAGGAAATGCTGCTATCTTCCCGCATGGCGAAAATGGAGGCGACACGGGTACGGATTTTCTCGGAGGACAAGACGCCGCCGGTAATGGCCAGCAGGCTGACCAGCAGAATGATCAACCAGGCGGGCTTCATCCACTTGAATTGCTGCAAATCCTGATCCCGCCAAATGAGATGCCCTAAGTACGCAAATACGCAAACCATCATGCTGCTAATGGACAAAAAGCCGCCACGCGATCCAGTGAATACGATAGCCACCAGAATCAAGACCGCCATGATGAGGCCGCCCACGGCAAACAGCGCCGTTTTCTTTCTGAACAGCAGCATGGATAGTCCTACCGAAGCCGCCAGGCATGGAACCAGGAAGCCTGCCAGCAGGTTGGGGTTGGAGGGCTTTAAGGTGCCAAAGATGCGATCCATCTGGAGTTCCGGGTTGATGCTCTGATCCGACCAGGTGGCCAGCGGTTGGATGTGGTTGATGTGCTGGTAGAAGCCAATTAAAGATTCACCCAGTCCCAGGAGCGCCAAAAAGCCGAAGATCATCGCGATGGGTTTGGAGCCGCCTTCACTGAAGGCTCTAAAGGCGATATATCCTGCCACAAAAGTCAGCATCTTCGCCAGACCAATCAGGCTGGTATGAAAGAAAGAGGAAAACGCCGTGGAAATGATTGCTGAACCTAGGAAGCAGGCCACGATGAAATCGATGATCGTCAATTTGCTCAGGATGTTGGGTCTGAAAGTCATCCAGAACAGCAGAGCAAAACCGAGGAGGAGCCATGTCGCCGCGCCAATGATGCCGGTAGAGGCAAATGTCAAGAGCGTAAACAAGCCGAGAAATCCCAGCCCCAAGGTAAACTGGAATGCTTTGTCATAGCGCAGGTAATTCGGATTCCGGCCACCCATGACTTTGGTGAAATTCCAGAATGGGGTCAAAACCCGAGCGTTACGCAACCAATCCCCCAATTGCTGGCCGGGCGTTTCCGCCAGCCGAACCCAAGGGCGCAGGAGGATGGAGCTTTCAATGGTGTCTTTCAGGGTAATGGGCATGGCTTATTGTTTAGCAGTTTTGGCGGGCTTCTCGGACGTTTCTTTGCCTCCCTGGGCTTCCTGCACACCGACGATCATGCCGGGCACCCGGTAATTTTTGCCTTCGACTTCAATATTCAGCCCGATTTTAACCTTGATGCCCTCGGTCACAAAGCCTTCATTGGTGAATAAAGCATGATCCTTGAGGGTGACTAAATAATCGTTTCCCAATGGATCCGCCGGATCTTCCACGGTTTTGAGGGTGCCGCTGGGCAACATGAAAGACGTCCGACGAGGAGTCTGCTTGACACTCTCAATCAACACTTCACCCCGAGGCTGGTTCCGGATGGTGATGGACAGCTTTTTGCCGGGCACGAACAAATCCGGTTGCATGGTTTTCAGGTTGCGGATGTAGATGGTGTAATTAATGTCGCCTTCACCTTTGATGACCTGACCGGAGGTTTTGTACAGGCCGGATTGCACCGCCATAATGCCCAGTGTCACCAGTAGGGCCAGGGCCATGCCGCTGAAATCGATAATATTAATCTTGCCAAACAATTTGCCGGATGGATCAATGAACATGGGTGCTTCTCTCTCTGCGAATTCAGGGTTGATATATGCTTGGGGGCTAGACTTCCAACTTGTTAGCGTTTTCCAATGGTTCTAACAGATGCTCGTCCAACGTGGAAAGCGCTGCCTGGAGTTCTTCCTGGTTGGTGGTGGCGGCGCCAAACCGTTTTACGACAATACTGGCGGCTAAGTTGCCCAAAATGGCAGCCTCGGTTAGCGAAGCGCCCACGGTGAGCGCCAGCGTTAAAGTGCCGACCACGGTATCTCCTGCGCCGGTTACGTCAAAAACCTGGCTGTGGTTAAACACCGGAATATTGGTGGCCTTCGGCTCCCCCCCGTTGGGCTGGCGCTCGAACAGGCTCATGCCGGATTCGCCTAACGTGATGAGAACGCTTTGGCCTTGGGTTTTCTCTAACAACGCTTTACCGGCCCGTTGTACATCCTCAGGCGTATCCAGATTGAAGCCTACGTTTCTCTCAGCTTCCGGCTGGTTGGGGGTTAAAGTGGTCGCGCCTTGGAACAGGGATAAATCTTGTTGGCTGTCCACCGCCATAATCAAGCCATGTTTTTTGGCCAAAGATTGGCAATGGGCAATGACGCCGGGGGTAAATACGCCTAAGCCGTAATCGGACAGTAAGAGCGCGTCAAACTCGGGCGCCAATTTGCTTAAGGTGTCCAGCAGCCGGTTTTCCACTGCTGTATTAATCGGTGCATGGGACTCCCGATCAATCCGTACAATCTGTTGGGTCACGGAATGGTTGGCAATCCCGGAAATTCGGGTTTTGGTGCTGGTGGGCCGGTCTTCATCCTGCACCAGCCCACAGGCGTCAATGCCGTCCCGATGCAGGGCATCCATCAGCAGAGAGCAATAATAATCTTTCCCCGCGACGCCCACAATGGCTGTGCGTTTGGCATTCAGCTTGGACACGTTGTGCGCGGCATTCCCAGCGGCGCCCAGGATGATATCCGCCCGCTGATGCTGTAGGATCAATACGGGCGCCTCCCGGGACAAGCGGTGCGTGGTACCGTAAACCATCTCGTCAATGACCAGATCGCCTACCACAAGAACCCGTCCCTTGCCGAGCTTGGAAATTATCTGACTCAACGTCTCTTTCATTAGTATCATCATAACCCCAAGCGACACATGGGTAAAGCGTTAGGGTATGTTGACAGTTGTGTCTACTGTTTCTGCGGTACTCACCTTCGTCACATACTTAGGTATGCTCCTCGTCTCCGCTCCTCGGCCTCGTAGCCCCTAACTGTCAACATTCTCTTACGGCTGTGCGCCGGGGGTGCTTTTCTTCAACTTGGTTTCAATGGCTTGAATTTGGGCGTTGAGCGCATCGGGGTCTTTCACGCCCGGTAACGCTTGCTTGTAGTGTTCCATTGCCGATTGCAATGCGGAATTAGACTGTTGCATGAGTAACTGGGCTTTTGAGGCATCGGCTTTCGGTTTTTCCGTCAATGCTTTGGCGTCAGCTTCCAGCTTGTCCGCCTGTGCTTCGTAAGTGATGCCCAGGTCTTTATGGATTTGCGCGGCGCTCATGGGTGAGCCTTCCGGTCCGGGCTTTTGCAAGAGCTGGCTGAAAATGCCAATGGCCTTTTCATACTCGCCTTTGGTCTGATACGCCACGGCCAAGTTATAGGTCGTATTGGGCTCATCGGGCTCCAAATCGTGCGCGGCTTCCAGCCGGGAAATCGCGCCGTCATAATCCCCGGCTTGCATCATGGATTGCGCCTTTTGGTTCAGTTCCGCAATGGAACGCTGGTGGACTACGTCCTGCTGGCAGCCACTGAAGCTGAGACTAAGAAGTAGGCAAAGCAGGCTGCCGGAGGTTATTCTGCTAAGCTTGGGCGGGAAGTGTTTCTGGTTCATGGTGGATCTCTGTTTTCGCTTGATTCATAAAATGCTGTTGGATGAATTCCCCAATCATGCGGGGATAAAGTTCATGCTCCTGCTCTAGGATGCGAGCCGCCAGCGTTTCCGCCGTATCGTCCGGCAAAAGGGATACCCGGCTTTGGCCTAAAATGGCGCCGCCATCCACGACTTCCGTGACCAGATGCACACTGCAACCGGATTCGCTTTCCAGGTTGTCCAACACGGCCTGATGCACTTTTGGGCCTAACATGCCTTTGCCGCCATAGGCGGGTAACAGGCTGGGGTGAATGTTCAGGATTCGTCCGGCATAAGCGGTGAGTAGCGAGGCGGTTAAAATCCGGTCGTAGCCCGCTAAAATGACCAGATCCACTTGATGGTCAAGTAGGGCTTGGGTTAACGCCTGATCAAAAGCGATGCGGTTTTCATACTGCTGTTTTTCCAGGGTTAAAGTGGGAAACCCTTGGCTGTGGGCAAAGGCGATTCCTTCCGCTTCGGGGTGGTTAGAAACAACCAGCGCAATCTCGGCCTGGGTGAGCTGTCCGCTGGCAATGGCTTTCTGGATGGCTTTGAAGTTGCTGCCCCGTCCGGAAAGTAATACCCCCAACCTGGTTTTGGACTTGGAATTCTGATTCAGGCTCATTGAATGACCACCTCGGACTTGCCTGGGGTGTCGATCAATCGGCCAATGATATACGCTTTTTCATCCGTCTCTTGCTGGAATGCGGCAAGTACGGCATCCGCCTGCTCCGGTGCGACGGCTAAAATATACCCGATGCCGCAGTTAAAGGTGTGCCACATGGCCTCCTGACTCAAATCGCCCAATTCTTTCAATGCGGAAAAGATAGGCGGCATCGGCCAGCTATCGGCCTCAATCCAGGCGGATAGACCGGGGGTCAGTACACGGGGAATGTTGTCGTAGAACCCGCCACCGGTCACATGCACCATGGCATGGACTGCCTGGGGTAGTTTTTGCAGCACCTGGAGGACATATTTCACATAAATTCGGGTAGGCGTCAGTAAAACATCCTTTAAGGGGGCATCCAAGCCAGGAAGAATAGTTTCCATGGAAAACTGGTGGTCTTGAAACAGAATTTTGCGGACCAGACTGTACCCGTTACTATGCAAGCCGGACGACGCCAGCCCAATTAGCACGTCTCCTGCCGCAATTTGCTCTTTCCTGGGGTAAAGGTTGTCTTTTTCCGCCACGCCCACACAAAAACCCGCTAAATCGTACTCTTTGGGCGCATAAAAGCCGGGCATTTCAGCGGTTTCCCCACCGATTAACGCACAGTCCGCCTGTCGGCAGCCTTCGCTGATGCCTTCTAAAATCTGGGCCAGTTGTGCTCCCTGAATTTTCTGCGTGGCTAAGTAATCCAGAAATACCAAGGGCTTGCCGCCATTGACCAGGATGTCATTGACGCTCATGGCGACCAGGTCGATACCTACGGTCGTATGGAGATCCGCCTCAAACGCCAGTTTGAGCTTGGTGCCGACTCCGTCACAGGCGCACAATAGGACAGGCTTGCGAAAACCTTCCGGAATTTCAAAAGCGCCGCTAAATCCACCAATGCCACCCAACAGCCAGGGCTGTGCCGTTTGCCTTGCCGCATGGCGGGCAATATCCACCACTGCCTCGGCGCTTTTTAGATCCACGCCTGCTTGGCGGTATGCTTCATCGGAAGAGAGGGTGTTCATGGGCAAACCTCTTAAACTGCATCCTAGCAAAGCCTAGATTAGCCTAAAAGCGGGTAGCTGTCATTATCGTGTTCGGGAATGAACAGGCTTGCCGAAGCAGGCTGGAACAATGCCAAAATTAAACCAGAAAGCCGATAAGATGCTCATTTGTCGGAGCAAAAAAATAAGTGGCGCAAGATAGATGTCTAAAAGTTTTAACGTGGAACGTGTACGGCTGCATGTTCAATATGCTGACTTTGGAATTTGGCAATCGCTGGCGGTTCATTGGTTTGGGGTGGCAACGCCACACGCTCTGAAGGCGGAACTACCGCAGCTTGGGCTGTTAATCCGGGTGGCCTAATCAGCGGGGAGTTTGACTGCTGATTCCGTAAAGGCCAGCCCATCATCAGACAGCAAAGAAGAATGACGACTACCAGGGGTAAAGCACCCAGTCCAACCCTAAAAAGCAGTCCACGTAGAAAGGGCATGAATCGTCTTTCTTGTTTATTGTACTTACATCGTATCAGGTAAAGTTCAACTTAGGATATTGTCTGCCACAAGCCAGCCTGAAAAAGAGAGAAAATGGGGCGGGTAATGGGATTCGAACCCACGCATACCGGAACCACAATCCGGGGCCTTGACCGCTTGGCGATACCCGCCATTTCTTTTCTTAGAGCAACATCTCAAGATGATGGAAGATATTCTAGCCAAGACAAGGCAGATGCTCAAGTGCTTTTTTAAAACACCTTCGGCTAGGCGGTTTATACCTAGTCGCTTATGTTAATATTTTAAGGGTATGAACATACCTGCTTCGGTGCAAACCGTTATTTTAACTGGTTCACGCTCGTCTCATTCAAGTCTTTTGCATCGTTTTGGCGCTTCTTCTAAAGCCATGCTGCCACTTTTGGGGCAATCGCTGGTGAGTCATATACTTTCCATGTTGAGAAGCACGGATGGCAATTTCCAAGTTGCTATCTCAGGTGATGATGAGCAGACCAGACGCTTTGCGGAGATGGAAGGGCTGACCTATCTTCCCAGCGGTAACAGTGCGGTGGATTCCATTCACAAGGCCTTGGCGCATTCGTCCTCCGCTGCGCAAGTACTTTTTATCAGCGGAGATCATCCGTTATTAACCTCTGAAATGGTAAAGTATTTTATTCAGAAAGCCGCTCAACGGAGATTAGCGCTGGCGCTTGCCGTGGTGCCTCGACGCATCATCACTGAACAGTACCCTCAAAGTCGACGTACTTATGTGCGGTTTAAGGGTGAGGCTTATTCCGGTGGAAACCTGATTTACATAGATCGGGAATCATTTAGGGAAAATCCGGCTTTTATGGAGGCGATTGAGCGTTATCGCAAAGCGCCTTGGCGTTATCCGTTTCTGTTTGACCCTGTCACGATGGTTCGGTTACTGTTAAGGCGATTGGATTTGCAACAGGTGAGCAATATGGTTTCCCGGCAATTGGGTTGTGATGTTGGGGCGATAGAAATGCCGTTTGCCGAATGCGCGATGGATGTGGATTCTTCTTTGGATTTGATTCTGGCGGAGCAAGTTTTGAAGCAGCGTTTCCGGTCCGGTAGTTTGAATATTAAAGCGGGAGGAACGGAGGAAAATAGATGCCTGATATCTTGCTAATAGGTGGATTGGCAACCGTGTTTGCCATCAGTTTCCTGGGTAGCGGACCCATCCCTTTACCTTTGACAGCAGTGGTCATGTGGCTGGGCCAGTTCCATATGCCTATTCTGGTGGTGGTTTCCGCCACGGCGGGTACGGTATTGGGTTGGCTTTGCCTGGAAGGCACGCTTCGTCGCTGGGTTTTTCAGCGGCCCCAGCTTACCCAAGGTATTCCAGTGGCGTATCAAAAACTTTTCCTGCGGAGAACCGGATTTTGGCTTTTTGTGTTCAATGCCCTGCCTTTTCCGGTGGATTTTATGCGATTTTTGGCGCTATTAAACGGGTACAGTCGTACTCGATTGCTCATGGTGCTTACTTTTTCCAGGCTGATACGCAATACCATGCTGGTAATGATAGGCAGTGCCTTGGCCCAGCATCAGGCGTTATTGTGGGGTGCAATGGGCGTCATCATGCTGTTGCCTTTATTGCTGAATAAATTGTGGCAGATTTTACCTTCACCAATCGATGACAAAGCCACTTTTATTGAAATTGCCGCCAACCCTGCTGACTTGACATAGGGTTCTTATCGTCGAGTGGCTTTTTTGCATTTATTGGCTGGCAATAGAGGCTGCGACGCATGGGTACAACACTAGGCCAACACGTTAATATCTTTTGCCTGTCCTAATAAATCGTCTAGAAATTCTGCTGCATCATCAGAATTTCCATACCTTTTTGCAAGCGTAAGTTTACGCAAATTTCCCTTACCTACAATAAGGTAGTCTTGGGTCGCAATAGCATTATTAAATTGTAAGCTATGCACTTCATGGGGACCTTCAGGAGTGCCTTCCTTTTCTTTTGCTTTATCTATTCGGCTTGAGTAAATGGACTGGTTCTATTTTTAGGGCCATAGACGTTTCCGAAACGTAAGGATTGCAAAAGCATATTAAGTCCCTTTTGCGACTTTTGCGTTTGTGTTTTCGGGGTGTGATTTACTGGAAGGTAGCTATGGAACTTTGATTTTGTACTTGCGATAGCTGGAGGCTTTCTTTTTCAAGAAAAGGACCAGTATAAATCGTTGCCAACTATCGTTGAGTTAGTCACCCATGGAGATGCCGACACCGCGAGCGGTATGAACCAAGGCGCTATCCAGCTTCACATAGTTATATTCTTCAATCGCGTTGGCAATGGGTACTGAGATAATGTCGGGGTGACGGTAAGCCACCATGTGACCGAATTTTTTCTCTAATACCAGTTCTACGGCTTTTACGCCAAACTGGGTCGCCAAAACGCGGTCGTAGGCAATGGGGGAGCCGCCGCGCTGCAAGTGGCCTAAAATCATGACCCTGGCCTCGACATCGACCTTGTCCTTGATTTCATCCAGCAAACGGTGACCGACGCCACCGAGGATTTTATTTTGGTAGCCGGGCTGATCGCTTTCCCTGGAAGTAATTACGCCACCAACGGGCTTGGCGCCTTCCGCAATCACCACAATGGCGAATCCACGGCCGTTTTCAACTTTATCGTTGATTTCTGCCGCCACTTTGTCAATGTCATAGGGAATTTCCGGAATCAAGGCCACATGCGCTCCGCCTGCGATGGCGGCGCTCAAGCAGATCCAGCCCGCGTCCCGACCCATAACTTCCAGAATCATCAGTCGGTTATGACTGGCCGCAGTGGTAATCAGTCGATCCACGGCTTCCGTGGCAATTTGTACGGCGGTTTGATAGCCGAATGTTAAATCCGTCGACGAGAGATCGTTATCAATCGTCTTGGGTACGCCAATAATGGGCACGCCTTTTTCGTAAAGCTGCTGCGCGATGCCCATTGAACCTTCTCCGCCGATACTGACCACGGCGTCGATGCCCAGTTTGTCCAGTCGGGCAATCAAATCTTCGCAGCGATCCACATAGGACCAGGTGCCATCTGCATTTTTAACCGGCCAGTGGAAAGGGCCGCCTTTGTTGGTGGTTTTTAGGATGGTGCCGCCACGGATATGAATCCCGGACACCGTTTTGCTATCCAGTAAAACCACTTCCATCGGATCGCGAAGCAAGCCGTTAAAGGCTTCAATACTGCCAATGACCTCCCAATCGTCCTCACTCTCGGTGCGTCTCACGATGGCGCGAATTACCGCGTTCAATCCGGGACAATCTCCGCCGCCTGTCATTACAAGGATTCTTTTTTTAGCCATTGTTAGGTACTTCTCCTGCCTTTCCATTCTTAAGAATCTACGGCTAGCACCTATTTGTCAAACGGGTTTTATTCAATCGCACTTTTTGGTGAACTTTTGCTTGTTGTGTCCATCATGGAATCGATTTGAAAGATGGCTTGATGAGAGGAAAAGGGGGCGTCTGTTTCCGTGAACTGGTGAATTTGGCTGGCGTTTCCGTTAGGCATTGATTTTTTGTACCTTTAATTTCAGCAAAGCAGAGGATTTGAGTTGCAAGCTGGAGTGTTAAAATCGTGTTAATTGATTGTTAATAAAAGGCTTTAATGCTATGCCGCCCGATATACAAGGCTGTGTGTATAAATTCCTTCCGAACAACCCGGCCGTGTCCAGCGTGGTCATAAAAGTGCTGAAAAACGTGTATCAGGCCCACACATTACCGCTCACTCTGGTTAAACAGGTGGTGGAACGGGCGCTGGAACAAAGCCGGACGATGGATATGAGGGTGGAAAGCGTGGTGTATGAAGAAAAGCTGGTCAGCTACGCCAATCAGCTTAGGGCTAAATATAAGACCCAATTGAACGAAATCCGTATGCGCGGCAAAAAGTGGTAGCCAGTTTTTGATTGTTGCTTCTGGCGGAATTTGAGAAAGTTTGTGAGGTCTGAGTCAGAACGATCTCTGGGACCTCTGCATAAGTAGGATTCAATTTCCGGGATGTCGAGGTATATTTCCTGTAAAATATGATGAGAGAAGAGATTACAGGAGCAGTACGGTATGCGGACCAAGCCTCACGGCCAGAAAA
>Ga0157374_10003487_pt1 | contig 13223 bp, 12 predicted proteins | sample M25metaG_FD_115308 | JGI IMG/M metagenome (GOLD analysis project Ga0157374, IMG submission 115308) | Miscanthus rhizosphere microbial communities from Kellogg Biological Station, Michigan, USA - M2-5 metaG | ecosystem: Host-associated > Plants > Roots > Rhizosphere > Soil | place: USA: Michigan...
AAAAGTTTGCGTGCTATCCGGCAAGCTTTCGTATCCCTTATATATGACCCACTACGCCGTATTGTGGATGTTTGGTAACTACATCACATCGCATAAAATAGGAACCGGTCAATTGGCGCTTGTCATTATTACAGCGTTGGTCGTGCTGCCGGCTTTTGCTTACCTGGTGATGCTATTTTATGACACACCGGTGCGGAAATATTTTAGTAAAAAAAGGGGAGAGGGCACCTGATCTTGTTTTTAAGTAATAGCGGATTGCTACAAGCATTAGCTCGTCAGAGACTACAGAAGGAGACATCATGGTTTACACTTTTTTCGCTTAAATTGATTTAAATAATTGATTATCAAATAATTGATTATTTAATTTTAAAAATTATGTAAACCATGTAAACCATGATCTTAGGCTTGCTGTCCTCTCAGATTTAAAGACAAAGCCAAAAGTTAACGGATCGTTTTGTTTTGCGGCACGAGTTGTCTGACTGCCAATTAATCACCAACTTTGCGGCCATGACTGAACTGAACGAATATGAATGCCAGTTACTGGATGCCGTGCTCGAGGCATTCGGGATCCCCGACAGTCTGACACGCCTGCAGTTGATGCAGCTTTTTGACCAGGACGAAGCTGCGGCTTTTGCCATGGTGCAGATACTGCTCAGAGAAGAACTAATAGCCGAAGCAGGTAAGCACGGCGATTACGAACTGCCTGACAAACTTATCCTAAAACCCAAAGGCGAAAAGTTTCTGAGGGATGGCGGCTTTACCAAACGCTACCAGCAGGAACAGCAAAAGCCGGTTGAAGTAGGCGGCACCCTCGCCAAATTGCAGCAACAGAATATGAAACTGCAAAACCTGAAACTGTCCGCCGAATCGGAGCGGAATGACTTGCAGAAAGCCATCGATAAACAACGCTTGCTGCTGTATATCCTGGGCGCACTGATCGTAGTGGCCTTTATTGTGGGATACCTGATAGGCCACGTGCACAAGCATTAAGAGGTCATTTTGAAAATAGCATCATTAATTCCTATTTTAGAAGGAAAACTGATCAGATGCTCAATCCCCGGCACGGGCTAAAGTATTTCCTTTCTTTACTGCTATTTTGCGGGGTAAGGGCTTTCGGGCAGAACCATCCGGTGCCGTTGCAATACCGGCTGGGCATTGACACCAACAAAATACATGTCGAACTAAAATATCTACCGCAGGAGCCGGATAGCACTGTTTTTAGTTATGGCGAACCTGCATTCGGCGGCCAGTCGGATATTTTGAAGGGCCTGCAACATCTCATTGTTGAAGCTCCTGCCCGTTTAAGACTGGACAGCGCCAAACGCAGGATAGTGGTCTATTTCAAAAACAACGATCCGATCCGCATTAATTATGAAATAGTTGATACCCGCCCAGGTAATACAACTCGTAACCAGCTGTTTCGCCCGATGATCATGCCTGATTATGTTTTCATTCACGGCGTCAACCTTTTTCTTACACCGCAATTCAGGAAAGATGATCCGTCAGCGCATGTATCTGTTCAATGGGAAAAATCGCCGCCATTCCCGGTGTTTTACACCTTCGATCCGGAAAACGATGGAAGCCGTACGTCCATCACAACGGTCGACTCTATATCATTTCGCTTTATAACCGGTGCTAAGGACCTTTATGTAAAAAGATTTCATTCAGAAAGCGGCGCCAATTACCTGGTTTTGCGGTCAGCCAATATAAAGCCCGTGACGCAAAGCCAGATCGAGAAGTTTTACCTTGGCTATAACAACCAGATGCGCCGGTACTGGAAAGATACCCGGATCATTAAGTACTCATTGGTTTTGCAGCCGTTCCTCGGGGTGGATCATAACATGTCGGGTGTTTCTTTTGGCAACGGCTTCATCGGTAAGTACAACGAGCCTGATTCTATAGCTTCCGGTTACCGGCAGTTCGTGATATCGCACGAAATGGGGCATTACTATTTAGGCGATGTGGTTGCCTTTGCCGGGGCAAATGTTGAGGGGCAATGGTTTGACGAAGGATTTAACGACTATACCACCTTCTTCAACCTGGTGAGTGCCGGCTACATGACTGCGGCTGACTTTGAAAGTGAGTTCAACTGGGTATTTCACCAGCTGTATTCGAGCCAGATAAAAAATACGCCTAACGATAAAATATTCGAGAATTTCTGGAAACTGGGCGACTATCAAAAGCTTCCGTATTGGCGGGGATGCGTTTTTGCCTTTTTCCTGGATAATCAAATAGCTCTGGCAACGAAACAGCTGCACTCGATACGCGATGTAATGCTCGCTTTGAAGCAATTGGTAAGCAGTCGCGATAAGAAAATGTTCACGAATGAGGAATTTATTGATGCCGTGGCCAAATACCTTCCCCGTCAACAAGTTGAAGAGGCATTCAAAAAATATATAATTGCGGGTAACTCCATTGTCTTTGATAGCGCAGTACTGATGCCGTCGCTGCAAGTTGAAAACAAGGATAGAGCGCTGGTTATACATGTTGTTGATGAACAACGGTTTCAGCAGCATTTTAAATTTGATTAATTATGGGAAACGAGGACGAGAAGGGCCATTGGTCGCGCAGGAGTTTTGTTTCGATGATGGCTGGGGTACCGCTGGCATGTATGCTGCCTTCCGGGCCTGCTATTGGTGTTGATACGGACGATGATACCGCGCTCCCCGCAAAAGATATGTTCGCGCTGAAAGGAACATACATCAATGCGGCCTATACGCATCCTATGAGCGTGGGCAGTTATCGCGAGATCAGTAAATTCCTGAACGCGCGTATGATGAACCGGCTGGAGCCGAAAACTTATGACCCATTTGAGCGCAGCAGTGTAAATGCCGCTTTTGCCAAACTCATCAATGCATCGCCTGACGAGATAGCGATGGTGCCAAGCACCATGGTCGGCGAAAACCTGGTAGTGAGTGGCCTCGGCATACCCGGCTCCAAAGAGCAGGTGGTTACCGACGGACTGCATTTTGAAGGGTCGCTCCATTTGTATGGCGAACTGGAAAAGCAGGGTGTAAAACTCACCGTAGTAAAGCCGCGCAACAACAGGATAGACCTGAACGACCTGGAAGCAGCCATAACCCCGGGCACAAGATTAGTGGCGTTGTCGTTGGTGTCGGCTACTACGGGCTTTATTCATGATTTGAAGAAAGTATGCGAAGTGGCACACGCCCGCGGTGCGCTGGTATACGCGGATATCATACAGGCTGCCGGCGCGGTTCCCATCGATGTCCGCAATAGCAATATTGATTTTTGTGCCTGCTCTACCTACAAATGGCTCATGGGCGATTTTGGCGTAGGGTTTTTATATGTGCGTAAAGACCTGCTGCCATCAATCAAACGCACGCTGATTGGCTACCGGCAAATGCAAACCTATGTTTCACATGTGCTGCCTTACGATCCGCCTGGTGAGCGGACATTCGAGTCGACAAGCGCAGTCACCATGAGCGGCCACTTTGAGGTGGGAACATTTGCCAATGAAGGCATAGCGGCGGTACGCTATTCGCTTGATTTTCTGAATCGAACAGGCGTGGACAAGCTGTACCAATACCGGCAGCGAATGATCAGCAGGTTGCGAACGGAGCTTGATCCGGGTATTTTTGAGCCGCTTACACCGCCTGATTCGGTTTCGCCCATCGTATCCTTTGCATTCAGGGATGCCGGGAAGAAGATCAAACCAAAGCTTGACGCCGCGGATATCAATATTTCAGTTTATGAGAACCGCATACGCATTTCACCCTCATTTTACAACGACATGAACGACATCGATCATCTGATCTCAGTCCTTAAAACAGTATAAGACCCAGGTATGAAACAGCTTATACTCATAGTTTTAGCCACATTGTCCTGCGGTATCGCTTCGGCCCAAACCCCAAGGATATCGGTAACGGATGGCTCGGTGACCATCAATGGCAAGGCCGTACACTACAAGGCAACCGTACAGGAAACTTTCCTGCCTGAAAAAGGCGATACGGTGGGTTCGGTGATCACTACCAGTTATGAGGCTGAGGGTACTGAAACGCAAAACCGACCGGTTATATTCCTGTTCAACGGTGGGCCGGGGGCATCATCGTCGCCGCTGCATTTGTATGCCTTTGGGCCAATCCGTTTACATAAGGAAGCTGATTCAACCCGGCAGATCAACAACCAGTATAGTTTATTGGATGTTGCCGACCTTGTTTTTATCGACCCGATGGGGACAGGATTTACACGGGTTTTTAAAGAACCCAAAGCAAGGGAATACTGGGACGTTGAAGGAGATGCCAAATCGGTAATAAGCATTATAAAGGCGTGGAAAGAGCAGCACAACCGCCAGGCTTCGCCGATATTCATTTGCGGTGAAAGCTATGGAACGGTACGGGCGGCCGAGATAATGGGTATCGCAGAAAAATTTCCGGTGAAAGGCGTATTGCTTTTTTCGCCGGTACTTGATTTCAGCATCGAGTCGCCGGTGAGCGGCAACGAAATGCCATACCTGCTTAGTCTGCCTACCATGGCCGCCGTTGCATCTTTTTATCATAAGGCGCCGGGTGCACCCGCGGCTGCGCAACAGGCATTCAATGCAGGGCTCGACTTTGCAAAGAACGAGTATGTTCGGGCGCTATTCAAAGGCAATACGATATCAGCCATAGAGCAAAATGCCGTTGCAGAAAAATTAAGCGGTTTAACCGGCCTTCCTGTAAAAACGTGGCTGGCACATAACCTGCGTATCACAACGGATGAATTCGAGATGCTGTTGCTTGCGCAGGAAAACAGGCGTATCGGCAAGCTGGATGCCCGGATTTCGGCACCGAAATCACCCGAAAACAAGCCTTACAGCGCAAGGGATGATCCGTCGCTGGTTGTCAATACGGTTATGCGCGGCGATGCAGCCGGCAAATATTTTAGGGGACGGCTTAAGTTTCCGGATACCAGCCTGTATAAAGGAGTCGATTTTACCGTAAATGGCAAATGGAAGTGGACATCCATGGATGCTTACCTGGGTTATTATTCGGTATTGCCAGGCCTCGAACAGGCGATGAAGGCAGACCCGCAGCTCAGATTGCTGGTTGCAGGGGGAATATACGACCTGGCGACGCCATTGTACACAGGGAAATTTTTGCTGGAACATAGCAGTATCCCGGCTGACCGGACAACGTTCCTGGCCTTCCCAACCGGGCATTCTATTTTCCAGGACGAAAATGAGTTGGCAAAATTTTCTGTTAATGTAAAGAATTTTATCGCGGGTAAATAACGTGCCTGAATAATTTAAGAATTCTATATTTACGTCTGCAAGTATCCATCATGACGCCCGAACTCATAGCTGTAATAGCCAATATCGCCCTCACATTATCCCTAATAGTAGCCGTTGTCTTTGGCCTTGCCCAGGTGCGCGCTGCGACGCGTGACCGGAAGGAACGACTTACGCTGGATACCCTTCGCACGTTCCAAACCCGGGAATTCGCTGCGCTGGCATTGTTTATATCAACGAAGGATTTTCCGAAAACCCGCGATGAGATGGCTAAAACACCCGAAGATGAAAGGGCCATGATATTTCAATACGGCCAGGAGATGGAAGGCTTGGGGATGCTGGTAGCTGAAGGGCTGATCGATATCGATCTGGTGGATAAAACACTGGGATCGTTTGTCACCACCACCTGGGAAAAGTACAAGCCGCTGTTTGAAGATATCCGTGTGAATGGGGGCGATCCGTACATGGGCGAGTATTTTCAATGGGTGGCCGAAGAGATCCAACTGGAAATGGCAAAACATCCGCGCAAACCGTTTTATAAAGAGCCCCATCCGCTGAAAAGGAAAAAACGTTAATTCTCCAACAAAAGAATCAGTGTAAATACGTAGTAAAATACCGTTAAAACACGGTATCTTTTCTTAGGCTTTCAACTTAATTTTAGGCAGTCAATTAGTTTATATTACTCCTAAACGATAGCCATGAAAACCGATCATTCAAAGATGAAACTGGGCAAGGGCGCCCCGCTTCACGACCCGAGAACACTGATGCTGGCCAATTACATTAAAGCCGGCCTGCCGCCTGCGCCGGCGCAATACAGTTACGCCGATAACATAGGCGCAAACAAGTGACACATGATGCAGAACGACAAGATAGGCGATTGCACCTGCGCCGCAGCCGGCCACCTGATAATGGAGTGGACCGACGAGAACGGAAAAACCGTTACGCCAACCGACAAAGCCATTGTTGCGGCTTATTCGGCCATTACCGGTTACGATCCTAAAACCGGGGCCAACGATAACGGCGCGGTTGAGCTGGATGTGCTGAACTATTGGCGTAAGAAAGGAATAGCCGGGCACAAGATAATGGCTTTCGCAGCGCTCGAGCCAAAAAATAATAACCATGTGATGCAGGGTGTTTACCTTTTTGGCGGATGCTACATAGGTCTTGGGCTCCCGATATCGGCGCAGCAGCAAACGGTATGGTCCGTGCCTCCGGGCGGGGCAGTCGGAGACGGTGCGCCAAGCTCATGGGGCGGCCACGCCGTATGTGTGGTGGGGTATGATGCCAATGGCCTTACAGTGATAACCTGGGGTGCCACCAAGCGCATGACCTGGTCGTTTTGGAATACCTATTGCGACGAGGCTTACGCCATCATCAGCGCCGATTTTGTGGGCACTAAGCCGGCAAAAAACGGGTTCGACCTGGCGTCGTTGCAGGCTGACCTTAAGCAGATCACCAAAACGGCGTAATGTCCTTATAACTCTTAAGCATTTCTCTTAATCTCGTAACAAACCGAACCCTTTGAAAAACAGAAAGGATGACCATACCGGCCATCCTTTCCTTTTGTGTATCAGTTCAGTTATTTATTTACAGATTTGTTAACACAGCCGGCAGAAGCGATTCGCCAAGTGTTTTGCTCAGCACATTGGTGCTCCAGCCGGTAGGTGTGGTGGCGCCGCTGCCTAACCAGGTATTGTTTTGCTGGCCGCTGCTGCTCATAAAGTTGATCTTGTTACCGCTGATAGTAATACCAGAGCTGGCTTTGCCTGACTGGTTCCAGTAGTACAAGCCTACGTTGGTAAACGATTGGGCTTTGCCGTAGATCGAGTTGTTGATGACGGACATGTTAGTACCACCGGAGATAGCCATACCGTATTGGCCCGGATCAACAAGTGTATTGTTTTCAGCGATCACGTTAGCGCCGCCGCCATCGCCCAGCATGATACCGCCGCCGGTGTGGCTTGGGCCGCCGCCACGGATCGAATTGCCGCTGATAACGATAGGGTCGCTTGCTAAACCGCTGCTTTGATAGATGCTGATCGCATCTTCAGGATCGCTCTGGCCCATTATATTTTCAAACTTATTGTTTAATATCTTGTTGCCGCCGCCTGTTACATTGTTATACTGTACAAACTGGCCGTGCGGATAAGGGCCCTTCATATTCTTTCCCTGGCTATTGCTGAATACAATGCCGGTGCTTTGTACGGCATTAACACCTGTTCTTACATTTGAAAGCAGGCAGCTGTCAACCGTTACCCCGGTAGAATTGTAAATCAAAACACCATCGATAGTGCTGGGGCCTATTTTACAATTTACGATACGCACATTGGTGCAGTTGTTAAGCGTAATGCTTGGTACCGCCAGTCCGCGTATGGTCACATTGCTTTTACCAACCATTGTTATAGCTGCTGAAGCTTTATAAGTAACGGCTGTACTTACCGGAGCAGTTGAAACCGGTGCAGTAGTACCGGTGGTCGGTTTTGTAGTTGTGCTTCCGGTTGTAGTTGTAGTACCGGTAGTCGGCTTTGTAGTTGTGCCACCCGTTGTAGTTGTTGCACCGGTAGTTGGTTTTGTAGTCGTGCCGCCGGTAGTGGTAGTACCGGTCGTGGTACCGGTAGTTGGTTTTGTAGTCGTGCCGCCTGTAGTAGTTGTACCGGTTGTGGTACCGGTAGTTGGTTTTGTAGTCGTGCCGCCGGTAGTGGTTGTACCGGTCGTGGTACCGGTAGTTGGTTTTGTAGTCGTGCCGCCGGTAGTGGTTGTACCGGTCGTAGTTCCGCCTGTTGTAGTTGTACCGGTTGTAGTGCCGCTGGTTGTAGTTGTACCAGTCGTAGTGCCGGTAGTTGGTTTTGTGGTAGTGCCGCCGGTTGTAGTTGTACCGGTAGTTGAACCGCCGGTAGAAGTGCTGCCACCTGTGGTTGTAGTTGTACCACCCGTGGTGCCGGTTTTTACGGTGCCTGACGAAATGGTGCCGGGACTGTTTTTTACAGTATCATTCCAATGCCTGTGATGCCTCAAAGTTTCGGTACCTATTGATGATGTTTCCGGTGTAACGTCCTGATCTTTCTTGCACGATGTAACAAACATCATTGGGACTAAAACGACCCCTACAAGGGTCAAAGCATGCCTGCGGCATGAGTTAAGAGCTGTAAATTTCATTTGGGTAGTAAAAATTAATTACGGCTTCTTGTACGCCCTCTTTTAATTTATAGTTTCAAAAATTTCAGAGATTGTGGAAAACTATTCACTTGATTATGAGGCTATTTTGAGAAAAATAGAGCTTTTTGGAATAAAAAAAGGCCCGATTGCCAGCATCATATTTCGCTGGTAATCAGGCCTTCAGTTTTGTTTATTTAAACGGGCTTTTTGGTGCTAATGAGCACCGCTCAAAACGTGGTCAAGCGGTATAACAAAAATGGAAATATTTTTATCCCGTTTCATTTTTTCGTTGCTGCTGTAGGTTTTTCCACCGGCAGTGACAAAGCACGAATTTATGCCGGCATCAAATTTTGATTCGGTATATTTTCGGCTATCGATCGTGGTCAGCGTAGCGCCTTTAATATAATACAGGTTTTTCTTTTCATCGTCAGACATACTGCTGATAGCCGATTTAATGGCCTCTATGTCCACCAGGCTGTCCGGGACGGTTGATATGGCAACATCTGAAATGTTCAGCTCCATGATCTCATCTCTGTTTACCGAAAGGCCGCCGATAAGGTAAGTGCCGTTAAAACTGGTAGTAGAATTAATACGGGCGCTATAGATCTGTCCGTCGTTGATGGAGGTAACTACCGGTGGTTTGTTGCCTTTGGTAATAGCCTTCAGTGTTCTGAACTGGTAAGAGCTGTCCTTAGGGTTGTAAGTTACAATGTTGCCGGGTATCATAAACAGGTTGGACGAAATACCCGAAACATCGTTCAGAAACTTACGCTGCTTGTATGAGCGGGGGAGTTCTTCAACTATTACTCCAGTCTCTACTTTCTTGTTGTTGGTAGCACTGAAGGCCGCACCCAGTGTTAAAGGCTGCGTGGCATCAAAGCCGCCTTGTGTACCATTTTGATCTACGCTTTCCTTTTTCCCTTTATTGACACCGAATTTGGGGCCTTCTATAAGTTTAACCTCGTTCTGATGACACGAATACATTAAAAATATAGCAGGAATAATTAAATGATATGGTCTCATTGGTTGTTTTTCTGTTATAGATACAAAGTAAGCCTTATGGTTTAATTTGTCCTAATCAATTTAATTAAATTTATTAACTTATTCATATCGAGGTGTTTTCTCCCCAAATTTCCCAATAGTATTTTTAAGAATAGGCCGACAAGTTTTTATTGCAAATCGTCATAAAATAAAGCATTATGAAATATTATATGCCTGGAATTAAAAATTACACTAATGCGAAAGCTGTTGCAGTCATGGAAAGAGTTACAACAGCGTGAATTAATTTTATGGCACATAATATGCAGATACACCGTCAGTTAATCCACCATCAAACTAATGTTGGTCAATTTTTTGCTCAGGCTGCCTAACGAAAGAAAAACCTGATTATTATTTGTAATTTGATTTTTTTTGTTTTATGTTTATAGATGTATAAGTAACTAAATTCCAGTTGTTTAACTAATATTATATGAACCTTAATCATTAAGCAATTATTCTTAATAATACTTTAGAAAGCATTCACCTTTTTAATCCTGATAAATTTCAAACTAGCGTAAAACCCAAAAACAATAGACAAAATGAAAACAATTAAAAAACCATTCACGGGGCTCGCTGCCAAGCTGTTGGCGCTGCCTTTCTTAGCTCTGTTAATCATTCCGAAGCTGAGTTTTGCAGATGATACCGCCATTGTGCAGGCGATGATTAATGCAGGAACAGCATTCCCTGCAGGCAAAACTTACACTGTAAGCTCGAGCCTGACCGTAAACAAAAGTATTAACTTCAACGGCGACATCCTGAATTGCAATCAAGCTGCAGGTGGCTGCTTGCTGGTACAAACTGCCGGTGTTGTTGTTCAAAACGGTACGATTAACGGAACACTGACGCCGACAACCACATATACTGCAGGCGCAGGCCCTTCAGGTATCACGATCTATGCTGACAATGTTACGGTTACTAAAATGACCATTCAAAACGTTATTAACTATGGTATCGTGGTAAGCGGCGCGCGCAATAGGCCGACTATTACGTATAACAATATATTGAATACCGGCTACATCGGATTCTTTTATGACTCTGAAGCAGAAACTACAGGCGGCAGCATTACCAATAATGTAATCAACAGGGGCCAGATACCTCCGGCATCCGTACATCAGCCTGCAATTGCGATCCGCGCAGTTGGAAGCGGCACAACTCCTGTGACAACAGGTTGGAATATTGCTTATAACACGCTTATCATGCCTTTAAACCCAACCGACTGGACAGCTGAATGTATCGAAGTTCGCACGGTTGCCAATAGCACCATTGTAGGCAACGTTTGCACACAATCTACCATTGGTGTAAGTATGGTACGCTGCAACGCTGTTACGGTATCAGGTAACAAGTTCACCAATGCACAGCTTGAGGCTATCGAAGTAGCTGATTCTAATAACTCGATCTGCAGTAACAATATCATTACCGGTGGCGGTCTTGGTTATTTGTTTGACGGTCCTGTTGGCAGCAGCAACACCACTATTACCGGCGACCAGATCACAGGTACCACTAAAGATTGTATTCAAAGTGTTGCAGGTACTCAAAACGTGAAAGTAATTAACGCTACTTTGAACGCGGGCACCAATGCAAAAGCATTTAACCTGCTGGGCACTACAGGCGTAACTGTTACCGGTACAAAGATCACCGGTAATAACAGCGCAGGCCAGACAGCAGTATATTTGACCAACTGCGCAGGTAACTTAACCATCAACGGCGGTACGATATCAAATTTTGCAAAATGCATTTTGTACATATCTAACAGCACAACAAACCTGGTTACTGATAATATCGCGGTAACAGGCAATACAGTTAGCGGTGTAGCAACCCCAATGGGTTCATACCTGCTGAATGGAGCTAAAGTAGGTACGAATGTTAAAGTAACTCTTCAATAAAAGAATAACGATATACGCACACAAAACAGCCCAATTTCTTAAGGTCGGTTCACATTGAACCGGCCTTTTGATTTTTTTGACCATTTCAATTCATTTTATAGAATAATAAAAGGTTGCTATATTGTAAATCCAATTGTAACCCGGGCTTAGCCCTTACATACTGCCAAAATGAAATTGTATAAGCTTAGCGAGACCATCCTCTTAAGTTCAGGACAGGAAAATTATGTTTATGAGGGCGACTGGGACGCTTTGATCAACCGGGATGGCCTGTATCAGCACCTGGAGGGCCTTAGCCGGCAGTTAAGATCGGTTTCGGCAGAGGAAGCGTCGGCTATGCTGGATAAGAGCTCGCGGCCACCCATAGCCAGCCAGGAGGTTTGGGCAGCCGGCGTTACCTACCTGCGTAGCCGCGAGGCACGTATGGAAGAATCGGCAAATTCAGGCGCAGCCGACCTTTATGACCGCGTTTACGCAGCTGAAAGGCCTGAGCTTTTCTTTAAGTCGACGCCGCACCGTGTGGCAGGGCATAACCAGGACGTGTATATCCGCCGCGACTCAGCATGGGACGTGCCCGAACCGGAGCTGACATTGTACATCAATTCTAAAGGAAACATACAAGGCTATACTGTTGGGAACGATATGAGCTCGCGGAGCATCGAAGGTGAGAATGCATTATATCTGCCGCAGGCTAAAATATTTGAGCGAAGTGCAGCTCTGGGGCCGTGCCTGTATGTGCCGGATTCGCCTATTCCTGCCGGGACGAAGATCAAAATGAAAATTCACCGCAATGATAAGCAAGTGTATGAAGACGAGACCAGCATCAGCCGGATGAAAAGGTCGCTTACAGAGCTGGCGGGTTATCTTTACCGCGAATGTGACTTTACAAACGGATGTTTTTTGATGACGGGCACCTGCCTGGTACCGCCGAATGACTTTACCCTGCAGCCGGGCGATGTGGTATCTATCGAAATAGACCACATCGGCTTGCTTGTAAATACCGTGAATTATAAACCCTAACTCGAAATATGGATATGAAAAAACAGTTCGCAGCATTTTTATTGCTATTGCCGGTGGCGTTTTGCGTAAGCGCTCAGCAAAAGTTTGACGGTTTGAATATGAATATGGGCAACCTTTTTCGCCTGTCGGATGCAAAAACCCGTTCCATAAGCCCCGAAAATTTCAATGGTGAAAAGGGAAAAGGAGGTATGGCGACAACCGGAACGGGTGCAGGGCCATCGCGCGACCTGGGGCAAAAATGGAAAGTGAGCCCAAGCGTAGTGATTAAAAAGAAGACGACCTATACTGTTGCCGAGATCGACGGCTCCGGGGCTATACAGCATATCTGGATGACACCGACCGGTAACTGGCGCTATTCTATCATACGTTTCTACTGGGACGACGAAACCACTCCTTCGGTAGAAGTGCCGGTTGGCGACTTTTTCTGCCAGGGCTGGGGGAAGTTTGCTCCGGTTACTTCATTAGCCGTGGTTACGAACCCGGGCAGCGGGTTAAATTGCTATTGGGCGATGCCTTTTCATAAAAAGTGTAAGATCACCATGGAAAATATTGATGACCACGATATGGTGCTCTACTACCAGGTAGATTATACGCTGACGGATGTGCCTAAGGATGCAGGTTATTTTCATGCGCAGTTCAGGCGGGTGAACCCGTTGCCTTATAAGAAGGACTTTGTAGTGATCGACAGCATTCGCGGTAAAGGGCAGTATGTGGGCACTTATTTGGCTTACGGCTCGAATAAGAATGGCTGGTGGGGCGAGGGCGAGATCAAATTCTTTATGGACGGCGATACCGAATTCCCGACCATCGCGGGTACCGGCACCGAAGATTATTTCAACGGCGCCTATGACTTTGATACTGACCGTAAAAATGCCGGCGGCCAAATGGAAAGCCAGTAC